>Ga0302227_10001583_pt1 | contig 16692 bp, 13 predicted proteins | sample II_Palsa_N1_1_FD_193525 | JGI IMG/M metagenome (GOLD analysis project Ga0302227, IMG submission 193525) | Peat permafrost microbial communities from Stordalen Mire near Abisko, Sweden - II_Palsa_N1_1 | ecosystem: Environmental > Terrestrial > Soil > Palsa > Peat permafrost | place: Sweden...
TGGTTAAAACAGTAAAATCTGCCAAAAAAATCGTTGACCGTAAAGACCCATTAGTTTGGGATATATTAGAGAATGTATTAAAAGGACACCCTGTATTACTAAACCGTGCGCCTACGTTGCACAGGTTAGGTATCCAGTCGTTCCAGCCAAAATTGGTTGAAGGTAAAGCTATCCAGTTACACCCGTTAACTTGTACAGCATTCAACGCGGATTTTGACGGTGACCAGATGGCCGTTCACGTACCACTAGGTAACGCGGCAATTTTGGAAGCCCAAATATTGATGCTTGCTTCACACAACATTCTTAACCCTGCTAACGGTACACCTATTACAGTACCTTCACAGGATATGGTGCTTGGTTTGTACTACATAACCAAAGGCCGTAAATCTGAAGAAGGACATGAAGTTATCGGTTCAGGCTTAACTTTTTACTCTGCAGAAGAAGTAATTATTGCTTACAACGAGCGGAAATTAGCCCTGCATGCATTTATTAAGGTGAAAGCCAAAGTTAAAGAGCGTGACGGTAGCATCGTATCTAAAATTATTGATACTACTGTAGGCCGCGTATTGTTTAATCAACACGTGCCCGAAGAAGTTGGTTACATAAATGAATTATTAACCAAAAAATCACTGCGTGATATTATTGGTGAAGTAGTTAAAAACACTGGTATGGCACGTGCAGCCCAGTTCCTTGATGATATTAAGGAATTAGGTTTCAAAATGGCATTCCAGGGTGGTTTATCATTTAACCTGAAAGACATTAACATCCCGGCGCAAAAAGTTACATTGATCGACCAAGCTTCTAAAGAAGTTGAAGAGGTTATGGGTAACTATAACATGGGTTTCATCACTAATAACGAGCGTTACAACCAGATCATCGATATCTGGACACGTATCAACAACCGCTTAACCGCGAATGTGATGGAAATTTTGTCGACAGACAACCAGGGTTTCAACTCAGTTTACATGATGCTTGATTCTGGTGCACGTGGTTCTAAAGAGCAGATCCGTCAGCTTGCAGGTATGCGTGGTTTGATGGCGAAACCTCAAAAATCAGGTTCAGGTGGTGAGATCATCGAAAACCCGATCCTTTCAAACTTTAAAGAAGGTTTGTCGGTATTGGAGTACTTCATCTCAACCCACGGTGCGCGTAAAGGTTTGGCGGATACAGCGTTAAAAACTGCGGATGCTGGTTACTTAACCCGTAGGTTACATGACGTTGCCCAGGATATGATTGTAGGCGAAGTAGATTGCGGAACTTTAAGAGGTATATACACAACCGCCCTTAAAGATAACGAGGATATTGTTGAGCCATTACATGAGCGTATATTAGGCCGTACTGCCTTAAATGATGTTTATGACCCTATCACTAACGAATTGTTAGTAGCTGCAGGCCATGACATTACTGAAGAAATATCAAAAACTATCGAAAACTCTCCTTTAGAGGGTATCGAAATCCGTTCGGTATTAACTTGCGAAAGCAAACGCGGTGTTTGTGCATTGTGCTACGGCCGTAACTTAGCAAGCGGTAAACGCGTGCAACGTGGCGAGGCTGTTGGTGTAATTGCTGCACAATCAATTGGTGAGCCGGGTACACAGTTAACATTACGTACATTCCACGTGGGTGGTACCGCATCTAACATCGCGGCAGAATCACAAATTAACGCGAGGTTTGAAGGTATCATCGAGTTTGAAAACGTACGTACTGTACAATACAAAACTGCTGAAGATGGTAATGTTGAAGTAGTGTTAGGCCGTTCAGGTGAGTTCCGTATTGTAGAGGAAGGAACCAATAAGGTTATTGTAACTAACAATATCCCTTACGGTGCTTACTTATATGTAAAAGACGGTAGCAAAATTGCTAAAGGCGACCGTATCTGTTCATGGGATCCGTACAATGCGGTAATCATCTCTGAATTTGCAGGTACAACCCAGTTTGAAGCTGTATTGGAAGGTATTACTTTCCGCGAAGAATCAGACGAGCAAACAGGTCACCGCGAAAAAGTAATTATCGATACCAGGGATAAAACTAAAAACCCGGTTATCCAGGTTGTTGAAAAAGGCAACGTTATTAAAGGTTATAACATCCCGGTAGGCGCCCACATCGCAGTTGATGAAGGCGAGAAATTACAAACCGGACAAGTTATTGCTAAAATCCCTCGTTCAACCGGTAAAACGCGAGATATTACAGGTGGTTTACCACGTGTAACCGAGTTATTCGAAGCACGTAACCCATCAAACCCAGCGGTAGTAACCGAAATTGATGGTGTGGTAACTTTAGGTGGCGTTAAACGTGGTAACCGTGAAATGACCATCGAATCAAAAGACGGTCAGGTTAAAAAATATCTTGTTCCATTGTCTAAACACATCCTGGTACAGGATAATGACTTTGTGAAAGCTGGTATGCCATTGTCTGATGGTTCTATCTCTCCTGCCGATATCCTGGCTATTAAAGGCCCTGCTGCGGTACAGGAATACTTAGTAAATGGTATACAAGAGGTTTACCGTTTGCAAGGTGTGAAGATCAATGATAAACACTTCGAAGTAATCGTTCACCAAATGATGCAAAAAGTATCAATTGAGGATGCCGGTGATACTACGTTCCTTGAAAAAGAAGCGGTTGATAGCTGGGATTTCATGATCGAGAACGACGAAATTTTCGATAAGAAAGTTGTTGTTGAGCCAGGTGATTCAACGAATGTAAAAGCAGGCCAGATCATATCTGTTAGAAAGCTCCGCGACGAAAACTCTATCCTTAAACGTAAGGATATGAGGTTAGTTGAAGTAAGGGATGCTATCGCAGCTACATCAAGCCCGATATTACAAGGTATCACCAGGGCGTCATTAGGCACCAAGTCGTTTATCTCGGCAGCATCGTTCCAGGAAACTACCAAAGTACTGAACGAAGCGGCAATTGCAGGTAAAAAAGACAACATGCTTGGCCTGAAAGAAAACGTTATTGTTGGTCACTTAATTCCATCAGGAACAGGTTTACGCGCATATGATAATATCCGTGTAGGTTCTCAGGAAGAATTTGATCGCTTAATGGCTTCAAAATCAGAAGAAGTAGAAGCGTAATTAAAACGTAATATAATTTAAAGCCTGCCAATGCAAATTGGCAGGCTTTTTTTATGCCCTTTTGTACTGATAATTATTGCATCTTGCTGCCTGATATAAACGTATAAGCCCTGATGAAGCGAAATGTACAGCTCGACTTTTTAAGATTTTGCGGCATTTTTTTAGTGATGATGAACCACCTCATGATTTGGGGGCATACCGGGTGGGATAATGCGATGAGCAAAATTTCGGCCGGGGGATGGATAGGGGTTGATTTATTTTTTGTATTGAGTGGTTACCTGGTTTCGGGGCTGATATTTAATGAATACAAGCTGCATAACTCATTCAACAGCACCAATTTTTTAATCAGGCGCGGGTTTAAAATATATCCAACTTATTATTTTTTCCTGGGGTTTACGTTTTTGTTTTTTAATCATTTAACCAAAACACCCTATAGTGTTGCCGGCCTTTGGCACGAAGCTATCTTCATATCTAATTATACCAGCTATAACAACATCCATATATGGTCGATTTGTATTGAGGAGCATTTTTATCTTTTGCTGGCGCTGGTATTTTTCCTGCTCATCAAATTCAATAAAATCGAACTTAAATCGTTCGTATCCATCTACATTTTCTTGCTGCTATTGGGACTGGTTTGCCGCACGTACAATTACATGCATTACCACGATTATAACTTCGATCGTGATTATACCAAAAGCCATTTCAGGTTCGATTCCTTGTTTTTTGGCGTGCTGTTGGCTTACATCGCCCATTACAAAAGCCATGTTTTTGATAGGATGCTGGCCAATAAATTCAACAAATTATTTTGCCTGTTAGCAACTGCGTTTCTGTTCAGCAATTTTATTTTTTATCGCGAAACCTATCCAATAATTGCGGTAACCAATTTAGCCATAAACCCAATTTGCTTTGGTTACCTGATGCTGAATATTGTAAACTATAAAAGTGCATCGTTTTTAAAGATCATTTCGCCATTGGCTTATATTGGTAAATACTCCTACAGTATTTATTTGTTCCATCGTTTTTTTAATTACATCGCTATCCACATTGTGCGTAATGGCGGGCCTTTGTATTGTTTGGTGTATTTTGCTTTGTCGATAGTAGGCGGGATCATCATCAGCAAATGTATTGAATACCCGATCATCAATTTCCGTGAGCGGTATTTCCCGAGCAGATCAATAAAAAAACATACTTATAAGTCAGCTGATTAGCTAAAATGAGCTTAATATATACTAAATCTATATAATAAACATATAAAATAATTTAAAAGCCTTTCGGTAAACGGAAAGGCTTTGTTATTTTCGCAGGATGGAAGAGCAAAATGAAAATCAGTTAAGTATAGAGCTTTCAGAAGAAATATCTGAAGGAATATATTCTAACCTGGCTATTATTACGCACTCAAGTTCGGAGTTTGTGCTTGATTTTATTCGTGTAATGCCTGGTGTACCAAAAGCTAAAGTAAAATCGCGCATAATTTTAACCCCTGAACATGCCAAAAGATTAATGACCGCCTTGCAGGATAATATTGAAAAATTTGAATCAGCAAACGGCCGTATCAAAACACAACAGGAGCCATCAGGCTTCCCAATGAATTTTGGTGGAACAGTAGGGCAGGCTTAATAATGAGCGAGAAAATTCATATTGTTGAGCACCATTATAAAATAACCCGCGCCGAGCGTGAGCAAATTAACGGCCATAAAGCCATCTGTGTTTGGTTTACCGGCTTATCAGGTTCGGGCAAAAGCACGCTTGCCAGTAATTTAGAAGAAGAACTGCATAAGCGAGGGCATAAAACTTATGTACTGGATGGCGATAACGTCCGCAACGGCTTAAGCAAGGATTTAACTTTTACCGAGAAAGACCGCGACGAAAACCTGCGCCGCATTGGCGAAGTAGCCAAGCTGATGTGTGATGCCGGTATAATTGTAATTGCCGCCTTCGTTAGCCCATTTATCCACGAAAGAAAAATGCTGCGCGAGATAATTGGCGACCTTTATAACGAGGTTTTTGTAGATACCCCGCTGGAAATCTGCGAACAACGTGATATAAAAGGCTTATATAAAAAAGCAAGACGCGGAGAAATTGCTAACTTTACCGGGATTGGTTCGCCTTACGAACCACCTCTAACTGCCGAAGTTCGTGTCGAAACCAAAGACTTGTCGATAGACCAATCGTTAAGTATAGTTTTGGAAAATATTTTACCCAAAATACAGCTAAGTAATTCATAATGTCTAAATATTCTCTTACCCATCTTCAGGAGCTTGAATCAGAAGCGATATATGTGATCAGGGAGGTTGTCGCTCAGTTCGACAGGCCCGCCATATTATTTTCTGGTGGCAAGGACTCCATTGTGGTAACGCACCTGGCGCGCAAAGCCTTTTGGCCTGCCCGCATCCCAATGCCATTGATCCATATTGATACCGGCCATAACTTTATCGAAACCATGGAGTTTCGCGATAATTTGGTTGATGAATTAGGTATACAACTAATTGTTGGCTCGGTACAACAAGCCATTGATAAAGGCCGCGCGGTTGAAGAGCAAGGCATCAACGCCAGCAGGAACGAATTGCAGATCGTATCGCTATTAGATGCCATCGAAGAACATAAGATTGATGCAGCTATCGGTGGTGCCCGCCGTGACGAGGAAAAAGCCCGTGCAAAAGAGCGTTTCTTTTCGCATCGTGATGATTTTGGCCAGTGGGACCCCAAAAACCAACGTGCTGAGCTTTGGAATATATTTAATGGCCGCAAGCGCATGGGCGAGCACTTCAGGGTTTTCCCGATAAGTAACTGGACCGAGATGGACGTTTGGAATTACATTTTGCAGGAAAATATTCCTATCCCATCATTATACTTCGCTCACGAGCGCGAAGCGGTTTATCGCGACAATACCTGGTTGCCAAACTCAGATTTTTTAGTGCTGCGCGAAGGGGAAAAAATTGAGAAGAAATTAATGCGTTTCCGTACGCTGGGCGATATTACCATTACCGGTGGTATTGAATCGGAAGCGGATACATTAGAGAAAATTGTAGCCGAAATCTCAGCCACAAGAAGCACCGAACGCGGTAACCGCAGCGATGATAAACGCTCGGATACATCGATGGAAGACAGAAAAAAACAAGGGTATTTTTAAGCTAAGCGCAAGCGTAGCACAACATAAAGAGAAATGGAATTATTGCGTTTTACAACCGCCGGAAGTGTTGATGATGGAAAGAGCACACTGATAGGCCGTTTGTTATATGACTCAAAATCAATATTTGAGGATCAGATAGAAGCTGTAAAAAAATCAAGTGAGCGTAAAGGATTGGCGCATGTCGATCTGTCGTTACTAACCGATGGCTTACGTTCTGAACGGGAGCAAGGCATCACGATTGATGTAGCTTACCGTTACTTTGCTACCCCCAAACGCAAATTTATTATTGCTGATACACCGGGCCACATCCAGTATACCCGTAACATGGTTACCGGTGCATCTACCGCTAATCTGGCTTTGGTTTTGGTTGATGCCCGTCATGGAGTTATTGAGCAAACCTGCCGCCACTCGTACATCGCTTCGTTGCTAAAAATTCCGCATGTTATTGTTTGTATCAATAAGATGGATTTGGTTAACTACTCCGAAGAAGCTTACAATAAAGTAGTTGAGCAGTACGAGGAATTAGCAAGCAAATTAGATATTACCGACATCCGCTTTATACCCATCAGCGCTTTAAACGGCGATAATGTGGTTAATAAATCAACAAATATGAACTGGTATACCGGTTCAAGTTTGCTGGATACCCTGGAAACTATCCATATCAGCAGTGATGAAAATCACCTGGATGCCCGTTTCCCGGTACAAACCGTAATCCGCCCGCACCAGGATGAATACCATGATTACCGTGCCTACGCGGGCAGGGTTGCAGGCGGTGTTTTCCGCCCCGGCGATGAAATTACCGTGCTGCCTTCAGGCCTTACTTCTAAAATAAAATCCATTAACACCTTTGGCGGTACTATTGATGAAGCATTTTCGCCAATGTCGGTATCTATCAGTTTAGAAGATGATATTGATGTTAGCCGCGGCGATATGATTGTTAAAACGGATAATCAACCCGAGGTTGGGCAGGATCTGGATGTTTTATTATGCTGGATGGCAACAAAACCACCAAGGCCGGGTGCCAAATATTACTTAAAAAGTACCACCAATGAGGTTATGGCCATTATAAAAGAGGTAACCTACAAAATCGACATTAATACCATGGGCGAGATGGTAGAAGACACGAATATTAAAATGAATGACATGGCCCGTGTGCGTATGCGCATTACCCGCCCTTTGGTATATGACGAGTACCGCAAAAACCGGATTACAGGATCATTGATTTTGATTGATGATGCTACTAATGAAACTGTTGCTGCCGGAACAATTCTCGCCTGATTTAACAAAAAAAGAAATATATTTGAGGTCAGAAAACAAAAACTTATTCAATTGCTTTGTAAAGCTGACCCTATTTATAAATGAAAAAAGTTGCTCTAATAACAGGTATAACCGGACAGGACGGTGCCTATCTTGCTGAATTATTATTATCCAAAGGTTATGAGGTTCATGGTATAAAACGAAGAAGTTCGCTTTTTAATACCGACAGGATTGACCACTTATACCAGGATCCACATGAAAGTAACCTGAAGTTTATCCTTCATTACGGCGATCTTTCAGATTCTACCAATCTGATCCGCATCATTCAGCAGGTACAACCCGATGAAATTTACAATTTAGGCGCGATGTCGCACGTAAAAGTAAGTTTTGATACACCGGAATATACTGCTAATGCCGATGGTATTGGTACTTTACGTTTATTGGAAGCGATCCGCATACTTGGCTTAGTTAAAAAAACTAAAATATACCAGGCATCAACATCAGAATTATACGGATTGGTACAGGCCGTTCCTCAATCAGAAACTACGCCGTTCTATCCCCGCTCACCATACGCGGTTGCTAAAATGTACGCTTACTGGATCACGGTAAACTACCGCGAAGCTTATGGCATATTTGCCTCTAACGGTATTTTATTTAACCACGAAAGCCCTTTACGCGGCGAAACTTTTGTTACCCGTAAAATAACCCGCGCAACCGCTAAAATTGCTACCGGCTTACAGGATAAACTATTTTTAGGAAACCTTGATGCGGAACGCGACTGGGGCCATGCTAAAGATTATGTTGAAGCAATGTACCTGATACTACAACAGGATGTTGCCGAAGATTTTGTAATAGCTACCGGCGTTACTACCAAAGTAAGAGAGTTTGTGCGCATGTCGTTTGCTGAGGTTGGTATTGCAGTTCAATTTAAAGGCACCGGCGCCGATGAAAAAGGATACGTGGTATCATGCTCAAAACCAGAATATCAGTTGGAGATAGGTAAGGAAGTTGTAGCGGTTGATGCTGCTTACTTTAGACCTACTGAAGTTGATTTGCTGATTGGTGACCCTACCAAATCACAAACCAAACTGGGTTGGAAACCTAAATATGACCTTGCCGGTTTAGTTGCCGAAATGGTGGCTGCCGATCTGGAATTATTCAGAAAAGAAAAACTTTTAAAAGAATCAGGTTACTACATTAAAAATCAATTTGAATAAAGCACCGTCAAAAAAAAGTATTTTACTTTTAAGTCATAACTTTTCGCCAGAACCTACCGGTATAGGCAAGTATAATGGCGAAATGATGGAGTGGCTTTGTAAAAATGGGTATAATACTACAGTTATAACAACCTTTCCATATTATCCGTTTTGGAAGGTTCAAGAGCCATATTCAAGTTACTGGTATAAGAAAGAAGTTATCGACTATCCTGAACAGGGCACCAAAATGCAAATTTACAGGTGCCCTATTTACATTCCCAAGTTCCCGAGCGGGGCAAAGCGGATGATGCAGGATATGCTGTTATGGCCTTCGAAATTCTTTGTGCTTTTGCAGCAAATCATGTTTAAAAAAAAGCATGATCTGGTAATTACCATTGCACCGCCGTTTCATTTGGCTTATATGGCCTTGCTTTACCGCATGTTAAGGCGGGGTAAGGTTGATTACCATATCCAGGATTTACAGATAGAGGCTGCCCAGCAATTAAATATATTAGGCAGTAATAAATTGTTTAACCTGATGTATCGCATAGAGAAGGGTATTTTGCGCAAGGCGGATTATGTAAGCACCATCTCCGAAGGAATGATGAATAAGGTTGAAGAAAAGGCCGGCCGGGAAGTGTTGTTTTTCCCTAACTGGGCCGATACCGATTTCTTTCATCCATTGCCTGATCGTGTTGAGGCGAAATCAAAATGGGGATTTACTGCTGATGACTTTGTTTGCCTTTACTCCGGTAGTATCGGCGAAAAGCAAGGGTTAGAAAGCATCATCTACGCAGCCAAATTACTGAAGGATAACGGGCAGATTAAATTTGCCATAGCAGGCTCAGGCCCGTACAAAGAAAAGTTGATTGAATTAGTTGCCGAAGAAGACTTAACTAATATTTTCTTTTTCCCGGTACAGGATAAGGACGATTTTAATGCCTTTTTAAATATGGCCGATTTGCACCTGATCATCCAAAAAGGTAATGCAAGCGATTTGGTGATGCCATCAAAGCTTACTACCATATTGGCGGTAGGTGGTGTTAGTATTGTAACCGCGCCGCATAATACTTCGCTGGAGCAGGTAATCAACCAAAATAATATGGGTATAGTTACCGCCCCGGATGATACGGAAGAGCTGGTATCAGCCATAAAGAAATGTTTAACCCTAAATATGGCCGAGATGCGGCATAATGCCCGCCAATACGCGTTAAAATATTTAGATATTGATAATGTGATGCATACCTTTTTAAAGGATGTAGGTATTGAATAATAAAATTGATGTTGTTATAGTTTATTGGATAACACGATAAAAAATCAGGAGATTTGTAAATAATGGATAAGCAAGCAAAAATATATATAGCAGGACATAAAGGGATGGTTGGCTCGGCTATACATCGTAAATTGGTTAAAGAGGGATTTACCAATTTTATTACCCGTAATTCGTCTGAACTTGATTTACGTAACCAGCAACAGGTGGCCGATTTTTTTGCTGCCGAAAAACCCGATTATGTGTTTTTAGCTGCCGCGAAAGTAGGCGGTATAATCGCCAATAATACTTACCGTGCCGAGTTTTTGTATGATAATTTGCAGATACAGAATAACGTTATCCATAACGCGTACCTTAACGGGGTAAAAAAACTGATGTTCTTAGGTTCGAGCTGTATTTATCCAAAACTAGCTCCTCAACCATTAAAAGAAGAATATTTGCTAACCGGCACACTTGAAGAAACCAACGAACCTTATGCTATTGCCAAAATTGCAGGTATAAAAATGTGCGATGCTTACCGTGCGCAATATGGCTGTAACTATATTTCTTGTATGCCAACTAATTTGTACGGTTATAATGATAATTATCACCCGCAAAACTCGCATGTGCTGCCGGCTATGATTCGCCGTTTTCATGAGGCTAAGGAAAACAATGCGCCTGATGTTACTATCTGGGGTACGGGATCACCAAAACGCGAATTTTTATTTGCTGATGACCTGGCAGAAGCTTGCTATTACCTGATGCAAAACTATAATGAACCGGGATTGGTAAACATTGGTACCGGCGAAGATTTAAGTATAAAAGAACTGGCCGAATTGGTAAAACAAATTGTTGGTTTTGCTGGCGAAATTAAGTTTGATACCTCTAAACCGGATGGCACACCAAGAAAGCTGATGGATGTTACCAAATTAACTAATGCCGGTTGGAAATATCATACCACTTTAGCCGAAGGTATTGCATTAGCTTACCAGGATTTTTTAAGCAAAGGGCTGCTGGTTGCCGAACGATAACACCTGTTCTCAAGTTTCAGTCTTAACCTAAATCACTAAAATTACTATCTTTGGCCTATAATATCGCTATGAAAAAGATCATGATTACCGGCGGTGCCGGCTTTATTGGCTCACACGTTGTGCGCAGGTTTGTAACGCAGCATCCCGATTATTTAATTGTAAATGTTGATGCGCTTACCTATGCAGGTAACCTTGAAAACCTGGAAGATATTCAGCATAGCAAAAACTATGTTTTTGAAAAAGCCGATATCAAAGACAGCACCCGGATTACCGAAATATTTGATAAATACGGCATTACCGATGTAGTGCATTTAGCAGCAGAATCGCACGTGGACAGGTCGATCCTGAGCCCGATGGATTTTGTTTATACCAATGTGATTGGTACGGTAACCTTGTTGGATATCGCTAAAAATAAATGGAAAGGTGATTACGAAAACCATCTTTTTTACCACATCTCAACTGATGAGGTTTACGGCGCTTTAGGCGAAACCGGTTTGTTTACCGAAGAAACCAAATACGATCCGCATTCACCATACAGCGCGAGCAAGGCAGCGTCTGATCATTTTGTGCGTGCATATTATGATACTTACGGTTTGCAGGTTGTAGTATCCAATTGTTCAAACAACTACGGCCCGAATCACTTTCCGGAGAAGTTGATCCCGCTTTCTATCAATAACATCATTAACAACAAACCATTACCGGTTTATGGCGATGGAAAATACACCCGAGATTGGTTATATGTGATAGATCACGCTATCGCTATCGACCTGATCTTCCACAAAGGCAAAAAAGGCGATACCTACAATATAGGTGGTTTTAACGAATGGCAAAACATCAACCTGGTTCATTTGTTATGCAAACAGATGGATGAAAAACTCGGTCGCGAACCAGGCACCAGCGAAAAACTGATCACTTTTGTAAAAGATCGTCCGGGCCATGATCTGCGTTATGCTATCGATGCTAACAAGATCAATAAAGAACTGGGCTGGTCGCCATCAGTAACGTTTGAAGAAGGCTTATCGGCTACTATCGATTGGTTTTTAGCCAACAAAACATGGCTGGATAACGTTACCAGCGGCAACTACGCCAAATACTACGATAATCAATACGAAAACCGCTAATTAATAGCGAAACCAATTTTATAAATGACAATTACCCCAACTCCCTTAGCGGGCTGTGTAGTACTAACCCCACGCGTATTTAACGATGAGCGCGGGCATTTTTTTGAATCATTTAACGAGCGCACATTTAACGAGGCCGTAGGCAGCGAAGTGCATTTTGTTCAGGATAATCAATCTTTCTCAACCAAAGGCGTGCTAAGAGGCTTGCACCTGCAAAAAGGCGAACACGCGCAATCAAAACTGGTTAGGGTAACGCAAGGCGAAGTGCAGGATATTGCAGTCGACCTGAGAAAAAACTCACCTACTTACGGGCAATATTTTTCAGTGATCTTATCGGCAGAAAATAACCAGCAATTCTTTATACCTAAAGGCTTTGGTCATGGTTTTTTGGTGTTGAGCCCAACCGCGGTTTTTCAGTACAAATGCGATAATTATTACAATAAAGAATCCGAAGGTGGTTTGCATTATGCCGATCCGGCTATCAGCATAAAATGGGAGCTTGACGAAAGCGAGCTAATTGTTTCGGGTAAAGATAAAGAGCTTCCTTTTTTGAAGGATGCCGGTGATTTTGGATTTTAATAGATGGAAAATATCATCGTATTTGGCGGATCAGGGCAGTTAGGGCAATGTTTAAAAACGGTAGCCCGGGAAAGAAACGTTAAGAATATTCATTTTTTATCCTCTGCCGAAGGCGATATTCAGGATGAAACCTCTATAAAAAATGTTTTCGATCATTATAAACCGGCCTACGTAATCAATTGTGCTGCTTATACAGCTGTTGACAAAGCCGAAGATGAGGTAGAACAATCCCGTAAAATAAACAAAACAGGAGCGGAGTATTTAGCCACTGCCTGCAAAGCTGGTAAAGCTACCCTGATCCATATTTCAACCGATTTTGTTTTTAAAGGCGATATACCGCACCCGTTAACCGAAACCGACCCAACAGGGCCGACAGGCGTTTACGGGCTTACCAAACTAGAAGGCGAGCAAGGCATAGCACAAATATTAGATGAGCATATCATCATCCGCACCAGTTGGTTATACTCCGAATATGGAAATAATTTCGCCAAAACCATGCTTAAGCTGGCTACAGACCGCGACATGCTTAAAATTATAGCCGATCAAGTGGGTACGCCAACCTATGCTGTTGACCTTGCGGGAGCTGTATTGGACATCATTGTTTCGGATAAAAAAGAATACGGTATTTATCATTACAGCAATGAAGGCGTAGCCTCATGGTATGATTTTGCCGTAGCGATATTTGAACTTTCGGGAACGAAAATTAAAGTGTTGCCTATCCGCACAGCAGAATATCCAACAAAAGCAACCCGCCCGCCATATTCGGTTATGGATAAAACAAAGATTAAGCATACATTTGAAATAGCGATACCTTACTGGCGGGATAGCCTGTCGGTATGTATCCAAAAGCTTAAAAATTAACACCGTACCTCACACCATGAAAGGAATAATACTTGCCGGCGGTTCCGGAACACGCCTATACCCGATAACAAAAGCCATCAGCAAACAATTAATGCCGATATATGATAAGCCGATGATTTATTATCCGCTGTCGGTTTTGATGCTGGCAGGGATAAAAGAAGTGTTGATCATCACCACGCCCGAAGATCAGGATGGTTTTATACGCTTATTGGGCGATGGTTCGGAATTAGGTTGCCGTTTTGAATTTGCGGTGCAGGAAGTACCAAACGGACTGGCGCAGGCATTCGTTATCGGCGAGAAATTTATTGGTGACGATAAAGCCGCTCTTGTTTTGGGTGATAATATATTTTACGGTTCGGGTTTCAGCAAGCTGATCCAAAGCTTTAACGATGTGGATGGCGCTGCCATTTTCGCTTACCCGGTTTCAGATCCGGAACGTTATGGCGTGGTGGAGTTTGATGCTGATTTTAAAGCATTATCCATCGAAGAAAAGCCGACAGAACCAAAATCAAATTACGCGGTACCGGGATTGTATTTCTACGATAATTCGGTAGTTGAAATCGCTAAAAACATCGCGCCATCTCCACGTGGCGAATACGAAATAACCGACGTTAACAAAGAATACCTGAAACAAGGCAACCTGCATGTTGGCGTAATGGATAGGGGCATGGCCTGGTTAGATACCGGTACTTTCGACTCGTTAAGCGATGCATCTGAGTTTGTGCGCGTGATAGAAAAACGCCAGGATACCAAAATTGGTTGTATTGAAGAGATTGCCTATCGTATGGGTTTTATTGATCGCGATGCGCTAATGGTGCTTGCCGAAAAATACATCAAAAGCGGTTACGGTAAATACCTGAAAAACTTGCCATTACTATAATCTTTGTGCATGTTGTGGTTTATTAACCACAGGGATCACAGAGAACACTAAGATAAAATATATCGAGTGATTACCTTCTGCATAGGCTCTATGTCACTCTGTGGAAACCTTTTTGCACTCTGTGGTTAATGGGGAAGTACAAAAGTTTTTAATTATTGTTTATTATGGGTTACTCAACTTTATACGACTGTGTTACCGATCTTGAAAAACACGGTCAGTTAATCCGTATTAAAGAGGAAGTTGGCCCTCACCTGCAAATGGCAGCCATCCATTTACGTGTGTTTGAAAATGAAGGCCCTGCCATACTTTTCGAGAATGTAAAAGGCAGTAAATTCCCGGCAGTATCCAATTTATTCGGAACGCTGGATAGGTCTGAATTTATTTTCAGGGATACGCTGGATAAGATCAAGACTTTGGTCGATCTTAAATCCGATCCCATCAAAGCCATTAAAAATCCTTTTAAATACGCAAACGTAGGCCTTACGGCACTATCGGCCTTGCCGATGAAAGTTGGTAAAGGCGCGCCCATAAACTTCGGCAAAACGCAGATTAGCGAATTACCCCAGATTGTAAACTGGCCGAATGATGGTGGTCCGTTTGTGACCATGCCACAGGTTTATACCGAAGATGCAGATAAGCCCGGCATCATGAATGCCAATTTAGGCATGTACCGTATCCAACTGGCCGGTAACGATTATGAGCCGGATAAAGAGATCGGCCTGCATTACCAATTACACCGGGGAATTGGCGTACACCAAACCAAAGCAAACGCGAAAGGCCAGCCGTTAAAGGTGAGCATATTTGTGGGTGGCCCGCCATCGCATCCGGTAGCAGCAGTAATGCCATTACCGGAGGGATTGTCAGAAATGACCTTCGCCGGGGCATTAGGAAATAGAAGATTCAGATATTTTTATGATGCCGAAGGTTTTTGTATTTCGGCAGATGCCGATTTTGTAATCACCGGTACGGTAATGCCACACGAAAATAAACCCGAGGGCCCTTTTGGAGATCACCTGGGTTATTACAGCTTAAAGCACCCATTCCCGCTGATGAAGGTGCATAATGTGTACCATAAAAAAAATGCGATCTGGTCATTCACCGTAGTAGGCAGGCCACCGCAGGAAGATACCAGTTTCGGCGCTTTGATCCACGAGATCACAGGATCAGCCATACCCAAAGAAATCCCCGGCTTGCATGCTGTAAACGCGGTTGATGCGGCCGGTGTGCACCCGCTTTTGTTTGCCATTGGCAGCGAACGTTATACGCCCTATACCAATGAGCGCAAACCGCAGGAAATTCTCACTATCGCGAATCACATTTTAGGCAAAGGCCAGTTGAGTTTGGCTAAATACTTGTTTATCGCCGCAAAAGAAGATGATCCGAAATTAAATGTGAACGATATCGGTGGATTTTTAAAGCATATCCTGCAAAGGATCGACTTAACCCGCGACCTGCATTTCTACACCAAAACCACCATTGATACGTTAGATTACAGCGGCGACGGCCTAAATACAGGCAGTAAAGTAGCCATAACCGTTGCCGGAGAGATTAAAAGAGAACTTTGGACGGATCTGCCTGCAAACTTTACCATGCCTCGTCCGTTTACTACATTTAAAATGGTAATGCCGGGCGTGCTCGCGGTAGAAGTACCCAAACATATCAACGATAAAGATGTAGGTGATATGCTGAGTATTTTGGATGAGCATTTTATCGATGCAGATCTGAATGGTTTGCCGTTGATCGTACTTTGTGATGATGCCGCCTTTACCGCGCAAAACCTGGATAATTTTGTTTGGGTAACGTTTACAAGAAGCAACCCATCGCACGATATTTATGGCATACACAGCTTTACCGAGCATAAACATTGGGGTTGCAAAGGCCCGGTGATTATTAATGCCAGAATAAAACCGCACCATGCACCGGTTTTGGAAAAAGACCCGGCAGTAGAGAAATTGGTGGATAAGATGGGTGAGAAAGGTGGTGCTTTGCATGGGGTTATATAAGCCCCGCCCAAACCCTCCCCGGTAGGGAGGATTTAAGAACAAAAATAAAAAGGCTCCCCTACCGGGGGAGATTTAGAGGGGGCGGTTGCTCATGCCTGAAAAAGAAAAATTAAGAATAGATAAATACTTATGGTCCATACGGGCGTTTAAAACACGTACGCTGGCATCCGATGCCTGTAAGGCTGGCCGGGTTAAGCTGGCTGGTAACAACATTAAACCATCGCACGAGGTTAAGATAGGGGAGATTTACCAGGTATCAAAAGGCCTGGAACGCAAGGTGATTAAAGTTACCGGTTTGCTGGAAAGCA
>Ga0302227_10001584_pt1 | contig 16692 bp, 30 predicted proteins | sample II_Palsa_N1_1_FD_193525 | JGI IMG/M metagenome (GOLD analysis project Ga0302227, IMG submission 193525) | Peat permafrost microbial communities from Stordalen Mire near Abisko, Sweden - II_Palsa_N1_1 | ecosystem: Environmental > Terrestrial > Soil > Palsa > Peat permafrost | place: Sweden...
TCAAGGCAAAAGATATCGCGTACTACAGATCGTACGAAAACCGCGGCTACCTCGCCCAAAAGCCGGATGTACAGACTAGCGACACTGTGTAAAAAAGTTTAGAACAAAAAAAAAAAAAAAAAAAAACACAAAAGCAATCGACATCTCGAGTTAGTTTGTCCTCGTGTACAACGAAATGTCTAATGTCGGTTCATCAGCGAGACGACGCCTTGGACTTTTCCTTGGCCGCCAAACGCTCCTGCCAAAGCGGGGAGGGGGGGGATTCAACAAACGCCAAAAGAAGAGACACGTACCTTTTTCCACTCCTCGAGGATGGCCGGCATGCGGTCCATGTTCTTCTTGACGTTGACCTCGCGTGCAGCCGTGGCCTTGTCGCCCCTGTGGCCCTTGGGAGGCCTGAGCAGCCACTTCATGGGCGTGTTCTTCTTCTCCGGCACCGGGAACGTGTCCGCCGGCAGCCCAGCCTCGATAAACTTTTTCCGCAGCACGTTGACGCTGCGCAGGCTCTTGGTCGAGTGGTAGGTGGCCGGATTACCCGGGATAAAACGCTGAGCCTGCTTAGGGTTGTTGCTCACGTGGGGGCTCCGCGAAAGACGAAGAATCGACGAGGCCATGGACGACCCAAGCACCGCCTTCAGGGCCAGGTGCACCGACTTGGCGTTCTCCACAGCTGCTCGCACGCCGCTCATGTCGAACAGTCGAAGCGAAAGAGAAAAGTAGCATGGGAGAGCCACAACTCGGCCATCTTTTCGCCAGTGAAACATGGCCACGCTCGTGCGGTTGAGCGCCGCGCGCCGCCGCCTCGGCTTGTTGTCGTCCTCCCTCCAGATGCCGCCGCCGCCGCCGCCGCAGCAGCAGCAGCAGCAGCTCCATAGCGGTGTTCGCTTCTACGCGTCTCGCTCCATTGCGTCGGCCCGCCGACCCTACATCAAAACTCTCGAGAGCAGCCCTTTCCTGCCCGAACTGCAGATGCGGAAGGCCGCCCGCATTCGCCAGCTGACCGACCAGATGCACCGCAACAAGCGGAACATGCAGAAACACGGCAGTAAACGCGTTAGGCCCAGTGCTGCCAAAAAGTTTGTGGAAAACCTCTGTACGTCTTTTCTTCTTCTTCTTTTTTCCCGTTTGGCCTTCTTCAACATGCACACCGCCCACAGTCCCACAGCCCGGGCACTTTGCCTTTGTCAACACCGAGAAAATAAAGTACAGCTTTCAAGAGGAGGACACGTCGCGCCCGCTCCCCATGAGGGACGACGACCACAAGAAGTCGTCCTTCACTCCCTTGAGCTTGAAGAAGGGCTCCTGCTACGACCTCTTGTACAAAGCGACAGGCGAGCTCCCCCCTGTCCATGGCTGCATCAACTTTACCGTCAGCCCAAAGGTTTGCACCTGATTTTTCTTCCTGCAATCAATAGAGCTAAGAAATTGCTTTTCCCAAGACATCGTTCATGGACATTGTGGTCGAGCTGCGCAAGTACGGTCCCATTGCTGGCTTGTCGGTATGTGTGCTGGGTAGCGTTGGTGGCCAAGGGATTGATTTCTTCTATAGTTCTCGTCTGGCAACAGTAACAAGAAGAACGCCAAGTTTACCGACAAAAAGTTTGCCCAAGTCGAGTTTGACATTGACGAGTCGGCCGTTCTTGCGCTCAATGCAATCAAAGGTAGAATAGTGTCTTCTTTTTTTTTTCTGTAATGTGCTTTCTAACGACTCGCGGCTGCAAGGCAAGAAAATGTTTGGGTTGGAGGCTGTCGAGGCCAGCTATGTCAACGGATTTTTCTCATCACTCCGAGGCAAGTTTTACGTTCTCATGTACGCTGTCAACAAGGGCTTTAACGCGTTCAACCGAACCGTCGTCGACGGCTATGCTCAACCAAACGAGGTTCTTCTGTTTTCTTTTTTCTTTTTCTGTCCTAATGAATAAAATTAAAAAACAGCTCTGGCACCGCAGAGACTACAGGATGCCGTACCATTTCACTAGCTTCCAGCATCTCGAACTTTTCCACTTTTACCTGAAGCACCCGCAGTACTCGCTCCGCAGGTACCCGAGAATGCAATTTTCTTTTTTATTTTTTATTTATGTAAGCACAAATCCTTTTCTTTTTTCTGCAGGATCGCGTACGTTTACCGCTGCAGCGTGGTCGAAGTGGCTGCGGCCATCCGACTGGGCGGCCTGTATGCCCAGAGCATTGCCGATGGCCTGGTCACGCCGACAAACTATGTCCGTCTGATGGAGAAGATCACTGGCATTGTCGACTACCACTATGAGCTCGATCCCATTCGCTTGAAGGAGCTTGGCCTGGTAAAAAAGATGGAATAAAAACGACATCTCGTTGAAGTTTTTGCTCGTAGAACCCCAAGCAGTTTACGCGTGCCGACAAGGTCAACCACATGGCAGCGATCGTTAGGGACTATGCAGTTTACGTCAAGGGTATCTTTGGTTTTGGTTTGCTGTGTTTCTGAAATGACTGATCACTTGTTTGGGTCCTTAGAAAAGAAACTGCAAAAGGAGCTTTTGGACGTCAGCATGGACGCACCCCCGCCGACACCGTTGGAGACGGCGCGCCAGGCCGTCGAGCTCGAGCACATCAACAAAGATGGTGGTTATCCCTTTGAGCACAAGCTGTGGACCCCCACCCAAGACCCCAAAGAAAAAAACATCTGGCTGCAGCAGGTCAAGGACCACTTTGCACGCACGGGCAAGCAGCAGCTCCTACGAAACAAGTCTGAGCTGTACTCGCACAACCAGCTGCACGAGACAAAAGAACTCAGTCCCAAAGAAAAGGTATCGTTTAATTCTTACGCACAAAATAAAAATGAAGCAAAAAAACCTTTTTTGCAGGACCAACTCAGAACAATCACGCTGGAGGTCAACGAGGACTTTGGCAAGGCCATGGAGCGTCAGCAGCATATCGATCGCAAGGAGAAGGCCCTCAAGCAGGGCGGTGTTATTGTCGGCAAGGACGACTACACTGTCAATCCTCGGTAAGCCTCCCTTTTTTTTTTTTTTGTTGGCTCAATTTTCGTTTTCGCTTTCGTTTTCGTTTTCGCTTCTTTCAGGTTTGACTTTGTCTTTACCGAGTACTCGAAGAAGCGGAAAGACACCAAGATCGTCATCCGCCACAAGGATGGCACCCTCCGAAAGCTCACCGACTACCAAGTCAATGTGGACATGCGTCCGATGTCCATCCGCTCGTGGCTGACCAAGAACAAGCAAACGGGCCGTAAATAATAGATTTTCAAACAATCCCCCCCACCCCCCCCAAAAAAAAAAAATTTGCATCACAGTCTATTGAATTTCTCCACAGTCGGAAATGATCACCTTTTTTAAGGTCTTGCCATTGGTAGTCCCGACTTTTTCCATCTTGCGCACAACATCCATTCCTGATGTGACGTGTCCAAATACGACGTGCTTGTTGTCGAGCCTAATAAATTTAAAAATGTCAAAAAGCCGCTTCTGTGTCGAGGTTACCAGTCTGTCTTGGCCGTCGTGAGGAAAAACTGAGAACCGTTCGTGTCTGCACCAGCGTTTGCCATGGACAATGTGCCAGCGCCTGTATGTTTGAGAATAAAGTTCTGGAGAAGAAAAAAATTAAAATAAAAAGAAGAACGGTTTTTGTAGGATGTTACCTCGTCTTCAAACTTTTCGCCGTAAATGGACTTGCCACCAGTGCCATTATGGTTTGTAAAGTCACCGCCTTGGCACATCTGATGAAAGAAAACGGTAAGCCAAAGGAAATAGAGCAAGAACAGGCCCCCATACAAACTGTTTGATGATGCGGTGAAAGGAGCTTCCCCGATAGCCGTAGCCTTTGGCGTGTGTGCACAGTTGTCGAAAATTTTCGGCGGTTTTGGGGACAATGTCTGCGCGAAGGATCATTTCGATGCGCCCTGCCGTCTCGCCGTCGATCGTGATTTCAAAGTAGACACGAGGGTTTGTCTTCACTTCCAGTTTGGGCTTTTTGTTTGGTCCATCCTCCCCCTCGGCACTCGCTCCTTCCGCAGGCGGCTGCACGCTGTCGACGCTCTTGAGAGCATGCTCAGCAAGCCACTGGTCAGACGCCCAGACTACGTACCAAAAAAAAAAAAAATTAATAAATTATCGTTTGTCTCTATAGAATTACTGGCTCTGCTCCCGTCGCGGTGCGGTCGCGACAGATTGACTTTGATGACCTTTTTGGGGGGTGGGGGGTGGAATGGGGGGGAGAGAGTTGGAGCAGTCAGCACACAAAGGGACTCTGCCAAAAAAAAAAAAAACCTTGCCAAACAGCTCGGCGCGGTCCATGTTGTCGAGCGCGGCACGGGCGTCCACAGCGTCCTCGTACTCGACAAACCCAAAGCCCTTGTGCTTATCTAAACGGCGGAGAAGAATGTCAGCAGCGCACACACCCTCTCGCAAGTCATACTGGTGCTGTTGTCGCGAGGCATTTGGACATCGACGATCTCGCCAAACGGCACAAAGGCGTCCCGGAGAAGCTGCGTCGTCACCTGTCACCCAACACCGTCGTGAGCTCTTTTAGGCAAATAGCTGGCAGGCTCGCCGCGGCTTGCGTACCTGCTCGTCCAGGCCGGAAACAAAGACGGTTTTGCGAGTTGGGTCGTCCATGGGGCGCGTTCGATAAAATGGCGCGCGCCGTTTGTTTTCGCATCACAGATGTCGTTCTCCGTGCCGAGTGGTACCATTTGTTGTTGCGCGCTGTCTCTACTGATTGCTCGGGTGCAGGCCTCCATGCGGTGGTCGAGGCCGGCGATACCAGGACCCTCGAGCTGCTCCTGGCAACGGCGGACCTCGCGACGGTCAACGAGCACAACGGCACAGGTAACCATATGATCAGCAGGCGGTCGCTCATCACATGCGTCTAGACCGAGCAACCCCGCTGCATTTGGCCGTGCGACGCAACGACATTGCGGCGATTTCGCTCCTGATACGGCATGGAGCCAACTTGCGGGCCAAGGACAACGCAAAGCGCATGCCTGTGGACGACATGCTTTCGCTCTGTATGTCACACTTTGGGGCAAGCTTGTTGCTTAACGTCTCTTCACTGCTCCAGTTAATGCGCGCGCGACATTCTTCACAAACGTTCTCGATGCAATCAAACAGGAGGGACCGAAACCTGATCTCCTGTACCATCTGCGTCTTGTTGCTCTTTTTCTTGAAAGCGGTAATTTTGTTGTTTGCGACTGGCTGTCTTTACACGCGCTCTCCCTCGTAGACGAGACGTGCGAATTCATGGTTGAGCAAGTTTGCACGTCCGAGTTTCAAAAGGTACTCCGCGGTCTCCTGGTGGATCCTGCGGCGACAACGGCTACACCACCGACTCCGGCCTCTTCGGACGATGCGGCAAGCACTCCGTCTCGTTTGCACTCGGCTCCCGTGGTAAGCCCTCGTCGCACTCTGCCTCCTCCACCCGTCGAGCTCGCGACGACTGTCTCTCCGACAACAGTAGTGGCCTTGTCAAAAAAAAAAATTTTTTTTTCTAATAAACCTACTTCAGACAACACTTCCTCATGTTGATTTTCAGGCATTCGGACAGGGCCCGGGCGACCACGGTTTGACCACTTCCTCGTCCGTAACTGCAACGGCCCCACCACCGCGTCCGTTGACATCGTACGCCACATTCAAGGCCTCCAGCTCCTCACCCTCTGTGGCGACATCGGAAGTGGGCGTTGGATCTGCACACCTGCCGCCAGACGTCTTGCCACGACCGACGACCTCGTATGCATCCTTCAAAAAGGGCTCTACTCCTGCAGGAGGGCACAGTGCAGTGTCCACTCCATCAGTAGCCACCACACATTTACCTGCAGTTGCCTCCATCCCCGCTACGATCAACATCCCAATGCCTATTACGTCGCCCAATCCAAGAGACTCGCGGCCGCCTTCGCTTGCTGATGCCCAACACGCCGTCATGATTGTCCTCGAAACGCTAGCCTTTTACGGTAATCCCGCCCGTTTGTACGACCGTAATTTAATTTTTTTTTTTTTCCTTTTCTTTTTGGAAAGACCCAACAAATGCCGTATGGGGCAAGGCGCCACTGCAGGCGACGATGACGTCCATCTTCAAATTGAATGACTCGGGGCTGTTTGGACGCACTCTTCGCATCGTGCACGCGATCGTCCTTGCTGCTGATGTCGAAGGAGATATTGTCGCAAAACTCGCAAAACCATTCAACAAGATTCTCGTCCAGGCACTCGTGTCCTGGCAGGCTGTCCTCGCTGCGGAGGAGACATCTGGCCTCCCTGCCGACAACGATGAACTGGCCACCATACTCACTCTCTCGGCCCGCTTCAGTCGTTTCCGTAAAAATAAAACATTTTTTTTAAAAAAACGAAAGTGCCTTTTTTAAAAACTTTTGCAAAAACAGGCTCCTACCAGAGCGACTTTTATGACCCCACCGTTATCGATGTCATGCTCCGATGCTGCGTGCAGGATGCTCTGCCCCTGTGGACTGTGGCTGCTCTCTGTGTGCTGGCCAACATTGCCGAGTCACGTAGCGTTCTTGAAATTGGTTTTCTGTTTCTTAACCCCACAAACCAGCTGATAACCAGGCGCTCATCATTTCAAACAAGGCCCTCCTAAACACGTTGTCAGTGTGCATGTCATCCAATGAAGTCCTGGTAGCGCGAGAGGCAACCCGACTTGCCGTCGTTTTGGATATTGATTTCAAGACGCTTGGGCAACCGCGTAATTTAATTTTTTTTTTTTTTTTTTTTTTTTTTGCTTCCCTGTTTGAAGACTGACTCGCATATTCTAAATAGGGAGCTCTGGACTCTTTGAGTTTGATATCGCTCAGATGACATTGCTAGCGGCCGTGGGTGGAGCAACAACAGCAGCAGCGGTCGCGTCGGCAATGTCGACCTCAATCACAACCCCCCCTGGTCAGTCGTCCTTGCCATTGGCGGCCACCTCGTCGTCTCTTTCACCCATCACACCTGGCGTGTCGCAACCTCTTCTGCCTTTGGCTGCGCGAAGAATGCCTCCTCCGAGGACACGCGCCGTCCCTGGTGATGTGGGCTCCTCCAAGAGCGCAATCCATGGCCTGACTCATATCTCGACCGGAAGTATCTCGAGCACGTCCTCGATGAGTGTCGCCAGCAGCTCGGAAGACGCCAGCGGCCGTTCAATCAGCATCGACTCGGTCCTTCTGTTCCGAAAGCCTTCCTTTGTCGACTTGTTGGGCAACACGCCCAAGGATATCTCGGACGTCAACTCTATCAGCGTCAATGACCTCCGCGGAATGAGCCTCATTTCCATTGTCAAAGTGCTTGTCAAGACGGAGCCCCTGAATGAAGGTGGTGCGACTTTATTTTTATTTTCCTTCGCAATTGCGGAATAATCGTTTTGCACCAGGCTTCCTAAACGTCATCATCAGCACGCTCACGTCGATCTGCCAGCCAATCATTTTCCTGCGCTTGTTAGTGCATGCCTTCCGTCATAATGCCGAAAAGTACGCGCTCAGACGGAGCAACTCGTCGCACTCGGACGACTCTGAAGGCAGCAGGAAGGAGCGCTTGTCCGTGGCCGACGCTGACGAAATCGTGTCTGTTTACTCTGTCGACAGCATCAACTCGGCAGGCACCGCCACTGCAGTACCCCCTTCAATCCTACAGCCGACGGTAAGAAAAAAAAACTCATAACCGCGGAAACATGATCTAATATAAAAGAACGTTTTTTTTTTCCCCCCCCCTACTAGGGACTGCTCCAGAAGATCGCTTCTGGTAGCGCGCGACTGTTGGGATCCGGCCGGCGTTCTCAGGAAGTGCGTGATATGGACAAAGGTCCGCCACTGAATTCCTCGGAGCAACGAGTTGTCGACATATTACTCAAGTGGACTGCACTGGCTCCTGAGGACTTTGCAGTAAGCAAACAAACCTTTTCTTTCTTTCTTTCTTTTTCTCTCAACTTGTATTCTAGGATCCGACGGTGCGGAGGTACATCCTGCAATTCCTTGTCGAATCCATTCAGTATCGGCCTGGTCATACGATTCTCGCCGAGGTTCACGCAACCATTAGCAAACTTCAGCACGCACCGGCCGGAGAAGGAGTCGAGTCCAAGTTTTGCAACCACAACGAAGTCTACGTCCAAGTATGTCTCTCGCGAGAGCCCATGCAAACTCACGAAGATTCATATTAGGCTTGCGATGTCATCCTGTCGGGTCGCGTCCCTTGTCACGAGGATGAGGCAGTGTTTTTCGGAGCGGTTTTGTTTCACTTGGACACACCCCAAGGATGTTCTGCTAGAGCTACAGGAACGGTTCTGCAGGGCGCAGAACTAAAGTATGAACTTTTCGTATTCTTTTTTTTTTTTTTTTTTTTACTTGATTTTTTTTTTTTTTTTTTTTTTTTTTTTGGTAGGGATGCGATCAAGGCTCTAGTGTTTTCTTTGCCCCTTGTTGCGCAACTACACCAGCAGCCGGTATCACCACCACCACCGAATTTTTCTTCGTTTATGTCTCATTTTCCCCTCAGCCGCTCGAAGGAAACTCGCCCAATCAGCCACGTTCAACGTCAGATCCAAACGAGTCCGGCGCCGGCCTCGAGGACAGCAGTCGCCTCAGGAAGGTCATCGAGGCTCACAAGACTTTACTTGCTGCCAGGATTGCAGACGTCTACTCTCGGGCTGTTTGGGTAGGATTGCCGTTTCTGTGTGTTTGCGCTCAAGAATGCATTTTCGCATCAATCGGTCCCATTAGAAAATGACGGAAAAAGATGCCAAGCACGCGTTTATCAACAAGTGTCGCGCGTTGCGCACGTTTGGCTTCCTCTTTTTCAATGTCAAGGTCATTGATCCACTCGTGCCCGTGCCCAAGGCTGCAATGCTTGGTATCAAATCAGGCAAGCTTGTCCTCGTCGACCCCAATATGGAGGTACTGTCTGCCCTCCCAAAAAAAAATTTTTTTTTTATAATAAATTTTGGATCTCTCATTTTTTGTGTAATGGACAGGCAAAGCCAGAAATCGTCGCAACGGCAAATCTGCGAAAACCCAAGGCGCTCGACAACATTTTGCTCTTGCGACACTTCCGACCGATAACCGGCGACTGGACCAACATTGTTTTGTGGAGCGACAATGCAGACTACATTGTGCACGTCATTCGCCGTGCAATGGGCTCGTCCTCAAAGACAAGTGCATTCAAACTGGTCAAAGAGGAGGGCGATGACAAAGGTAGTATTTCAAGGCGGCAAAGCAGAAAGAAAAAAAAATAGAAAAATCCTTTCCTTTTTTTTTTTTCCAACCGTGCAGGCACTGCCCCAGAGGAGATCAAGGGCTTCTCACTCGATTTGCAACAAAATCGTGGGTGTCCTCCGGACCCACACATTTCCCTTGTTTCCTTATCCACTCCCCTGGCCGGAGCAACGAGCCAGCAGGGTACGATTGCCTATTAAAAAAAAAAAAAGATGCCGTTGTATCTCATCAGTTTTCTCAAAGCCCTGCTCCCACGCACCCTCTTGCCCTCCGAGTTGTTTGCATACCCGACAGAGTTTGCGCGGCAGCTCACGCTCATTGAGCAAGGCCTGTACCGAGCAATCACTCGTCGCGCAATCTTTGCCTACCTGTTCCGTCAAAAGGGCAAAGACAGCGGCCTGTCCGCGTCGGTGAAAGCCTTCATTGCCCACTTTAACCAAGTGAGCGACTGGGTGTCGACCGAAGTGGTGCGAGAAGAAAACGATGGCAAACGTGTGATCCTCCTCCATCGCATGATCTTGCTGGCCAAGACCCTCTTTGACATGCACAACTACAACGGCGTGATGGAGGTCGTCTCTGGCCTGAACTCGTCTGCCGTTCGCAAACTTCAAATGACGTGGAAGGTATTTTTTTTTTTTTTGGTTTGCATTGAAAAAATTTTACTGAGCTGGTGGTGCGGTAGCTCGTGAGCAAGGAGGACATGCAAACGTTTCAACAGCTCGACGCGAGCATGTCGCCCTCGTCGAGCTACGCGGAGTATCGTCGCATCGTGAGCCAGTCTAGCCTCCCTTGCCTGCCGTACTTGGGAATCCACCTGACAGACCTCACCTTTGCAGAGGATGGCAACCAGGATCAGGTGGGCGTGAACGGGCTCGTCAACCTCACAAAGAGGCGGAAGCTCACTGAGATGCTCAACGAGATCATGAGATTCCAACGCGACGAGTACCTCTTTGTTCTCCTCAAGTCGTTCAACGACTGCATCAAGAACATCCAGCCTCTAGATGGGGACGCTCGCTACGCCCTTGCCCTTCAAATAGTCGAAAACTCGACGGCGACGACGACGTCCGCCTCCTCCTCCTAGGCAACTCAATAGTTTTTTCTTAATTTAACTTTCAGTTTTCGCTCCTCGTGCCTCGTCCTTTTTTTTTTTTTTCTCTCTTTTTATTATTTGGCTCAGTTGCTTGCTGCTATTTTTCGATATACAATAAAAACGACGCTGTCGATAACAAAATAAATTACATGTACGCATCATCCGACAAGGAAAAGGCACAGGACAGGTTGACGTACCCGGCCGGTGTCATAAACGTTTCCTTGTCCAGATCTGGCATGATTTGGTGCGGTGGTTGGCTCGGCTGGGACTGGGACTGAGATGGCGCATGATCGACCCTGTTGACCGGCCTGCGCCTCGTACTCAATTGCAGCTCGCGGTGGCAGGCGAGCCGATAGTCACCGCTGTCAACATGCTTGATAATGTCCTCGATGTCCTCGGCGCTGTGATTCCGTAACCCCAACAGACTATGCAGAGACCCCTCGTCTGCACACTTGTATGTGCACCCATTACAGTTGCCCGTTGCCCTGCTGTGCTCGTCAATCAGGTCTTGGCACCTAGAATGGTTTTTTTTTTTTTTTTTCCTTTTGAGCATAAGGTTTATTGGTTTTTCAACTTTACGTAAATGGCTCTCTGTCAATACGGCTGCCCTCGAGAGCAAACAAGTGGCGAATCTCGTACTCGTAGCGCTTCTTGCGGTATTGATCAGAGGTCATGACGCGCAGAAAATGCTTGGAGTAGAGTTGCAGGATATCCTCCCACGAAAGGCCGGCGCCCTTGAGCAGGAGCGCGTGTTGGATCCGGTCAAAATACTTGAGGTGGTTTCTTGCCAAGAGTTGATGATGAATGGCCACTCCACAGAGCGGCAGGTCGGTTTTCCATGCCTGCATGTGCGGGAGGAAAATTATTTTTTTTTTTCATTGCATGACAAGAATGCACCCAACGTACTCTCTCCAAGCGCTCCAACGTCATCGCGGGTCCGGAAAGTGCTGCCCGATTGTAGCCTCGCCGCATCGCGCTCGAAAGCAACAGTGTCATTTCTCCCAACTGCTGGCTCAGAAACGACAGCAGGCGATCGAGCCGATCATCCGATGCGCGCAACATCCGTGCCAGCCGCCGACAGCTGGCGAGCTTTATATCCACGTGCCGCACAAACACACTAGACACAAACTGCGGCAGGGAGTCCACCAGGGCGATCGCGTCGCCTTCGTCCAGCAGGCACTCCCGCTTGGCCACAATGTCCGCGACATCTTCAAAGGGCACCTTGATGGCGACCTCGGAATCCGACGCAACATACGCAGCGGCCAGCTCGGCGGTCGTAAGAGCGTACCCGCCCTCCTCCATCCGAACCTAATTACTTGGAACCAGAGAAATTAGTCGTGTTACGATGGGAGCACAAACACAAACTGACCCCAGCGAAGACAGCCGGCGCAGACGAGAGGAATGTCGCCACGCCATCAGTGTCCCTTTGGTCGCGCAGCCGCTGGACCCATCCGCTCAGCTGCCTGCCTTCGACCCTTGTCCACGCAGCCCACGTCTCGCAGGCGTCCGCGGACCCACTCGCAGCCAAGCACAGCATTTGGAAGCTAATCGCGTCCTCAACCATTTCGACCTCTGCGAGCTCCATCGTCTTGAGCCGACTCAGCCGTCGCACGCACCATGTCTCGAGCTCCTCGATCGTCGCCTCTGCGAGCGCCCCAGACGGCGGAAGTGCGTACCAGGTGCGCCACCCGATCGAAGGCGCGCATCCGACGTCCATCTTTAGTCAAAGTGACACACCCATTTGTGCGCACGTCAAAACTCGCCCAATATGTCGTCGGTACGCGCTGCGTGGGAGGAAGGGGCTGGACGTATGTACTGACCTTGAGATCCCCGTTTCCCCCTTTGGTTTCTGGCTTTCGTTGTTTTTTCCCGTTCCACCTTTCCTTTTTTTTTTCCTCGAAAAAATCCGTCCTTTTTGCAGTGGAAGGTTGGAGACGTCTGCGAAGGCCAGTTCTCCGAGGACGAGCAATGGTACACTGCGCGTATCGACCAGGTGATCGCCCCTGGCAAGTACTATGTTACCTACACCGAGTACGGTAACGGCGAAGAGGTACGCTCGGCAATCCTGCATTTTTATGTTTCCTTTCCCCAAATGTGGTGACCCCCCTTTGGTTTTTCCAGACCGAGGACCAGTTCCTCCGACCAAAGGCCGGTGCCGCTGCCGCCCCCGCCCCCGCCAAGACCCCTGAACCCGAGAGCAAGTTCAAGGTCGGTCAGACCGTCCTGGGCCAGTTCTCCGAGGACAATGTGTGGTACGTCGCCGAGGTTATCACGGCCACGGGCAAGAACTACCACCTCAAGTACACCGAGTACGGCAACGAGGAGGACCGGTAATCCCATCTCTTTTATGTTTATTAGCTCGATTGGTTCTAAAAATACAAAACAAAAAAAAACAAAAAAAAATATTTATTTTTTTCTTGTTGCAGCACTGAGGAGTTCATCAAGGAGCTGCCCAACTGGAAGGTCGGCGACAAGGTCCAGGCGCAGTTCTCGGAGGATGGTGTTTTCTACGAGGCCGAGATCAAGTCCATCAAGGACGGCCTCTACCACGTCCTCTATACCGAGTTTGGCAATGAGGAGGATGTCGGCATTGCCGCCCTCAAGGAGTCTGCCAACCCCGCGGCTGTGGCCGCTGTTTCTGCGCCTGCGCCTGTTGCCGCTGCCCCTGTCGTCGAGGAGTCCTCGGGATGGGGTGCGCCCGTACGTTCAGAGTTCTGCAGCTTTTATTCCCTTTTTTTTTTTTTTTGAATTCAAAAAATGTTTTTCTCTGTTAGGCTGCTGCTTCCACCGGCTTTGGCGGCTTCAGCTCTGGCTTTGGTGGAGCAAGCTCCAGTTTTGGTGGCGGTGACTCTGCGGGTGCTACTCCCCGTGACACACTTGTTGTCCGTGGCCTCTCGTACCAGACCAACGAGGACTCGCTCCGTGCCCGTATCGAAAAAGAAAACTCTTTTTTTCCTATGTTTATTTCTTCATGACCGATTTTGTTAGTCTTCGAGCCCTTTGGCTCTATCTCGCGCTGCAACATTGCCATGGATCGCGACACTGGCAAGTCCAAGGGTGTTGGCTTTGTCCAATTTGACTCGATCGACGATGCCGGCAAGGCCCTCGAGGGCACCAACGGCCAGGTATTTTCTGCTTTTCGTTTTTGCTTTTTTAATACTTATCCAATGCAGGACCTCGATGGCCGCTCGATCCGTGTAGAGTACTCGGAACCCCGTTCGGGAGGCAGCGGTGCTCCTCGCAGCGGTATTTTTTTTTTTTTTATTTATTTATGGGAAATGGCTGACCCTATTGTTTTTTTTTTTTTTTTTGGTACGTCCTCAGGAGGCAGCAGCCGCCCGCCCCCACCGCTCGCTGTCAAGTCGGAGGCTGAGATGAACACTGACACTGTCTTCCTTGGCCGCTTGAGCTACGACACCACCGAGGACTCGATCCGACCCCTCGCCGAGAAGTTTGGCCGCGTTGTCAGCTGCCGCATCACCAAGGACAAGGAAACTGGCGCGAGCAAGGGGTAAGAAGAGAGGACATGAGTGCACCTACTGAAGCGTTTCTCGTTAGCTCTGCCTACGTACAGTACCCCGACAAGGACGCCGTCGAGCGCGCCGTCAAGGGTCTCCACGGTCAGCCCCTCGATGGTCGCACCATCAATGCTGACTGGGCCCGTCCTTCGCGTGAGTTCGACCCCAACAAGGCTCCCGAGCCGTTCACGCCCAAGCCCAGCGCGTTCACCGCTGGCGGCTCCGGGTTTGGTTCGTCTTCGTCGGCCAGCAATGGCTTTGGTGGCTTTGGTGCTGCTCCGGCCGCCCCGGCCCCCCAAAAGGACGAGGTCTTTGACCCCAAGGTCCTCAGCGCCAATCGCAAGGTTATTGCCCAGGGCTCGTCGTTCAAGATTGTCTACAGCTTTGAGTCGCTCTCGTCCAAGTCCAGCAGCATCCTCTCGCACATGCGCCACTAAAGTGCCGTGCAGCAGAGTCGCCAGAGTCCAATTGATGTAGAAGAAAGAAAAAGAAGAAAAAACAATTTTTTTTTTTTTTGATGACGGAATCCGAGGTCGATCAGCCGTTACGAGAGGACCCTCCACACCTTGCAGCGGCGCCTGAGGAGGCATCTGCTGAGGGCGGTGCCGATGCTGTCCCCGTCAAACGGAAGCGCGGGCGCCCGCCAGGCTCGTCTGCGGCGAGGAATGCGGCGGCAACGGCAGTATTGTTACAGAACGACCATGCAAACACGCCCTACATGCAGACGCGCTCGCGGGACCCAGTGTCGGCCGCTGTGCTGGCGGGTAATCTGTCTTCATCTCTCCCGACACCTCTTATCTGACAACAAGCCCCACTTGTAGCCAAGAGCCAACTGCGCGAGTCGACGTCGGCAGATACGGAACGTCCGCGCAAAAAAAGCCGGACATCCTCGCACTTTCTCAAGCAAGAGGAGGAAGCGCCCTTGGTGGATGTGGACGTGACCGCAGATGCCAATGGTATCAGCCACATGGTCGCCGGCGGCACAGATGCTGGCACAAGCGGGTCCACGTCTGTAAAGCGTCCTCGTTCCCGCACGACAAACGAAAGCCAGCTTGCAAAGGACGAGGTCGACGATTACGACTACGATGATGTGCCCGAGGGGAGCGTAACGCGATGTGTTTGCAACTGCTTGGACGACGACGGCGTCATGATCCAGTGCGACAAGTGCGAGCTTTGGCTACACAGTGGTATGACCGTTTTTTTTTTTTCCTTTTTGTTTTTCCTTATCTTGCTTGTTCAAGGATGCGTCGGGCTCGGTCACGACGAAAACAACGTCCCTGAGGAGTACCAGTGTCCATTTTGTTCAGAGTTGCCGCTTCCGTTCGTGCCCATTGATGTACGTTTCTTTTTTGGGGGTTTACGTCGCGTTTGTATTTATCGCCAAAAAAGCCACCGCCGTTGATCGCATCCCTTATCGTCAGGCAATCGACACCCAATGCCTCTTCTGTCGTCGAACCCGAAAAGCAAGGTTTGTTGCGGTGCCATCTCGTTTGAGCTGAAAAGTCCGTCCTGCATAGGAAAACGCTTCAATGAGGCCATGCTCCATCCAGAACAAAACCCAGACGCCGTATTGGAAATCTCGACAATGCCAAACTGGACCGACAAGATGCACATGTACGTTGCAAAGCCCTCGGCGGCCCCGTATTTCCGATCCAACGGCGTCGACACGGTACCTTTTTCTTTTTTTTTTCACTTTACCTTATTTGCGCTAATACGTACGTCTCTCCCTCTCCTTCAAAAAACTCGTAGGCCCTGCAAACAAACTACCAGGAAATTTCAGACGCCTTGGACAATGTGGCATCGCTGATGAATATTGTCGACGGCCTCGAAGACCTCACCAGCTCGGCCATCCCGCTCAACGACCTGTCGCAGCTCGCATCGACCATCGCCGTAGTCGAAAGTAGGATCGCGGGAATCTCAGACTTGTAGTGGTTCAGTGATGAGAGACGAAAGCGATGAGGGAGCCAGTCACTGACGTCAATCCACGTGGCCCCACATTTTTCGAACCAACATGCTACGCGCACTCGCAGCCCGCGCTGCTGTGGTGGTTCGGCCGGCGGCAGGTGGCGTCAGCCTGCCTCGCCGTGCTCCAGCAGCAGCGATGATGTTGCGGAACAGCAACGCTGCGCTGCAGCTGCGTCGTGCCCTGTCGAGCGGCCCTACGTCGTCAGCACCTGTCGACGGTAACGGAGGCGATGACAGTGGCGGCAAAAAGGACGACAAGAAGGACAAGGATGGTGCCGGGGACGCCGCCGAGTCAGAGGCCGAGACCGAAACGGTCAGCAAGGAGATTACACTCCCTACCACGGGCCTGTATGTTTGTTTCTTTTTGACCCATTAGAACTTCGTTTCGATGGCTTACGTGAGCCTGGCAGCTTTGGAGGAAACAATGCAATTGCCAAGCCAGAGGTCCCCGAGTATTACCCCGAGGTCCTTGCTCTGCCGATTGCACGCAAGCCCATCTTCCCGGGGACGATGCGTTCGCTCCTCGTGCAGGACCCCAAGGTGGCCAGCGCCATTACGCGCCTAAAGAAACGTGGACAGCCGTACGTGGGTGTCTTCTTGACCAAGGATGACAAGAACGAGCGCGACGCCCTCAAGGACCTGAACGAAGTCTACGATGTGGGCACGTTTGCCAGCATCGGGCAGATCACTTCCATTCCCAACGGTGGCATTTCGTTCCTCATCACTCCCCACCGCCGCATTCGTGCAACGTACTGAGCTGTTTGTTTCGTCTTTTGCTTACTGAGGTTGGGGACCCTCCCTCGACTGCAGAGAGGTTGTCAAGTTTGAACCATTTGCGGCTGTCAAGGTGGAGAATCTCGTGGCAGAGCCCTTCAATAGCAGCAGTACGACCGTGAAGGCACTCCAGCAGGTACCTATTGGCTCTTATCCTTTGCCTG
>Ga0302227_10001605_pt1 | contig 16566 bp, 17 predicted proteins | sample II_Palsa_N1_1_FD_193525 | JGI IMG/M metagenome (GOLD analysis project Ga0302227, IMG submission 193525) | Peat permafrost microbial communities from Stordalen Mire near Abisko, Sweden - II_Palsa_N1_1 | ecosystem: Environmental > Terrestrial > Soil > Palsa > Peat permafrost | place: Sweden...
CATCGAATTGCAGGCCAACCCAGTTCCCTCTGCCACTGGCGCGACGGACGCAGTCGAAAACGCTGGCATGCTGGCCAATATCGAACGCTTCATCTCCAGCCTGTTTGCCAAGGAACCGCGCGCGCCGGAGGCAGAGCGCTATACCGACGCCGTGCGCCGCGGTGCTGTGCTGGTCTGCGTCAACGCCGCCAGCGAATCGCACGCAGAGCTTGCCAGTAGCACCTTGGCACGGCTGGGCGCCACCGACATCGGCGAGCGCCAACCGGGCTGGGACACAGAACGGGACGAACCGGCCGCCCGCCGGGAAAACTCGGTACTCGACGAACTCGGCATAGGCGGCGCCAACGCGCCGCCCTCTGCGAGCGTCGCCCCGGGAGATCCACGGCGCGGCGTGCCGCCCGTACCTGCTGATCCGATTGTCGACGAGCCGTTGACGGCGCGGCCACTCAGCGAAGCGGCCACGCTCAACACCATTGCTGCTGGCAGCGCGCCGGGTTTTGGCGCCGTGTTCACGCCGGTGGATGTGGCGCCGGCCGCGCGACGCCCGGAACCCATCGAGGGCGAGACGATTCCGGACGAGTTTCTCGAGTATGAAGAAGACTTCCGCAATCACTACGACGAGCAGTACGCAAGTGAGGAAGCTCGCTACGAGGACTACGTGCCCGCGTATCGCTACGGCGCGACGATTGCCCATGACGCGCGCTTTCGCGACCGCCCTTGGGACGACGTCGAGCCGGAAGCGCGGCGCCATTGGGAAGCCACCTCGCCGGCCGCGACCGGCACGTGGGAAGGGTTCAAGGCCGCGGTACGGCACGGTTGGGATCGCGTGACGGGACACCATCACGTGTGACGCCTGAGCGCGCTTCGCCGGAGGCTGCGGTGGATAACCCTGCGGCCGCCAAAGTTATCCACAATTTCGCTGAATAACCTTGTGGATAAGTGGAGGTTTTGCCTTTGCAGTCAAGCACGTCTCCGGTCTGAGACGAATTAAGGCAAATGGCCGCTGTTCAAGCGTGGCAAGGTAGTATGGCGACGCGGCAGCGGAACGGACGGTGGCGGCATGGATGAGCGCTGGAAGCCGTAATGCGTCCGGGCCGGTTCAACTTAATATAACAACGGAGGTTTTATGTCGTATCGGCCCGACGCAGCACAGCCACTGAGGGACAAGCGCACAGAACTCGACCTTGCAGATCAGGCGAGAGCGGAGAAGCGCAGGCAGAACGACGCCCAGATCGACTCTGGAGCGGAAAAATGGCGCTATCGGCCGGTGACGCCGGCGGCCAGGAAGACGCCGGAATAGAGTATGTTTTCGCCCCCGGTTATTCCGGCACGGCGATATCCCCGTCCACAAGCTGCAAGCCGTACGTTTGCGCGTACAGTTCCGCAGCTTGTGCGTCTTCGAAGAACGGCATGTCTGCATGCCCCTGGAACGGGTAGATCGCCCGTCCATCGCTCAACCGTGTGACCTTTAGCGTCGGCACCGTCCCGCTCGATGTACGGCGCGACGATACCGCCACGTGATAGTTCTCCCGGCCAGGGCGATCCGGCTGGTCCTGTAGCGGCTGGCGCCGGGCGGTGGTGGTGGAATAGGCCATCGAGACTCCGCTTACAACCCGACGATCGACTGGCCGGCAATCATGCCGTCAATGACCTGTTCCGCGTGACTTGCCGAGGCCATGCGCGCATCGCCCGTCGTCCCGAACGGCAAACGGCTTGGCACACGAAACACGCGACTCGTCGTCATCGTGTCGTCCTTGCCGCGCCGGCAGATCTTCACCGATGCATCGAAACCCGCATCGTAATGACGCGTGCCGTTTGCTCCCCGCGGCTGATGGGGATAAACCAACGTATAAATCTCGAGTCCGCGGTAGCTTCTGATGATGTTGTTCATGGTCGTTGTCTCCCGTAAGTGGTTTGCCCGGTGGAGATCGCGGTATGGGCACCGTCTTTTGCGCGGCTCACAACACACGACTTCGGTTCCTGCGGCAGGCGGTTCTGCGACTGGCGCAGGGGTGTCTATACGCAAACGAAGGTCGCCTCCGTTACGTCGGAGCAACGGCCACGCGCAGTGACATAAAAGAAAGGGATCCTGATCGATCCGGGAAGCGCTACACAGCGAAGACGTGAGGGGGTCGGCGCAAGCGCGCGAGAGATCAACAAGCGGTTGAGCCACTGTAGCACGTATGCACCCGAATGACGCGGGACATTTGAATGGCGGCGTTCGTCGTGGAAATCGCTCTCCGGGATCGACGATCTTCGAGCGGCACGTTCAAAAAGAAATACTGAAATTTTGCTGCTACCGCTGTCATACGTGCGCGCTTTTGCCGACTCATCTGTGTTTAGGTCGCCGCTGCGGGTAAATCCATGCTGAACTTCTGTTTGCTACAGCAGAAACGAGCGGGAAGATGAGCGTCACGCTCATCTTCGGCATCCAGAAAACATCCACATATGAACATCATTGATCATGCAGCGCGCCAGGGCAGATGCGTTAGTGCGGCGCCACGCTCGCCAGGGAATCCAGTTGTTGGCCCAGGCGCCGTACGGCGGGAGCAGGCATGAGGCAAACGGCAGGACCCGGGTTCGACGACCCGGTCTATCTCACGCAACTGCGGCGCGATCTGTTGCGCTTCGCCCGACTGCAACTGCGCGATGCAGCAGCCGCCGAAGACGCGGTCCAGGAAGCGCTCGCCGCGGCGTGGTCGCAAGCCGACCGGTTCGCCGCGCAATCGGAGCACAAGACATGGGTGTTCGGGATATTGCGGCACAAACTGGTCGACACTTTGCGCGCCCGCAAACGCACGGTAAACCTTTCAGAACTCGACTCCGAACTTGACGACGAAGCGTTGCTCGACCGCGAGCTTTTCAAGGACAACGGTCACTGGTCGAAAGAGGCCAAACCGCGCCCATGGCCAACGCCCGAGACCGCACTCCGCCAGCAGCAATTCTGGCAGCTGTTCGAGATGTGCCTCGATCACTTGCCGGAACATATCGGCCGAGTGTTCATGATGCGCGAATTCCTCGATCTGGAAACTGAAGAGATCTGCACTGAATTGCAGATGACCGCGAATCATTGCAGCGTCCTGATCTATCGCGCAAGGCTAAGGCTGCGCACCTGCCTGACCGAAAAAGGCCTTTCTGGAGAAGACGCGAATGGGGAAATGTAAGAACATCACACGGCTGCTATCGGACGCGCTCGATCGGCCATTGAAGGCCGGCGAATGGATCGCGGTCGGGCTGCATCTTCCGATCTGCGGCGGCTGCCGCAACTACCGCAAACACATCAGTCTGCTGCGGACGGCGTCGCGCGAGTTAAGCGGGCTCGATGGAGCCGGCAAGGTCCATTCTGACGATTGACGCGCCGGCAGGTTGCCGCAGCGGGTTAGCGCTCGCCGGGCGGGATCGTGCGATACCGCTCGAGAAAGGCCGCATGGCCGGCTTCGTCGATGTGTGTCGGATGCCGCAGCGCGCCTGCGGGATTTTTGGCGAGCATCGCGCGCGGACGGATGGGCCGGGGCTGGAAATTACCACCGCAATTCGGACACACGTTGCCAAGCGTGCCTAGCGCGCAATTTTCGCAGAAGGTGCACTCGTAACTGCAGATCATCGCGTCGGGCGCGTTCGGCGGCAATGACTTGCTACATCCTTCACAGGATGGTCTCAGTTCCAGCATCACATGCTCCGTATTTGCAGGAAGAAAAAGGTGCGTTGTGAGCTGCACCCAAGGGTTGGATTGGTGTCCAACTTTTGGGGGGCGGTTCATTCGCTGCCCCCTTCGTTACGCGGTAGTGTAGGCGCTGCGGATCAGGCGGGTGTCGATGATTCCGCGGGCACCCGGTGCTGCCACGCGTGCCGACGCGGCAGCCCTCCGCCTTAGGTCAGGACACTCCACATCAAGAGTGTCAGCGCGAGTCCAACCACCGACACAATAGTCTGCAGGATCGACCAGACGAACACCGTCTGCTTAAGTTTCAGGCCGAAGTATTCACGCACCATCCAGAAACCCGCGTCGTTCACGTGGCAGAAGAACACCGAACCCGCACCGATGGCGAGCGCCATCAACGAATTATGCGTCGGGCTGAGGCCGATAACGACCGGCGCGACGATACCGGCCGTCGTCGTCGTGGCGACGGTGGCCGAACCGGTGGCCTGGCGCAACGCGACGGCGATCAGCCAGGCGAGCAGGATCAAAGGCATGTGCGCGCCGACCGCGATCTTGCCGATGGTCGTGCTGATGCCCGCGACCACCAGCGCTTGCTTAAGTCCCCCGCCCGCGCCGATGGTCAGAAGCAGCGCGGCGATCGGCGGCAAGCTTTTGCGCAGGATGCCGCTCACGCGGTCGCGCGGCATGCCCCGCGACCAGCCGAGCGCAACGATGGCGAACAGCACCGTGAGCCCGAGGGCGACCAGTGGCTCGCCGAGGAAATTAAGCGCGTTAAAGAGGAACGTTTCCGGCTGCAGCGCAAGTTTCGCGACGGTGCGTCCTAACATCAAAATGACGGGCAACAGGATCGTGATCAGCGAAATGGCGAAGCTGGGCGGCTCGGCCGTGTCGGTCTGCGCGGAGAACAGTTTGCCCATTTCCTCCGGCTCGGCCACATCCATTCGCCCCGACAACCAGATGCCGTAGAGCGGTCCGGCCAGGATCACCGCCGGAATGGCGACGATCAGACCCAGCCCAAGTGTCAGGCCAAGATCCGCGTGCAGGGCGCTGACGGCAATCAGCGGACCCGGGTGCGGCGGCAGCAACGCATGCAACGTGGTCATGCCGGCCAGTGCGGGAATCGCGATGCGCAGGATCGGCTGTTTGGAGCGGCGCGCCATCACGAAGATGATCGGCACCATCATCACCAGACCCACTTCAAAAAACAGCGGCATCCCGATGATGATCGCCACCAGCGCCATCATCCACGGCAGTGAGCGCGGCGTGGAATGCTTGAGGATGGTCGAGACGAGCCGATCCGCCGCGCCGGACTCGGCCATTAACGCGCCAAGCATCGCCCCCAGCGCGATGATGATCCCCACGTCGCCAAGCAGCGAGCCCGCTCCCTTGCTGAAGGCGCTTGCGACCGCTTCGAGCGGCAGGCCCGCGGCGAACCCGGCAGCGAACGTGCCGACCAGGATCGACAGGAACGGCGCAAGTTTGAGTGCGCTAATAAAAACGATGATCAGCACGAGCCCTAGCACGCACGACAGGATCAGCTGGGTGTCGTGGGGCGACCACGGCGCGAGTGTTGTCGGTAAATGCACGATGTCCCTTTGTGTTGATTGACGCCTCCGCGGCCACGCACGGATGACGGCGATTGTAGCGGGCGTCTGCGGTTCGGCGTAGCGGAGCCGGGCGTAAGTGGGGGATTCAGATGAACAACGATTTGGCGTTCTCGGTTGGTCGTCCGATGACCGCCCGGCCATTGCGGACGACGACAGGACGCTGCATCAGGATGGGGTGTTTTTCAATCGCTTCGTATAACTGATCGTCGGAAAGGTCGGTGCGATCGAGGTTGAGTTCTTGGTAGACGCTCTCGGAGGTGCGCAGCATTTCGCGGACGGGGCAACCGAGCATCGCGTTAAGTGTTTTCAGTTGCGCGGAGGATAGCGGGTGCTTCAGATATTCCACGATCTCTATGGGCTCGTTTGCGACGTTGAAGGTGTTGGTGATCAGGTCGATAGCGGCTCGTGATTTGGAGCAGCGGGGGTTGTGATAGATCGTGATCATGGTGGTGTTTTGGTTGGATGCGGCGCGACTGGAGAGTGGTGGCGATTTTAGCGTTGATCGTGGGATGGGATTAAGACAACTGGTGGTGCGGATTCGGGTGTTGGGGGGAATGTGGGTTAAATCGCGAAGTTTTGTTTATACGGTTTTTAGTCAATTGGTGGTGGCGGCCTTACTCGCTCGCCGTGCGATGTTGTCCTCGTGCGATGTAGGTTGGGCTCTGGGGCCACTACGGACGAGGTCTCGGCGGCGCGCACCGGAGAAGGGCTCGTGCGTTGGGGATCCGCGATGCACGTAGCTGGGGACACACTGAGGGGCGTGCCGCCCAAGCAATGGTCCGACGGCGCCGTGGGGTACTTTACGTCTGCTGTGCAATTCGCGCCTCCGACGATCACCCCCCAGATTCCGGTAGCCGACAGCGGTGGGACGTTTATGCGCATAAAGTCCATGCCTGGCTCAACGGCCGCGCTCTCACCGGCGAACGACCGCACATTCGAGTCGCCTTGGGTCGCAGCATTACCCTGAGCTGTGACCGAGACCGAGCGGTATTGCTCGGCACGGCGGTCCCGATCGCTATCTTCGCGAACCATGTGTCCGCTGGCCGACTCCCGCCTGTGATCGTCGACCCAAGATCGCCCGACCGGCAGGAGCGAACTGTTTACGCGCATAAAGTCCATGCCCCGCTCGATCACCTTCTCCCCGCTGGCGAAGAGCGGTAAACCCCGGGCCAGCCGCTAGCTCATAGCAATTTGCCGCGAAACATCCCGGGGTACGGAGGCCGCCATTCGCCAGCGCATCGAACCGCCTTCTCGATTCACCGAGCATATTCCCTGAGCGAGGTCAGTCCACATGGCTTCCCAAATCACCGCCACGGAATCGCCATAGCACAACGTCATAGTCACGCAAACGGACCGCTCAACAGCCCACCCGATTCCTGTTGCGGCGCGTTTACACGTCGCTCCCCCATCAGCCGGCCTCTTTATGCGCATAAACCTTGGCCGAACGGCTAACGTACCGCACGTTAACGACAAAAGAGATTGAAATACAAATTCATCAAGGTAAAATCCATCAGCGTCTAAAAGAGAGGTGAAGATTGGCAGCAGAAATCATCGCGGTAACTCAACAGAAAGGTGGGGTCGGGAAAAGCACAATCGCGATGCACCTCGGCGCTGCGTTCCATGAGAAGGGTAAGCGGGTCCTCGTCGTCGATGCTGACGGGCAGAACACGCTGGTCCACTGGACTAGCGCATCATCGGACAGCGAATCCGGCATCCCTTTCCCGGTCGTCAACCTGTCCGAGTTCGGTGGCCAGATCCACCGTGAGATCAAGAAGTTCGTCGGGGACTATGACATCATCGTCGTCGACTGCCCGCCTTCCATCACCGAGAAAGTCTCCGGCGTTGTGCTTCTTGCCGCTACTGTAGCCATCATCCCGACCTCTTCTTCCCCGGCCGATTATTGGTCGAGCGTGGGGCTAGTCAAGCTGATCCAGCAAGCCCAGTCAATGAACGAAGACCTGCGCGCCGTCTTTCTGCTGAACAAGACCGAAGAGAAGCGAATGCTGACCCGCGAACTCAAGCGTGCGTTGGAAGAACTAGGCTTTCCGCTGCTCAAGACCCAGATTCCCACCCGCGAAGCCTATAAGCAGGCCATGGCGCTCGGACAGACTGTGCTGCAGATGAATGACCGCGGCGCCAAGCTCGCGGCCGCCGAAGTACGCGCGTTCGCCGACGAGATCGCCGCCCTGCTCCCCTGAATTTATGCGCATAAAGGACACTGAATGAAACCCTCCCAATTCGCCAAAGGCTTTCAAGCACGTCCGGACACCACGACCAGCGAAAAGCGAACTGCCCTCGACCGCCTCAACGCCATCGACGGCCTGGTACAAAATGCTCCGAAGGTGAGCAACATCGCGGGCCGATCAAGTCAGCCCGTCTCCGCGACGGCCGCTACCGAAGCCGAGTTGGCAGAAACACTGAATGAATCCAACGCGTACCGTGCATGGCGCATCGAGAATGGATACCGTCCCGGACAGGTGATTGAGCTCGCGCTGAAGACGATCAAGCCCAGTCCATTCAATCCGCGCCACTTCTATCTGAAGACATCGATCGCCGAGTTGGCGGTCAATCTGGCAAAGCAGGGCCAACAGCAGGCGATCCACGTGATCCCTGACTACGACAACCCGGGCACGTATTTCGTGAGCGATGGCGGACGGCGGGTGCGTGCGCTCAAGGAAGCCAACAAGGAGTCGGTGAAGGCGATTGTCATCGACCTGCCGATCGGCCTCGAAAGCTACAAGCTCGGCTACGACCTCAACGTTCAACGCGACTCGCAGACGGTGTTCGACAACGCGGTCGTCTGGAAGCGCTTTCTGGATGAAAAGTACTTCCAGAGTCAGAAGGAACTGGCGGAGCATCTGGGACTGGATGAGTCGACTGTCGCGGTAGCCTTGTCGATTGCCAAGTTGCCAGAGGTGGTGATGCAGGAAATGGTCGCGAGAACGGATCGCTTCGGATCGAACATGGCCTATCAGGTTGGCCGATACCACGGTGCTCGGGGCTCCGACGCCACGTTGCGCCTGATCAACAAGATCCTTTCGGATGATCTGAGCACGCGCCAGGTTGCCGACATCGTGAAAGGTCGGGCCAGCGCCCAGGAAAACACCAAACCGGCGGGACGGCAACGCTACGCGCAGCGTCTCGAGATCAAGCTCGAGGGTGTGTCGGTGGGGGATCTGAAGTCGTATGGAGACGACCGTATCGAACTGCGGCTGAAGGGTCTGTCGAAGGAAAAGCGCGACGACATTCTGAGGCAGATCGAGCAGATGTTGCTGCCGAAGTAACCCTTCGGTGCGGCGTCGCAACGACGCCGCACTAACAAGAAGCAGCTAGCGGGCTTTAAGCAGCGCGGGACTGGCTCAAGGTAAACGCGAGCAGATCGCCATCGGTTGGCTCACCCCAGGTCTTGCGGGCCAGCCAGTCGAAGAACGCAGTTTCAACAATCTTCGAGTCAAGTCCGCGACGGCGCCAGTCGTCGCGCATATGCGAACCCAGACCGGGCAATTCGTCGTCCTCGAACGACCGGCGCGCAATTTCGCGCTCGTTTTCGCCCTGTTCATCGTAGAGCGCGCGTGCTTCTTTGCGACGGTAGCCCGAGTATTCGCCAAGCAGACGCGCCTTGAGATCGTCCGCTGGCGCTGCCACCGCCGCCTTGCCGGCGTTGCCCGATACCAGTGATTCGACGGGCGGCGCATAGCCTTTCTTCAACGCGTCCTTGAACAGCGCCGGCGCGCTGCGTACCGCTGGCAGCGAGGTGCTGCGCATGCGCTGTTCGGTCATCTGCAATGCGGCGCGAATCCGGTTTTCCTCGCTATCCGCGTAGAGCGTCTGGGCTTCCTTGAGCGGAATTCCAATCTTGACCATACGATCGACGAGTGTGCTGTCGAAAACGTTCGGATGCTCGTCGAGCGCCAGCATCGGCTGCTTACGCTCTGTCACGCGGAACTGGATCTCGGCGACGCGACGGCCTTCGCGATGCTCGATCAGCTCGACAAAGATATTGGTCACCGCGTTGACTTCGGCAATAGCCGGCCGCAGGTAGTCGCGCTTGAAGTACTTGTACTCGCGCTTTGCCTCATCTCCCGCCTCGGTGTCAGGCGTGCCGGAGAGAATCGGGCGCCACCATTCCCACGACTCGCGCATCGTGAGGTGACTCGGATTGGTCAGATAGCGCACGCAGATCTCATACAGCGCCAAGCCCGCGCTACTGCGCAACTGGCTCTGGAACTGCAGACTCAACCGTGCGTACTGAACAGGATCGAGCAGCTTTTTCTTGATCTTGGGTGCAAACGAGAATTCCACCCACACTCGCCGGGTAGTCGGATCTTCGAGAATTTCCGCATCTGCGATTAGCGTCGAGATGCCCCACTTGCGGCCGGGCTTTTGGCTAGACGTGCCGGTGCTCCATTCCACCTGTACCGACACCATCCGCCGCAGGTGTTCTTTGACCAGCGCGGTATCGTTTGAGTCGAATGCCGAGTTGGCGACAATGTCCGAAAGCAGTGCGCGGTATGTGTCACCGGACTCGTCCGCCTGCTGGGCAACCGCAAGCAGAACGTTGAACAGCTTTCGGGTGAGGAGGGTGATCTTGCCGCTCTTGGGCTGAATTGCGATCGCCTCGACGGCTTTGCGCAATTCGGCGGAGCTAGGGCTCACCACATCAGTCTTCTTCGCGCGCTTCGTCGTGGCCATGCGTCGGGTCGAGGAGGGATTTGGCGAGAGCATACCGGCTGTGGTGAAGCACGTCTATAGGGGCCATCTCACCATTCCCGGTGAAGTGAGTTTACGGATCGCGACTCACCTCGGTTCACTCCTGAAAACCCTCACCTCTAGTGTTTCAGGCCAGGTCGCCGGGTTCGTTGCTCGTCGCGGGCCAGGCAAAAACCACCTATTCCATGGTGCATTGCGAAAGGGAGGTTTTCGCTCCCGTATCGGCTCACCATAAAAAAAGTCGCAAATTCACGACTTGATTCGCGTTCCTGGGGGTCCGCTTGATCCAGGTTTCCGTCCCCGTGCAAGAGTGGTCTGAGGGTGAAGTGCTCGCACAGTAGGAAGCGCACCATACCCACGTGGCCACATTAAACACGGCCGTACGCGGTCGTCCATGCGAACAGCCCGGATCCGGCACCAAGACGATCCACTTGGCCGTCCGTAGACGCCCGGCGTCCTCAGCGCAGCAGGGACAGTACGAAGACGCTCGGTCGCACCGCGCCGCGCTGTTGGCCGGATCGAAGGCTCATCCGACGCCATCACGCCAGCTGCAGAGGGGGTCGTCGCCCGCACGAATAAAACAGCTATCCCTGTGCGGACGCAATCCTTTTCAACAGCCCCCGAAAACCCTCACCTTATACTTCTCGTGAACCGCGAAAACACGCGGCTCACAGCGAATCGCATAGGAATAGGGCATCGAAACACTCCCGAAAAGTCTCACCTTTGACCTAAATCACCTGTTGTCTCCAGCTCGATGGCTTGCCTGCACCAACACCGTTTCAGGCTCCCGAAAAGTCTCACCTATCGCTGATATCGGTAAAATATTTAGCATTTTCATATAGTTAGAGAAACTACGTCGAGTAACGCTTGAAATAATAAGGTCCCGCAAACCCTCACCTTAACGATTCCGTCTGAGCAGCCGTTCTCTGATTCCTGCATCGCAACGGTCCCCCGTAAAACCTCACCATTGATAAATTGAGATCATCCGATTCTCCTTCACCAATCAAGCTGTGTAGGCTTTTCCACGGAAGTAACCGCAAACTTCCTCCCGAAAAACCTCACCTAAAGCGATTTTTAGCGTCCAAATGGCTCCTGAAAACGCTCACCTTGTGGTCTATCGGTGAGCTTTCCGGCTATCAGCTAACTCCCCTTCGTGGCATCCCGAACAAGCTCACCTTTACGTCCCGAAGTCTCTCGCTTGGTCATTTCGGCACCTCGGGGGCTTAAAAATACGGAGCGGCTCCCGCAAACCCTCACCTGAGGGTGATCAGCGCACAAAATTCGGGCATAAAAGCGGTCTATTCCCCGAAAAGCCTCACCTTGAATACGCGTTTTCTCCCGTGTTGTCTCACCGAGGGCCTCCGACGCCCCAAATCTGCGCCAAAAAGACGGCCTAAAATCCCTCCCGAAAGCGCTCACCCCACCGAGTTGTTGTCTGTGAGGTCATTTTTACGTCCAGCAGGCTTGCGCGGCCCGTCGGGTCCCGCAAAACCTCACCTATCATCAGGTGCCGTTTTGTAAGCGCCTCCTGAAGCCACTCACTTACTGTCCCGCACGTCCTCACCCCGACTCCTGAACCCCATCACCCGACCATCCCGCAACTCCTCACCCAGTCTCCCGTAAAGCTTCACCTGAGCGCCCGCAAACCCTTGCCAGCTAAGGATCTGCCGTGGCGTTAACGTTTTTAATAAGGGTTCAAGGGTGTTTACTTTTATTACTCTCAAGAATTTCTACCCCGCGCGTCCTTCGGACAGACCGGAACCCCACATCCAGCCCGCATTCCACTTCGTGAAACAGTCCCTGTACAACCGAAAACACAAAAAACTCTTTTCTTTCCAAGGAGTTATTGGCTATTCTTCGTTTTGTTTCACGGAAAATCCGCCAAACGCAAGTACCGCTGCGTTCACGTTCACTAAATCTATCGCTGATCAGTAAGAATGCATCCCACCCCGATAAACTTGTAGCAAATGCTACGTAAATTGTTATGATTCATCGAAATCGAGCAACCTCGAGGTGTAAATGAATCTAGACGAAGAACGCCAGGCAATCCGCCGGGAGTTGGAGTCGATGCGTGAGAGCGGCGTGCGCCGGCAAGAACTATCGCTCCACGCCTGCAAGCGCCTGTTTTTCGATCTTGGCATCCGGCCATCCATGGCAGCGGTCCGAGATCTGACCCAAACCGGAAGTGCCAGCGATATCCCGAAGGACATTGATAGCTTCTGGGAACGGATTCGCGGTGCATCCCGCGTGCGAATCGGCGCTGGAACTATTCCGAAAGCACTTGAGGACCGCGCTGGTGAATTACTTGGAGCGTTGTTCGAAGAAGCCATCGCACACGCGCGCTCTACCCTCGACGGTGAACGCGAGGACATCCAGACGCAAATCGCCGCCGCCGAACGCGAAACCAGAGAAGCCGAGATTCGCCGGCAGGCGTCGGAAGATGCGATTCGTCGAAGTGACGCACGCGCGGATGCCGCCTGGGAACGGGTTCGGGCGCTCGAAGCGGAGCTGGCCATGGCGAACACCCACGGAAGTGTTCATCAGGACAGCTTGCAGGCAAGTGTCCGGCGGCTCGACGCCGAAAACGAGGCCCTCCGCAAACGTCTCGAAACGGAGCAGTCCACCAACGCTGCACTGCGCGACCGCATCGATGCGTTGCATATCGAGTTGCGTCAAAGCACCGAGCATTACGCGCAACAGATCAAGGACGCCGTGGCCGAGGCCGAGCGCCGCGTCAAGCCCATGCTTGTTGAGCTCGATTCGTTACGCAGCATGGCGGCGACCTATCAGTCCGGGGTTCGCGATGCCAGTCGGAAAGAATTCGAGTTCATCCAGCAAATCGCTGCGGCAAAAGCACGAGGCGATCGGCTGGACGCTCAACTGCGCGAACAGTCCGACGAGCTCGACGCGCTGACAGGTGAAATTGCGACGCTGCGGGCGCAGCAAGGCGTGGATCCGGAAGTCGCCACCTTGTTGTGCACGCTTGCGAATACCGGTCGCCTGAGTGCCGACGACCTCGCGACGATCGGCACGGTCGCCGACGGCCACGTCGCGCTACCCTTGCGTTGTCCAAAATGTGAGGAAGGTGAACCCGAACTGTCCGAAGTCGATCACCGGTTCGAACTCCAGTGTCCCGAATGTGAGCATTCGTCGGGGCCGGGACATTCGCGGCTCGAGGCCGTCACGCGTTTTTTGGCTCTTAAGCCGGTGAGTTCCCTGGCGTAACCATACTCACTTCATCTCTTCGCGAACCTGGCGTCCAGCGAAAGGTGAGGTGATACGGGACCGGAAAGGTGAGCCTTTCCGGGCTAAGTTTCACACTGTTAAGCGGTCGAAGGCCCGCGACGCGGCGTTGCCGGTTTAGACGGATTGGAGGAATCCACCTCGTCGGAGGTCGGAATTTTTTGCTGATCCGACCACGTCTCCCACGCCCGGTGGAGTCGAGCCGCGGAAACCGGTTGCATAAATCCTAGCCACTGACCTACCAACTCCGGCGCGACGCCCGTCTCAAACAGATCGGCGGCGAAAGTGTTGCGCAGCGTTTGCGGACTTGCCCGCGATTCGCGCGACTTAGCGAAGCCGGCGGCATCAATCAAGGCATTAATGGAACGCAGCATCGTTGCCTTGTGCATCGGCCGGCCAGAGGGAGACGCCGGAAATACCAGATTGCCGGCGAGTTCGCAGAGACGCCGTTCCGCGAGCCATGCGTCTAGCGCCGCGACAGCAAATGGCGAAAGTCGGGTGCGTCGCGTCATTATCGGATTCGGTGACTCGACTACGATCCAAGGAGATCCCGGAGTGACGCAACTAACCGTAAGCGTCCGGGCTTCGCCCGTTTTCAGTCCGCCGCCAAGAAACACAGCGATCAGCGCCCGATCGCGACGTTCTCTCCAGCGTTGTGCCGCGGTGAGGTCGGTCACCGGCGCGAACAGGTGAGCGATCAGCAATGCGCGCTCGTGGGTGGTGAGAAAACCGGTGGGCTCGTTGTCGCGTGCATTGCGCCAGGCGGCCTCGCCGTCCTGGGCGATAAATCGCGCGGGGTTCGTTGACGCGAGTTCGATCTCACGAACATGATCGAGCACCCGTTCGATCAGACGTAAATACCGTATTCGCTGCGGTTTTCGGATCGCGAGTCCGGCGACAAAGTCGGCAATGATTCGCCCGTCGACTGTGATGAGATTGGCATGCCTAACTTTTAGCCAGTCGAGAAAGAGTCCCCACTGCGCCCGATACACCTCGGCCGAAGATCGACGAAAGTGTTGTCTGGCGAGCCACGCGTCGAAGGCGATGTGAGGATCGCGACGCCAGTCTTCGCGTTCCTGATCGAAGAGGTCGGTCGAGGGAATGTCTCGGTCGGCGGAGCCGGGCGAGTGAGGAGAGACCATAAAATAATTTACTGTTAGTTGCGTATCATTGTAGGGCAGACCGCTCCCGACAGAGAACAAACCTATCTAACAGGTCAAAGCCAGGGAGAACTACCCGATCTCCGCTTACCCACCCCACGCCCGCGCGCGGCGAGGCGCGCCGTGAGTGGGCGCAACTTGCGCCGCCCTGCGATATGCATCTTCATATACACATACCGCAAACGCGAATACCGCCGGCAACGCATTGGACGCGCCGAAGTCCACAGGCTCGTCGGTCTCTGGATAAGGAAGTGCGGAAGGACGCTGGAACAACCCGAGCATCAGTGCGTCGTGCCGGCTGGCGAAGCCGAGGTCGGCGAGGGCTTCCGCCTCGATGGCGTGCAGTAGCCGCCACGTTAGCGGTACTTGCTGCACGATATAGCGGGCAGCGACGCTGCGGACGATGCGTTCGAGATCGCGCGACGCGGCCCGGAAACGCAGCGCAGCCAAGCCTTGGTCGGCATGGTGAGATGTCAGTTCGTTCATTTCGGCTCCGGTCAATCTGCGTATACTGTACAAATATACAGTACCCAAAGCAACCTCGGCTGAACGGCCAAGCACTCAAGCCCGCGTCCTCATTCCGTCCGCATAACTGGACTAAAGGTACGGCGGGGCCGTGCCCGCCCACTATCCATGAATCACCACGAGCAAAGCCTTCGCCTCGCTTTTACCGGCGTTGCGGATGGCGTGCGGTTCGTCGGCGACGTAGCGTGCTGTATCTGCCGCCTTCAACCGCCTGGTCGTGCCGGCCGCTTCGATCTCGATCGACCCATGCAGCACAGTCAAATGCTCACGCGTGCCCGGTTCATGCGCATTCGAGACCAGCGCCCCGCCAGCCTGCAGCGTCAACTCGTACCACTCGAACTTGCCCGCCAGTTCGATCGGCCCCCACACGCGCAACTGATATTTGGCGTCGTGCCCGTTCAACGTCGGAATTTCGTGCGGCCCCGAAACGGCGATGGCCTCCGGCGCCTTCTGTGGGGCGAACAGCGAATCGAGACTGACGCCCAGCGCGTTGGTTAGCCGCCATGCCACCGCGATGGTGGGATTGGCCTTGTCACGCTCGATTTCCGACAGCATCGACTTCGACACGCCGGCTGCGCGCGACAGGTCATCGAGCGTCATGCGCCGTTCGCTTCGCAGCCGCTGGATCTGTTCGCCGACCCGCGGCGGTGCCGCGACAGTTTGGGCTAAAGTGGGTGCAGCGCCGGTTGCTGCGCGCCGGGTTCCCGAACTTGCCATTTTTTGACCTATCGTTTAAAGTTGTTCGACATACCGAACTTAAGTTCGGAAAACCGAAATTGTTCGATAAAACCGATATCCGACTATAGCAGGCCGCCACAGCGCCGAACACCACGGCCACGCGGTCTGCCGCCCCTTCAGGAGCCTGATGTATGCGTGAACCCTACCTCGCCCATTTGCGCAGCACGCTCGAGCAGATCCGCGCCGACGGTTTTTACAAGACTGAGCGCGTGATCGCCAGCCCGCAATCGGCTGACGTGCGGCTCGCAAATGGTACAGACGTCCTGAACTTCTGCGCCAATAACTATTTGGGTCTTGCCGACGATGCACGCCTGATCGAAGCCGCCAAAGACGGACTCGATCGCGACGGCTTCGGCATGGCGTCGGTGCGTTTCATCTGCGGCACGCAGACCGTTCACAAGGAACTGGAGCAAGCTCTGGCCACGTTTCTGCAAACCGACGACTGCATTCTCTACTCGAGCTGTTTCGATGCAAACGGCGGCCTGTTCGAAACGCTGCTCGACGAATCCGATGCGATCATCAGCGACGAGCTGAATCACGCCAGCATCATCGACGGTGTGCGGCTGTCGAAGGCGAAGCGCTTTCGCTACAAGAACAACGATCTTGCCGATCTCGAAGCGAAGCTGAAAGAAGCCGACGCCGCCGGCGCACGCTTCAAGCTGATCGCGACAGACGGCGTGTTCTCGATGGACGGCATCATCGCCAACCTCGCTGGTATTTGCGATCTGGCCGACCGTTACGGCGCGCTCGTGATGGTGGATGATTCGCATGCAGTCGGCTTCATCGGTGAACACGGTCGTGGCACGCCAGAGCATTGCGGTGTGCTGTCGCGGGTCGACATCATTACGGGCACGCTCGGCAAAGCGTTGGGCGGTGCATCGGGGGGCTATGTCGCCGCGCGCAAGGAGGTCGTCGAACTGTT
>Ga0302227_10001606_pt1 | contig 16554 bp, 15 predicted proteins | sample II_Palsa_N1_1_FD_193525 | JGI IMG/M metagenome (GOLD analysis project Ga0302227, IMG submission 193525) | Peat permafrost microbial communities from Stordalen Mire near Abisko, Sweden - II_Palsa_N1_1 | ecosystem: Environmental > Terrestrial > Soil > Palsa > Peat permafrost | place: Sweden...
TATTAATCAGGCCTTTCATATAGTTACCCGGCTCTAAAGCTTCGTAACAAAGCCCGATAATCTTGATATCATCGCCCAGGCCTTCCCTAAGCGCCCTGATCACCGCTACACCCGGACCGGGATTGTCGTTTGCATTAATTCCGGTTACCGCAATACATAAACCGGTGTAATTATTTGCCATTGTTCAATTCAGGTTCCAGTAAATTAGCTTCTTTAAGCTGAACTATCCAATCTTCCCAATCCCTGTTTAGCTGATCGGCGTTCACATCGTATTTTCGAAGTATATCTTGTTTAATTTCAGCTTCTGCAAGGCCGTTTTTCATAGCCAACAATATTACTGATGCCATTCCATTGCCCGAAAATGAATCGCCCGTTGCAGGGTTAAAAATAAACCCATTCTCGCTGGTGGCAATATTCTTTTTTATTCTCATTAAATTTACGCCCACTGGTTCAGGATATAAATGTAGCGTTTTTAGCTATAATCACGATGCCATTAAATATTCAATCCGCGATGCCAAAACTTCCATATCCATTGGTTTTAAAAACAAAGCATCACATTTATAAGCATCCGACTGTACTTTTTTGCTGCGATACGCGCTTACAATAATTACCGGGATGTTACTGATAGCGGCTTCCTCCTTTAAATCACGACAAACCTCTTCGCAATCCTTATTAAGCAGTACATAGTCTAAAATAATCAAGTCTGGTTTTATAGCTTTGGCTTTTTCACAAATAAATTCGGGGTCATAAACGGTATGTATATCAAAATCACCGTAAAACATAATTTCATCAACAACAGATAACATTCTGCCGCCATTATCCAATACCAATATCTTTTTTTGTTTGCTTAGTAATTCCATAATCCGATAGTTTTAAATGGTTTATATAAAAATCGGACAACAGATACGGCTGCCAAACTATTTATCGCTGAACGTAACTTATTTACCGATGAATGGATTTTACTTAGACCATTCCTTTATAAAATCGGCATAATTACTACCAACCGGTACTTCGGTACTACCTATTTTTATTTTACGATTGTGGATGGATTTTACCTGCTTAACCGCAACCGCATAACTGCGGTGTACCCTTGCGAATTGATTAGCCGGCAACTTTTCCAGCACGCTTTTCATCGACATTAGGGTTAATATCGGCTTCTCCACGCCAACCAAATGCAACTTAATATAATCCTGCATACTTTCGATGTATTCAATTTCTTTAACGTTAATTTTTATCATCCGATATTCAGAATGAACATATATTGCTTCATCCTGCTCGGCCTTATTTTCAGATTTATACCTGGCGTAATCTATTGCTTTGTGTACAGCAACACCAAAACGTTTTACATCAATTGGTTTTAGTAGGTAATCTATCGCCTCTAACTCAAAGCCTTCGTACGCATAATTTTTATAGGCGGTTGTAAATATCACCATAGGCTTTTTAACCAGCGCGCGCACCAGTTCAACTCCCGAAATATCAGGCATATCAATATCTACAAATAACAGGTCTACCGAAGTAACCTTTAAAAACTCAGCTCCTGAAATAGCATCGTCAAATGTTTGCAGCAGTTGTAATTCGGGGAAATCGGCCACATGCTTTTTAATTACTTCAAGCGCAAGAGGTTCATCATCAATAGCAATACATTTTAGTTGCATAAAATTAAAGGTTAGCAGTCAATATCCAGTTTTACGGTAAACATGTTATCATTATTATTAATATCCAGGGTGTATTTTCCCGGGTACATATGCTCTAGACGTTGTTTGGTATTGGCAATGCCTATGCCTTTCCGGTTGGTTTGTTTCGTATTCTCGAATATCATATTCTGGCAAAAGAAGCTGATCTTATGCTCTTCGATAGTAAGGTTTATATTAATTACAGCCGGGCTGTGTTTACTGATACCGTATTTAAAAACGTTTTCAATAAAAGTCATCAAAACAAGCGGCGCAATTTTTTGGTTGATGATTTGACCGGTACAAGTAAAATTAAGCTTGGTTTTTTTACCTAAGCGGAGTTTTTGCAGGTCGATATAATCATTGATACAATCAATCTCGCTTTGCAGCCTTACCGTATTTTCCGTTACCTCATCAGTTACATAACGCATAATGTTGGATAGCTTCATGATACTTTCCGAAGTATGCTCATTGTTGGTTACTGATAAAGCGTAGATATTATTGAGTGTATTGAACAGAAAGTGAGGATTGATCTGGGCTTTTAGGAATGATAACTCCGCATGTGCTTTTTCGGCCTGGGCTTTTACCACCACTTGCTCCGTCAACTGCCATTTTTGTACTGTGCTTACAGCTGTGCTAAGGCCAATCACCATAATAAATATAAACAGGCCCACCATATCAATATTACCCGACTGATGTATAAACACAACACCGTTTGATGTTTTAAAACGAGGGTCTTCCATACGGAGATCCTGGTTTGGCAAGGGGCCAAAGGGTAAGTTTTTTGCTGTAGGCGATGTGGTAGTGGTAATTCCGGCTGTAGGAATAGAGGTATCCACAAGCGGGTTAGTTGTTTGCGATGTTTTATATTGCGGTTTTTTAAGCAGGTTATGCCCTAATAAGTTATCAAAAGGCTGCAAAAAATAAACACAGCCCGATAGCATCAGCACAATTATACCGTACGAAAAGTATTTCTTTTTAAACACCAGTTTGGGTATTAAATACCAGGCATTTAAATAGAACATGAAAATGTAAGTGAAACAAAACAGCCAGTAAAACGGCGATAGCAGCACAAAATAACTGTTGGTGATGTTCTCCTGCGTTTTATTCATAAACAGCAGCGGGAAGCCAAGGAATATGATCCAGCCGGTAGCATGAATAAAAAAAGTAGTAAACCTCGATCGCAGCATGATGTGTTTTGTCAAAAGTAAGGTTTGATTTATATTTTACCTCAATATAGTTAAACTTCCTGATAGTGGGCTCCGGCCATGTTTTGGGTCGATGATATAATAATAAACCCCTGCAGGTACAGGCGATCCGTTATAATTACCATCCCACGGATTTGGATAGCCTACTGAATAAAACAGCCGCTGCCCATAACGGTTAAATATGGATACTGTACAATCGGGATAACTATCTAAATATTTTATTTGCCAGGTATCATTAATCCCATCGCCATTAGGTGTAAATGTATTAGGTACAACCGGGGCTTGTAATACCAGCACATCAACCGTGGCGGCTGCGGTACAGCCTTTTACTGTTGTTACTGTTAACTGGTATTTTGTATCGGTTGTCGGATCGGCAATTGGATTTAGTACAGTGGCGCTGCTTAATCCGGCAGAGGGAGTCCACTGATAGGTTAAACTATCACCGGTAGCGCTGGCATCGAGCGTTACTTGCCCGCCTGATAATAAGGTATAACTCGAGGGTAACGTAATGGTTGGTGTGGGATTAACTGTAACCGATTGCGTTGATGAATAAGTGCACCCGGTTGCATCCGTAAATAAATAGCTGATATTAAATGTACCAACTCCCGATTTGGATGGATCAAACAAACCGTTAGCAGAAACGCCAGTACCGCTAAATACGCCTGTACCTGTAAAGCCGTTTTTATCCTCGGTGATTTGCACAGCTGTAGCATCCTGGCATAAAGAACCTATTGCAGATAGCGTTACTACCGGGTTGGCGTTTATGGTAATGGTGTTATCAAAAGTACTGAAACAAGTTTCGCCGGAATACACTACCATCCGTACATCATAGCTTTTGGTGAGCGGGGTATTAAATGAGCCGTAGCTGTGCGAGAATTTGTTGTTGGTTGGAATTTGGCCCGAATCCTTATCATAAACACTACTATCAGCGGGCAAATTATTGAAATCGTAATAAAAAACAATTTTAGTAATACTGCCGAAATTTACTGTTGACGTATTATCATATATTACCGAATCACTGCTGCATAAATTGCTGCTGTTTTCTACTGTAAAACCGGCTTGTGGCACTGCGCCATTTACTGTGAAAACCTGTGTTTTAGTGCTCGAAACACAGCCATATTTTGAAGTGACTGTTAGCGTAACATTATAATTGCCAACAGCCGAATATTTGTGCTGAGGGTTTTGTGATGCAGATGTATTTGGGTTAGCGGTGGTCGCGTTGGGATCGCCAAAATTCCATAAATAAGTAAAACTTGATTGTGTGCCATCGGCGATGGTCGATTCGTCGGTAAATTGCGCATAGGCATCGGACAAGCAAACATCGGGCATCGAAAAATTGGCCACTGGCAACGGGTTAACTGTAATTGTTTGTGACGAGATATTACTTAAGCACCCGCTAGCAGAAGCAACCTGTAAAGTGGCTGTATAATTACCGGCTGTTGTATAAGTATGGGTATGTGTAGTGTTGGTTAATAAGGTATCAATCTCACCGTCGCCATAATTCCAGATCCATTTGGTAATGCTGCCATCGGTACTGGTTGATGCATCTGTAAAAGTCACCGGCTGACTAACGCAGGCAGGAGAGGAGTAAGTAAATGAAGCCACCGCCTGGGCATTGATTTGAATTGTTTGCGGTGCAGAAGTAGCCAAACATCCACCGCTATTGGTAACCGTTAATGTTACAGCATATGTTCCTGATGAGGCATAGCTATGGGTTGGGTTTTGTAGGGTAGAAGTGGAGCCGTCGCCAAAGTTCCAAAGCCAACTGGAAATGGTGAGTGTTGAAGTTGATTGATCAGTAAAAACCGTGGCATTACCCAAACATTCGGTATTTGAAGCTGTAAATGCCGGAACTGGCACGGGATTAACCGTTAAGGTTAATTCATTTGAGGATACCACACATTCAGATGAACTGATGTTACTGGTAAGCCCCGAAACCACACGGTATAAATAGGTGCCGGCAGTGATTGGCGATGTAAAGGTAAATGAGCTTGCTGTTGAAGCCACGCTTTCATCAGTCCACACGCCATTAATTTCTTCCTGCAATTTTTGTTCGTATCCGCTGGCTAATTCCGTTGACACGTTTACAGTTAAGCTTTGCGAACTGCCTGCGCATAACGCCAATGTAGTAGCCGTTGATGCAAATGATGCCGAAACCTGCGACCCGTACGGCCTGAATGTGATATCATCAATCGCAATATCGTTACCAACACCACCAGGTGCATTATTAGTCATTTTAATTACTACGGTACTGGTACTTTCCGGTACGGTAAAAGTAAAAGGATATTGTATCCATACATTCCCGGTAGCTATATCTCCGGTATTCCCAGTTCCTAAAACAGTTCCACTGGTTGTTTCAATGGAAAAAGTAACATTAGGTAAGATACCATTGCTGTTTAATAAGTTTTTTATCCAGGCTGCAAACTGGTAAGTGGTATTACCGCATAAACCGGTAACCGTGCGTGTATAAAATATACCCGGATCATAGCTGCCGTTTACAATCATCATGTAACCATCTACATCGCCGGTATGGTCGGTTGTAGTCCACCAGCCATTAAACATACCCGCGGTGGTGTTGGCAATGGTATAATCATCATCGGATGGAAAGCCGGTGCTGCTATAAGTATAAGTAGTTGTGCCAGAGTCGGCAGGTAAAGCACCTGAGCGTGTTGCTGTACCTGCGCCAAAAGTGATATCAACAATCGGGTCGCCCAGGCTTTGCGCATATACAATATGATAGGAACACATAATTACAGTTGTAAATAAAAAACGGATAAAGAGGTTTTGAGGCTTAAAAGCATTCATTTAATTGTATTAGGGTATGTAAATGTGCCCAATCAATCATGTTTTATAAAAAAAGTACCGTTGAATAACGCTTTTGTATAGATGAAATTTGAACAAATAATTTAATCGATACATAACGTTTGTTCATCGATATATCTGCGTGTAAAAACTCCTGATTAATACATTTGCAGCTCATACAACAAGTGCTTGCTTGTTTATTGTGATAAGGTTTAGGTTTAGGCCTCCTGGCAGCGAGTGCAGGGAGGCCTTATTTTTTGCCCAATTCCAACCATAATGTATTTCTCAGTTATCCTAAGCTGTACAGCTGATTTAACTTTAATTACATGTTTATCGATACAAAAGGAATGTTTACCGATAATTTTCTAAGTAGTGCAAAAACGATCATAGTTTTACTTCAGCACACAATCAAACTAACCTATGAAAAATATTATCATCGCCGGAATGCACCGTTCAGGAACTTCATTAATCACACAATGGTTAAGTAAATGTGGTTTAAACGTAGGCACTTATTGTATGGGAGCAGGCCCTTCAAATATCGATGGGCATTTTGAAGACATGGAATTTGTACGTGTGCATGAAGATATTTTAAGTGATAATAAGTTACCAGAAACTGGTTTAACCGATATGCCGGTAACTAATATCTCTGATTATAACAGGGCCCGCTTAGAACAGCTATTTGAACTGAAGAATGACTTTTTTGATCAATGGGGGTGGAAAGACCCGCGTAGTTGTTTGTTATTGAATTACTACCATAATCATTTCCCTGATTTACATTATCTTTTTATCATACGCGATCATTTATCTGTAGTTAGTTCATTATTACACAGGGAGTTTAAAGATGTTGAACGTAAATACTTGTCGCGTAAATACCTCTCGCGCTTTATCTGGTTAAAGTTCAGACGTAAAAAAAGATTCGAATCGTTTTGCAAAGAAAATGCAACAAATTATTTATCAACCTGGTTGGCCTATAACAGTCAAATCAACAAAATTATACAAATAGCCGATTCTAAGAAATGTATATTACTATCATATCCGTTATTACAACAAAAGGATACCGATGTATTCCAATATTTATGCGAAGAGTGGGATCTTAATTTAAAATTTGTTCGTTTTTGCAATGTTTATAAAAAGGAACAGATAAGTAAACTATTAGATGTTGAAAAATACATTAATGACAGGACCTTGCTTAAAAAAGCTGAAAATTTAAATACCCAGTTACAAGTAATGCTGTTAATACAGGACTTAAATTTATACGTGCAATAACCTAATCGGCATCAGTTTTATTTATCCTGTTCCTACTGTTGTAAATTACTTTAGTCAATTGGCTAAACCCGTTGGTTAGATTTCCTCTCAGGTTTAATACAGGCAGGCTTAATACCACCAGCAGTGATATAGATGCTGTTGTACCTAATGCACCGCCATAACCATTAAAAAAAAGACTGGTGTTTAGGTAGATGGAAGCAAATATAATTCCGGCCAAGCCAATTTTTAGATAACTGGACAATAGTCTTGTTGATACCATGCCAATAAAAGAGCTGCCAATAAAAACAGGCGGTATATTTTTTACAAGATACGCATCTAAACTGTGTGGAAACAGTAGAAAAAAGCTGGCAACTAACAGTGATAAGCCTGCCGATGAACGTACCGGACCCTGGCCGAGCTTTTCATTCACAAAGAAAGTGAATATTGCCCCGATTATACCAACAACCAATAATATACAGGTATTAACGCCCATATTTTGTAATTATAAATATGAAAAATGTGGCAATAACAACACCGGTAAACGCGATTATACCGAGTTTGCCGCCCATGCCATGAAATAAGCTTTTAGATAATACCAACCCAATGCCGGCAAAAAAACCGGCCGCAAGCACGAACAAGAAACCATTTGCTACCCTTAAGCTTGACATGCCTATGAATGCGCCGCAGTAAATGGCGGCAGGCAATTGCTTTAGATAGGTTGATTGTTTATTGATTGAGGGTGAAAATGAGCCTATAGTGCCAACCAGTCCGGCTGCAAAAACAGCGCCTAAATGCAAGCCATTATTGATGTAATAAGCACATGTTGCGGCTACCGGTATCCAAATCGCTACCAGTACATGCTCAAACAAATGATCATCATGATGTAAAGGTGCCTTAACATGAGTAATCAAAAGCAGTATTAATAAGATGATAACGGCTATGCTAATAAAATTGAAGTGTTGATGTTCCTTAAAAATCATGAAAAGGAACAATACCTGGATAATTAAAATCAGGAATACGGAAACCATCCGGATAATTTTACGCCAATTCATTCAAAAATTGTTTCCCTAAAACCATAATAGTATTTAGATCGCAAAACTAAACAGCCTGTACCAATAATCATTTATTTTATTAAATATTATTCTAAAACTGTACAAAGGATTTGGCATAGTAAATAACAATGTTCACATAATTAACATTATGTTAAGTAATATTTTTTTTAATAAGGGGATCAATAATTTGATCCCCTTATTATTTTAGGCTTACTTACCTCCTAATGCATCAATTTGCTTTTGAGTATCATTAGCTTTTGCAGTATTCTGTGTACCTAAATAATAAGTCTTTAAATTATTTAAAGCATCGTATGATTTTGGGTTTATTGAAACTGCCTTTTCTAAGTATGGTCTTGCTAATTCAAAATCGGCTTTTGATTTTGCAACAGCTGCTTCGTATTCTTTTTGCTTTGATGATGGCAACTGGTTAGCTGCGTTATATTCATCAATTGCAGGGTTAAGCAATACATAACCTAAATTAAGGTTTGCTTCAAAATACCCCGGATCAATATCAACCGCTTTTTTATACTGATCAGCAGCTAAATGATACGCATCTAATTTCTTTTGCTCTAACGCGGCTTTATCTGCCGGTAATTTAGTTTTTCTTTGTTGAGCGCCATAGGCTTCAGCAGTTTGCGAATATGTTAGGCCCATGTAATAATAAAGTGCTTTATTTTTAGGATCGGCAGCTATAGCTGCTTGTATTTTGCTTAATAAAACATCTATTTTCCCAGACATTAATCCTATTTCGATTTCTCTTCTGCGTAAATTATTGTTTGTAGGATATTTATTAACACCATCACCTATTGTTTTTAGTGCATTAGTGGTATCCTTAACGCTTAAATAAATGGTCGACAAATCGAAATATATAGTTTGATTGCCCGAATAATTGGTATTAATCAGTTTGCTATAAGAATCAATAGCATAGCTGTAATATTTAGGGTTGGTATTACCAGCGTTTGCTGCTGAAAGACCTGTTACATATAAAGCTAAAGTATCATCAGGAGCAATTTGCCTGTAAAAGTCGAATGATTTGTAAGCATCTTCAAATTTTTTATTCTGAAATTCATTTCTACCTTCTTCAAATTTGTATGAAGCAAGATTTAAATAGGCATCATGTATTAAAGCTTTGTTCTCTTGTTTTGCAGAGTCAAGTGATTTTGCCTTTTTTAAAGCTTCGTCAGCAACTGCAAAATTAGTTGCTTTATCTGCCGGGATAGAATCTTGTACTACCTCTGCCGAATAAATCGCACCTTTTAATGCTACTGTCAATGGTAAAACAGCTGTTTTTTCGTTTACAGATGCTTTATCAATTGAGGTTTTGGCATCTGCAAGGTCTTTTAGGCCTTGTACTTTTGTTAGTTTATTACCGCGCTCAACATTATAGCTGTCGTATTTTTCTTTAGCGTTATTTAGCTCGCCTTTTTGTGCAAATGCTGCTACTGATATTAAGCCCATCAGGCCTGTCATCAAGAGTTTTATTTTCATAGTTTATTGATTATTTAACTGTTTTAACTGGTTATTTACCTTTATTAATTGGTTGCTATTTTGTGTTTGTGTATAAATTAACTGTAATACTTTTAACGCATTTATATCATTCGGCGATATTTCATTGGCTTTTTCAAGCATTGTGACTGCAAGATTAATATTTTTTATTTTATCTGAAGGAAATATTAAACTTTCTTTATAGTATAATAAACCAAGATTAAAAATAGGATCATAAATGGCCCCGTTAATATCTATAGCTTGCAGATAACAAGTTTCTGCCTGTTTGTATTGATTAAGATTATCATAACAATTTGCAGCAACAAATGCCACACTGGAGTTATCCGGATAAATACTGATTAATGTTGCAAGCAATGGAGCCAGGTTTACATAATCTTTTTTATTGCTGTAAATATTGGCCTCGTTCATCAATAAAAGCTTATCATTTGGGAAACGACTCCTACCCTTTTTTATAACATCCAGCGCTTTTGATGTATCGCCTAAGGATTTATAGATGTTAGCAGCAGCTTCAATATATTCGGCTTTGGCTGTATCGGCATCAATTAAATGGTTGTAATATTTTGCCGCATCCTGCAAGTTACCCAGTTTGTTGTTTGAGTAGGCTATGTAAAAATCCAGCTCTTTAAATGATGGCACATAAGCTTGCGCCTTTAAAAAAGCTTGCTCAGCATTTACAAAATCTGATGCGTTCATGTCCTGAAATCCCATGCGCATGTAAACATTGGCCAGGCATTTCTTAACATAATCAAGCTGATCCTGAAAACTAGCGCTTTTCTTGTTCGCGGCTAATTTATCAACGATGGTGGTAGTTTGACTAAGAAAGGTTGTAGGCTGTTTAAGAGTGTTAAGCGAATCGATATATAACATGGTTGAATACACCAAAGCCCGGTAAACGGTCTTTTTGTAATCGATCGAATCGGCATGGGTAGTTACTAAACTATCCACTGATTTTTTGGCAGCAGCTAAAAACTTGAGGTCTTTTTTTTGCTTGTAAAGCGCCAGGTTGTTCACCACAGGCTTAAACACTTCCGACTGGCAGAAGGCAAAGCTTGTAGTGAACATGAGTAATAAAACCGGTATTATTATTTTACGGTTCGGCATATTTGTTTATTCGGTTACTTCGTCTGTTGCGGGCTCATCACCTTTATCTTCACCGCTTTCTTTAGTATCAACACCAGCTTCTGCTTCATTTGCCGATGCAATTGCTTCATCTAATTCTTCCTCTTCATCGTGCTCAATTTTTGCAACTGAAGCAATCTCATCATTACCCTTAAGGTTAATCAACTTCACACCTTGCGTGGCACGGCCCATAGTCCTTAACTCATTGATGGCGATCCTGATGATAATACCTGATTTGTTGATGATCATCAGATCCTCTTTATCAGTAACACCTTTTATGGCAACAAGGTTTCCGGTTTTATCAGTAATATTTAGCGTTTTAACACCTTTACCACCACGGTTGGTTACCCTGTAATCATCAATATCTGTACGTTTACCATATCCTTTTTCAGATACCACCAAGACCGTAGTTTCTGAATCATCGATACTGATCATACCAACAACTTCGTCATTATCAGTATCTAATGATATACCACGAACACCGGTTGCTGTACGACCCATTGGCCTTACCGTAGCCTCGTTAAAGCGTATTGCACGGCCAGATTTTAATGCCATTACAATTTCGCTGTTACCGCTGGTTAAGTTTGCTTCTAATAATGAATCACCTTCATTAATATTGATCGCGTTGATACCATTAGCACGCGGGCGAGAATAAGCCTCTAACGAGGTTTTCTTAATGGTACCTTTCTTGGTACACATGATGATATAGTTATTCTCTAGATATTCCTTGTCTTTAAGGCTGATCAGCTTAATATACGCCTTGATATTTTCTTCTTTCGGAATATTAATGATGTTCTGTATCGCGCGACCTTTTGAGGTACGCGTGCCTTCCGGAATTTCAAATACCCTCAACCAGAAACATTGTCCTGATTCGGTAAAGAACAACATATAATTGTGGTTTGATGCAATTAACAGGTGCTCAATAAAATCGGCATCGCGGCTGTTGCTGCCTAATGATCCTTTGCCACCTCTGCCCTGCCTGCGGTATTCGGTTAAAGGTGTACGTTTAATGTAACCTTCGTGCGAAATAGTGATTACCACATCTTCATCCTCAATAAAGTCTTCGGTATTCATTTCTGCCGATGAGTGAACCATTTCGGTTTTACGCTCATCGCCATATTTTTCCTTGATCTCTAATAACTCATCTTTGATGATCTGCATACGCAAACCTTCATCAGCTAAAATAGAATTTAAGTAATCAATAGTTTTCATTAAGGCATCATATTCGTCCTTAATTTTATCACGTTCCAGTCCGGTTAACCTTCTTAAGGTCATATCCAATATGGCACGTGCCTGGATATCGCTTAAATTAAACTGAGTTATTAAGCCTTCTCTTGCATCATCAGGCGTATTTGAACTACGTATTAACTTGATAACCTCATCCAGGTGATCTAACGCGATCAATAAACCTTCTAAAATATGGGCACGCTTTTGTGCTTCGGCTAATTCAAATTTAGTACGGCGGATTATAACTTCATGCCTGTGCTCAACAAAGTGATGAATCAGATCTCTTAAGTTCAGCATCATTGGCCTGCCATGCACAAGCGCGATATTATTTACACTAAATGATGTTTGTAAAGCAGTGTATTTAAATAGGTTATTTAAAACAATGGCAGCATTTGCCTCACGTTTTATCTCATAAACTATACGGATACCTTCACGATTTGATTCATCTCTGATAGAAGAAATACCCTCAATTTTTTTCTCATTAACCAGCTCGGCAGTACGCTCAATCATCAAACCTTTATTTACCTGGTAAGGTATTTCAGATACGATGATACGCTCGCGTTCGCCATTATAAGTTTCAATCTCTGCACGTGCACGTAGAACTATTCTTCCACGGCCTGTTTCCAGCGCTTCGCGGGGGCCTTCATAGCCGTAGATGATACCACCTGTAGGAAAATCCGGGCCTTTAACGTGCTGCATTAACTCGCTAACCTCAATGTTACGGTTATCAATCAACGCGATTGTCGCATCAATTACCTCAGATAAATTGTGCGGTGCCATGTTAGTGGCCATACCTACCGCGATACCTGATGCGCCGTTAACCAATAAATTGGGGAATTTTGCAGGTAATACGGTTGGCTCCTGTAACGAGTCGTCAAAATTTAGCTGAAAATCAATGGTATCCTTGTTGATATCGGCCAGCATTTCTTCGGCAATCTTTTCTAGTCTTGCTTCGGTGTAACGCATTGCCGCAGGGTTATCACCATCGATAGATCCGTAGTTACCCTGACCTTCAACTAACGGGTAGCGAAGGCTCCACTCCTGTGCCATACGCACCATGGTATCATAAACAGATGAGTCACCGTGCGGGTGATACTTACCCATTACCTCACCCACAATACGGGCTGATTTTTTATATGGCTTGTTGTTATTTAACCCCAGGTCGAGCATGCCGAAAAGCACCCTTCTGTGTACCGGTTTTAAGCCGTCGCGTACATCAGGCAGCGCCCTTGAAACAATCACAGACATTGAGTAGTCAATGTATGCTGATCGCATTTGCTCATCAATATTTATCGAAATTATTCTGTCCTCGCTTTGTGAATTATCGTTTTCTGTTCCTTCAGCCATTGTATATTTTGTATGAAAATCTTGTCTATAATTTCCCGTTAAAAAAGGTGCTTTTTTAACGACTTGCGAAGTTAAGAAATTATATCATTTTCACTAAGGATTTTACTAACATTATGCCCTTTTTTAAGCTAAATGGCCATAAAAACAGGTGCTAAATTGTTAATAAAGTTGAATGTGGATTTTAACGTTTATTTTACCCTTTTCCAATACTCTTCCACTTTGATTCCATTTGGTAAAATCCCATTTAAAATCAAGGTATCATTACTGATGTGGTAATGGTAATGTATGGTGACATTTAGCAGGTTTGAAGGCTGCCCGCACCAGGTTTGTGTTTCGAAGCACGAATCAACTTTTAATGCGTAATCGCCTGTTTCATATTTTTCAGGCTCGTAGCCTTTTTGCAGTACAACGGCCTCATAATTGCTGCCGGTATATTTACGTTGAAGCGAATATTCAGTTGGTGCCGCGCTTTTTACACCGTTGGTGATATCGCCGGCATATTCCCAACTACCGATAAGGTTATCTGCAATTTGGAATGATGAAAAAAGAACGACTGCCAAAAACAGACCAGCAAGTAATTTCATATTATGCCCAGTTGATTCCCTTTTTTAATAACGATAATGTTTTCTCTTCTTCGCTGCCGGGTTGAGCCTGGTAATTGTATACCCATTTGGCAGTTGGCGGCAGGCTCATCAGGATTGATTCTATCCTGCCATTTGTTTCTAAGCCGAATTTAGTACCCGAGTCATAAACCAGGTTAAATTCGGTGTAGCGGCTGCGGCGTTGATATTGCCAGTTTTGCTGATCTTCTGTAAATTGCTTATCCCGGTTACGGCTAACTAACTCAACATAGGTTGGAATGAACGAACGGCCTAAATCCTGCGAGAAATTGAAGATAGTTTCCCAGCTTACGGTATCGCTCGCTGTTAAACGATCATAAAATATACCGCCGATACCACGGGTTTCGTTACGATGTTTGATGTAGAAATAATCATCGGCCCAGTGCTTAAAACGAGGGTAAAAATCAGCATCAAACTGATCGCAAATTGATTTTATGCTTTGATGAAAGAACTTAGCATCATCCTCAAAAACATAGTGCGGGGTTAGATCAATACCACCACCAAACCAGCGTACCGGGTTTTCGCTATCTTCCGATGGCATCTCGAAATAACGGATATTCATATGAATGATGGGTACCATCGGGTGGTTGGGATGGATTACGATAGATATACCTGTTGCAAAAAACTCATCATGCTCTACATTAAAAGCCTTTTTTATCTGTGCCGGTAATTGTCCGTGAACAGCAGAAAAGTTAACCCCGCCTTTTTCAATGATGCTGCCATTTTGCATAATACGGGTACGACCACCACCGCCGCCTTCACGCTCCCATTTTTCTTCTTCAAATTTAGCTTTACCATCAAGTTGTTCAAGGGCGGTACAAATTTCGTCCTGTATCAATTGGTAAGCCGCACTTATCTCTTCTTTAGAAATCATGGGATAGATGAATTATTGTCCGGGCAAAATTAAACAAAATCGACTTATCAATTAAGTTTTTGTGCGGTTAAACTTCCTCCAGATAATCAAGGTCTTTACTAAAGCTTTCTTTTAACTGGCTGATTGAGATTAATGCAATTAGCGATAGTATCCCCATCATAACATAACCTGCTGTTATCATGCCGTAACCTACAGAAAGTGCCGCAAATACTGCATTGATAGGTATTAACGATGCTCGTATAAAGTTAGGCACGGTAGTAGTAACCGTAGCGCGAATGTTGGTGCCGAACTGCTCGGCAGGGATGGTTACAAATATTGGCCAGTACCCTACGCCAAAGCCCAGGAATAGCGATAACCAGGTAAATTGAGTCGGCGTAATATTGGTAGCGCTTAAATAGCAAACGGCGCTTATAATCGAGATGAATATAAATACAACTATTGTAAGGCGCCTTGAACGGGTAATTTGTGATAGCAAACCGGCAAATAATCCACCTATAGCAATGCCAATATAACTGTAAAACACGCCGTCACCAGCGTTTAACGGTACTTTTGCGCCCAATGCTTTGCCAAACTCTGGCGCAAGTGTAATCAATATCCCAATTACAAACCAATTAGCAGCTCCAACTAAAATACAGTATAAATATTTTATAAAGCGTTTAAAATTGGTAAACAACATCAGGAAGTTACCGCGCGATACTTGTTTACTCTCAACTTCTTTATATAACCCTGATTCATAAGTGCCTAAACGTAGCAGCAACAGGAAGATTCCTAATATCCCGCCAACATAATATGCCCAATGCCAATCCAAATTTTTTGCTACTAAATTGGCTGCTGCTGCTCCAAATAAACCGATAACGGAAACAATCATGGTACCATAGCCACGTTTTTCTGTTTTCATGGTTTCGGTAACCAGCGTAATACCAGCACCTAATTCACCTGCAAGCCCCACTCCGGCTATAAATCGAACGATAATATACTCTTCGACACCTGTTACCTTACCATTAACAAAATTGGCTATTGAGTAAAGCAATATCGAACCAAAAAGCACTTTAATACGCCCCAGTTTATCACCAACTATCCCCCAAATCAGTCCGCCTATTAACAAACCAAACATCTGCCAGTTGATAATTGAAATACCGGCAGCTTTTACGTCAGCGGCTTTTACGCCTATAGCCAATAAACTTGGTGTACGTACAATAGAAAATACCAGCAGGTCATATATATCAACAAAGTAACCCAATGAGGCTACTATTACTAAGAAAATAACATTCCTGTTGACGCGTTCGGGAGACAGTTCGGACATATTAGATTTTGATAATTGGTTTGGCTAAAATATATAATTGCTTGCAAACAAAAAAACCTCTGTTAGTTACACAGAGGTTTAGCTTTTTAGTTTAGTTAGTTTAGTTTGTAGTAGATTATGCTTTTTTTACATTCACTGCTTGTAATCCTTTTCTACCTTCTTCCACATCATAGGTAACGCTATCGTTATCTTTAATGGCATTTACACCGCCTTGTACATCTTTAAAGTGTACAAACAGGTCTTTACCATCATCAGTTACAATAAAACCGTAACCTTTTTGTGTGTTAAACCATTTTACTTTTCCAGTTTTCATAATAAAATAATCGTATTAATAATTCTTGTTAAAAACATTATAACTAAAGCCAAACTGAATATAAATTGGTTTAATAATCAGAAAGGAAAATAGAAACCTGTCTTTTTCAAATATATAAAATAATTAATAACCAAATAAAATTATTTATTTGGTTAAATAGCTAAGTTTTAATAAGGTTCTGCTGCCAAAACCTACCTAAAAATTCCGGATTGATGATTGTAATACCCCCATTCCTGTATAAACTTAAATATTAATCTATTTTATCTTT
>Ga0302227_10001609_pt1 | contig 16541 bp, 7 predicted proteins | sample II_Palsa_N1_1_FD_193525 | JGI IMG/M metagenome (GOLD analysis project Ga0302227, IMG submission 193525) | Peat permafrost microbial communities from Stordalen Mire near Abisko, Sweden - II_Palsa_N1_1 | ecosystem: Environmental > Terrestrial > Soil > Palsa > Peat permafrost | place: Sweden...
TCCCGCCATCGTCAATCCAAACGGATAATAATGATCCTCTTCGAGCAGCGGCCCGCGAACATGCGTCACCTGCAAATTATCAAAGAACACCGCAATGTTGGGCGTCTCATTGCTCGTATAAATATACAAATATCCGCTGGAAGTCATGGGTAAATTAGGTTCCACCATTTGATCCAGCAGCGTGTCGCCGCCGACCTGCTGGAAGCCGCTGCTGGCCGCGACATAATTGAACTGGTTATCCAGCAGGATCCAGTTCAGGAAGGCATGTGGTTTGGTATTGACAATAAGGCTACCGGTATCCGACAGGAATTGGAGCACATTGGAACTCAGGGTGGGCGTATTGCTCTGCAAAGCTGCCAGTGAAGGACCTTCATTGCCAGGCAAGCCGCTGACACCGCTGATCAAGGCGGTCAATAAATCGGAAATCAAAGGAGCGGTGACCGGCTGGCCCGGTGTAGTGCCATTGAGTCTATACCAGCTCGTAGCCCGGATCGATACCTGGTCACCGGCCATGACCTTCAGCATCATCCCCGGACCGATGACAGGTGTGGTGCCTCCAGCGCCACTCAGCTCTGCCACATAGTTGTTAGGGTTGGTGGTGGTATCGGCGGGATAACCCATAGGCTTGGCGACACGGCTGCTGTCCAGACCTAAGTAATAGAGGTTTTCGGTCGCGCTGTCACCGACTTCCATGGTCGCCATGGGGTACATATCGGTCTGCTGCTCGTCGGTCAGCACCATTCGGGTATTGCCGAGATGGTCCTTTAGGAAATAGTCGTATTTGTAGGAGGTAAAGGAGGTGCCGCCGGCCGTATCGGCTTCGACCCGTACCCGGCCTTCCTCATGGCCGAAGAACTGCAACGTATCGGCAGGGGTGATGCCCGTTGTCCGCGCTGCCGTACCTTGATACTGGAAAGGACCAATATAGGTGGTGACTGTTACCAGGTTGCCTATGCTGTCGCTGGTTGTCTTTTTGAGTTTGGTACCCGATGCATCATAAATATAGGTAATGGTACCCTTGGTGCCGGTAGCCGACCGGACGCTGACCTGGTAAGGCAGGTTGAGGTAGTTGTAGACGATGCCGTTAGCCGTCTGGCTGCCAATATCCTTGTTCAGATCAGTCAGCAGGTTACCGTTGCCGTCATAGGTGTAATCGACGGCCGCGGTCGTCTTACCACTGGCATAAGGGCTGAGGGCAGATGTCCGAAAATCACCCAACGTGGTCTGCGGGTTATTCCGGCCATCGATCACATTCTGCAGCTTATTGCTGTTGGAATAAAAAGTGTACCGTAAGCTGTCTATAGGTTGGCTGCCACCCAATTGCCAGGCATTTTGCTGCATGCCGAGAATGTTGCCATTGGCATCGTATGCTGAGGCCGCAGTCGCGCCATCGCCCATGATCGAACTAAAATCTACTCCCTGGGTCTTATCCCAGCCGCTGCCACTGTATTGGTTAAAATCCGCAAAGAGCAGCCGGTTGGCATCGTCATAGCCGAACCCATAGGACCGCTGCTGGCCGTCACCTTTACTACGCCATTTATTGCCGGCAATATTGCCATTCAGCTGGTTGGTCCCGTAACCCCAGTCGTAGCTGAGATCCATGCCGAACCAGGCATTGTCGGCGCCGCTGGTATTGTTGTTGGCATAGTCCCTGTTGATGCCTTTGAGCCACCCGCGGATGTTGTAGGTCAGGGCCTGCGTCTCCAGGAAGCTGCTGTCCGGCAATTGCCCCAATTGCTTTTGCATCAGCTGGCCCATGGCGTCATAGGTGTTTTGCACGATCAGCCGCCGCGTGCTGTCGACATCGTTGACCGTCGTATATACCTGCAATACCCGGTTGGCCGGATCCAGGTTCATATTGGTCTTGATGCGGGTGTTGTTGTTGAAATTGGCATCGGGGTTGGCATGAGCGAGATAGCTCGTCAGCACCTTGCCGGTAAAGTTGTACAGGTTGGTGGTGGTGTCGCGGCCCCCTTTGTAGTTGTCGCTCTGCGTCTGTGACACGCGCATCCTGTCATCATAAAAAGTAGCGGTCTCCAGCCAGTTACCCTGTGTCAGTTCACCGGGATTTTCGATGACATGGACCTTGGTACCGGTGACGGCGCCAATGGTTTGCACAGCCTGCTGAGCAGCGGTGGTAGGAATGAGTTCCACATGCTGGTTGCTGCCCGCGTCGAGCAGGCCGTCATAGGCGGTCGTATACTGCTTATCGGGCGTATTGGTGTAATCATCGTAGAAAGTCATCGTCAAGGGGATCAGGGTACTACCGGACGGGATCGGGTTGTCTACCACCGGTAAGGAGTTGGTGAAGGTAGACCCGCCGCTGGAGCCCCCACCGGTGCCGGCAGATACAATTTCGGCCGTAAAGTTGACTGCATCCGGTGTGATAAAGCCGGTATCCAGGGTGATCAGATTCGTGGCCTGCTGGTCGCCATTCTCAGTCCCTGTCAGATCCAGGCTGGACGGGATGGTAGCTGGTGAAGTACCGGTCACGGTGACGGTGCCGGATGTACCGCTGCCGGTATTGGCGGTGACATATGCCTGTAACAGGTTGGGCGTGCCGCCATAGGTGATCATGCCGGTGGTCGTCGGGCGGTTCATGCCATCATACAGCGTAGTCATCCATTGATTTTGTGTCCGCAGGTTCGCGTCCTGGGTATAGACGAGTCGGTCCCGCTGGTCATAGACCATATACGTCCAGTCGGCGCCGGGAACTTTTTTGGCGTTCATTCGCTGGCGATAATCGTACTCATAGCGGAAGCAGAGTTCGTTAAGGGTGGTGGTATCTGCGGACAGGTTCCAGCCATTGCCATAGGCAATATTGACCGCTTTGGGGGATAGCACGAAACGCAATTGATCCAGGTTGTCATAGATATAGTAAGTGCAGAGCCAGCCGGAAAGACCGGAAAAATCTGCTGGGATGCTTGCGATTTGCACCTTCTTAAGGATGGTCAAATTATCCTTGTCCTTGTATTCTACTACCGCATGTCCTTGTTCATCGGTGCTCACGTTCTTGAACAACTGCCCGGCGGGATAATACCCACCGCTGGTGGGGATATTGGTGGTCAGATCATTGTCGACATAAGTCAGCGTGTCGTTCGTGATATTCCAGATTTGGATGCTGTCGGCGGTGGTGCTGACCAGATATTGCTGGGATACGCCATTGCCGCTGCCGGCCCAACTGTTGCCAGGTGCCAGGGTTTGCAGTACCCGGTTGAGCGGCGAAGCCTCAAAATTGGTCTGACCGTAATAGACCTTCTCACCGGTATAGGCCGGCTGTTGCGCAGGATAAATGTTCTGGTAAAAGTTAGCCTGGTCAGCAAAGGGATTCTGTTTGAAGCTGCCATCGTTGGTATTGCCGGTGGAAGCTACATAGGGCAAATATTTATAGACTTCTCTTCCGTAGGGATCATAGACCACGGGCATGACCATATCCGCCGGATTATTACCTGGCGTGATCTGCTGCTGGACGGTCTGTAAGGGCCGCCCTAATCCATCTACATATTGTGTCGTCTGCTTAACGTCCCCATAGCCAGCACTGGCGTAGGCCACCGTGTCGGTTATCCTGCCCATGGCATCCCGTTCACGGACATAATTCACCAAGGGTGGCTGGCCACCTACATTGTATCCTGCAGGGGTGGGCGCGACTATGCTGACCGTCGGCACCTGGGTGGCCGTGGTCGGCTTGTTGGACGGCTGGGCATACCCTGTGATCGCCAGCGTTTGCGCCAGCAGAAACACCGGTAATATTTTATGGATCGCCTTGTACTGCATCTCGTCAGTTGTAGGATGAGTGAATTATTTTTTCTCTGCGATCAGTCGTTTCAGTTCGTCGATTTCCTTTTGCTGCTGGTCGAGCCGGTCCTGCTCGGCCTTCATTTGGTCCGCCTGCGCCTGCAGCCTTTTGTTCTCATCAATCAGGTACAACGTCAGTTCTTCCACCTTTTTGAGCAGGGCCGCCTGGTGGTCACCTATATCGATACCATCCTTTTGCACCTCCGCCTCCGAGGCAATGCCCGGCAGGTGGCGGTACCGGGCGAGATAATCTTCCAACTCCTTCAGGCCGGGCAGATGGTAACCTTTGGCAAAGACATAGTCCGGCCAGGTGCCCGCCGTCTTGACCTTCACCTTCGTGAAAATGGCGGTGCCGTTGACCGCGAATTTGTATCCCTGGGGATTACTCGTTCCGATCGCGATATTATCCACCGAATCATATTCCGTTCCGTTGGAGTATAGCCAGTGGCCGCCCAGGCTGGAAGCGCTGCGGTAAAAGAGGTTGCCGCTCGTGTCGCTGACCAGCACGCGGGTCTTGGTGCTGTCGGAGGTGAGCCCGGCCAATCTGACGGTACCGGTCGTGTGGAACTGCGCGGTAGGGGTGATCGTACCAATACCGATATTTCCGGTCGGTAAAATGCTTAGCCATTCGATATTTTTGGTCCGGAAACCCAGCCTGACGCTGTCGACATTGCCGACGAAATTGGTATTCCCGTTGTTCCCGACATTGCCTGTCGTCGACCAGTAATCGTTCAGGGAGGTCACGTCGACATAGATAGAGGCAGTATTGATCGTACCCACATTATCTGTTGCCTTGGCCGTCAACTGGTAGCTGCCCGGATTAGGATCGACCCAGGTGAAGTTATACGGTGCCGCATCGACCTCCCCGATCTTGGTGGTGTCTTCATAGAATTCCACCTTGGCAATCGTGGCGCCTGCTTCTGTCGCGGTGGCCTGGATAGCGAGATTGCCGCCTTCAGCGAAGATTGTTCCATTGGCGGGGTTAGTGATCGTCACGGCAGGCGTACCCACATTGGCCGAACCCGAAAAGACTTGCAGGCCGCAAATCGGGGCAATATCGGTGGTCGTACTGGTGTTGACATAGATGTAAATAGCGCCGGTACTATCCGGCATTACCGCCTCAAAAGTGACCCCCTGCGTTTCGTTTTGTTGCGCATTAAGATTCTGGCTGCCATAGGAGGTCGCACCCGCTACGGTATAAATCGTTGGATTGGTTACAAAACCTTTTGTATTGCTGCCGCTCATACGTAGGATATAGGTGCTATCGGAATTTAAGCCACTCACCTTCAGTTGGGGGGATCCAGTGGTATAGTTCGCCTGATTACGGGCCGACCCGTTATACTGGAACCAGTCATTGCTCATGACCGTGGCAGGAAAGTACGTGCCTGGGTAAGCCCCAAGGCCATTATACGCAGAACTATCAGTTGTGTATGGATGCCAATTGGTTGCTGCTATAGAGCTAACGGTGATCCCACCAGCAGTGGCTGTAATGACGGCCGCAGCCGGATTGCCGTGCAGATTGGTCCAGCCGGTGACCGATACCGCTGCTGCGGAGAAATTAAAGCTGGCGATCTGGGCCTGTAGTTGGCTGGTGGCGCAAATGGCTGTCAATAGTAATATCCAATAAACTTTTCTCATCGTATTGTATTTAGGAGCAGTTATTATAGTTATTGTCGCGCTCATTGGGCTGTTGTGTTAATGACAATGTTCCAACCTCTGGTGTTGACCAGGAAGTTGTAGGCTGCAGTGCTGTTGCTGGTACGATTCGAGCCTCCTGTGACGATGCCAATGGTTCCATTGGTCACGACCTGTCCTGCTCCGGCCGCAATCTGATTGATAATGTTATCGATCTCTGTCGAATCAAGCGGGACCAGCTGGCTGCTGCCATTAGCCTGGACCTGCCCGGATGCAATCACCTGGAATAGACGTAAGTTGGTCAAGCCTGAAAGATCTTCGTGATTCCAATCGTCCTCATTGATCGCAATGGATTGTAGTTGGGTAAAATAGGTGTTCCAGTTGCTTTTTAACCGGGCGAGCTTGAAAGTGCTATCTCCATTGCCGGGACGGTGTATGGCCCAGGCGGTCATAATAGAGATTAGCCCGGGATCGCCCGCCAGAAAATCTTGCGCATAGCCGATATTTTCGCAAGGATTCGTGTTGTCGCCATTATTCAACCGAAAGTTCTGGATGGAATGAATCGAACTCCAATTGGCAATATTCGCAACCGAAGACATCGTGGATTGCTGGTAACAGGACCCACCGATATTAGGAGTATTAATAGGCAGATTACCCCGAAGGTTTTTTAATTGTGTCAGACTGGGCGCCGGGGCGTATAAATTATCGAAATCCGAACGTTCTGCCGCATCATTGTGATAAAAGGTGAGAGTTTTTTGACTACTGTTGGGGTAAGAGTGGTCATACACAACTCCGGGATAGGTGGTATATCCAACATCGACTGCTTGTATCGCATGTGTGGTATTGGGAGCGATGACGGCCGGCGTATCCAATAAACCTGTGCCGAGGTGCATGCCCGTTCCATCCCCGAAATCAACATAGGTGCCATTAAAATTTCGTATACCATCGATGTTGGTATAGGCCAGATCGACCTGAAAATACCGGCATCCTGTGACACTGGCAGGCAGCGTCTGCCCGGTATTCAGGACAATATTAAAATGCAGCGAGTCATTCCCTGTCGAGAGCGCCCCAACCCTTGCGTCGGCTGTATCGCTATTCCACAAACTGACATAGGCGGAGGCTCCGGCAGCATTGCCGACGAGGTTGCCGTGTATATCGAACACCCCTACGGGGTAACCACTCGTGTTGGTTCCCAGGAAGGTCTCCATAGCGAGTAATTGACAGCCGCTACAGCCCGCAGGCACCTGGTACTGATATTCGTAGGTCTTGAGGATATTATAATCCTGGTCACGGATACGCTTCAGCCGTGCAAGGCCATCATACTCATAATAGGTCACGCGATTGCCGACGTCTGTTTGGCTGGTCATTCCGACAAGGGGTGAATAGGTATAGGTCGTCATCTGGGCGGTAGAAGGGTATAATCGCAATTCGTCAATTGGGCCGGTACCATTAATATTAATATAAGACTGCCCGGCAACCTTATGTGTATACAAGGTCCAGCTTGAGTTATTTATAGTTATCGTTTTACCTTTTAACGGATACCCGTTAATGGTTCCTGGTATAGTGAATGGAGTGGTATTTTGAGTCCAATAGGAGACGATATAGATAGTACCCGGGGTTAAGGAATTGCTGGTAATATCACTGTTCAGTTGGTAATATTGGCTACCAGATAATCCTCCGATTGATCGGCTGCCAGAACCCATGAACCAGTTTACGGCACCATCTTGTTCAAAGCTTGTATAGGCAATGTCTGAAAAGTATGCATTATTAGCCTCCGCGATTATCCGATTGTTAGTTACGTCCCATAGCAATGAGGTTGTAGACCCTCTTTTTGTAGCTTGTTGAACATTGTCATTAAGCCCGTATGAATCGTACGTTATGTCGGTAAATAATGGTGCTTGCTTATAAGATAACTGAACTGAAGAAGGCACAATTTGTGCAATCCCGGTCGTATTATTATAATAATAATAAATATTCATTCGTTCAGTTTCCGTATCATTCAAAGAAGTGGTCCTGACCAATAGATTATTGTAACGGCTGTTGTCTTTCATCGCCTGCACAAGTGAACCCGAAGAAGATGCACTATCAATCGGATACGTGGACTGAATGACCTGTTTTTGCCCCTTGCTATTAAATGAGGTAGCTGTAGATGTCTGACCAAGTGAATTGTAGCTATTGGTAGTAGTATCGGTCAGCAATTTTCCATTCCCGTAATACCGGGTCACTTTTTGCTGGGTCATATACCAGTCAGTATTAACCGGATAATAAAGGATATTATATTCGGTTGGGATATTATAGTAATTGCCAAAATCCCATCCATTCAAAGATGCGCCGTTATCATCTACGCCAGCCACATTTTCCAACTGGCAAGGGTTAAGCCCAATAAAAGCGCTGAAGATCTTTATCCCATTGTAAGGGATAGAACCAAGATCGGTGTAATTATAAGTTGTTGATGAAACGGAATCCAGGTTGGAAGTTAATATGGTTTCCCGGCTGATTAACCCGTTCACCAAATGCGGATTATCCGGCAATCTCACCTGCACCTCGCTGGGAATATTGTTGTATTCATAGACGTGAATGCCGTTAGTAGTGCCGTCGGGTGCCAACTCTGTCTCTTCTACCCTTGAATATCCAACAATATTTCCACCGGCAGCGTTTGAAAAGGGCACTGCGCTCTCTGACGAAATGAACCACGTTGTACTCGTATCACTCTCCACCAACGGTATACCGTTCTCATTTGCACTTACGGCATTTAAGAAATACATTAAGGTGGAATAATAATACCAAAGCGGCGACATCAATAGTCCTGAAGTGCTGGAATCCGTATTGACGTATCTAATGACCTTTTGATTAATAAGGCCTCCATCTGTATTGTAGTTTCTGATATCAGATACGCGTACCCCACCCCCTAGACTGCGCTGAAGGGGATTATTTGTTGTGTCAAAGTACTCGTAATTACATTGAACATAGGCATTCTTCGTAGATAGATTTTGTGGGCCCAGGGAGTTCGGCAGAGAGGCCGTTACCACATAATAGGTCAATGGGTCAGGATCATACGGCAACTCGATATCCTGGGTCCATTCGATGCCATTATTGGAATTAAAGGTACTCTGATCGGAGGATTGCATTTGCCAGGTCTGCAAGGTTGTCAGGATGCCGGAATCTAATTTTTGCTTTTGCAGTATAATGTAAGCGCCTTGCATCTGGCTGAAGGTCAACCCTTGTTGCGGGTCTCCTGCATTGATTTGACAATCGAAATGGACCAACGTATTGCGCTTAATCTGGAATGCTCTGCTGAGCGTGTCATAGGGCAGACCAAGATTCATGTCCCGGACGAAAGTTTGTTTCAATGTAGCATTGATTTTTGCCTGGTCCGGATAATAATGATTGGAAAAGCTATTAGGAGAATAATCAAATTGCGAAAAACCTCCTGTTGGATAGGTGATTTGTTTTAACATGTCCGCCATCATTGAAATTGAATCTGGCGCCCGGTTATTGAAGAACATGGAATCCATGAGATATCCGGGTACACTCGTGTATAGGGAGTCGCGATTGAAATAGAAGAATGATAGATCAGGAATAAATCCTGTATTATTCTGCCCATTGTAATATCCCCAGAAGTCCCTTGCAAAGGAAGTCTTTAATGGCAGGGTCGTGGTGTTGTCGTACACAAACTTGTAGGGTGGCAAATTTTGGGTAGCGCCGTTGGGCAGGTAACCGATCTCAGTGAGCGAATCAAGTCTTAGCCTTAAGCCCAACACATCCTGGCTACCGGACAAATTCACATAACTTCCGCCTATTGTTGAATAGGGAAAATAAGAATAGTTGAATTGAAACGTTTTGATTTTATTACCTGTTACTGCCGAATAAATATCTACAGATTTTAGACGCTTTGTGCTTGTCGTCCCATTATTGGCAATAGTATCTATATCGGCCTCGCCGATTAGGTCCGATCTATCCTCGAGGTTAAAATTGACAATCGCATCACTGGAAGTAATTTTGACAAGATTGAGAGTATTGTTTTGCGAAATGTCAGAGTGAGGGGTTGCCCCACTAATGATATCTGTAGTAGGATTTAGCCCGTCGCGATAATAGGTGTGATATGTTTCAGAGTATGTGTACCAAGAATAATATCCGGGTGCATATTGGAAACTAATTGTCTTGCCATTATGCAGAATAATGCGACTGAGCTTGAAGGTAAACCCTGTATGATCGGATACAATGTAGGTAGTTGAATTTTCCAGTGCCGAAAAAATGAATTGGTCTCCGTCCATTGTTGTTGCTGTCCATTGCCATGCTGAATAGCTAAAAGTGATAGAGTCTTTTTTGTTCAGCTGAACTACTTGGTGAGTCTCCGGATTGATGTAGAACTTACCTGAAAAGCCGGCAAAATTAAAAATGTAAATATCCGGTTGACCATCGCCGATCAATAGTCTGTAAATAGTCTCGTACGAATCTGCTGGACTGACGACTGGATTGCACCCCCAACTGTTATACCCGATTATAGGCCTTCCAGAATATTCACCCAGAGCTAAACCATAAGATTTTAGCATGGCATAGCCGGTTGGGTCCGCGGTAACCAATTGATCCATCTGGTCTTCTGTTCCATTGACAACCTGGATAATGGAGCCGCCCGGCTCTAAGCTCCACCCCAATCCAACCATACTCGCCTGGTCTTCCACTTTGATGCCTGAGCCGTGATACCGCAGAACGATTGGTATATCAAGACCGGCCTCTTTAATGGTGTAAAGAGGAATCGATACGTCCGCCGTTCCTGTGTAATAGCCAATCGGAATATCGCCAAAACGACCTAAAATAGCTGCATCGGGAGAAGTCGGGAGCATATTCTTGGTATCAAATACCGGGTAAGGGTTCGGCGATGATTGACCTTTCGTATTTGAATAGATCAATAAAAACCAAAGGGTTAGATATCCGAAAAAAAGCTTTTTTATAGGCATATAGCAATGAGTATAAATTCGTCAAAAACAAGCTACAGTGTATATCCCACTCTAAAAATCAACGGCTCTGTCTGCGGCACATTTTGGTAACTTAAAAAGTCCCAGAGCAGCGAGAGCTTAGTCTGTTTCAACAACCGGCTCTTCGTCGATATCGTCTTGCTGATGCCGATCAGGCCGCTCTTCGTCCAGTACTGTATCTGCCTAAGTTGTTGATATTCAGTGAATGGAGCCACATAATTGTATTCGAAGCCACCGGTCGCAGAGAAGCTCCCCTTGAGGGCGATATCCACGAAGGATCTCAGCCCCACGCCTTGGCCGGTGACCGCGATATGATTGAACCCCGTTCCCCAGCCGATCTTCATCGCCGCACCGATACCGACATCATTGCCCTTGCCTAGCTTATAGCCCAGCGAGAGGCCGATGCTGGTCATGGTCGGGAAATAATAGGTGCTCTGCGTCGTCTGAAAATCGATGCCGTACATCAGGCGGCTGAAGAAGGTCTTTGTCTTTTGCTCATTAGGCCGGAAGTTGGGCGCATCGATCTCGCTGCCCCCGCCGCCGCCGAATTGGCTGAGCTTGGCTTTATAACTGGCCAACTGGGATTGGGCGGATTCCAGACCAGAGGGAGCAGCACCGCCTGACGCGGACGAATTATTGTTCGTAGTACCCGAAGCCGCTGCCGTCAGCTGGCTTTTGGCGGTTTCGGAGACCTGGTTACGCGTCTGCAACCCGGCCAAAATCTGCGGGCCAGTGGAAGAACCCGGGAGGCTGAATAATGAAGAAAGCTGTGAATTGGTTTTCATGTAACCCTGAAAGGCGGGAAGACGGCTGAGCATAGCGAAGGCCTTCTGCTCCAGCTGATCGGGGCTGTTGGCCATAGCCTGGTATTGCCGGACCTGCGCCGAGTAGTAATACATATTCTGCTGCATCTGCGCATAGGGCTTGCCCAGCACATTTTGTATACTGGCATGCTGGGTGATATACTGCCCAAGCTGCTGCTTGCGCTGCGCCATGTATCCCCTGATCTGTGCGGCGTCCTGCATCTTCGCCTGCAAAGCCTGCAACTGGCTGATCGACGCCTGTAATTTCGCCTGCACCTCAGGAGGGAGGTTGGCGCCCACCTTGGTAGTCAGGGCCGCAGCGTTTCCGCCGGTAAGCGAAGTCACAGAACTGGCCGGTTGGTTCAGGGCCGACTGATTTTTCTGCAGGAAAGCCAGCGCTGTCTGTAGCGAGTCCATATGAGGCTGGTAAGTCCCTGTCACTTTCTGGTGGTTGCTGCCGGTGTCAGCCTGCAACTTCTGCAATAGCGTGGTGTATTGCTGATTGGAACCGGCGAACAATTTTTTAGCCGCATTCGAATCGATGCTGTACAATTTCTTCTGCAACCGCTGTTCCTGCTGCTGCAACTTCTGCAGGTATTTCTGCGTCTGCTGCGACAACTGCTGATTGAGGCTGGCCGTCTTCGACTGAATATGTCCGAAGAGGCGCATCGGGAAACTGGTCACCTTATTCACAGTGGAATCACCCGATTGCGCAAAGGAAGCCGTCACGGCAAAGCAAAGCAATGCTGCCAGGCAAAAAGCCGGTTTGTTAACCATAGACCTTGGTTTTCAGTAAAAGTGTAGGGCTACCTGGAAATCGACAATGGAATAGATGGAATCAGCAATAGTGGATGGGCAAAACTTTGCCTTCGAAAAACGGGGGCGCACAGCATGCATGCCCGATAATGGTGCCTCATAAACGTTAGTTTAGAATTAGGGAGTAATGGTAATGTAGGGAAGTAGGATTAGCTGAACCGAAGTAAAAACATTCTTACATGAAAACCTAGAGGGCAAATTTTTTAAAACCTCAGAAGGAGGTAAGAAAATACGCTTACCCACGCACTTATTAAAAAGAGTAATAATATTAAACTAACTGATGAACAGCAGGAAACAAGCGGATGACGATATCATAAAGCAAAGGACAGGAACTAGGACTTTTACGACAGAAAAAAATAAAATCGAGTAGAAATACGTGATGTTTATGTGGTTTTCCACATGGTAAGGTTAAGGAACGGGAAGCTGCAGTAATATTTCAGTTGGTGAAAGTAATGTTGATGCAATCAAATATGCATCTATGTTACCGTTATTAAGCACCACTGAGAAAAACATGTTTACGTACCTCGGGGCAATATATCCCCTGCAGGAAGGACTGGTCGAAGAATTGACTGATCTGGCCGGCTACATGGAGGTCCGGCCGAAGAAATTGCTGCTGAAGCCGGGAGAAGTCTGCAAGTATCTCTACTTTGTCCACGAAGGCTTGCTACGCTGTTTTTATGTCCGCAACAATAACAAAACTGGCGAAGACCAGGAAGTTTGTACCCAGTTCATGCGCGAAAACGATACCTGTGTGTCCGTGCGCAGCTATTATACACAGACACCCGGAAAAGAATTCATCCAGGCATTGGAGCCCTGTAAGCTTTCTTACATCCTCTTCGAAGACCTTGAAAAAGTCTACCGGAAATACATGGACTTCAATTTTAACGGCCGGGTATTGACAGCAAAGTACCTGTTGGAGTGGGCGGATCAATTGGAGAATATCCGCATGTTAAAAGGCCCCGAGCGGTTTGCGCAATTACTGGAGCGCGACCCTGAGCTGCTGGCCCGCGTACCTCAGAAGTACCTGGCTTCTTATCTGGGCGTAACGCCGACATCGCTTAGTCGAATGCTAAGCAGGAAAAGGAAAAAGAAATAAAGTTGTCATTTGACAATCGGAAAGGGGAAAAAGTTGTCAATTGTCAATTGTTTCGGTTATAGGTCTGCGCTATCTTTACTGTGTTCATAGGATAAGGTTTACCATAGCGAATCGGAAGTCGCGGCCAGCAACAGGTGCGGTGGTCCAGGTGGATGGGAATGAGACTTGGACACTGTTCCGGCTTTGTCGGAAGGGCCGCGGCTCCGGACGCTGTGGCTACAGCATTTCAACAATACATCTATATATGTATGCAAAATTCACAGCACCGGTACGAGTACTGGTTGCGGACAGCCATCGGGTATCACGAAGCGGACTCCGGGTCATGTTGCAGGAAATGAGTTCCTACCAACGATTCGAAGTAGAGCAGGCAGAGACCACGGAGGAGGCCATCACCAAGGTGCTGGCCGGAGACTTTCAGGTCGTAGTCATGGATTATCATCTGCCCGGCCGGGGCGGCCCAAAAGCAACGGAACTTATAGTGGCGCGTCGGCCGGAGATCAGTATTTTGGGCTGGTCGTACCATGCCGATAGAACCCATGCAGAGCAGATGATCCAGGCAGGGGCGAAAGGCTACCTGTTAAAAAGTATAGAACAAGACACTTTATTGTCGGCTATCCGGACAGTGATGGGCGGGAAGCGCTTTTACTGCAACGAAATTGCGCAGCGAATGCTGGAACCGGTTACCGTAGACCCGGTAGCAGAGAAATTGAACAAGCTATCCCGACGGGAAATTGAAATATTCAGACTGGTGCTGGAGGGACTTCAGAGTCGGGAGATGGCGGAACAACTGCGGATCTCCATCCGGACGGTGGACAAACATAAGGAGCACCTGGTCAGCAAACTGGGTGTAAGAAATGCGCATGGGTTAGTGCTGGCAGGCCTTCAGTTGGGATTAGTGAGGATTCCGCCCCTGGGGTAAAGCGGACCTGCCCCGTCGCTATGGTTTCATAAAAGATTTTGTGGTCACAGCGCCTTCCGCCGTAGCCATCCTCAGAAAATAAACCCCCGCCGCGAGCCCGGATACAGACAGGTTAACCGTAGAAGACGGGGCCGCGGCATAGACGACCTGCCGCGTGACCAGCGCCCCTGCGGCATTGACAATACTCAGATCAACATTCTCACCATTCGCACTTTGGATCCCAACCACCAGCTGAGATCCACCCTGCCCCACATAAATAGGCCCAAACGCAAGACCTGCGACAGCCCGTTGCACAGTCGCGATAGTCGACCACGTCGTGTCGCCGTCATTAACCGCCTTCAGCCGGTAATAGCTCGTTCCCGTCAGCGGCTGCCGGTCGGGCCAGCTATACGCCGAGCCCGCTGTATTGTCCGGGGCATCGACTTCATCCTGGTTGGCGAAGCTTATCCCGTCCTGGCTCCGCTGAACCCAAAAAGTCGCGGCCCCTGCCGACTCGGCTATCCATTGTACCAGCACGTCCTGCTGTTCAGCTACAGCGGTGAAACGACCGAGCCTCAATGCCAGCGTGATCGAAGCTAAAATATTAGAATCTACCAGCACCTGGAACAACTGCTGATGACCCGCATCATTGAGATGTATGCTGTCCCCAAAATTGTAGATAGGGTTCATGTTCAGCGAATCGGCGGCTACGACGCGGTCGTAGAAATTCAGGCTATAGAGATGGAATTCACTCAGCACGGAATCCCGCTCCATCAACTGCTTCTCCTGATCGGCCAGCGTAAAGGCAGAATTGCTCCTGGGCTGAGAGGTCGTCACATACGCAACCTTTCCCGCATCGATAACCGTCTGGTACATAGTCCGAAGATTGGACATGCTCTCCGCAAGACTAAAGCCGTCAGCCGCATCATTCGAGGCATAGGCAATGATAACCACATCAGGATTATAGCTCAATGCTGCCGTAATATTATTGGCAGTCAGCGGTGCAGACCTGGACGGCGGAGGAGTATAGCCCGTCGGCATTCCGGCATAGGTCGTTGTTCCGCCAACAGCCAGGTTGTAGATGGTGTCCAGTATGCCCATCTTCTGAAAATAAGCCTTAGTGAGATTGACCCAGGAACTGTCGATAGGCACGGCGCCCATACCTGCCGCGGTAGATGATCCGATGACGGAAATGACATATTTTTTCTGTCCAAGGGCAGCGGATAATAACAGGCAGCAAATAATTGCCGAGAGTAGAGGTCTAAACATACAATGATTATCAGACGTTTAACGGTTAAAAAAATAACATCAAATGGCGAAGACACCAGATTAACCGGGTTAGGGGAGACGGCCTTGGGCCGGGTGGGAAGTAAGTGCTTAATTCCATAAAAAATTGTGCCAAATCCCGGAAATTACCTAACTTAGTTTGGTTGTTTAACTAACTGTATGCCAGACAACCAATTCAAGAAAGGCGAACTCTATAGTTTCATTACCGGCAAAGCCAGTACCGCAATTGCCCGTAATTTGCAGAAGAAATTCGCCGCTGCAGGGCTGAAGATCACCATAGAACAGTGGAGCGTACTCTATCACCTGTGGAAAGAGGACGGCAAAAGCCAGCAAGAGCTCTGCGTGGCGACTTTCCGGGACAAACCGAGCATCACCCGGCTGGTAGACAACCTGGAAAAACAACAGCTGGTCAGACGGGTGGCCTCCGAACAGGACCGCCGCATCAACCTGATCTATGTCACCCGACAGGCGCATAAATTACAGGAAGAGACAATGCAGCTGGCAGAGGCGACGTTGAATGAGGCGCTGAACGGAGTACCACCCGAACGAATAGACATCTGCAAGGAAGTATTGCAGATCGTATATGATAACCTCAAATAAGGTAACGATTATTCACCATAAAACTATTTTTCTATGAGCGCATCTACTGAAAAAGCCCAGGCCTTAAAAGGCGCCGAGTGGCTGGTCAAAGAAAGCTCCCCTTTCGAAACCTACATCCCGGAAGACTTTAACGAAGAACAGCAGATGGTAAAAGACATGTGTGCTGCCTTCCTGGATGCAGAAGTGCTGCCGGTCATCGACCGCATCGACAAACTGGAACCCGGCCTGATGCCGTCCCTGATCGTAAAGGCAGGTGAACAGGGCCTGCTGGGCGCCGCAGTACCGGAAGAATATGGCGGCCTGGGCAAAGACTTCATTACCGCGACACTGGTCAACGAAGGACTGGGCGGCGGTTTCTCTTTTTCCGTAGCCGTCTCCGCACATACCGGTATCGGTACCTTGCCGATCCTCTATTTCGGCACCCCCGAACAAAAGAAAAAATATATCCCGAAACTGGCGAGCGGCGAATGGAAAGGCTCTTACGGATTGACTGAGCCGAATTCCGGCAGCGATGCCCTGGGCGCAAAAACAACGGCCACCCTGTCGAAAGACGGAAAATATTACCTGCTCAACGGCCAGAAATGCTGGATCACGAACGGCGGATTTGCAGATGTCTATACGGTGTTCGCCAAAAT
>Ga0302227_10001613_pt1 | contig 16511 bp, 15 predicted proteins | sample II_Palsa_N1_1_FD_193525 | JGI IMG/M metagenome (GOLD analysis project Ga0302227, IMG submission 193525) | Peat permafrost microbial communities from Stordalen Mire near Abisko, Sweden - II_Palsa_N1_1 | ecosystem: Environmental > Terrestrial > Soil > Palsa > Peat permafrost | place: Sweden...
AAACCTGACAGCCAGATTACCGGTATATATATATATATATACAAACAAAACTTAACATGACTCATAACCTTGGTATCTTTAAACAGAACATGAATTGAAGATTATATATCAGGGCTCACGTATGGAGCACCAAATCAGTAAGTGCCGAAACCAGGCGAGAAGAGTGGGGGGTCCGCACTTCTGCGTAGTGCATTTGGGGTCCTTCATCCTCTGTCATGGCAAATCAGCCCTCGTCCACCAAAACAACAGAGAGAGGAAAAACTTACTGAATCCTTGTCTCAGCGAGCTTAAAGAGTCGAATAACTCCAGAGCCATAGTATTAGTGCCGTCCAGCTTCATCTTGACGACCGCCCCCAAAATCCGATATATCCTGTCGAAAACCACGCTCTCAACCTCTCTGCTGTACCCTTCTGCATCTCCAAGACTGCCTTCCTCATCTCTATAAATGCTCTTTGCGAAAAATAGATATTCCTGACTCCCGGCTTCAATTCTCTCGAGTAAGAATGCCAGGCAAATGCCCACGAAAACACTGGTACTCCATGACTTTCTTTTTGATGCTAGGGCCCTGAAACCAGTAAGGACTTGCAAAAGGAGCCTCTTGTAGATAGCGAAGAAGATACTTTTGATTTGGCGGTTGAGGAGACGAGATGTCGGGCTGTCTGGGAAGGCGAGCTGCGGACCAGTCGGGGAGGGGAAGGGGGAGTTCGTGAATGCTGTTGGAACAGTTTCGAGGATTAGACTGAGGCCTAGGATAGATTGAATGAAGATGAGTTTTATCGCATTTTCCATGAGGAGCAAATCTCGGGGTGGGTATTCGGGGTTGTTAATTGATTTATCTTTCCATTGTTGGAAGCATAAGAGCAATACTTCGAGAGTCCTACTTGAGTGGTCGAACCCACGGAGATTGTGCATAAAACTTGCGTAATCTGGCAAATGGTTGTTGATCATTTCGTTGAGATATTTGTTGAATTTCCTCGTCATTGCCTTTTGGGCCAATTTGTAAATACCGACTGGTAATGAATAGCGGATCGCCATGGCTTGGGAATCTGACTGCGCTTGGAGGGAGTAGAGGTCGCATAACGGTACGTATCTCCTGATTCTGAGATGCAGAGGCTGCGATGGGAGACAGCGCACTTGCACGTCAACTCCGAAAGATTCCCACAGTTCGTCGGCAACGACCGAGCGTCTAAATTCCTTCAGCGAGCGTTGAGCAAGATGCCGGACCATGAAGGAAGGATGCAGATACGACATTAACGGTTGGAAAGGTAGTATTCCTGGGAACATTTCTGGATTTCGGTATATGCGAGTTTGATGAGACTTTGAGCAATCTTCGCTGAAACGATGCAATTCGGGGAAGTTCTGTCAAATTTAGCCAATGCGGTAGATAATTCCATACAAATCCTTACCCTCGGGACTTCAATTCCGCAAAATATGCATATTGATGGGTTTTCTCCAGTTTGGCCAATCCGTTGACAGCATTTCCCCAAGTACGGACTTGGCTGGTTGGTGGGAGTAGTGATGCGGGTATTGCGTATTTCGTCGATGATTTCAGCAGCTCTTGCACGGAAGGTCCTATCAACTTGAAGCATCCTCGAAGTCCAAAGCAAAGGCGCATTGTCATCACTTGAGAAATCTTGCAAGTATGAAATCCATTCATCGATACCTTTGGGGTTGTTGGAGAAGTGGGCGCTTGTCGTTCGCGAGGTAAAATACTGTCGCAATTGTGTGATAAATTTACCCTTGAGAACGGTGACCATTTCTAGGAATACGCATCCCAGAGAGAAAATATCGGATGTTGAATTGCTTTCCAGTTCTTGCATCACCTCAGGAGCTGCATATCGTGGCGTCCGTCCACGATTCGTATTCGTAGTGGATTGCCCTAGGTCTCTCCAATCAAGCGCAAGTTCAAAATCCACTAACAAAACATTCGCCCCGTGAACCAATATGTTTGCAGGTTTTATATCTCTGTGGCGTATGCGGTTGGCGTGGAGATATTGAATAGCTGTAGCGAGACAGCCGAACCATTCTCGAATTCGAAGCGCATAGTGGGGCTCAGAGGAGGTCTCCGCAAGCTGGAGAAATTGTTCGAGGTTTGAGTCTGCGACAGGTGACATGACGATTGCAAGATTGCATGGATTTGTGTAACTGCCGATCTGTGGGGTACAAAGTATGGCGTTAGCAGAGGTCGAGCACCATAACAAGTGACTTATCGTCCCACAATGTGACCTCAATACAATCTTGATGACAGTGTGTAGCTGCATCAATCTAGTGAGATCTGCAGTACTGCTTGCAGACTCTGGAATGGGGAACTTGATCATCTTCAAACAATAAGAAAAGACTATGGGTCTCCTTACTATTTGAACACAGTGCCGATGCTTGATGCGACGTAAGACCTGCATCTCGCAACGGAACCTCTCAATGTCGTCCTGACAGCGAGTATGGCCAAAGTCGCTGGATTTCCGAATACTCTTCCTTGCGTACAGTTTTCCATCAGTTGGACTGAAGACCTCATCCACGAGACCAATATGACCTTGCCCGATTTGTCGGCGAGGTTCGAAAGGAGCACCATCTCTTGTGGCGAAGTGTCTATGGGAATCCCAGGGTCCTAATCGAAAGGATGCTGAATGAAGGCAAACACGGCCTTGGGCTTGGAAAAATTGACAGCAGATCTCCGGTTTGAGTAACCGCTTGAGGGTAGCATCGGAGGCGATGGGAATCCACATGTCGTTGAGTCCATTTTTGAGCAGTACATCTAGTAGTTGGGGTTGGCTGGAGTCATTGATTTGGCCAATATCTCTTAGAATGATGTATAGTCGAGGATTGTTGCTCCAAGAGCGATGACCATCTCTGAGGAGATCCGTAACAACCTGCTGGATTTCTTGTTCCGTGTAACGATCGACAATTTGACCTGTTTGGGAAGATTGGTTGGGAAAAGATCCATTTGTACTGGAGATTGAGGACATATGAGCGACTGGTGGGCCTTCGTGTTGTCCTGCTTCTAAGTCCGCAGTTGCACGGGACATGTATCTCGAGCACGAAATCGTGCGAGATTCTTCTGAATTATTACAAATTTCTGTACAAGAAGATGAATTTTCTCATTGAAAGGGAGTAAGAGGTGAAAAGAAAATGGGTTGAATGGGTTGGCCAGGCTGTGGTCAATTTGACCCAACATACTTGGATTTCAAAGGCGGTCAACATTGTCATCTTCACCGCCATTTAAATGAACATTCGCAGCCTCACACACTCACTCGAGCTCTGATTGACTCGCCTAAAAAGCGCCCTAATGCCACAGGCTGTTCTTAGGCAAGGCAGACTCTGACCAGATAGGTATAAGGTAAGGTCGTTGGATGCTTCCGAAGCAAGTGTCATTTGAAGCTTTTCTCTGAGGTAAGTAGAGGTGGTCGAGAACCATTCACCAGTTTTCGAAATCACGCTAAAGTATGGCAAGCGAGTAAGCACAAGTGGCAGTCAGGGCAAGATTGACTGTTGGCCGATACTTCAGTCATTATTTGATGAGTCAATCTCAAGTACTTTGTACTTTGTATTTTGCGAAGGCTTCAAGATAATCAAAGATCTCACTAGTCCGGTCACATGCCCCTTGAACAAAGCCAGTCACAAGCGTGTCCCGGCTGCTTGGTCAAGAGGCGCTACACCTGCAGGAGTCAAGATTGCGCTAGTGTCGCATCAAAAAATTTGGCGGCCAACTCCTTACTCCAAGTAGATGATTCACAACTCCCTCATACACTACCAAAGGTTGTTCTACATGTTCTTCAAATATATTCTTGACATTTGCGACCACTGTGTCTGACCTTACCACCTCCACTCTCAACGAGCCGGCGCGTACAAGCCTTCTTCGCCGGCGATGCCACAGCTGCAACCCAAGAGGCCTGGAGGACCTCGTCCTTCTCCACACCCGCCTCCACCTCAACCTATAACGCTAGATCCAAGTAAGGCTTCGTGTCTCTCATTTCTATTCATTGTTAAAAGCAGGGACGTGCTGATGCTGACCTCTTGGAAGTGTATGGCAGATAGACTCCCACGATCGCAACGAGCGTCCGAATGGATCTCCCAGCTAGACAGAACTCTCGAGTTTTCTTGTCGCATTTGCAGCTCGAATACAGTCATCGCCACCTGCAAACCTTTCAATTCATTACTGTCATTTTACACTGGCGCAAATTTAGACTGTTGCCATATCGACTCGCCGAACTTTCGTATACGAATATATTTTAGATAGAAGGAGACTCTCAGGAGCAGGAAAATGTAACATGTATTACAAGCTAGAATGGATGGGGGTTGTATAAGTTTTGATTTGATTGTGTACCTGGTATTTGGCTGGTGCTCTCTAAGATTTGTTTGCCGCGAGGCGTAGCAAGGTTTCATATGTAAAAGTTGTGTAAGAGCTGGTGCTGGAAAAGCTACATTCTGTATTGTCTCTGTATGCGCTATAATGGAAAGAACGAGATTCTGTCTCGTTATACCGAGACTGGGAATGGAAAGCCCCGAGGCACAAAACACCTCGTTCCACGGTTGCTGAAATTTCCTCCCTCAAAGATTTCATTCAGCGAGCCAAATACCTCGAAGTCATTTGCTTGCGAACTTCGCTTATTATCATCGAGTCTGACGTTCTTGGAGCTGTTTTCATCTGCCTTTTGTGCTTGTTCGATTGTGGCAAGACCCCAAAAAAGGAATCTCATGGCATTCTCCCAGATAAGAAATCTTACCAGAGCTCGACTCCCTGGCCCCTCTATCAGTCTAGAATCAAGAGTTCGATAGTTGGGATAGGGTTGACACTCTTGGATGCCGCCAAGTTCGATTTTGAAGCTAGATTAGGAGGGAATCGACCTGTGCAAGACAGATGTTCACATAGCATCTCAAGGCCAATATACTACGAGAACGAAGAAGATTTAAACTGCTCATCGAAGAGTCCTATGTAGTGGCGGAACATGTTACGATTGAGCTACATAAGCAAAGGTTGCAGAAGCGTTGTGAAGGAGCTGGACACCAGAGAAGTCTCGGTCCGCTAAGCCATACCGAAACCGATGACAGGACAGATTGGCAGAAGGGTGGGCTGAGCTCCTCCTTGGTTCCCTTGAGAAATCACCAGGGTGGAATCATTTTTTCGTAGCTTCATTAAAAGAGACTGTGAAATTATGATTTAGTTCTTGATGTACTAAGTTGCCCTACTTCAGCTTGAAGGTTCTTAGACTCAAATTCCCTGCATTAAGATCCTCAATAGCCTTCCCATACATATAGTAATGTAAATATGCGCTGCCATGCATAGTTCCATTGAAAATATCGTTTTGCCGTTGGGATTTGCTCTGCCTTATAATGACGGGCATGCTGCAGCCCGGCAGCACGCATACTAAGTCTCCAACCTTCGCGTTCTTGTTTGCAACACCAAGTCGGCCTGTCTTGGTCAAGAAGAGCCAGAAGTTTCCAGAGAATAAGTTTTCGGCCGCATCAAGGAAGGGTCTCGTAAATGATCTGGCACGATCGAGGTTTGAATAACTGGACGTGGAGGATTGAGGTTCGAAATTGGTAGGAACTGAAGAAGGTCCATTAATAAGAACCGAGAATGCCCGAGACCACTCTTCAGGAGCTTTTGATCCAGCAGAAGTTCGGTCGTATATCAAAGTCCGCCAAAGCTCTTCAGTTCTTTCTTCCGGTGTTGCGTTGGCGCCTGGAACCGTTGGACTTGGGCTCGGGGTCTCAAGGACAAAGTAATAGAGGAGTTTGATGATTTCCAATTCACCTCTTCTCCGCCCAGGCTGCATCCAGGCTGAAGAGCTTGTGAGGTTGAGGTATTTCCGGCGTGTTTTCCGGGAAAGCTCTAACTTCCACGCCCCTATTCCCTTTCCCATTAACCAAGAATCATCATCTTTGTAGAGGATTTGTCGAGAAATCATATCAATACAACAACCTTCTGCCTGTAAAATCGTACGATCTATGCCAAGAAATCTGTCAAATCGCCTATGGCAGTCCAAAAAAAAGGCTCTTGCTTGAACATCTTTGGACGCGGTAAATGCGCAACGCCCGGTGGAATTGAACATTTGCTGACTACTTTCAAAGGCCTTGCCAACACGATCCGCCCAATAAAAAGATGGAGCCCAAGTTGGACGACCGATGGGTTGATTGCCGATTCCAGAGTAGGTTATCATATCTAGGCTCCCTGTCTTCTCAAGAAGAAATGCCAGTGTTTGAAGATATACAGCCCAGGTAGGTGTTGAGTAGTCTATGGGCAGTGCTGGATGCTGGCAATCACTCGCAATTCCCGCAAATGCGTAGATCATATCTCGTTCGTCCGTTAATCGCGATTTCCAGTGTTTACACATGAGGTTGGCCAAGCTCTGTGATTCCGTCGGGCTTCGTAGCGCGTTCCGATTTGATTCAAACTGCAGCGGGCTGAAATCACCAATCTTCCTTCCCCAAATTCCCCCGATTTTCTTCCCAGCTCGAATAGAAGCCATGAACGCTTTGATGCTATCAGAGCATTGGCTTTGCTCCAAGTCGTCCCACACTGATAGAGAGATGATTAAGACATCCCAACCGACGGACCGCATGCCACACAGCAAGGAAATCTTCGCTGCACAGGCAAGTTCCTGTATAATCCAAGCCCTTGTCCAATACTCTCTTTCCAGTAGAGCGAATACTGCCTTCCATTCCTTTCTATAGAGTCCTTGCCCTGTATTCGTAATAGTGTCTTTGAACCATTGTTCCATATCAGGATTGGTACTCGCTGATTCGAAGAAATCCATAGCCAAATTACTACTGTTTGAGGCTTGTCCAACCCAAACAATAACTTCTTTCGCTTGTGTATATATCTCTCTCATCAGTTGTACTTGCTCGCCACGCTCATCATTATCCGCCTGATTGATACATATGGCGTCAATCCATACAACCCGTGTGGTATGGGGCAGTCGGAGATCGCGCAACGCTGCGTTCAGATTTTTGGTGACGTGGAAAGGAGTGTCATTGAGCGTAATAGACCCGACTGAATGGATTGAACCCCACGTGTATGACAATGCCTCGTAAGCTGGGGCGTTTGTTCCCAGGACCGCATGATCGAATGTGCATTTGATGGGATCAAAACCTTCTCCTGGCATTATGGTGACGAGGCGGATCTCTGCATGATTCGAGGCCAGATGCCGATATATTTCCAACCGCCTTTCGTGCCCATTGACAAGATTTAAGTATCGCTCCTTGCTACTTCTTGCCAATACTTGCCACAACCAAACAATAGACAATGCCCTCGCGTCGTTCTTGACCATATTTCCGTTGAAGGCGATCAACTGGGCTACAGGAAGTACGAGGAAAAAGAGGAAAATTACCGACGTGGTGCTCATTAATGGGATGAACCAAAAGAGCGAGATGGCCTCCCTTTCACCTTCATAGATAGATGCCATGATATACTCGAAATAAACTAGGAACGCAAGGATTCCAAAGAACCAGGCAGCGTGGAGGACATAATAGTAGAACTTTTGCAAGGTCCAGTCGAGAATAAGTGCCATCTCGAGGATTAAAAGTAAAATAATAGGAGACTTTCAAGGTATTGCAGTACTCCATTCCCTTGACAGAATATTTGAGGAGGAACAGAATGTAATAGCTGAGCTCCTGTCAATCCATATTTGCGGGACTTCTATCCTTACCTTACTAAATGAAACAGATTTAAACCGTGAAACGTTCATCTGTACCATAATTTCGAACTCAGGGGTAAATTTTTCGGATGACGAGGTTAAGGGGGTGAGGCTATGTACGTTCCAAGACTCGTTCCTGTATGCAGGAATCGCTGTCTGTGCACCAACTAACCAAGGGCCCCCTTCAGCTCGCTAAGACCGAGGGACGAGGATCGTCACCGCTGTCCAGAAACCGGAACAGAGACCTCACCAAAATAGCACCATGAAAAAAGAAGATAACGCTCAAGGTTTAGTGCCAATACCCATAGTTGCCGTACGAAAATGCACTAGATGTCAAAATTTCAAGATTTCTTATCAGACCCTGGTGGCATTCTGTGCTGTTTTAAATCCACAGACACCGGCTCTTCGTCGGAGAAAAACTGGCCGATTTTGGCACCTCAAACAACATTACAACATCAGCATTTACCTCCTGAATAAATCGAACTAACACGTTTCTTGTGACTTACTATAACTCGTGTAAGGTTAGATTCCCTTTTTTATTTTTCAGTTGTCTCTTATTCTCTTAAAACGTGTGTTGAAGAAGGTAGTTTTGGTGTTCGCGCAAGGGCCAATTTCGGCCAGTCTTTTCTCCGACGAAGAGATTGGACCGGCCAAGCCTTAAACCCCGGTGAGAACACCAAAAATTGAAGGGTTTTCAAAGTGTTTAGAATTTTCTAAAAATTTCACAGACTATATGGAATACTCCAAGGAGGCTGAAAACCAGATCGCTTTCTCTAGAATCTTGTGCTATTGTAGCTAGATTCAGTTTCGAGCGTTGAGTGATTCAAGCGTTTGGCGAGGGGTTAACCGACTAATAGGAGATTTAGGAAAGAGTAAACATTTCAACACGTTAATACACACCCTCTTGGTATTACCTTAAATATAGTACAGTTTTGTAACTTCTGAGAGCACTTCTAGTGATATACTTCGGGAAAAAACGTGTATTTACATTATTTCTTCTACTACCGATTTGAGCTTTTGATGTGTAGTAAATGCTGCTTGATTTGCAGTGAGAAGATCAAATTTCGAGGAGCGAGTAGAGTAGCAAGGTAGCTTGCAAGGTAGCTTTGTGAAATGAGATGAGGGGAGGATTGACAATGAGAATTGCAACACAAATCGAATGAAGTCAGGGCGCGTCATGGGTCCAGGTCCTAGTACCCATAAGGATTTGAAGAACCCACGACCCGATCCATGGATCCGCCAAGTCCGGGACGGGTCGACCCATTAGGTCCTTGGCAGATCAACTAGTAGCTTTCTTCGGGTTGAGCCCTCACGTGCTCTTACTTAATATAATACTCTAAGTGAAGTAACTAGAGAAGGATTATTGATGCCAGTTTGGTCAATCAGAAGATGAAGCTTTCGCTAGAGGAATCAGATATTCTACAGCAGATGCCTGGGTCAAGCCAAATGCAACATAGAAGGCACGTCGTATTGCACAAATGGATTTCCCAATAGTCCATTTTCTTCGGGACCCCACGTGTGAGAAATCATGGCATATGGGGAGATTTTCTTGACTTTCAGAGGCTAGAGATTGATTTGCCTTCTCATTAATCATTATATCATCAGTATACCAGACGAATGACCCATGCAGGCAGATCCCATTCTTCAAACATTGAGTCATTCCATGAGCTTAAACGAGAGGTATGTTCTGCTGCTTCGCTTGAATAAGAAATAGGTATCTTCGCGCAGTGCGTCTTAGCTCAATTTCCGCTTAGACTTAGAAAGTCGCCCTCCCGTCTTGTGACTCTCATCCACATATCTTTCTGCTGGAAAAGGCCCCAATTGACCGAATTCCAAGGCGATCCAGGATCCACGATCGTAAACTCGAAATTTCGAAGGAGCTAGATGCGTCAGATAACCCAACGAAGAAGTTCCTCGTCCAAGAGTTGAAGAAAACGTACCTCAACAAAGATCTTGTTTAGCTCCATGCGAGCAACGTTCTTACCCAAACACTGATACTTTCCGTAGCCAAAAACCAATTCCACATTATAATCCATCTGCTGAATTTCTTCCTTACTACCTTCTAACCAGCGCTCGGGGCGAAATAGAGCTGCATCTTTGCCCCAGACCTTCGGATTTCGCATTACACCGAATGATGACGATCCTATAGTTGTCTTCTCTGGAACGAAGATGCCATTGAGAGTATCTCCTCCAGGGGGGACCTCTTTCAAAAAGAGTCCAGTGACAGGGGGAAAGATTCGCAAGGTCTCCTTAATGACTGCTTGAAGGTAAGGTAGTTCGCGCGCCTCAGCATCTTTGATCGGATTTGATATTTTAGCAGTTGATAGCTCTTTGAGCAGTTTTGCTTGCACTTGTGCATTAGTAATAATATACAACATGGTGGATCGTATGGCTTGGGCTGAAGTGTCAGAGCCTGCAATGCTGTGGCTGGAGTCAGCGAGTACGATATGACAGCCAAAGGATTGAATTACAGTTGAAGTATGATCTCAGTTCGCATTTCTCGCTCGGTGAGGCCATGACGGACAAATGACCCAAGCATGTCCCGGCGTTCCTTCTTATTTTCACCATACCTTTCGGCCGAGACTACCTTTGCCATCCTAGACAATGGTAAGACTAAAATTAAGCTTAAAAAGGAGAAGAGGTGAAAGAGGACGGACCACATTATTTTACCCATACCATCCTTGTCTTTCTCCGAAGGGAGAAGGTATTTGCACGGCCACGAGTGAACGATTCGAGCTAGCCAAGGAAATATGCCAAGAAGGACAAGGACAGGTATAACGTCCTCGCTGGCTTTGATATAAGAAGAGAGGTCATCATCGGCTTCTAGATTCCCGAATGCTTCTCCGAATGCGACCTCTGAGATCACATCAAGCGTGAAATATTGTGACTTGGGGGCGAAATCTACAGGTTTAAAATCCGTATCTGTTGAGAGATATTTGGATTCTAGAAGTTGAATCAACCTAGCAACATTGGCATCTACCGACTCTTCGAGATGCTCGTTCTCTTTGCCCGAGTACTTTGGTATGTTAGGCGTGGCAAAATTTGCTTTGAGGGCTTTGAGAACTTACACCTGCTGCCATTTTTGCTCGAAGTTCGTTGTGCCGATTCTCGTCCCTTTCAGAAAGTACATTTTCATAGTCGGCCTCGATGCTAGCGCCATCGTACCAGTTGGAACGTGTGTAAGGAGATCGAACAGCGGACATCCTTTTCAACACCTCTGGATCATCGGTGATAAGTTGATTGGGGCCAATTCGAACAATGGAGCCTGGACCGACAATTAGCACAATTCCCCCGCTGCGTTTCTGAGTAAGGAATTGGATGAGGTTCACGCACCATACTTGGTGCATGCTTCTGCAGTATCTAGATGGCATCGGCCACCCAAGGTTTTGGCCAACAGCCATAGCTCGGAAATGCCAGCAAAGGGAGGTCCGGGAATGTGTCGAAGTCGAAGCCATGTGCGAGTTCTCCTCACAATTGCATATCCGATAAGGAAGGCCAACAAGCCCCAAACGAGCGGCCCGAGCGGGACCATGCCCGTACTTGTAAAGCCCATTTGTGCAACCTCGACTAATGATGATGTTGTACGATGTTGTACAAGATCGGGATGATGCTGTACGATACTGTACGAGACCGGGATGATACTGCTCAGTGTGGTACAAGATCTGTTGATGTTGTGCAAGATCAAGAGAATAGGTAGAAGCAACAATCACATCGACTTGAAAGTGGGGAAAGAGATACACACTTATGCGTCCAGCAGCCAGCGGCCCGCATTGACATTAGCCTATGCACGGTCAAAGGAAACTTAGCCAATAACTCATTTGATCGATTTGTTGAAGAAGATCTCTGATTAGCTGCAATCTTGCCCGTACAAGTGATCACGAGAACGTTGGCCGCAGAACAGATGGATGATGGCTGAGCCTTTGAGGGTTTAGTCTCACCGCCCCCCACGAGTCGGGTGCGTAAAGACTCCCACATTCCGGACATGCAAGTTTCACACCACCCCCGTCTCCGGAGTGGCAGGGTACAATCCCATTTGGCAACTGATACGGCGTACGAACTAATTGAGAATGCTTGTATGCATTCCCGAGTTGTCACATTTTCTCCCGGAGGGCGCCTGCACTTGCATGCATTTCAGCACACTGTTCGGGCCAGCTGCTGTTGCTGGCCCGAACACAAGTCGGCCCCAGCAGTGCGAGGAACAGCCGACGAGTAGGAGTCCTTAACGGGAAAACCAACAACGCACTGAAAAAGATTTTCGCTGGTTCTTTGGCTCGTACATAATGCTCGTCTACCCCGCCATCCCTCTCTGACTGAGCGCGATCAATTGCACTTAAAGTACGCAACGATACCCAGTCTCAATTAGGGCGAAAGTGCCATACCGCGAAAATGGCGCAACCACAAGGCCAAGAAACGGCAGAACCCCATGTTGCAGCACCGGTTCCAGGCGAAAATCAGATGCTCACCGCCGATGTATGTTACGGTATTCCAAGTGTTTTACGGCTCTCTAATTGCCATTCACACAGATCAACGACAACGATTCTGCGATTGGAGACGTAAGATTTGGCTTTGCACCGTTCATAGTTGTCGATTAATTAACGGCTGGTTCGATACTAGGAGCCAGATCTTGAATCGACGGCCTCGATCAGTTCTTCGATTTACAAGTTTCGTATAGAGAATGGGAGAACTTACAACGCTTATGGTGATCGTAGTACGGCTTGACTAGTATTCCTGTAGTTGCATTCGTTGCTAATTTGTATGAGCTTATGTGATGCCCAATGACGAAGTATGTACTCCGTATCTTTTATTATCACCATTTTGCTATCATATACTCTGTGCTAACAACTGCCCTAGATTGAGAAAGATAGACTGGGTATTTCCTTCAATATGTGTGCTTAAGTATCAAAAAGCTCATTTAGACTCTAGACCTTCAGCACCACCTATTCCAGTTGACATTTGACGGAAAGCTTTTCACTTCTGATATCGACAAATCGAAAGTCAATCGCGTGCTTGACATTGGAACTGGAACTGGTATATGGGCAATTGATTATGGTATGTATTGCCGGCTCTAGGTTCCAGATCTGGAAAGTTCTAATGTCACGAACGCAGCATCCGAACATCCTGAGGCAGAGGTACTATTACATTTATGAGCAGTGGTTGAACCTTCTCAACAAGCGCGTACTGATTATGACCAAGGTAATTGGAGTCGACGTCAGCCCAATTCAGCCGAACTTGTGAGCCACCTCCCTTCGGTCCCCTTTTGGTTGATAACGAACCGTTCTCATAGTGTACCGCCAAATGTCCAATTCGAAATCGACGATATGGAAAAGGAATGGACTTTCACCAAGAACTTTGACTTCATTTACAGTCGCATGATGACAGGGGCAATTTCCAACTGGGTTGCATACATCGAAAGATGTTTCGCGTACGCTAAAGTTCATAGTTCCGCCCTTTCTCTCCCTCTTTCTGCGTTGATGATCTGACGCCATTTCCACAGGAACACAAACCCTGGGGGGTATTTGGAAATTGTGGATATCACTCAACCTCCAGATTACATTGACGATTCTGGCAAGGGCACAGCCCTGGCACAGTGGGGTGAATTGATGCTCGAAGCTAGCTTTAAGCTTAGTATCCCGCTCAATTCTGTAAAGGGTGTCAAGAAGATTATGGAGGATGCAGGGTATGTGGATGTTGTCGAGAAGAAGTACAAGTGGCCTATGAATAAATGGCCTGCAGAAAAGAAAATGAAGGAAATTGGTATCCGCTCTTGAATTGGATTTTACGCGCGGCTGCCAGAAGCTAATCTTGATAGGAATGTGGGCACACGAAGCCAGTGTCAGTAATCTGAGTGGCATGAGCACGGCCTTATACACTCGTGGGCTTGGTTGGTCGGCCGAGGAGGTGGAGGTTTTTCTGGCAGGTGTTAGGAACGATATGAAGAATTTGAAGATTCATTCGTTCTGGTCGATGTGAGTAGTATAAGTGCATTTCTGTCAACTCAATACTGCAGATTGAGACACCGAAAAGAGATGGTGCACTGTTGTAAGATTTGAACTGATCATTCTTTCTAGTTACGTCATTACTGGACGGAAGCCAGAAGCACCGGCTACTAAGTCGGAGGAAGAGGCGTGACAAAGGAATCAATTTCCTTAAACGGATTGTCGTCTCAAGTGTCTCGGGATATGCTATGATTAGTAGTAGCTGTAGGACATTCCTTTAGCCAGTTCGTCTCACGCCGGAAGATTTCTTTGCCCTTGTCTGGATCATCTCGCTCCCGTGATCTCCCTTTCTCTTTCGCCGAAACCTGGCTTCGGTGCTCAACTATCATATTATGATAGATCCTGTTTGCTCAGGAGAGGAATGGAAAGGGAGGAAGGGGACGAGGAAGAAGAAGGGAATACAAAAGTTTTGCCTACAGTTAACTTCTCCCTCTCGTACCTCTTACCTCTCTTACTCGATTCTTACTTAGTCCGGTGCTCTTATTATATTGCGCCTTCTGAGTTTCTATTTCATTTCTAGAGAAAGAGATATCTCACCTAATACTCTTGATTTTAATCCCACGAACCCTCCTCCCAAAACTCGCTCCACACCCGATTCCTCTTCCACCTTTGCACAACGATATCCCCCTTGTACAGGAGGCGGCTAAGGACGAGCGCCTCTTCGCTCGAACTTGAGAGGCATGGCAGCCGGGGCAAGATTACTCGTGTCCTGCAGATAAGGTCCGGACCATGTTAGTAGCTAAGGGTAAGAATAGGAGCATGGACTTATGTCCCACGGCTATGATCATATACGAGACCCATCCTCAGAGACTCATGAAGCGGGCCATAATGCTATGCAATCTCTCACCTAGCCTACTATTGTGAGAACCCAAATTGTTATCGGTGATGTAGCGGAACAACTACTCGGCAGCGCTATCTGTCTATATGGAAGAAGCTGACTATAAACTACACCAAGTAATATGAGGGTCAGAAGCAATCTAACGCGTAAAAGGATATATTCGATTCTTATAAAAAGGTGATTAGTGATCTGCTGCTCCCATAAACCGCATTTTTCTCTGCATTTCTGGAAATTCTTCCTTAAATAATAGAAGCCAGGTGCTCTCATTTCTCCATATCCTTTCGAGCGAAAGTAAACGAGACATTATAGACTAATGTGACACTTTTAATGCTTAACGAAAGCATATACTCTTGCTAAGGTACCGCGCTTATATACCTCAAACTAGCGGCAGTTTGCAGTATTACTTACTAAAGAGGAGTTTTCTATTAAAGGAACAAGCGAATTTTTTAAGCTATCCCATCAGCTCGAGGGAGAGGAATACCAAAACTTGCTTCTAAACGATATCGCTAGATTTCAGGGCGCGGATCACGAAAATATAGGGAGACATCGCTAAAGCCTCCAAGCACATCATTTTATTGGTTCGCTTAATTTAACTCCGGCGTACCTAACGGCAGCTGATAAGATACATTTACTTCTATATATACTACTATACTTACTATAAATATCCTACTATACCGGAGTTATTAAGTATTCGAGGCTGGTCCGCCACCGCGTATTGATATAGAAATAGCCTTGATATTATCAATTGCAGCACAAAAGTAAGGAGATACTGATGCTTCTTAGAGATATGATCAAGTGAGGCTGCGTAGAGGGGTTACATGGTGGGGCTGTGCCGCTGAGGCTGTGAACCACAAGCTCTCAATCCTCAATTTACGGCTCCCTTGTTCTATCAATGACGAGAGTCTTCGCTTTCAAATCCAATATGGACGCTTGTGTATATACCTTCATCGGGTGAGAGAACCGTCTACACCCCTCAGAGCAGATCAATCGGATTGAAGGCCCGGCGCTTCGGCAGCCTCGCTCAGGATCGCGATGAGTTTTGGGTACTCCATTGGGGACGGCATCCTGCTGGTACAACTGGCATTGAAAACACTCCAAGGCGCCCGAAAAGCCTGCGGAGAACATGACGAACTCACGCGCGAGGTAGCAAGCTTGCACAGGGTGCTTCAGCGACTGCAGAAGAGCTCGCGAATCCCGACTCCCTCATCAATCGCGTCGACGATGATAGACGACAAGAGTTGAACGACCATGGCGAAGGCTGCGAGACAGTTCTTAATGTTATGAACTCGATTGTTACGAAATATAATAAGCTGTCGAATACTGAGAGGAGCGGGAAGAGGATGTGGCAGAAGATCAAGTTTGGGAATGGCGAGATGAGGGACTTAGCGGATATCAGGCTGAAGCTATCAGCGCATACATCAGCAATCACAATGAGCTTGAATCTCTGCTCTCTGGGGTCTCAAGGGCGGGTCGAGCAGCAACTGTCTGATATGGGTGGGGATTTGCACGGCATTCGAGGGAAAGTTAACTGGATCGCGGCAAATATGACGGCTAGGAGTGGAGATGGAACAGTATGGACTTCTTATGAAAATGACGACAAGTCTTTTTTGGAGGCAGTTGCGGAGAGAACTTGTCAGAGAAGGCTATCGTAGTTCGGTTTTACACAAGCACAAGGGCCTTTTGAAGGATTACGTTGAGGAGCTTGGTCGTTGAGGAGCTTGGTCGTCGAGGAGCATTTGACCAAGTTGACAGCGAGAAAAGTGATGATGAAGATGAAGACGAAGACAGTCAAGGGAGTATGGAGCCAGAGGACGATTGCTCAGCTGTCACGGGGTCGGAGGGCTCGAAGCCAGAAGATTCGGACCTTGACCCGCTAGTATTGAACGACAGCTCTGATCAACTAGAAGATATTACTGGACCGGACCCTGCATTGGAGCCTGAAACCCCTCCCGATGAGCCGTCACCGCCCCATCCTACGCTTGTTCAATTATTAGATATGAGCGGTCAAGATCCATCAGTTTATCCCATATCGCAAATTGAACC
>Ga0302227_10001623_pt1 | contig 16429 bp, 20 predicted proteins | sample II_Palsa_N1_1_FD_193525 | JGI IMG/M metagenome (GOLD analysis project Ga0302227, IMG submission 193525) | Peat permafrost microbial communities from Stordalen Mire near Abisko, Sweden - II_Palsa_N1_1 | ecosystem: Environmental > Terrestrial > Soil > Palsa > Peat permafrost | place: Sweden...
TTCCGCGGTGCGCTTTGCCCATCGTGCTTGTCGCGGAACGAGATCGAACGTTGAGCTAAGCATGTAGATCTAGGCATTGAACGCTTTCGGACGCGGGTTCGACTCCCGCCACCTCCACCAATTCACGCTCCAAAGTAGTCCAACGAAGGCCGGAAAACCTAGCAATAGCAAAGGTTCCGGCCTTTTTTGTGCCTGATGCAGTCCAGCCCGGTCCATTGCAATCCGGGGGCAACAGGGGGCAATATCGGGGGCAATAGCACCTACCCCTATCAGGGTTGCCCCCATGACGCTTACCGACATTGCCATCCGCAAGGCCAAGCCAGCCGACAAGACCCAGCGTCTTTTCGATGGTGGCGGCATGTATCTGGAGCTATCACCAGCGGGGGGCAAGTGGTGGCGTTTGAAGTACCGATTCGGGGGCAAGGAGAAGCGTCTGTCTCTCGGCACGTACCCCGATACTGGTTTGGCCGACGCACGCGAGAAACGCGACGCGGCGCGCAAGCTGCTAGCTGCTGGTGTTGATCCAGGTGAGCAGCGCAAAGCTGCCAAGGCTGCCGGTGAGGAACGTTCCGCGAACAGCTTTGAAGTGATCGCACGCGAGTGGCATGCAAAGCAATCCGCGACGTGGGTTGATCTGCACGCAAGTCGAATCATGTTGCGGTTGGAGAATGATGTTTTTCCATGGGTGGGCAGCCGACCAATTGCCGATATCACTGCAAAAGAACTGCTGGTAACCGTGAACCGCATTGTTGATCGTGGTGCAGTCGAGTCTGCACATCGCGTTCTGCAAAACTGCGGGCAGGTGATGCGATACGCGATTGCTACTGGACGCGCCGAACGCAACCCAGCCACAGACCTACGCGGCGCGTTGCCCACAGTCAAGCAAACACACCATGCCGCGATTATTGAACCGATTGCCATCGGCGGACTGCTGAGGGCGATTGACGGCTATCAAGGTTCGCTTGTTACGAAAAGTGCGCTGCGGCTTGCGCCGCTCATGTTCGTCCGCCCCGGCGAACTGCGCCATGCGGAGTGGGCTGAGTTTGACTTGGACGGTGCGCAATGGAACCTGCCCGCCGAGAAAATGAAGATGCGCGAACCGCATATTGTGCCGCTGGCCCCACAAGCTGTGGCTATCCTGCGCGAGCTTTATTCGATCACTGGAAGAGGGCGCTACGTGTTTCCCAGCGCACGCAGCCCACAGCGTCCCATGAGCAACAATGCTGTGCTCTCGGCACTGCGCCGGATGGGGTTCGCGACTGAAGAGATGAGCGGGCACGGTTTCCGAGCGATGGCTCGCACGGTGTTGGACGAAGTGCTGCACTTCCGCCCCGACTACATTGAACACCAGTTGGCCCACGCTGTGAAGGATCCTAACGGGCGTGCTTACAACCGCACGGCGCACCTTACCGAACGGCGCAAGATGATGGCTGGCTGGGCCGACTATTTGGACACGTTAAAGGCAGGCGGTAACGTCGTGTCATTGACACGCAAGGCAAGTTGAAACTTTCAATGCCGCGCCTAGGACGGCCATCCGAAAACCGGGCACCTTCCCCGGCTGGCGCGGCACCTACTGAAGGGCGCAGAGGTGTGCGCTGTCGTGACGATTAAGACCAAGAAAGAGCTCGTTGACAATCTCCTGCGCCGCCGTTTTGGGAGTCTTGCACCACCGCCTCCGACGACCTTGCACATGGCTGGTCCGCGGCCGAAGGGTAACCACCTCAGTCTGTCTCCTATGCATGAAGCAAGACTTGATTTGGAAGCCATGACGGTGGCTCAACTTGAGGATCTGGTCAGGGTTGCGCAACAAAAGGATTTGGAAGTTCTACAGGCTAAGGAAGCCAATGAAGAACGAGGCCTATTTTTTCATCAAGCAAGCGCTGATGCTGATTTTGCCCACTGGATCAAGATGCCCGTTTGGACACTTGAAGAAGGTATCAGCTTGTCCCTTGGGAAAAATCCCCACGTGGTGAACTGGGATTCTATAAATGGTGATTGGGAAAAATACGTTCGTGCGGCACTCATAAGATCTCCATTCCGAAAAGACTACGCACGGCGACGCGAGCTAGTTGAGCGTGCATTGTTGGTTCGTGATTTAGTTAACCCGATTCGGCCAGAGGTATTTCTCACCTGGGCAGAAAGCACTTTTGATGGTGTTCCCGCCGAACTGCTAGAAGAAGCTCGCGATAGGGGCAAGCGCATGGCCGATGTAGTGACGATGACGGCACGTATAGTGGATCTAGAGGCACGATTAGCCATCAGTAGCGGGGCAGCTAGTGAAAAATGGCCTTGGGGCTCGCATGACACTAAGTTATTGCGAACTCTAGAAAGCGCAGCAAAGCGTTTTTGGACGGCCTACGACCCAAATGACCCAAGCACGGCCAACACAAACGCCACGGTAGCTGGCTGGTTGAAAGAGCAAGGCGTTGCAGATCGTGTTGCGGACATCATGGCGCAGATCCTGCGTGCTGACGGATTGCCGGCGGGGCCGAGAAGGTAGAGTTATCCGCGCCCCTGCGAAGCAAGCTAGGGCAACGATTTGGGGCATGTGGGCCTAGTTATCCGCGCCCAGTGGGCGCGGTGTACCTGCGGCTATTTTGTTGGCGTTTTGGTGCCTAACTTTCTGTCCAACGGGCCACCAACGGCCAGCGAAGGACGGCACCATGCACCCCAGTACAACACTCCCAGAAGCAGGATTTCTGCGCTTGTCGCAGATCCTCGGCAAGCCGGCAACAAAGACCGCACCGGCTATTCCAGCACTTATCCCAGTCTGCAAATCCACATGGTGGGCAGGCGTTCGCGCTGGCCGCTACCCAAAGCCGATAAAACTAGGCGACCGAATCACCGCGTGGCGAGTGGAGCACATCCTCGAGCTGATCGAGCGGGGGGCGGTATGATCCGGCGCGACAGCAGCCCCATCCTCACACAGGAACGTCGAGGAGGCACAGGAGTGCGCATCCCTGACGACTGGCGCGAGCGAATGCCTGATCCTCTCGTGTATTACGGTCAGTACGTCGCCAAATTGAGCAAGCCGAACGGCACAGGCTGGGCGCAAGGCGTGTGCCCTTTCCACGATGACCACAACAAAAGCCTTTCTGTGTGCGTCAAAGGCGAGCGCGGCAGCTGGCGCTGCTTTGCCGGTTGCGGAGGTGGCGATCTTGTCGGCTTCCACCAGCGGTTGCGCGACCTGGAATTCCGAGCAGCGGTGTGCGATTTGTTGGAAGTGCGCCGATGAACGGCGTGTTGAAGATCGAAACGCCGAAAGAGGCGGCACGACGGCTGGCGGCTGGCGCGATTCGCGACGGATTCAAACCCGACGACCTGCACTTTTATCACAACGCCGATGGCAGTCCTGCGTTCTACCGTATCCGTTGCAAGCGTGACAATGGCGATAAGTGGATAAGGCCATTTCACCGGAGCGGGGAACGCTTCGTTGTTGGCTTGCCGTCAGCGCCGGCGAACGGTCGCACGCTTTACCGGCCGCGATATCCTCTGATAGAGACGGACCCTGTGCTGATCGTGGAAGGTGAGCAGAAAGCTGACCGATTGGCCGCGCTGGGTATGACGGCGACCACAGCCGGCGGCGCCACCAGTGCGTGCGGCTTTGACTGGGGGTCACTGCGCGGGCGTCATTGCCTGATCTGGCGCGACAACGACAAGGCCGGACGCTCGTATTCTGACGAGGTAGCTGCGATCCTAAGTACGCTGGGCTGCACTGTGGAGCTTATCGACGTCGAGGCGCTGGGACTCCCTGACACAGGCGACGTTGTGGACTGGCTGGTGCGACACCCGCAATCCACCGCAGCGGACGTGCTTGCGCTGCCGGTGACTAAAGTAGAGCGAAATAGAAAGGCAACCGACCTGGTAAACGACGTGCCTCGCGTCATCCTGACCAGAGGGAGCGACGTGCAACCGGTGGCGGTCGACTGGATCTGGCAAGGGCACTTGGCGGCCGGCAAATTTCACCTGATCGGCGGTGCACCCGGTACAGGCAAGACGACCATAGCGGCGGCACTGGCGGCCACTGTCACCAGCGGCGGGCGCTGGCCGGATGGATCGTGCGCCGAGCGGGGTAGCGTGGTGTTCTGGTCGGGTGAAGACGACAACGCTGATACCTTGAACCCGCGTTTGCGCGCAGCCGGTGCGGACATGTCTCGGGTGCTCACGGTCGACGGCATGCAAGAGGCTGGCGAACGATTCCCCTTCGACCCGGCCCGTGACATGGATGCTTTGCGTGTAGCACTGGCAACGGTGCCAGACGTACGCCTAATCGTGATTGATCCGGTGGTATCGGCGGTATCTGGGGACTCGCACAAGAACGCGGAGGTCAGGCGCGGGCTGCAACCCTTGGTCGATCTGGCCGGGGAGTTTCGGTGTGCGTTGCTGGGCGTGACGCATTTCAGTAAGGGCACCAGTGGTCGTGATCCGGTGGAACGTATTACTGGCTCACTGGCTTTTGGTGCGCTGGCCCGATTGGTCATGGTGACGGCAAAGCAGGAAGCTGACGGTGAGCGACCGGAACGGCGCGTGATGCTACGGGCGAAGTCCAACATTGGCCCGGACGGCGGCGGTTTCGTCTATGACCTGCAACAGGGTGAGCTGCCGGGTTATCCCAGCTTGTCGGCATCGTGTGTGCTGTGGGGTGAGTCGATCCAGGGCACGGCGCGTGAGCTGCTGGCCGAAGCCGAACAGCACGACGACGGCCACGGCAGCGATGCGGGCAGCTTCCTTCGCGACTTGTTGGCCTATGGCCCTCGCACGGCAAAGGAGATCAAGAGCGAGGCCGCAAACGCCGGTTATTCGATGGATGCGATGCATCGAGCAAAACGGAAGATCGGAGCCGAGGCAGGCAAGAGCAGCATGACGGGCGGATGGATATGGCGGATGCCGGTTGCCGAAGATCGCGCCGAAGGTTGCGAAGGTGGCGCACAAAATTGTCCACCATCTTCGCCATCTTCGGAGCAGTTGCCGCCACCTTCGGGCTTCGAGCATGAGGTCATCAGGCTATGAACGCGTTGCAGACCTTACTGCTGGTGGAGGCTGCTGGCGGTGTGCTTAGTCGCGACGGCGACCATCTGAACATCGCGGCGCCAAAAGGCGCGATGCCGCCGCCACTTCTGAACGCCCTGCGGGAGAACAAGGCCGGGCTGATGGCGATCCTGTCAGCAGCTCCGCAAACCTACGCCGAACATTCCCCAAGGAATCTCCATGACGAAGCCTAAACCGTCTGCCGTATCGTCGCCATCCCGCAATTTGAACGTTGTGGCTGAGCCGGGCAAGTCCTTCGAGGCATTAATGGCCGGAGTGGTCACGAGCGCCAATGTGCCCGCCGCCATCGTCATCACAGACTTTGCCAAAGGGACGTTCGGAGCGGCCTCGTTGGGCGACGTCTTGGACTCGCTGAAGGGCCATGCCGACAAGATCGAGGCCGGTGACCTGGCCCGCGTCGAGGCGATGCTGGGCGGGCAGGCTGCTGCACTGAACACGATGTTTGCCGAGCTTGCGCGACGCGGTGCATTGAATATGGGTGAGTACATAGGTGCAGCGGAGACGTATCTGAAGCTTGCCTTGAAGGCACAAAGCCAATGCCGCGCCACGTTGGAAACACTTGCGGCGATAAAAAATCCTCCCATAGTATTTGCCAAGCAGGCCAACATCGCGCACGGCCCGCAGCAGGTGAACAACGGTGAGGCCGTTCCGCTCGCGCACACGGAACAAACCGAAAAACCGCAATCCGAACTATTGGAACATGACCATGGCCCACGGCTGGACAACGGAACGGCGACAGCAACAAGCCGCAGCAATCAAACGATGGCAACCGTGGAAGCTGTCCACCGGCCCGCGCACGGACGGAGGAAAAGCAGCCGCCAGCCGTAACGGTTGGAAAGGTGGAACGAGGCCGATGCTGCGCGGGGTGGCGAAGGCATTGCACGGCCAGCGGAAATCGTTGGACGAGGTGAGTATCAACCCCCGAAAATCGCTTGCATGAGGCGCAGCAGGTACGGCCGCGCCTCTTTTCTCTTCGCCCAATACACCGGAAAGCCTGCTACCAATTGAGACGTTTGATGGTCATTTTGACCATATTTCGTGCAATAGGGCTGTCCCGGATTAGTGAGGCTCCAGGCGCGATTGACGGCCTCAGTTTTCAAATCAATTGTGTAAACGGTACTCGCACATAGTTCATCGTCCTTATACACAATCGTCGAGTCATTCCAACTCTCAACGGGGTACTCATTCAAATCGTTCATGAGGGTGTCTCCCTCGACCGTGGCCGTCGCCTCTGTGCACTGGCCTTCTTGCCGTCGGCAGCTGATGGCGGATGTCTGCAGTGGACTGTTCGCCCCATTCTCCGATTGAACCCATGTGCCGGATGCGGTAACCAGATCCCCAGTATTGCTGAAATCTCTGAACGGACTCAAAGCCACAGGCACTTGACTGTCGGTATACAAGTTCAGCACGCCCAAGACGCCGAAATACAGGAGAGCGGCAGTAAACAGGGCACAAAAGTAAACAAACGCCTTCTGTAACGGACGCAAGCTTCGCAATGGAACAGTAGCTCGAAAGCCGACCACCTGCGCCTTTCCGAAATAGAAAAGGATGATGGCGAGAAGCCATCCAATCGGGATCGGGACGAGAGCAATAAACGCGACGTTGCCCCAGCTTCCTTGCATCATTAGAGCAACTTCTTTTGCTCGCAGTCTTTCACAGCTCGCAAGGTCGCGATCTGCATGCGGCGCTTTCCCATCGGTACAAACGTTGTAGGAAAACGTCGCGAAGTTTTGGGCATGGCCGACGTCGGCGTTTCGTTGATGCACCGCAGCCCCAACCGCCCAAATGAGCGACAGCATAACCCCCACTTTCTGCCAACTATTCAGTCGCATGATTGTCCCCCTTGCTGAGCATGGAACTCAGCGCGATGCCGTATTACGAGCTCGAGTTATGCGGCGGTGCAGCCGTCCGTCGTGAACAAGCAGTCAGCCACCACTAACTAAATGGTCACTGGCATTTGAAGGTAAGCTCAATGCTCGCAGTGTGGCTTCCGAGCGCATACGGACGCTCGTTTACGTCGACCTGGACCATGCTTTTACCCATTGCGTCGCAATACGCATTGGCTCGTTCGAACACCTTTTGCCTGATGCCGGAAGGGTTCTGCGTGTACATCCCACCGCCTGAGGAAATCATGTAAGTCCCTGGACCAGCACGAACAACTTCTGATGTACCACCACAGCTTGCAAGTGCTAGAACGCAAATCAGCAGTCCGATGAACTTCATGCCTCCTCCTGTAGTTGCTAATGTTAAGTGCGGTTGGCGAACTGTACACACTTGTAGCGAAACTGCGCCGGGGGCAACTTTGGGGGCATCTAAGAATTGTTGAGTCTGAAAATCCTTACAACAAAAGGCTTGCGGAAGACGATTAAATAGACGCCACCCCCATTTCAAGCTCCAACGCAGTCCAACGAAGGCCGGCACCCTAAACGGGTTCCGGCCTTTTTTGTGCCGATCCAACGCCGTACAGATCCGGGACGCCTCGGTTCCCGCTTACAACAGGTTTTGAAGAGCGCTGTCAGATGTTATTGAAGCGCACGACATGCTTGGGCAATGTGCCTATTCGGCAGCGCGCTATGCGGATTCGGCAACGGATCAGGGTAACCCGCCAATGACTGCGCAAAAACGGCAAGTTGGACGACGAGTGGCTCCGGAATCCCTGTTGCAGACAACCGTTCGCAATACGTTGCCTACCGTTTGTCCCGGCAATAGACCGCTCAAGCAAAAGTTATTGCAACGATTTGGTGTCGCCAACAACGTGTGCCGATGTGGAAGGGATTGTCGCTCGCCGCTTTAACTCATTCCCCCGTGTTTCTTGAAATTGTCGGCCTCTTCGAGAGATTGAAATGACCAAACGTCTATTCGCAGGATTAGCGCTATGCATGTCAAGCTTGTTGGCCCAGGCTTCGACTGCTGTCGATACCGACTATCTGTTTCCGCACATAGCCATCGGCGAGCACAACTCCAACGTCTATTCCATCGCGTCGTCGGTCAAGGCGGATGGCTTTGACGAGAGAGTGGGGCGCAATAGCGGTAGCGCAGACTACACGTTGATGCAGGAATCCGCCGATCACTCACTGACCTTCAATGTGCGAGAGGTCTACGATGGATCGCCCATCGGACAAGGAGTCTTCACCACACGAAATGGTGGCGCAACAAACTGCAACAGCAAAGGCGAGTGCCGTACCTATACGGATGCCAGTGGATTGCTATACAACCGGCTTTTGTGGGGCGACCCGCCGGCGCGTTTGAAGGCTGGTCAGACATGGAAGGTTGCGATCAACCAACCTTGGGAATTTGGCGCTGCTGGAACACAAACGGTCAGCGTGATGCGGTTGGATGACGCGAACGGCACGGTAACGCTGAAGCGGGAAGGTAGTGCCAGTGGTGCTATTGCGGATGAATCGGGCACGATCACGCTGGTAAGAAATGGAAAGCAGATCAAGCTGGATATCATTCCAGGAAAAGCGCACTGGACCGGCTACACGACGTTTCGCCATGGCATCGTTATCAACGATGAGCTGCTCGTCACACGCGCTGAGGTTCTCGTGTCCAAGGAGACCGGCAAGGTGAATGCGACAATGCGCCGTTACATGCTCTTGAATGCGGCGCCCTATCCAACGCTTTAGGGCGTCCAAGGGTCAGGCGACAGCAAGTCGCGCAAGCCCCCCTTTCGTGGTTCGAGCGTGAGCTAAGGCCGTAGAGGTTGCAGGGGTGGCAACTTCCAGCTGCCATCCATCAATGAGGGGCCGGGGCCATAAATGCGTGCTACCAGGGAGTATTTTCCCGAGGGTGCCGGCAGCCAATTGCTTTCTTTGTCTTTGCCAGGTGACTCATGCGCTACGTAGAGCGTGAGCGAACCGTCGGCTCCATATTTGAGTCCTTTCGTGCGGTCGCCAATGGAGTAGCGATTGATCGCGTTGTCGTAAAGGAAGCGGTCGGGAAGGGTGTACAGGGTCATCGACCAGAAGAACCTTGCTTGCGGAAGCTGTGACTTGTCGAAATGCACCTGGGACGACTTGCTGCCGTCACCGACGTAACCGCCGTACCAAGCTTCTTCCAGCGAATTGCCGTACATCCTCTTGGCCGCGGCAACGGCACGATTGAGATAGTCGTTGTGCTGCGATTCGCGCGAACCGAAGAGGCCGTTCGAGGAAAGTGTCACGGTCAGCTTCTTCTGCAGCTCAACCTTGGCATCGGCAATGCCGGCGTCGATAGCGGCAAGAGTTGCAGGATCAACTCTTGATGCATCCCACGGGGCGCCTGGCCTGATGCCAATGGTCGCAAACTTTTCGCGCAAGGCTACCTCGCTTGGATCGGGCGGCACGGCGAACTGCAGCAGGAAATTCAGGTAACCGATGAAATCGTGCGAGTTGGCGCGAGCTTTGTCGTACGCTGGAAAATCCAATGGTGGTGCGGGAGGAGGAGCGGCCTGGTGAGCAAACGTGCTCAACGGTTCCAGCTTGTAGCCATCCTGTACTTTCTTCATCGCCGCAACATCGGCAGCGCCGTCCAGCGACGTGCGGCCCAACATGCCGATGATGTTTGTCTCTGCGTGAAATACCTTCGTGATGCCTTTTGGCGCCGTACCTTTCCAGCCAGGGCCGACAAACAAATAGTTGCCCGCATCGAAACCCGTGGCGCGCACACCCACATAGGCAAAGTTGTAGGTAAACAGATCAAACCACTGCGCCACGTAATAACGACCATGCGGCACCTTGGGAACACTGAAGACCCAGGGCTGTGCGCGAAGATCCAACCAGGCCCACGAATAAGGCGTGTCGTTGTTGGGGGTGACCACGTCATGGTTTTTTGGCGTGAAGGGTTCGGAATAATTCCGGATATGGCCAAAACCACCCACGTATTCCGGTGCTTGTGTATCGACGACCTGTTTATAAAACGTCTCGTAGTTCTCGATCATCGGTGCGGCGTAGATATACGCCTCTTTGGCGATCTCGCGAGTCTGCGCCGGTCGAACTGCGCCGCTCGTCATCGAAGTCATCGCCAGAATGCCTGCTGTCATCAGTTTCGTCCCGGTGATCATCGTTGTACCTCGAGAGCTGGCATGGATAAAGGATTTATCGAAAGCGCTTTGGCGAGATGACCTGATCAGTGCTTTTAGGGCATGCGTTGCGGCTTAGGCGATTTCCACGTTCCCGCCAGCAGCTCAGGCTTAGGCAGGTAGTAGCGCAGCGTCAACATGAATGGCCCTGCCGGCGCCGGTAGCCAATTGCTGCTCCTGTCCTGCCCCGGATTATCGTGCTGGATATAAATCGTCAATCCACCATCCGGGTCCAGATGAAGATTCCGCAACATCGGCGAGTTGATGAGGTAACGATTGGCCGGATTGGCGACCAGCAGCTGATCGGGCAGGTTGTACATGGTGAGTGACCAGAACGCATTTACCGGTGGAAATTGCCCTTTGGCAAAGTGCAGCGTGTACTTGTTCCCGGAACCGTCAAGCGGTTTGCCGTCGGCATCCTTGTCGTAGATCGGGTAGATAGCCTCCTCTCTTGAATTGGCGCCGATACCCATCTGCGAACCCAGCGCGCGGGCGACGTAGTCGCCATGCATGAAGCTGCGTGTGCCAAACAATCTGCTGGTGTCGCTGCCCACTTCAGCACGGCGTGCATCGATGTCCTTTTGCCCGTCGGCCATGCCTGCTGTCAGGGCGGCTTTCAGTTCGGAGCTAAGGGCCGCGCTATCGAACGGCTTATCGGACTGCAGGCCAATCCGGGCGAAGCGTGCCCGAATAGCGGTTTCGCTCGCTGGTGTGGGCGCGAATTGCAATAGGAAGCCGAGCACATCGAAAAATTCGACCGACGTACGCTGGACTTCTGGTTTGAGCGGCTTCGGCCAGTCAGGGGTGGCCGAAGCCAATGGCGCAGGTTTGTGCAGGAAGGAGGACAGCGTCTGGACGCGATATTGCGACTGGATTTTCTTGACGTTGTCCAGGTCCGTCGGATCGAACAATTGGGTTCGGCCCACGGCCGAGGCGAAGCTGGTTTCGCACGGAATAATTTCGTTGATGCCCGACGGTCTCGAGCCATGCCAACCCGGGCCCGTAATCATGTAGTTGCCGCCGCCGTTTCCAGTAGCGCGGGTTCCGATATATGCGAAGTTGTACGTGTACAGGTCCATCAACTGGAACACGAAATAACGTTTCGGATCCATCTTCGGCACAGAAATCACTACCGGCTCCGCCCGCAGATCGAGCCCCGCGAATGAATAAGGTGTGTCCGAGTTGGGCGTGACAAAGGCCTTGTCGTCAGGAGTGAAGACGCGGGCAATATTCAGTATCGAATTGAAAGGGCCCTTATAAGCAGGACCATCCTTGTAAACCGAGTACGCAAACATGACGCGATACTCGTCTTCCATGGGTAGCCCGTAGATATACGCTTCCTTCGCAATCGTCCGGGCTTCCTGCAGCGTAAGATCATGATGGGGAACATTTGAGCGAGGCTCCGCCGAGCCCGATCCAGAAATCGCTGCGGCGCCGAATATCAACGTGGCTAATGGAAACTTCATCAGTTACACCTCGGGCATGGCGCGATCGTGGCTCGCTACTGGGCGTTCTCTCACATGTGCCAGACGGTCGCATCCGCAGTTTTACTGAGATTTGGGTATGGCCTTCCACGATCACGCGCTGACTGGCGTTTACACAGTTTGCATGCTCACTCGTTCGTCAGCACCTGGCAGTCACGGACCGGAAGCAGGATTGTGACTACGGAACCAGATGTTGAAGCGCTTCGCGCATCGGTGCGACGGAAACCTTGATGATACCGTCGAGTGGCGTATCCATCTCGAGGATCAGGAAGATCGCACCGGAAGCCGATAGCGCACATAGCAGGAAAAAGACGATAACCGTGCCGTTGTGAGGCGCGAAGAGTCCAAACGTGCCGAAAATGATCGACAGCCAGAAAACCAGCACGATCAGCAGTGGCATCGGTATCGAACCTCGTTTCTGCAGCACCGCGAGCCAGCGCGCCGCGAATACGTCGTCGGAAATCTGTAGAGCACGTATTTGTAACTGCGCTTGTGCCGGGGTCGTGGGGGAGAGTTGCGCAAGCTGGTGCTCGAAGACTTCGATGGGCCCCACGGCAGATGCACTGTCGAGCTTGGCCATCTTTGCTGAATCGCCCGAACCCAGAAGATCGACCCACGCAGAATAATTGTGCTTGAGAAGAACGCGCAATTCCTGCGTTTGCGGCCCGTACTGCGCCAGGTTACGGTCCAGTCGGATGATGCTGACGGCGTTTCGCACCAGGTCGTTGTTGACCGTATCGAATGAGCTTTTAGCGGATGAGATCAATAGGCCGAGTACAAGCGCGGCTATCGTGGCGATCAGACCCGTGGCGAGTTTGATGGCATTGACAGACTCTTCGCTGAAGTGGTGCTCGGGAAGCCATTTATGCAAAAAAAGACCGACGGCCGCACTACCGAAGACACACACGAAGACGATCAGGGAAATCAACAGATGAATCATGAGTCAACTTCCTCGACCGAATTGACAAGGCACTGGAGCTCGCCCACCACCAGCCAAACCATCCAGCGAAGGCCGAGTGGCCTGGCGTTTCTGGTTCGTTGACTTTTTACCATAACCATGCAAAAACGGCGCAACTCCAGGCTCCAGCCTTGGATCATGATCCAGCTGCAGCGTCATGGATCGTGTGGGTACTCGTTGGGGAACGGGGAGGGTGGAATGCATTCGCTCGAAGGCATCTTTTGCCAGTGACCGCTGGATTATCTGATTCGAAGACACCCAGAAAGCTTTCCAACTGCGATGGCAAACGAGCATGCAACGGTTTCTGCACTTGAATCGTCGGCGGCTGGAGCGGCAAACCGAGCAGACTCGTCTGCAACCAAACTTCCCACACGTCCATCGGCCCATGAACGCAAAATTCTTTCTGCCTCTGATAATGCGTGAGCGGTTTCTCGCCATAGGTGTAGTGACGAGCCTTATTTTTCTGCTATTTGGGCACTTTCTTCTAAGCGGCCTGGACGCACGCTGGTGGTTGGCGTTCATCTTCGCCTGGCTCTTCGTGGTCATTCTGGGTTCGGCACTCGCCGTGGTTCGTCATGCCGAGCAACTTGCCCGTCGTTTGGGGGAGCCCTACGGCACGCTCATACTCACTTTATCGATCACTTCGATCGAAGTGGTGAGCATCACGGCGATCATGCTGCACGGTGCCAATAATCCAACGCTTGCCCGCGACACACTGTTTGCGGTGACCATGATCGTTCTCAACGGCATGGTGGGATTGTCACTGTTGCTGGGAGGATGGCGACATCGCGAGCAACACTACAATTTACAGGGCGCCAACGCCTATCTGGGCGTCATCATTCCCTTGGGAACGCTGGCCCTGGTGCTGCCTAACTTTACGACGTCCACACCGGGGCCCGTTCTTTCCTTCGCTCAGGAAATGTTTCTTGCCATCATCTCTTTCGGGCTCTACATGGCGTTCCTTGCGCTGCAGACTCGCCGTCACCGGTCATATTTCAGATTGGATGACGAAGTCGATCCCGATCAGAACGAGGAACATCGCAGTAGCGAAGGCGTGCTGAAGCACGCGATGTTCCTGGTGGCCTATCTGCTGCCCGTCGTTTTTCTTGCCGAGCAACTTGCTCCGCCGGTCGACTATGTGGTGGAGACAATGAATGAACCTGCCGCCCTGGCAGGATTGACCATGGCAGTGCTGGTTGCGACACCCGAGGCCATCGGCGCGGTGAAGGCGGCAGGCGAAAATCACCTGCAACGATCCATCAATATTTTTCTGGGGTCGGTGCTGTCGACTACGGGTCTGACTATTCCAGCGATCCTCATGGTGAGTCACTTTACACATCACCCTGTGACTCTAGGACTGCAGCACACCGACCTCATACTGTTCCTGCTGACCCTCATGCTCTGCGTAATGACTTTTTCCAGCCGGCGCACCCATGTACTTCAGGGCATCGTTCACCTGATCCTGTTTGCGTCGTATCTGTTTTTTATCTTCGCTGGGTGACACCCAGCAGCAATTCCACTGACCAGATTGCTTGATCAAACGGCACGATTGTGCGAGCGCATGGTGCGCTGTTTTTCAATCTGCCAGTCACGCTGCTTTTCGGTATCGCGCTTGTCGTGTTCCTGCTTGCCACGGGCGAGGCCGATTTCGACTTTGACCTTATTGCCCTTCCAGTACATGGCAGTGGGTACCAGGGTGTAGCCCTTGCGCTCGACCGCGCCTACCAGTTGATCGATTTCCTTGCGATGCAGCAGCAGTTTGCGGGTGCGTCGGTCTTCGGCAATGACGTGGGTGGAAGCGCTGATCAGTGGCGGGATCGACGCACCGACCAGGAAAATCTCGTTGTTCCTCACGATCGCGTAGCCATCGCCGAAATTGATCCGGCCAGCGCGCAGTGCCTTCAGCTCCCAGCCCTGCAGGGCAACGCCGCATTCGTAGCGCTGATCGATGTGATATTCGAAACGCGAGCGTTTGTTGAGCGCAATGGTGCCGCCGCCCTTGTTGTCTTTGTCCTTCGCCTTGGCCATGTCCGTTAAACTCGGGCTCTGTTGCCCTGATGCCGGTTTGACCGCGTTAGGGTCGAACCAAGTGTGATGTGAAGAGGCTGCCGTGATCGAAATCCGCCGCAGTGCCCTGGTGAAATATTCGCCGGCGCAGATGTTTGATCTGGTTAATGAGGTCGAAGCATACCCAAAGCGTTTCCCCTGGTGTTCCGCAGCCGAGATTCTCGAGCGTCAGGACAATGTGCTGGTGGCGCGCCTGGATCTCAAGTTTGCCGGGTTTCATCAAAGCTTTACCACACGCAATACGGTCGATCCGCCCAAACGCCTGCAGATGGATCTGGTCGACGGTCCGTTTCGCAGCCTTGAGGGCGTGTGGGATTTCATTGCGCTCGGTGATGCGGGTTGCAAGGTGGCCTTTGCACTGGACTTCGACTATGCCGGACGGCTTGGTGGCAGCGCGCTAAAGCTCGGCTTTCAGGGACTGGCCGGCCGCATGGTCGGTGATTTCTGCCGCGAGGCCGAGCGCGTTTATGGCTGAGCATACGATCACCGTGGACGTGGTCTATGCCGACGCCGATCGGCAGATCCTGCGTCGTGTAGAGCTGACCCAGGGCAGCACCGTGATGCAGGCGATCGATGCGTCGCGGATCGCCAAAGTGCTTCCCTCAGGCTCGCTGGATCCCGATCGGCTGGGCATTTTTTCGCGCAAGGTCTCAACGCAAACCATCCTGCAATCAGGCGACCGGATCGAAATCTACCGGCCGCTCGTGCTGGATCCGATGGAGGCGCGCCGACGGCGTGCCCGTCAGCGCTGACCCGCTGCCGCCACAGTTACTCCTGCTCGGCAGATGTCATCAATTTTCGCTGCTGGGACCGCCGCTACCGCCGCTGGGTGGAGTACCGGAATCCATGCCACCGTCATCTTTCTTTTCTTCATCCGGGGACTTGCTCTTGTCACCCTGGGTTTCATCGACTGGGTAGCTGGCGTGATACTTCTTGCTGTCCTTGACCAGTTGCTGCGCGTCCTGCGCGAAGAAATCGCCCTGGGTACGTACCAGCGTGTCGTTGTTGAAGGTTAGCGTGAACGTGCGCAGGCTGATCGGGCCACCGCGATGCTGCTGGGTGGACACATAATCCCAGCGGCTCTGCTCAAACGGAGTGCTGACCGAAGGCGTACCCAACAGCAGCAGAACCTGATGTTTGGTCATGCCGGGCTTCAGCTGGTCCACCATGGTCTTGTCGAGCAGGTTGCCTTGCTGCACGTCTGGTGTATAGACGATATGGCAGCCGGCTATTGAAACCGCCAGCAGGGCGAAAACCAGCAGGGTGATCAGCTTTTGCATGCGTGTTGCGTCCAGATCGTAAAGGTGTCGGATGATACACTACCGGCTCGGTAACACCGTGTGCGTGGAGTAGGCGATGGAACAGGAAACCAAAGAGCTGCGCAGGGCCGGTCTGAAGGTGACCCATCCGCGCATGAGCATCCTGCAGATCTTTGACGAGGAAGGCGTTCAACACCTCACCGCCGAAGACGTCTACAAAAAACTGCTTGCTCACCAGGAAGATATCGGCTTGGCGACGGTCTATCGCGTGCTGACCCAGTTCGAGGCGGCCGGCATTATCGTCAAGCACAACTTCGAAGGCGGCCAGGCTGTCTACGAGCTTGACCGCGGCAAACATCACGACCACATGATTGATGTGGACAGCGGGAAAGTCATTGAGTTCGTCAGCGAAGAAATCGAGCGGCTCCAGCATGAAATTGCGGCGCGGCATGGCTATGTGATTGAGGATCACAGCTTGGTGCTTTACGTGCGGCCGAAACAATCGACGCACAAAGGCTGACTCACGCAGAGTCGGGATCCACAAAGGACGCCG
>Ga0302227_10001629_pt1 | contig 16383 bp, 30 predicted proteins | sample II_Palsa_N1_1_FD_193525 | JGI IMG/M metagenome (GOLD analysis project Ga0302227, IMG submission 193525) | Peat permafrost microbial communities from Stordalen Mire near Abisko, Sweden - II_Palsa_N1_1 | ecosystem: Environmental > Terrestrial > Soil > Palsa > Peat permafrost | place: Sweden...
ATGAAATATTTATTTCATTTCATTCCATTCACCATACCACATAGCTCAACCGGGACTTGGCCTTTTCGTGCTCATAAGACTTGGGTGGATACGGCGTTGCCTTGGACAAGTAGTCAAACGTCCTGCAACAGGTTTTTGTTTATTTAAAACTAGAATAGCAATTTCGTATTCCTTACGTTTTGGCGTGCTGGAGGGCCAGCTGTGCTCGGACAACCTGGTCCATTGTGCGGCGATGGGCTTCAGTGTTTCCAATGAGCTGGGCCAATTCTTGTTCGGTCAGGGCAATGTTGAAACGGATGGACATATCCCATGGGTTAATGTGGAGTGCCTGCAAGGGAGTATTAAAAAGAAAAAAGAAAAAAAAAAGAAGAAAAAGGGGAAAGAAAATACCCGCTCCAGGTAGACAAGCGACGCTTCGATCGATGCAATTTCCTTCTTGGCCTTGCCATTGTGAAAGTGTGCGCGCGCAAGGTAGAGGATTGTTGGTACGTCGGCATTGTCATAGAGCTTTTTGAGGGCGCTTTCGTACTGCGCCACAAAACAATTAAATTGACAAAAGAAGAAGAAGAAGAAAGGAATGCTTACGATTTTGATTGCTTCAGAGTACAGGCCCATCTCAAAGTTGACGTGCGCGAGGTTGGTCCACACATCCGCGCTATCGGGGATGACATCGCGCACCTGCGAGAAGATCTCCTTGGCAGCAGCAAAATGGCCGCGCTCGGCAAGGAGCGCGGCCACACCGTTGGCGGCATAGGGGTTGCGCACGTTCACCTGCAGCGACTTCATGTACACATCAAAGGCAAACTTTTGGAGCTCCGACTGCTCGTTCTTGTCGCTGTTGAGAGTCGACAGACGGTGGCATACACTGCCGAGGGAGACAAGGGCGTACACGTCGTGGTTGCCGCCAAAGCTCTGCGCGTTGGCCTTGTCCTTGGAACCTTCGGTAACCTTGGCCTTGTCCACAGACAGGTTGATCGACGAATACACAGACTTGGTCTTGAGGATTTCCTCGTAGCGCTGTAGCCAAGGTTCAGTTCCAAGGTTGATTTCATGGGTCAATAGAAACCAACCTTGCGAGCAGCAGGAAAGTCTCTGGCAGCAAGATTGCTCTGGGCCATCAGAGAAATCACATCGGGGTGGGAAGGGGCAAGCTGCAAGCAAGTCTTGAAGTATTGGTTGGCCTTGGATTCGTCGTGCTGTTGCAATGCGATAATGCCGAGACGGAGGTGTGCTGATTGTTTTCAACACATTGCAACCAGTCATGTTTTGGTTCCGTCAAAGGGTAAGATACCATCAATGTATTTCGTCTGGTCTTGCACAATTTCGGTGTACAGCGCCACCGCCTCTTCTTGTCTGTTGGTGTCTTCCAGCAGGCGTGCCTTGTTGTACTTTATCGTGAGCAAGAGACCCTTGAAGTCGTCCTGTCAAAAAAGGTACTCGGTGCTTAGAAGACAATGTAATCTTTCTTTTTTTTTTTTTTTTCCCAACGCACCGCACTAGCTCCGCCCTCGATGAGTTGGTCGCACGCATCGGCCGCGCGCTTATAAAACGAGGAGGCCTCGGCAAACTTGTTGAGCTTGTGATGCAGAGCGCCAATGTTGTTTACAAGGTCGGGTGGGATAACAGCGTCGGCCGTGTCCTCCAGGAGCTTGAGTGATTTCTGGTATGCTGTGACAGGAAACTTGTAAAAACTCGAAGAAAAAAAAAGCACGTTTTCTTTACCATTCATGGACTCGTGCAGGTTGACGCCCTCAAGGTACTCGGCAAGCTCGATCCAGGCTTCGGCATCGTCAGGTTTGATATCGACGACCTTTTTGAGGTACTCGATCGCCATCTCCTGCTTGCCGGCCTTGTGTCCATACAGAGAGCCCAGAATCTACACAAAGTGTGAGAGAGAGAGAGAGAGAAAAAAAAGAGCTTTAGTTTAGAATAGACGTTTGACAATATACCTTGAGAGTCTCATAGTTGTTGGGGTTTGTTTTGAGGACAGTCTCAAAACATGCGACGGCCTCGTCATTCTCGCCGCGGAGAAGGTACATCTGCCCCAGTCCAAACTGCGCCAAGCTGAGCGAGGGAGACAGCTTGACTGCTTGGATGTAGTAGTTGAAGGCGTTATCATAGTCATCCTGAGCGTGGTACGACTTGGCGAGGATGAGACAACTCTCGGCTTGGATGACCTCAATCTTGGACAGGTGGTAGGCGTTCTTTGCCAGATTTTCGACCTTGTCATAGGCCTGCTTGTGGAAAAAGTGGTATGCCAGCTGGTTCAGGACGAGCGGATGCGTCTTGTCAATGTTGTAAGCATTTCGGAGAGACTTTTTTTTTAAAGAAAAAAAAAATTAGTCCTGTGAATAAAAAAAATAAATAATATTCACCTGAAGGCCGTTGTTGATCGCTTGCGGGTTGTTGCTGTTCATGTCAAGCATACCGAGACCGACGAGTGCCTGCACGTTCTTGGGCTCCATCTCAAGGCAGCGGTTGTAGGCCTTTCGGGCCTTGTCGTCCTTGTTTAGTTGATGGTAGCAGAGACCGATGCCCAGACGGATCTACACGAGGGGGACTCCTTTTAAACAAAAACGATTCCTTTAGCTTTAAAGGGGTCGTGATACGTGAGCAGTGTCCTCGGGCAAAACACGGAGGGCGCGTTTAAAGAGCGTGATGGACGCGGCAAAGTCTCCGTTGTTGAACTCGATACACGCCTTTCCGAGGAGGGCGGGCACGTTGTCGGGTGCCTTGTTGAGGATGGCGGCAAACTGCGTCTTGGCACGCTGAAAGTCGTTTCGCTTAAACAGCAGCAGCGCCTTGACAAGCCAGGTGTTGATGTCGTGCGGGTCAATGTCCTCGGCCGAGTTGATGCGGATGGTCGCCTTTGCAAAGTGCTCGGCCTGTTTGGCCTCGTCCTTCTCGGCGGTGCCGCGTGCAATCTCGTACGCCGCATGCGAATCCAGGATGCTGATGCAGTTGAGGCTGCGGCTTGTGCCGTGCTCGCTCACTGTTGTTGATGACAGAGGGGTCAGCGCACGATGAAAAAGGGACCCTTACTGAGCTCCATGGCGACGTCAAAGATCTTTTCGACCGACTGGTACAGCCCGCGGTGGTAGTACTCGACCGCAAAGCGGCGCCAAATGTCAAAGTTGGGCCGCTCCTGGCGCAGAATCTCGACAATCTCGTCCGACTCGTTTGGCAAAGACTCGTCCAGTTCGACAACGATGACCTGTTCATTTATCGGTTTCGTTCAAGTGCTCGTCACTCGCACGGCCCCCCACACAGCGCGTACCTCGTCGCTCTTCCCGTGCATAGGGATTTCGATGGAGGCGGCCGCCCGCTGCTTGAGGACGGACGTGCTTGCGGCCATGGGTGCGGCACTTTAGAAAATATGCCAGACTCTCCGACCGAGATAGGGTTTGGCTACGAGGAAGCACCGCGATCACGGGCACCGTCGGTCAACGGCAGTGATGTACGTCCTCCCCTGCACTCGCCCGAGCCGCCGTCGCCGTCTCTGTCGCCTTCGCCATCAAACGGTAAGGCGTGAAAAACCAAAAAAAAAAAATTTTTTTTTTTGAAACAAAGGAAGCTGAACGCTGTTGCACAAAGGCGGGACGCTCAAGCGCAAGAGCAAGGCGGCCAACTGGGTCGAGTCTGTGGACATTGATCTGGCCAAGGGCCTGGGTGCTGACGAGGTCAAGCGGCAGAACGCGATCTTTGAGCTGTGCGCTGCCATGCACGACTTCAAGGAGGACCTCCTCCTCACGACCGAGGTCTGTGTTGGACCTGACGTCGAAAAACGAACTGACCCTGTGCTGTACAGCTGCTGATGGAACCGCTGATCACCCGCAAGGACATCATCCCCGACGAGGCCGCCAGAAAGCAGTTTGTTGCGGATGTACGGTGCATCAAGTCATTCGACAAAAAAAAGTTGTGTGACATGTGTCCAACAGGTCTTTATCAACACACGAGCACTGGCTGTCCTCCATTCCAAGATCTCATTGGCGATTCAGGATCGCCAGTCGCTCAACCCCGTTGTCGAACACATTGCCGATGTTTACCTCAAGTTTGTATGATTTCATACATCCTTGGCAAGGCCAATCAAGATCTGTAACGTTTGCAGGTGGACCAATTCGACATTTATGTCGAGCACTGCAGCAAGTATGAGCTGGCCAAGCAGATCTTCAGCGCCGAGTTCAACAAGAACCCTTTGCTTCAAGAGTTTATCAATGCACGTTTGCAAGACATTGTGTGGAAACTACTGATCTGTCACTGCAGGAGCAAATTCGCAACAAGGCTTTCCGGCGCGAGGAGTTTTTTGCTATCCTCTTCCGTCCCAACTTTCGTCTCGGTCGTTACAACATGGTATACCTGCTCAATCACTTGCAATTTTTTCGGAAAGAATTAAAGAGATACTTTCTAGCTTCTAAAAGAGGTCGGGGCAAAGACCAAGGATAAGTCGAATCCAGAGATCTCCTATGTTCAAATGGCAATGGAAAAGGTAACCATGTCGAGCATGGAGTAAAATTATTTTTATTATTTTTTTTTTTTTAAAAAAAAAAACCAGACGGATTTGGTCGCAAAAAGGGTTGATGAACAACTTGGACGAGTGCAGCTCTTGATGGTTGAAAACAGCCTGGAGAATATCAGCGACTTTCCGGTATCAAATGAATCTCCCCCCCAGTTTAATCTTACAATAAGTTTGTGCATAGTCCCTACAACTGCGCGACCCCGAACGACAACTTTTGCACGAGGGACCCCTCAAGTTTGGCAGGACCGACTTGCTGGCGCGCGACGTGCACGTGTATTTTTTTGACCACTTCCTGCTCCTGGTCCGAGGCAAGAAGGGCGAGAAGCAAACTATCCTTCGACAGCCTTTCAGCTGGGATCAAATTCGCGTGATGGAGCCGTGGGAAGCAGAAACCCTCGTGCAGGGAAGTATATGGCAACCCGATACTGCCGTTACTACGTCGTTGCAAGTGCATAAATCTATCCGAGAATCGTTTGGCACGTTGCGGTCCAAGGTCTTTGGTGGGTCCAAAAAGTACACACTTACGAAAGAAAAGTTCTCCAGGTTTTTTGTTTTTTTAAATTTAATTTCCTCACTTGCAGTTCCATAATCATTCATACTCCCAACTCGGCTGCCGCTGTGGATAACACCTGTGCCACTTCAAATGTTTCCCAGATTGGTACGAATTTCTACAGCGTTCACGACATTAAAATGGTTCGCTAGTCTCCAAGGATAATATATTTGCCATTGTGCTCGCAACCAAGGTCCCCAAGGCATGGTATTTCCATGCTGCAACTGCAACGGAAAAGAAGACGGTGCGTGGATCACTGTTTTGTTGTGACGAGATTGCGTTTGAATATTTCTGCTGCCGAAATTAGTGGGCAAAAAAGGTCAATGAACTTGCGGAGCAGGCTTCCAAGAGTACGCTTGTCTACGAGCCCAAGATCACTGGCACGATCAACTCTGACAAGGTCAATATCGTGTACGAAATGGTGGACCCCAAGATCAACAAGAAGCGCCTTCTCGTTGGAACCGAAGAGGGCCTGTACTCGTGCATCCTTGACCCTTCTTCTCCCTCCCAGGGCTTTGTCCAGCTCTGCGAGTATCCAAAGATAACACAAGTCTGCGTCTTTCCGGTCGAGCAATGCATTGCCTTCCTGGCTCACCAAGGTACCGACGGCCGTGGTTTATCGTGCATCGATTTGAATCGATGATGCAGACAACAACAAGACGTTCCTCTTCACTCTGTCCTTTGACGTGTTCCTCGTTGGCACCAAGGAGAAGCCGATCAAGGTGCGAGAATCGGAGGGCGCGTCGCTGATTAGGGTCGGTGTCGTCAACAACAAGTCGTACCTCATTTCTGGCTGGAATCGCTTCGACCCCACGAGCAACTTTATCCGCATGTTTGAGTGCAAAGAACATGCCTGCTCGTCGAAGAACAGCAACGATCGCCTGGGAGTCCACAAGGTTTTGTTTGGTGTTGTCTCCCTCCTCGTCTAAAAGCATACTGCCATAGACAATCAATTTCCCAAACATCATGGTCGACTTTAGATTTTCTCATCAGGTGACATCAAAGCTCGTGTTTGTAGTCTGTCACAAGGTCCATGTCAGCATCATCAACACCGAAAATCTGGCCCCCTATGGTGAGAATCTCTTTTTCGAAAGAACAACTAAATTTTTTATTTATTTATTTATTTACCAACTAGATGCTGTCGACCTCAGCGACCCTGGAATGAAAGCAATCCTGGATCATCAACACGCCACTGCGATCAACATTTTCAAACTGAAGAACGACTTTGTCGTGTGCTTCCGAGAGTTTGGCATCTTCATGACAAAGGACGGCAAGAAATCGCGGGAGAAGCACATTCAATGGGTCGGCCATCCAAAGTCCTTTGGTTCGTTCCTTCCGTCCGTCGCATCAAGTTGTAATCTCTTTTTTCTTCCTCCGTGCAGCCGTTCATGAACCGTACCTCCTCGCCTTTTCTGAGCTGTTTTTCGAGGTCCGAAGTGTCGAGACCGGTGAGGTAATTCAGATCGTTTCCGTCCAAGGCCTCAAGCATCTCAACATCGGCGCCAGCCAGGACACGTCCTCAGTGTACATTTTGGTACGTAATGATAATATGATTTTTTTTGTTTTGTTTTTTGATCTCGGCTGTTTTCTAGTCGTCCCTCCCGATGAGCACCAGCAACCTGTACAACATCAACTCTCTTGAACGTGTGAACGAGATCGCCCCGTTCAAGGCCGCGGGCAAGACGTTGGCAGTTGTCACAGACAGTGTCGTCGTCAACGAGCAAGAGCAAGACGATGATCTCGGGTCGTCGTCGTCGTCATCGTCGTTGCCTTCGACGCCAAAGCCGTCGGTCGTCGCATCGGCGGCAGGCCTGTCCGTCTTCACGGCGAATGACCGAGGATAGAATGATTTTTTTTTTTTTTGATTTTTTGTACACTTTCCGATGTCAGCTTCCGGCGTGAGAAAACGCGTTGCTGCCATCAAGTAAAATGAACTCTGCGGTACCACGTCTCTAATAAACCGATTGACAGAGAGCAGCCGGCCAGGGAGGCCAACCCGATGCCGTCTGCGCCACCGAAAGTTGCGTTTGAAGACGACGACAAGTTGTGGTCGCAAGTATATGTCCCGAGCTTTTCGATCGCCTTTCGCGTACGTTTGTGTTGTGTGGACCGACTGAATTTGCCCCTCCCTTGCACCAGTTCCTGCTGCTGTGCCGATTGGTGTCGGCCATGCTCAATCTCATCAACGACTGCGACGAGACGTTCAACTACTATGAGCCGCTGCATCACTGGCTGTATGGGTACGGGCTGCAGACGTGGGAGTACTCGCCCGAGTTCTCCATCCGCTCGTATGCTTACATCATCCTGCACGGTCTCTTTGCCTGGCCCGCATCGCAGGTGTACCCACTCAAGGTGCACACGTTTTACCTCGTGCGCATCGTGTACGTTTGGGTCATGACGCGACATCAAGGACACTCTCATGACTGACTGATTACTCAGCTTCGCGTTGTGGTCGGCTTTCACTGATGCGCATCTCTACGACGCCCTGGCTAGACGTCACAAGCTGGTGGGCCTGCTGCTCCTGATCTTTTTGGGGATGGCCCCGGGTCTGTTTGTCGCATCCACAAGTATTTTTTTTTTTTCCCCTTTTCTTTTTATTTTAAGCTGCCCTCAACTTGTTTTTGCAGGCTTCTTGCCGAGCACGTTTGGAATGACGTTTGTGACGCTTGCATACGCCTACTGGATCCACAATCTTAACCGTTACGAGGGCACGTCTGTGCCTCAAAAGCAGTTTGCGGGGATGGAATTCACCACCAGCATTGTCTGCATCGCCGTGGCTGTCCTCCTCGGCTGGCCGTTTTGCGGTGCCATGGGCATTCCGATCTTTATCGACTTTGTGGCAGTGTATCATGACATTTGATATTTGCGCAGTTAACAACTGTTACTCTAGGCACTTTGAACTGGTCAAGTTTGCTCTCGTTGCATTCGCATCCCTCGTGGCCATCCTGGTTCCGATGGTTTCGATTGATTATTTTTACTATGGAAAGATCGTGGTCGTGCCAGTGTCGATCGTCATCTACAAGTTTGTCGCCGCGATCTAAAGAACTACATCTTAACAAGAAATTCCCCCCCCCCAAAAAAAAAAATAGTGTGCTGAGTGGATCAAAAGGCCCCGACCTATACGGCACCGAGCCGTGGACCTACTATGTCATCAACCTGTTTTTAAACCTCAACATAGTCTGGCCCCTGTCACTCTTGAGTGTTCCCATCCTGGTAGGGAATAAATTATTTTTATATTATTTTTTTTTTCTAAATGTATTTTGTATTATTATTTTTCTTTTTTCTTTTTTTTTAAAACAATTCTCAGATGGTTGCAAGACCGTTCAAGTTCACCCAGTCGTTTATCTTGGCCACAGCAGGGCCATATCTGTGGCTGGCGATTTTTATGGCGCAGCCGCACAAGGAAGAGAGGTTCCTCTACGTGATTTACCCCTTGCTGTGTATGCAGGGTGCGATTTCCCTGACGTGCATCTGGGGACTGCTCCAGGCCGCCCTCAACCGCTTGCCTTCGCTCAAAGCATACTCGGTTATCAAGTTTAGCCCCACCGCGTTTGTGTTTGCGGCCATGGTGGTGTTTATTCTGCTCTCGATCTCGCGCAGCTTTGCCCTCGTGTTCAACTATGGCGGCTTCATGGAGACATGGAAAGAGGTGCCGGGCATGCTCCCCGGAGATCTCAACGTGGCCACAACAGGCATCGCGGCAGCCACCATCTGTGTGAGCAAAGAGTGGTACCGCTTCCCATCCCATTTCTTTGTCAACGAACCCTACCGGCTCGCCTTTGTCAAGTAGCTGCAACTCGGACTGGTTATTGTATTGAGTAATTCTTTTTTTGTAGGAGCGATTTTGCCGGTCTCTTGCCAAAGTACTATGAAGGCAGCGGCCCTGCATCGACGCGTCTCATTCCAGCCGGCTTCAATGACCTCAATCAAGAGGACGTCTCGCGATACGTCAACGAAACGACCGACTGTGGTTGGTTTGTGGATCTGTGCACCAAGGATGCGCCGTGCCTGCAGGACAGTGGATTGTTTCAGCCCATACACTGTGCTCCCTTCCTCGATGCGGCCAACTCGCGCTCATTGACGCGGGCTTTCTACATACCTGTCATATCGGAGGTGCACAACACCTATGGCGAATACTGCCTGTACCAGCGCAAATGGGATGCCAAGCCAAACAAGAGGCGACGGAACCCCGTGAAAAGCCAGCAAGGGGACAAGGAAGTGCAGGACGAGTACTGGAGCAATTATTAGTTTTGTCTACGTAACTACGTTACAAAAGAGTTGATATACAACAGAACGGATCAATCAACCGTGTGCTGGCTGAGTAGGAGGTCGTGACAACGATCGCACACACGCTCAGGGGCGGCTGATGATGGAAGTAGCATTCGCTGAGTCGTGCACGCGTCACAGAAGACCTTGCCGCAGTTACGGCAGTGGTGCTTGCGCACAATGAGGTTAAAGGCGGTCTGGCACTGGTCGCAGTTGAAAATTTCTCGGTCGTCCAGCCATTGCGAGCGCTTGATGCTCTTCTTATACGTGACCAGATTGTCCACCTTGACTTTGCTCTTGCCCAGCTCGCCTGCTAGCTCCACGATCGTGCTGTCCCGTTCGTCGACTTGCGCTCGCAACTCGAGGATCTGCTTATCGAGCTCGGCCAATCGTTGCTCCAACGGCTTGGCCTGTTCCAGTTTGAACAGGAGCTGGTCAATACGAGTGAGTGCCGCCTGGAGGCTCTTCTGTGCCGTGTCACGCTCTGTGATGAGCAGGTTGATCTGCGCCTCCTGGCGCTCCAGCCGCCCCTCCAGCTCCTTCTCGACCTGTACTTTGGTTGCCAGCGCCGCCTCGAGTTCCATCCTTCGTGCTTCCAGTGTGGCACTCTGCGAGCAATAACGACTTAAAATAAGCGCACGGTGAGAAAGAAAAAAAAAACACCTTTTCGTTGACCATCTGCAGTTGCCCGTCCAGACGTGCAACGGATTGATCCAGCTGCTTTTTCTCCTCCGAAATGAGCTTGCGAGCGATACGAGCCTTGTTGAGATCTTCGGAAGTCTGACCACACGCACTCGGAATTAGTATTGTACTTTTTTTTTTTTTTACAAAGGAAAACAAAAAAGACACTCGCCTTGTCTTTAGCAGCCTGCACATCCTCCAGACGTGCGAGCGCCTGCTTGAGCTGCTCTGACAGGCTTGCCCTTTCGCGATTATGTTCGCAACGCTCATTGTCCAGGTCAACGATGGCCTCCTTTTGCTTTTGAAGCAAGTACGACTCGCGCGACTCGGTCTCGCTGTATGATGGTGTAAATTGTTTTCTTTTGCCTGAAATGGAATAATTGTGTACGCTCGCAAGACACGCTCCTGGTCCAATGCAGCCTCACACTGTTTTCGAAGCCCAATCTCCTTTTGGTAGAGGTTGTTTAGCTCTGTCTTGGCATTTTGGCTGCTCTGTCGTTCGCTCTCCATGTCCTCTCGGAGAGCCTATTAAATATTCCAGTCGCGTGTCAAGAAGGACGAGGAAATTACTCCTACCGTGTACTGCTGTTGCGACGTCGCCTTTAGCCTAGCGTGCTCAGCCTCCAGACGCTGACGTTTCTCCTCCGACAAGCTCGCGTGCTCGGTTGCCTCGTCGAGCTTCTTTCTGAGGTCGCTGGATGCAGCAAGTGCTTCAGCGGCTGCGGCTGCTTTGGCTGCCAATTTGCCTTGGAGATCGCGCTGCATCTGCTCCAAATAGGCGTTTTGGTTGAGGACAGAGGTTAACCGCCTGGCGATCTCGTCGTTCTCCTGCTGTGGCTTTGCACTGGTCGCTGTAGATACAGCGGCAGGTTGTGCAGAAAAAGTCGTGTCTGGCAAAGAGTCTGTCGCCAAAGCGGTAGCCGGTGTCTCTGGAGGAGGAGAGGCGGCTGCTGCGTCTTGAGGAGCGATTTGCAGTTGATGAGATGGGGATGGCCCATTGTCCTCGATCTTTGCAAAGTGCGCCCCAAGGAGCAGTTCCAGCAGCGACTCTCGTACCCTGAATTGCGATATCTATCAGCATCTCTTTTTTTTTTCTCCAGGTGGAGGCACGTTACGATAGGGCCTCGTCTAGCTGAGCCATCGCAAAGTTCTTGAACAACGGGTAATCCTCGTCGTCAATAGCAGCAGGAGGAGCAAGGCTGTCGTGGCTACCAAAACGATACGATTATTTTTTTTTTTTCAACGACACACTAGGAATAAGGAAATGCAAACGCAATACCTCGCCTTAATAAAAAAGTTGAAGTTAATGGTCGAGCTTCCGAGCAGGAGACCGAGGAGGACGCCGGCCTGCTCGGTGAGCATGAACGCGTAAGGCTCGTACCACTGCTTGATCAGATCAATGTCTTCGACGATTGCTTTCATGTTGTCTGCCAGCTGCTTGTCCATGAGCGACATCTGGATCCACGCCACGCCCTGCTCGCCCGACCGCAAGTCGGTCATCTCAGTGATGCTCTTGATCGTTGACGCGCTCTTCATGTCCGTCATCAAGTATTAGTCTCTCATTTGCTGCACTTGCAGCAAGCTTACCTGCGGGCCGAGCTTGCTGACCGTGTCCTGGACCATGTCAAAGTACAATCGACGCACACCCCAGAGGTTTTTCTTGGCTGCGATTTGGCGGGATTAACACGACAACCCTGTGGGGGCAAGTTCGCAGTAGTTACGTTTGAGGCCATGGCGCAAGCACATGTCGAGCACGACGACGACCGCCTGGACCTCTGGGATCTCTTCGCCCAGTGGGATGCCCTCTTGATGGAGGCTTGCCTTGATCAACAGCTTGATCGCGTTGCTACGTAGTGGGAGGTCAAAACGACAGACGGACAAAACGACGGGGGCACACGTACCTGGACGCCGTCAGCAGGTTGGAGCGAACCCGTCGCTGCTCTTCCACAAAGCGCACCAGCAGTGCTGCCTGCTTGGGAGGGAGACTGGTGGGCGTCTGTCCTGGCTTGTAAGCTGGGGGGAGGCCGGTGGGTTAGCGAAATCAACTACGGTTGACGTCGCACAAACGTACCTGGCGACGACACGATCAGCAGCTCCTGTGGCTTGGCTTTGAGGAGCACGCGCAGCTCGCGCACTTGGTCGAGCGTCAGAGGCGGCGAGGGCGGCGTCGCCAGCAAGGCAGACAACGTCGTCAGAGCCGACAACATTTTGCGCGTCGTTCGTCTTTTTCGTGAAAGTTTCCGTTTCCTCGTGCAACTGCCGTGGACCTCCTTTAATCATTGAATGACGGACAAGAAGACTGCACAAGGTGAAGTGAAGAAAGAAAAGAGAAGAGGAGAAGAAAGAAAAAGATACTTGTACGAAAACAATGTCCAAGGTTCCTTAAGCAAGACCGGCAGCCTTCATCGATGCGAGCATAGTTGTTCCGAGCTTGGCGGGCGAGTCGGACACAACGACGCCGATATCTGAAAAAAAATAAATTAAACATCGTGCAGGATGAACTTGGGACTCACCTTGAAGAGCCTTGATCTTGTCCTCGGCACCACCCTTGCCACCGGCGATAATGGCGCCTGCGTGACCCATGCGACGGCCGGGGGGAGCAGTTCGGCCAGCGATGAAAGAGACGACTGGCTTAGGCTTGGCCTTTATTTTTTATTTATTGAAGAGAGACAAAAATATTATTAATTTTCCTTGAAAGCAAAACCTTGTTACCAGAGAGAAGTTGGCCTTCTTGAGGTAAGCAGCAGCCTCCTCCTCAGCAGAGCCACCGATCTCACCAATCATGATGATACCTATTTTGGGGATAAATATAGGAAAAACAATCCTTTCTTTTAGTACCCTCAGTCTCCTTGTCCTCCATGAAGATCTTGAGAGCATCAATAAAGTTCGTGCCGTTGAATGGGTCGCCACCGATGCCGACGCAAAGGGTCTGGCCAAGGCCGGCCGCGGTCGTTTGGGCGACGGCCTCATAGGTGAGGGTGCCGGAGCGGGAGACGATTCCAATCTTGCCGGTCTTGTGGATGTGGCCGGGCATGATGCCAATCTTGCACTGGCCGGGGCGGATGATACCGGGGCAGTTGGGGCCGACCAATCGGGTCTTCTCCTGCTGGAGGAGAGCGGTCTTGACCTGGTTGGTACATGAATTGTTTTAATAAATATAAAAAAAAAGGACAACGCTGTGTGCTGCAGCTGCAGGTACCTTGACCATGTCCTGCTGGGGGATACCCTCAGTGATGCAGACAACAAGGCCGATCTCGGCCTCGATGGCTTCCAGGATGGCCTGCAAACGAAAACAGGTCAGCACAACGACCCGTCTTCTCGTCAAGAAAAGAAAATTACCTTGCCAGCACCTGGCGGGGGGACGTAGATCACGGTCGCGTTGGCACCGGTTTCCTGCACGTCAAAAACAGGCGACAGCGCGCACAGCGTCAGCCACAAATGCAAGTACGGAAGTTGAATTAACTACCTTGATTGCCTCCTTGACGGTCGCAAAGACAGGGAGGTCGAGGTGCTTGCTACCAGCCTTTGCCGGCGAGACACCACCGACCATCTTGGTGCCATACTCAATGGCCTGCTGGCTGTGGAACGTGCCCTGTGCGCCTTCTATTTCAGCACCCGGCAACAAACGAAAAAAAAAACCCAGCCTGCCCAGTTACCTGCTTGCCCGTGAAACCCTGGCAGATGACCTTTGTGTGGCTGCCAATGTTGAGGTTCTTGATCGTCTTCTCGTAGTTGGAGGCGGTGGCAAAGCCGCGAACTAAGTGGGTTTTTTCCGCGAAAGAGGCAGACAAAGAGGAGGAAGCAGCGCGTTAATACGAGGTTAGCACTGGGATCCGAAGGCGTGAAAAAAAAACGCACCAGGCGCAGCAACACGACCAAGCATGGTTGATGTACTCGGAAATAGTTTGCAGATATGGCCGCGCTACTGCGAGGTGCCCACGCGCGGCTCCACCTGGTCCGCGTCGGTCCGGCGTCTGCCCTGGCTGGCAGTGCTGCCGCTGGCCGTGCAGTTGCTGGTGCCAGCGGCGGCGGCGGCGGCCTGGTACGGTTCGCTGTGCTGGTGGTCGTGCTAAGCAAGTTTTTCTCGTCTTCCTTTCTTTCTTTCTTTCTTTTTTTTTTCTTTTTCTTGCGCTGGCAGAGGAACCTTGCAACGGCGGCGACGGCGGCGTCGTACTTGTCCAAAGAGGAGGTGCTCAAGGACAAGTTCAACGACTCCAACTACCTCACGTCTGAGCAGTTTTACTACTTGCCCAACCGGTACGTCTGGCACAGCGTGCGGTTCGTTTTCCTGAATGATTGGCCCTTAGCCCTCGGACTGCTGCCTACTTCACGTCCAACGCCAAGTTCTACGATGTCCAATGGGAGCTGAAGAACAAGATTACCGATGCCAAGATCGAGCTGTTGCGTCGCAAGCACACGGGCGAGTACCTGCCGCCTGCGCTCTTGGTGTGTTTCCTCGGAAAGACGCTTTTTTTACAAGCCTGACCTGTAAAATAAAGGACATCCCCGATGCTACTGAAGTGACCGAGTCACCCGAGGCTGCTGAAGGTGTTGCCGTGATGACTGAGACCTATGAGGACGAGCAGGCACTCGAGTCCGAGTTCCTGGAGTACCTCAAATACGTCGATGGTAAAGCGATCGCCGACGTCCATTTCTAAACTGGCAAACAGGGGAAATCGCCCACATGGACAAGACCTTTGAGACCTCGTCCAAATTTCTGAGCAAACTGCTCACCGATTATCCTGGGCTCAAGGCTGACAGCAACACGATGGCAGCTTTCGAAGCCATCAACGTGCAGGTCGTGAGCATTAACGAGGACACGCCCCCCTCAGTCCGCGAGAGCCTCATCGCCGAATGGAATGCCAAGTACACTGCTTTCCTTACGGTACGAAAAAGTATGCGCGCACGGTTTTAAATAGCCCACTACTTAGACTGTCGCCTCAAAAATGCCCGGGCGAGACAGCATCGAGACCAAGTGCCAGCTGTTGAAGCAGGCTCTCGAGCCCGAAATCGTTGACCCATCCGATAATGACAAGAAGAATCGTCACACACCAACAATCCGAAACGAACTCTTGGCCCACATCAAGGAAATCCAAGGTGAGGAGAAAACAATTATTTGCCCTCCTGAAAACAATATGGCGATCATTCAGATAAGGAAATCCCGGAAACAATGAAGATTCGAAGGACCTGGGAGCTCGTACATTCTGCCGTGGCCAGCATTGTCGACGAGGTCAATGTCGCGGACGTCACAGACGTTCTTATCAGCGAACAAAACTCGTTTAACGAGGCTGCCCGTTTGGTAAGTTTTTGTGCCTAAATTTTTATTTTTTTTTGGTCAATGTAAATTTCTTGACATGATCTCAGCTATACTCTGCACTGGGCGGCCGCGAAGGTCAAATCGTCAACCTCACAGGAAAATCTCCTGTCCGTCACATTGTCCGGCTCGACAAAGACGCCAGTAAGAACAAGGATGCAGCTTCAGCTGACATTGGCCTGCAAAGCGAGGTAAACAAATGCAATCTTGTGTTTGAAAATAGTGCTAACAGTGAGAGTTGACAACAGCTTCTTCAAGGATACAAGAGTTCGTTGGAAAGACTGTTAGATGCATTTGTGGGCGTACAGGAGGACGTTGAGGGTGATCGCACTCACGGTACGCCCATTTATATTTACCTTTTTTTTTTTTTAATTCTGAAAATTTCGCTCTTTTTGCAGTACTGCAGCAGCACGTGTTCAAAATGGCGACGGAAGATGCCGACTCCATGAACGAAAGCTTGTCGTACCTGACGTCGGCTGTGAAAAAGGCTTCGTCCAACCCTGCCTTTGCCTACGAACTCACGTCCCTCTTTGCACACTACACCGAGCTGCACAATCTCATTGTCGAGCTCCAGGATTTCAAGAAGCCGATGAGAGCGCTCGACCGTCTTCGCGTACGTATCCAAATCTTACTGGCAGTTTCAAAAAAATAAAAATAAAAATAAAAACATCACAGGCGTACATTCACACGCAAGAGCTGCTACGCGCCCAACACATCAAGCTCATGGACGCTCTCTTTGAAGCCGAGCTTGCTCCAGAGCAGCCAATGGACTTGGCAAACGCTACTCCAATTGAACTTTTCGAGGCAGATTTCGAGAGAGCTCGTAACGCCGCTCACTTTGTATGAATGGAAGATTACTGGTCTGTCGCGTGCTAAACTTCTTTCCTCTTTTCTTTTTGCAGACAATGTTTGAGGCCAACAATCATAACGATCGCAAGACAGTCTTCACAGCCTTCAAAGATCTCGAGACTGTCTATGTCGACGTAAGTTATCGATTTCTTTTCCCAGTATTTTAAGGAACTTTTCATTTTTTCGCAGGGGCGGCCCCCCCCCCAC
>Ga0302227_10001635_pt1 | contig 16361 bp, 27 predicted proteins | sample II_Palsa_N1_1_FD_193525 | JGI IMG/M metagenome (GOLD analysis project Ga0302227, IMG submission 193525) | Peat permafrost microbial communities from Stordalen Mire near Abisko, Sweden - II_Palsa_N1_1 | ecosystem: Environmental > Terrestrial > Soil > Palsa > Peat permafrost | place: Sweden...
AAACGAAAAGCGCGTTTTAAATGCATTTTGGACCGCGTCTCAAACGCATCTCAAACGCATCTCAAACGCGTCGCCGGAAAGGCTTTTGAAAGCATTTCTGACCGCCTTCGAAATGCGCCTGAGATGCGTTTGTGGCAATGCGTTTTAGTTCCATTCGAAATACGTTTGTAAATGCGTTTTAAACGACATACAAATGACCAGAGCCGCCCGCGCCACCCATGCCACCCAGGCCACAGCAAGCAACTGAAGGAGAAGAAGAAAAAAATGGAAGCAGAGAAAAGAAAAAACAACCTGAAAGGGAGAAACCGATCTTGATCAGGTCGAGTGAGTTGGCCGCCGGGTAATCGCCGTCCTCTTCATCTGCCTCGTTTTTGCGCGTGCCCTGGCGCTTGCCTTCCTCGTCCTTGTCCGACGACTCGTACGTGGTGCAGTACAACAACAGCAACAACAACAACAACAACGACAACAAGCGTCGTCGATCCGTCGACGACCCTAGTCAAGGTACAAGTACTATTTTTTATTTATTTTTATTATAGACGCCGTCAACCCCGCTGGCGGGGAAAACAAGCGTCGTGACCGTCGTCCTCGTTAGAATCACTTAATCGAGGCTTCACAGGCCTCGACAACCGTGCCTAGAAGGCTATACATCCTGTACGTTTCTTTTTTTTTTACATCAAACCCTAATTTCTTTCTTCAATTGTAACATGTCCTCTTCGACCTCCGTCGCCCATCCTGTCCACATTCGACGCCCCGAATGCATTTCAAACTCGTTTCCTATTCTAAACACATTGCAAATGTATTTCGTGTCACTCAAGTTTTCACCAGAGTTTTTTTTTGGCGCCCAATTTTCAACGACGTCGTTACAACAATGCAAGTCGACGACCTGTCCGAGTACGAGGTCGAGCGGCTGGCCAACATTCAGCGCAACCAGGAGCTTGCCGAGGTGAGCTTCGTTGGTCTTCTGCTTATTGGCGGTTAACAAGGAGGAGCAAACAGATGCTCGGTCTTGGATCAATGAAGCTGGCTGCGCGGGGCGTGACCAAGGGAGACGGTGGACAGGAGGACGACGACGGCCGCGCCACCGAACGCAAGCGCAGGTTTGCAAATGTGTCCCCCATTGGCATGTGGAAGTCGGCGCCTCCTGAAATCAAGCGGTCCAAGCGCATTGCTGGCGAGCCCGGACCCTCCTTTCCAGTGAGGGAAGTCACACCCAAGCTCGAGCGCGTCAAGGAGGCCATCGAAGACATCGTGATCGCCGAGGACGACGAGCAGATCAAGACTGACCCGTCCACCGTGTACACCCATGTGATCTGGAAGGGCCTCCGTTTGGGCTCTGAGCTAACCGAGTACACGGTAACCGACGGTTCCCTTTCTCTCCACACGACGCTATAACGCTTGCTTTGTGGTTAGATCCCGGCGGATGTGAGTACGCCGATTACTCTTCTGAGCATTGGCACAATGATCCTCGATATTGGCCGTATTGTCACGGGTGAGAAGCGGCACCTGTACTGGCCCCGAAAGGGCGTAATGTTTAAGCACCCGTTCCCCGTGGGCTACCGTGCTGTGAAGGATGTGTTTGGTCATCGCTTCTTCATGAGTATTTTGGAGACTGAAGAAGGCCCGCTCTTTGAGATTGAAATCGAAAACGGCGAAAAGTGGCATGGACCGTCTGCCACTTCCCCTTGGAGTGACATTTGCAAACGTTTCACTCGCACCAAGAAGACCCGAGTGAGCGGCCCTCTAGTACGTTCTTTTCTTGTTTCTTTCTTCAAAAAAAATTTTTTTTTGAAGTCGTGAAAATAATAGTTTTACGGCTTTTCCGACCCCATCACGATGAAGCTTATTGAAAGCCTGCCCGGCTACGAGCCGTGGGGGTCTGTCGAGCTGTACATCCGTGAATTGCGCCAGCGTGAGCGAGACGATGCAGCAGCAGCCGAAGCCGACGGAAACAAAGGCAATGATGCAATGGTTGTCGACTCGCTCGAGCTCTCATCCGATCCTGTCTCTTCTTCCTCCTCCTCGGCCGACACGTCATTTGTCGAGCCCGAGGACATCTTCGCGTCGTCCAGTGCCAAGAACTCTGGAGGAATAGAATAAGAAAGAGGGATAGAGAAAAAAAGTAGAAAAAAACTCGAAAGAAAATTTGGAAAAAACTCGGGCGAAAATGTCGCACGGCGGCGTCACCCAAGCCCTCGCCGTCATCTACGACCCGTCGAGCACGAGCGAGGCTCGCCAGGCTGCGCAAAAGGCACGATGCTGTCTCTCCATCCCTTCCGTGTTGCACCTAAACCAAGCACATACGAGTAGTTTTGCGACGACTTCAAGGAGACGGCGGGCCCAGAGTACGGCCTCCACTTTGCCCATGTGCGCAATGGGCTGGGCGACATGGTGCGCCACTTTGGGCTGCACCTGCTCGAGCACATTGTCAAGACGCGCTGGGACATTGGCTCGGATGCGGACAAGCAGGCGATCAAGGATGCCGTGCTCAGCCTCATGCACTCGGTACCGCACAAGCCTTGTTCACTACCGGTAACGAACATGAGGGGGGACACACAAAACAGGGAACGATGCCGATCCAAGAAGAGCGCGTGTTCCTAAAGGAAAAGCTGTGTCAACTCGTCGCCGAAATGGCCGTGAGAGACTGGCCGCAGCGATGGCTCCAGTTGACGGACCAGCTCGTGACCCTGATGTCGATGGGGGTACATCGCACACACACTCGTGCTCTTTTTTTTTTTTCTCTCTCGTTGTGACTAAATTGTGCTGCAGCCCTCCCAAGCCGAGTTGGCGCTGCTGGCTCTGCGCACCCTCAGCGACGACGTCTTCCACGGGCACGGGAACGGGACCATCCCGGATGCGCGCCGCAGCGATCTGCTCGCAGGGCTGGTACTCTTTTGTGTTCAACCGGGCCGACTTACTATTAACGCCTATTTTTATTGGCAGACGGCTGTGAGCCCGACACTTTTGCCGTTGATGATCAAGATCCTGCAGGACCACGCGATGACAGCGGCAACCACCCCTGCACACGAGACCCTTTCTGTCGCGGCCCTAAAGGCGATGGCGTGTTTCTGCGAGTGGATCGCGATCCCGATGGTGAAAGAGTACAACCTCTATGATCTGCTGGTCAGGCTTCTGCCCTTGACACCAGCCCTCCGTCTGGGTGCGTGCGAGGTGCTTCTCGTGATCGTGGCAAGAAGAGTCAGGCCAGAGGAGCGCGATATACTGCTGCACTTTGTCGACTTTGTGGAACACTTTCAAAACGCCCTGGCCGCTGCCGGACCTGTCATCGAGAACAATCGTGTCAACGAATCAGTGTACACATTTCAGAAGCGCGTGGCCATGGTACTTGTTGGGAGGGAAAAAAGACTTTTTTTCTAATGTTATGCTCGAATTGTTTCAGATCTTTGCAGCGTTCGGAACGCACCAAATTACCGCCAAGGGAGTCAAGGCGCCGGCAAACATGCGATCCTACTTGCAGACGCTCTTGGGCATGTACAGCCACGACAGCCTGCTGATCTCTTCCTTCAGCGGTCCGTTCTGGCTGGCCATTTTGAAACAGCAAAACGACTTTATCACGGTAACTTGTAACGGAGCTTCTCTGTCTTATTTGCCTCAACACAACAGACCGAGCTTCTAGTCGACCTCATCAGGCGCAGCGCACCAAAAATGATAAAAGTCGGCGACCCAGAGCTGGAAAACTCGCCGACCTGTCTCTTTTCGGCTGTGGACTTTGACACGGTTCCCGAGTTCCGTCGCTTTTACGCTGTCCTGCGCCGACGGCTAATGGACATTATACGCCTAGCGACGCAACTGGAGCCGATCGCCTCGCTCGATCACGTCAACGCTCTCTTTGTCGATCTCGTCCAACAGCAGGGGCCCATCCTTTCCAAATCCGAAAAGACGACCGTACAGTCGACACTGTACCTGCTGTGGGACGGGCGCGTCACCCTCCTTGAAGCCGCCTTCCAGGGTATCGGAGTGTTCCAGGCTCACAAGCCCACACACGCGCCTGGCGCGGGCGCGGCTGCGTTGGACCCCAAAATCCGAGCGCTTTGTCGACAGCTGTTGCAACTCATTATCCAGGACACCGTCAACGAGCCACTCATCCTGGCTCGCCGCCTCAGTGCCATGCAGTCCTTTGGGCCCTACTTTGTCCACGACGTTGAGCCGCTGCAAGCCTGCCTCAACATGGTACTCTCATTTTATTATTATTGTTGTTATTTGATAACGGCGTTTGCAGATCTTTGCAAGCATTACATACACTTTGCCAGAGGAAAAGACTTGGCCACTTTCGATGGATTCAATGTCACTCAGGCGTAAGGGTGCCTCCACTCTCCTTCGTCTCGCTCGCGATATCCCTGTCATCCTTCTCGTGCGTACCTTCCAAATAGAACAAAAAAATTTTTTTTTGACATTCTTCTTCAATACAGCCACTGCTGCCGTCCCTCCTAAACATGTTTCAGTCACTCGATGCAGACAAGCGTGTGACAGAGGGGGAACGATCGCAGATACTGGAAGCCCTGCTCGTGATCAGCTTGGCGTCGACGGATGCTGCAGTCCGTAGTCAGATCATCAACGAGCTCTTTGCCCCTCTCGTGGAACAGCTCGGTGCCTCCAGAATTCACGGTCATGTGCGTGATGTCGCATCGTTCATCCGCGGCGTCGGCATCGAAACTCTCTTTTCCCAAGGTACTCTGGTAGAAAAGAGATAAGAAGGTCTAATCTGTGTTTCCCTAGGCACGGGACCGCGACCGGACGTTCCGATCGCCCCAAATCTCGTGCCCGCTCTCCAACAGGCCCAACAGAGCCGCCGAGAGCTGTTCTACACACTGAACACGACATTTGTGCTCCTGCGATGTGTAAACGACAACATGAATCAGGACGCGTCCGGCGCCACGCCAGCTCAGCACCCGCTTGCGTCGATTGTGCCGTTAGCCCTGCCACTGGTCGCTCAAACGATCAGCGTACTTCACGCCCTCTGGAACCCTCAGAGCTGGCCGGCAGGCATCCCCGCAACACTTCAAGCCGAAGTCCTCGCGATCACGACATATGAACGCAACTCGTTCCTGGGTGACCACGAGGGCACCGGCGGCGGCGGTGGTGGTGCTTACGACACAGAGGATGCCAGTACATTGGTTTCTTCGTCGTCTATAACCATCGCGTCAGAGCTCGCTGCGTTGCGGCTCTACCTGTACAACCTGCGCGTGGCTTGCTACCAATTCATGGGCCAGCTGACGCAAGTGCGCGACGTCCTCTATGCCACACCCAGCTTTGCTCAGATCGTCACCACGAGCACGTTTGCCAACATTGACTTTATTGAACTGCGTCACTGGCGGCATCTCCTGAGTACGAATGGATGTTTATTACTTTTTTTTATTTATTAAAAAAAGGTTTTTTTTTTTTTTTGTGCAGCACACTATATCAAGCCAGTCATAACCTCGTGCCCAGCTGAGGCCATGCCTCTTGTGCTTACACCCATTCTTCCATCCTTGTTTGCGTACCTCAGTCACAAACTCAACGCCGAGTGGGTCGCCTTTGATGCTCCGCAGTAATTAAACAAGACGGAGAAAAATTATTTGACTTACAATCGCTATCAGGGACGACGCCAAGCAGACCGACTATCTATCGACGATTATCGGAGAGAAAGTCTTGCGCGATGTCACTCGTGCGTGCACCGATATTTTCACGGTCATATTTTCATCGGCGACGCCGCAGGCAACGAAGGATCAAGATGCGGCCGAATTGGCCGAGACTGCCGCAGAGGACGAGATGGATGGCAACAGTGCCCCTCAAATTGTCCACAGCGCCGACCACCTCAGCATGCTGATCGATTATCTGCTGACGCAGCAGGTAAATAAATGGGGGAAAAGGATATCTGGGATAAACTTATTTCTGAGCAGGACGTTTGCGCAAGTGTTCTCACGTTTATCGTTGCGGCTTTGTCGTGGCACGACACAATTTCATGCCGCCGATCGGTGGCCATCTGCGAGGCAGTGGTCACATGGGACGCCTCGCATCAGCATGCCTTGGCTACGTTTATTGCGCGCGACGTTTTCATTGGTGGTCTCAGGGTATGCTCAACAATTTAAATATTATTTTTTTATGCATACGGCTGGCTGGAAAAGGCACTCCACGATGGATATCACGAGGATGGCCACAACAGTTTGATCGGACTCGTCACACGCATCTACTCTGAACTGAGACAGCACACCAATCTGTCGCACGAAGTCCTTCTCTCCTTGCCTGGGGTCACACCCGCGAGCGTGCAGGCATTCGAAGCTGAATTTTTCAAGAATTCGCAGGAGCGCAAGCGCAGATCGGCCTTCCGCAAGTTCTTAAGCGACTTTATCGGGGTATTTGATAACTACCTCAAGTAAAATTAAACTATTTATGTCTGTTGACCAACAATAGAAATCAGTGGGCCAGTGGTTCTCGGCGCGCGTCAATATCCGCGCACTTCCTGAAAAGCTGTTTATCCACCAGCCAGGGCGTAGATTTGCCGGTGGCGACGTGGATGGCGACGAGCCCAACGGAGTCGTGAGCCTCTTTGAGCAAAACTAAGAAAGGGCCCTTTTACGTTTGATTCGTAATATATATATATGTAATATAATAAAAAAAAAAATGGCTCTTCGCCTTCTGGTTGTACATTTGGGCCCTAAAGTAACTTGAATCTAATAGCTGCTCCGTGTCGAGTTTTTTTTATCTAATTTTATTTAAAAGTTTTTAATGCTGCTTGGTGCCTGTTGATTGGGTTGCCGCTGCCGTTGACACGGCGCTGTTGGCGCTGTTGAGTTCGCTGTTGATGATCGAGCTGCTGCCACTCCGTTGCTGGAACTGCTCGAGGCCGGGACAGTGTTGGTGCTCGACGAGGAAGATCTTGCATTCCATCAGTCTCTTTTTGAGGTTCTCGACTTCGTTTGCAAGCGCAGTACGCTGGGTCAGGCTCTCGTTGACGCGGGTCTCCAGATCAGTGACCTCATTGTGTTTCTTCACGCGGAAACGGCGGGCAGCGTCACGGCATCGCTCCTGGCGCCTGCGTTTTTTAGCCTGCTTGATGTCCTCGGGGTCTTCTTGGCCCTTTCGCTTGCGTGGCACGGGCACATTCGCAGCCGAGTTTGAATCGCTGGCACTGCCACTATCTGAGCCCGCTATCTCTGCGGCGATGGCCAGGCTGGTCACGCCATAGTTTGCCGCGGCGGCATCCAAGGACAGAGGTTTCACAGCGGCTTTTGGAACTTTGGCGCGGCCCTTTGCTTTCGGCTGCGTTGCAGGCGGAAGGATTGGCTGCTGCTCCTGTTTCTGCGGCTGTTGCAGAAGTTGTGAGAACGATGGGGTGGATAGGAACGACATGATGGAGGACCCCTTCCCAAAGGGCGCCGCACCGCTGCCCGGATTGTACCACACGGCGGCGCTGTTGTCCTGCTCAAAGCGTCAGGCGAATGGCCAAGCCAATGTGCATTGTAGTACAGTACCTCAATCGCAAGGGCAATTTTGTTGCTTTCAAAAGTATTGTCACCAGAGGTCGTTTGCTGGTTGCCGCTGTTGCTTGCAGATGGGGCAGCAAGCACAGACGACGAGCCATCAGGGAGCAAATTCGGGTCCTTTGATTTCATCATGTAAATTATTATTATTTGCAAAAAAAAAAAAAAAAAAAAAAATATTTTTTTTTTTTTTTTTGAATACCGAGTTGCCCAGTTTGGCCAGGATGTTGCCAAAGTAGATTGTCTGTGCCTTTTGCAGCTGCTCGTCGGGGATGTTGATCGGGAGGGTCGAGACCGATTCGTTGACCTTGGGGCTCTGCAGCGGGAACGACGACCATGACGAGCTGGGCGTGAGCAGCGGCGGCACGATCGGCAGCTGCGAAGACGACTGACTCGGCGTCAGGATCCCAGGGGTTGAACCCGATTGATCAACAAAGAAGGGCAGGTTTGAGAAGGAGCCAAAGCTGCCCGCAGACCTCGGTAGGTTCATCGACAGGGGGACCTTTGACTTCTTTTCCTGCTGCTGCTGCTGCTGTTCAATGGCCGCCTGCTTGCTCTCGTGCGCAAACACATTGTGCTCGACTTTAGACGAGGTCTGCTGCTGGTGCTGGTGCTGCTGCTGCAGTGAACCAGTGGACGCAGTTCCGTCCAGCAAATTGGCAAACTGGTGCGAGACCACAACGTTCGTGTTAAAAAAAGCACATGGGAGGACATACTGATTGGGGCGTCATATCAGTGACAGACTGACCGCCAGTGCCCAGGACCGACAGCATCATCATGGGGGAATCGCCGGTGAGGGGTCCGTTGGATTGGGACCGCGTCAACGGTCGTCTGGATTTTCGGCAACAGCGCATTGTTTTTTACGTTGAACATGGCAACAGACCCCCCCCCATTTAATGCTCCACGTACTTTGGCAGTTGCGGGAGCCCCGCAGCCTTCTCAGCGACGAGCGGTTCCATTTGTTGATTCGCTGTTTGGAAGTGTACACGTCAACAAAATTGCCGACATTTTAACTGGCTGCATGCAGTGCCCAGTATTCAGCCCGAATTGTCGAAAATGTCCTACATTGCCCGACGTACGAGCCCGGACGACTAGCTATTTGCACGCAGGGGTAGTACTTTACACGTAGTTACATTGCTTTAATTCCAAATGCTTTTTCTTTCTTTCTTTCTTTTTTTTTTTTTTCAAAAGCTCATCGAACCCCCCGCGCCATTCTCGGCAAACTTGAGCGATGACTTGACGTGGACACAGAGCAGCCTAAACTTGGATCGGGCGAGCTCAAGGAGGTCCGTGAGCTGCTCGTGCTGCGGGTTGTCGTGCGGGAACTGACGGATGACCTCGATGAGCGATTCCAGCGCGCGCTCGGTCCTCGTCGGTAGCGGTTTGGGCAGGGTGGCCTGCCATGCGAGCGCACATCCATAGTAAAACCCGACCTCCTGCCCCGTCCGCAGCCCGTACGTCACGCCGACCTCGTATCCTTCCACAAACCCAGCCGTCGCCCCTGCCTTGACGCCGTCCTCGTAGCCCTTTTGCACAAACCTGTTCGCAATCGACGGCCGGTTAGTTGAGCCCCATCCGTCCATCTCCGTTTATTGTGCTCTCCTTCGTTCGTACCCTGCCTCCAAGTTCAAAGCGGCCTCGACTGCGTCGTCCATTTTAGGCGTTGCAAAAGATGTGTTCAGCCCTGAGGAAGCATCATGATTTGTACCTTTTCCCTCCTCCTCACTCACGCACACACACTGCCCACCACACACACACACACACACACCCCTGTGCACCGTGTATTCGTGTGCGGCCCTTGGGAAATATAGGGGGAAAAAAAAAAAAAACGTAAACGTACGACCTCTTTTGACCCCGTGTTTTTGTGGGGAACGGCAGGGAACACTCAATGCACGCGATCGACAACGCGTACCCCGAGCGGGACGTATTCCTGTGGCCGTGGTCTTCCTCGTCGGCGGGCACACCAGCACCACCACCAGCAGCAGCAGCAGCGGCAGCGGGAGCAGCAACAGGGACATCCATGACGGGAGGGATCGCAGTCAAGTCACACAACACAAACGGAGGCGACCTGTCCCCCTCGTCCTCGTCCTCGCCCACAACGTCCAGAGCATCAGCAGGCAAGGACCTGCGTTCCATGTCTGTTGCAAGTACAACGGACGCGGCGGCGGCCGCGGCCGCGGAGACCAGACGCGACAGTGACACGAGTTCCAGCAGCCTGGGTGTCGAGTCAAGGCCACAGCGAGCGGCCTCGACTGCGTCAATGTCGTCGTTTGCGCGGACGCCCGTGTCACGGAAGACGTCCAGTGCAGGCAACAGCGTCTACTCGTGGTACAGCACGCTCTGGCCCTTGAGCACGTCATCGTCCTCGGGGCCCCCGTCCATGTCTGGCGTCATGCCCACGACCCCGACCTCACTCGCCGCCGCTGGAGCACACGCCGCAGCCGTCGACAAGTTTAAGCTCGCAGAGGCGCGCCAGTCTGGCCGGCCCGTATTTGCGCTCTGCCGCACGACCGAGTCCAAGCTCGGCTACTGGATTTGCTACGTCGTGGATACTGTGCCCGACGCCAAAGGTTTTTTTTTCTTTGCTGTTGTTTCTCTTTTCTAACCACGGACAAAAACAACTAGACGGCAAGTGGATGATGAAACTTGCACCCATGGATGAGGCAAAGATGGAGGAAAAGGCGCCTTCGCCGGTTCCAGACGAGAGCGGCAGTAGATCCGAGGCAGTGGCCGGAATCAGCGCTGCTGACATCAAGGCCCCTGGTGTTATTTACAACTGCACTGCTGCTTCACTCCTGGAGACCTTTTGGGAGCACGAGAATCACCTCATCCCCGTGGAGATGACGTCGCTGGATCCTGATGCGGCAGATCCCACCCTCGCCGTAGCGTTTTTTTCCCCCCCCCCTCTTCAAAGAAAGGTCTCATTGTCTTTTTTTAATCTAATAGCGGTATCAAATGGTCTCGGACGCAACCACCTTGTTGATCGAGGCGTTGCAACCGAAGACCTCGGAGAATCCGGCCTCACAACTGGCATCTGCTGGCAACAACTCAAACAACGCGAGCGTCGATGTCTTGCCGGCCACAGACACGTTTGAACTGATTGTGCCCATGAACCCAGATAGCCCCGATGAGAATGTGCGTTTATCATCATTTTGAAGAACAAACTGAACTTTCGTTGCAGTTGGACTATAAACTCGCCACAAGTATCCCTGAAGTGAACAACTATTGCAACGAAATGATTTCTGGCCTCATTCGGCAGGTAATATTTGGCAGAAAAGAAGCAATCGCCCCGTTAAGAAGTATTATTTCAGATCTCCATGGCCGACAACAAAACAAATGGCATGTGGCAACTCATGCGCCAGTCTGAGGGCATCGAGGTTTTCTACAAGGCGACCAAGGCCAATATCTACCACTGCTACATGGCGCGTGCTCAGATCAAGGCGTCGCCGTCCGAAATCAAGTACATTCTCCGTCATTCCAAGAACCGCGAGGAGTTTGACCCGATGTGCAAGTCCACAACGATGATCCAGCGCATTGACGAGAGCACCCACGTAAAAATAAGCGCACCCTCTTTTTTTTTTTTCATCGCTCTAAAAGCATGTCTCTCTCTCTTTTCTAGATCCTGCACTTTATCGACAGCAAATTCTTTGTCAGTCGAGAGTTTTGCGTGCTGCGCCACGACCACACGACGCCCGAAGGGAATGTGTACCTCGTGAGTAATTCGGTACGGACGCACAAGTGTCTCGAGGTGGACTCGCTCCGGTCCGATGTCCTCCACAGCGGGTTTGCGATGATTTCAAGAGGCAAGGGCACATGCACGATGACCTACATCACCCAGGTCAACCTGCGCGGCATCATTCCCTCCATCGTGGTAAACTACGTCCTCGACATGCAAGTCTATGGCGTCATTCAAAAGCTTCGATCGTACTTTGAACTGAAGAAACGCTATGAGCGCAACATGAAATCCGCAGCCTCCTAAAAATAATTTTTTTTTTTTTTTTAGAAAACATGCCCTATCCTTCGCTATATGTGTCGCTATGCAGTACACTGTAAAAAAAAAAAAAAAAAAACTTGTCTATCAACCGAAAATGGATAAAACTTCACTTCAAATCCGAGTTGTCAAACAGGCAGACAAGCTGATCCGATGGGGCATTCTCGATCAGTGTCTCGTACGCAGCCACAAACTCGTTCATGATGTCCCTGGCCTCTGCAATAAAATAAGATTAGCGCCAAGGGAAAAAAAATGTGGGGCGCGTACTGTCGATCTTGACGCCACCAGACGTGTTGCGCGACAAAAGGAACGGGTCTGGTAGTAATAAAAAGAGGATCGTGGTAAGACAAAGAAAACTGCAGTTTGTGCTACTACCTTTAACAACCAAGGGCTCGCTAAAACCGCTGTTTTTGCGGAAGACCTGCTTGTCCTCGCGAATGCAGACCTGACATGAAAAAAAAAAAAAAGTTGACAAAAAATACGTAAATATTTTGTACGATGTGGTTTTGGAAATCAAACTCGAAGGCAAAATAGTGGAAGAAACCAACGAGCAATTGCGCAGCCGTCACTAAATTGTCGGAGCCAGCGTGCCCATTTGCAAATAGCAAGTCCACGTCGCTGTGAAAGGCGACGTTCCATTCGTCTACCAGGACAGGCACGAGATCTGGAAGGCCCGCAAGCGGACTTTGGAGGTAGGGCAGGACGCGCGAGCGTTGCAAGTAGTGAACGACCATCAGAGTGAGAGCATAGGACGACAGATTGCCTTTGCTTGCTGCAAGGAACTGTTGTTAAAAACAAAAACCAAAAAAAAAAAAAAAAAAAAAAAACTCGGTTTATCGACCAACAAACCATCGTGGATTTCACGTCTGGCTGCCCACCGCTTGACGGCGAGGATCAGTGGTGCAACTCGACGGTCGAGCAGGCGATAGGTTTTCAAGAGTTGGCTGTTGTGCAGAGCCTGTGGTTTCATCGTTAATATCAAACGAAGGAACCAATTTTCACTACCAGGGTATTTCCGACGGACAAGTCGCATGCGATCGCCTTTGATTTGGATACATGCACTTTGAACTTGACGATGGGAACCTTGGCGTGCGCGATCATAACTATCGACGACGTCGTCAACCCACTGCTGTCGCTCTTGAGGGCGCCGGATAGTGACCGGAGCAGTTTTTTGGCATTTAGGTCGGCGTCGCTGACAAGGCACAAGTCAAGGTCGCCGTTGTTGAATCCAAGACCGGTCACTGTCGAGCCAAATGCCAGCACCTCTGCTTGCACTGCAATCCGCATCAGTGAAGTACCCCGCAACATACGAGAAAGCACCTTTCATGCCAGCGACAATTTCCTGCAGATCGGACCGAATCTTGTCGTATGTCTGTGCCTCGGCCTCACTAAACGAGGCTGACGTGACGAGATCGGAAAGATGCTCGTCCAGCAGGGACCAGTGCTCTGCTGGGAAGGCCTCGTGATAGAATGGCGGGTACTGAGGAAGCTCGTCGCAAAGTAGTTCTTGGTCGTAGAGAAAGCGTGACGCAAACTGCTTGTTTTTCTGTTCTAGTCGGGAGAGAGTATTGTCCTTTCTTACAGTGGGCTCGAGCTCCTTCCAAATCTTGCTGTAGGTGTTCTTGGCGGACTTGGCCAATGTGCCCAGGACGACTTCATTGAGGATGTCTGCATCCGTTAGGGTTGTCGCCCTAAGGTAAGCACAGTGATTAGAGAAAACCAGCCGACCATGAAAAGAGAGACTTACAGTTTTGCATGGGAAATCAACGCCAACTGGAACAGTGACAGGTGGTACGTTTGGCCAGCAAGTGTGCACGGGAGGGTCTACAGCGAAAGATAATTAAAAAAAAAAAAACAGCAACCGCAAGAGGACGACACCTGGCAGAGACGCGCTACTTCAGTACCCAGCAGGCACCAGTAGGCCGTAGAGGAGATCTCACTGTGGGGGACCGCTTCAGAAGACGACAGCAATTTCGTTTTTTTACCTGATGAGGTCTGTCGTCAAAGTAATGATGCAATCAATGTACGCCTTGAGTCCCACGGAATAATAGACATCCTCGAGAAGGACGTACTGTTCCTTGAGGAAAGCAAGACCTGTTTGTAGACAGGGGGAGGGGAGGGTCACTTTCATATGCGACAAGCGAATGACCGGGTACCAAAGCGAGGATCGCACGCGATTTCGAGGCAGACCACGTTTACCAAGGCCCACTTGTAGTGCGATGCAAAAAAGGCAACGGTCTTCAACAGACCGCGCGGCACGACCTTGATGATCGTGTCGTCCAGACAGACAGCGCGGAGGGCATCGATCTCCGCCGGCTCAAAGCCGTCGACGTGTTTTCGTAGCACGCTGCCGTTCGAGGCAAAGAGCACCTCAAGGCCATCCTGCAGGCAGGAGGGGACGCGGTTGAAAAAAACCAATCACAGAACGCAGATCTGCTCACGACGATACATTCAGCAACTCCACGACGACAAACTTGGACGCCTTGACCGAACGCAGTTGGCCCACCTTTGGCGATAGATACGACTTTTGCACGTGCCTCGCCACTCGTCTAGGCCACAAAAGAAGTTGCGGTGAGATCTCGTCATCCATCCTCCCCAGCTCCTTACTCTTCTGCCTTTTGCAACGTGGCCAGCGCCACGGTATCGACTGAAAACGTCTTTGACGCTTCCGCCATGATTTCAAAAGTGCACTCCACAGGACCAGCATGAGAATCGAAGGTGCAGTTGCTGTCGTGACGGGCGGAGCGAACGGCCTTGGCGGCGCGACTGTTGAGGCGATCGTTACCAAGGGTACTACCACTTGTCATGCATACGAAGGATCGGCTGGTAGTGATATCGACGGACAGGTGGAAGGGCAGCCATCCTCGACATCAAGGAGGAGGACGCGGTTGCCTTGGTCCAGAAGCTGGGCGGGCCATCCAAGGTGCTCTGGCCAGGACCCACCGACATCACCAGCGAGGAGTCGGTCACCAAGGCGCTAGATCTCACGCTCAAGACGTTTGGGCACATTGACATTGTCGTGAACGCCGCAGGTGTCCCGTGGGTCCAAAAGGTGCGTTCTGCTGTCCTCTCATGTGTGTTATTTATCAGCAATTGTAATAATAGACGGTCGGCAAGGATGGCGAGCCCGCGGATCTGGATCAGTTCCGACGTATCCTCGAGGTCAACGTGACCGGAACGTACAACGTCACACGTCTGGCTGCATCCATCATGTCCAAGCAGAAGCCAAACGAAGCGGGGGAACGTGGAACCGTTGTCAACATTGCGTCCGTCGCGGCGTACGAGCCGCAGATTGGCCAGGCGGCGTACGGAGCGTCCAAAGGTGCCGTCGTCACGCTCACGCTCGCCCTCGCCCGTGACTTCCGTCCGATTGGCATTCGCGTCAACACGATCGCCCCAGGGCTTTTTGGTAAACAATTCGCGAATAAATAAACCCATTCAGTCTATTTTTTTTTCTACAGAGACCCCGATCTGGGCCGGTGCACCGGACTCGATGAAAAGCAACACGGTAAGGAGGAGGGATGAATATATTCAGTCCATTTATTCTATGCCGTAGCTCAAGAGCAACGAGTTCCCAAATCGCTTTGGCAAGCCTTCAGAGTTTGCTCACTGCGCCGTCTTCCTAATCGAAAATGCGTTCATGAACGGCGAGGTCGTCCGAATTGATGCTGCTGCCCGCATGGCGCGCATGTAGATTATTACTTGTTGTCTGCATGGATTTTTTTTCCTTCTTTTTTTTTTTTTTTGGACATTGCAAGAGACGTCTAACTCGTGTGCGCCATGGTTGGTGCGCGTCGCTCCAGCTCTGCGATCGCGTTCTCAGCACACACTTTGAGGTCGTAGTAGCTGACAATAAGGCACGACTGCTCGTCGCGGCCGGTCAGCATGATCTTTTCGGGGCTTCCCGCGTCAAACTAAAAAAAACGTACTTTTTTTTTTAGTAGCTTTAAAACATTGCTTTCCTGAGGTCACCTTGTTGAGATTGATAACGACATGGGCCAGGTTAAGGACAGGGTCGCCATTGTCGTCGACCTGGTGGAACACATAGTCGCGGAAGAGCTTGAGCAGGTAGCGATCGCCAGTCTCGGCCCACTGCGTGTCCATGTCGAATTCGGGGCGCTCGTTGATAAAACCGAGTCTGACGAGCAGACGCACGAGACGGCCGTTTTCAATCTCCTTGGACATCTCGCCCTCAAGCACATCGGCTTGGCTGAAATATTCGGCCTCTATTAGAAAAGAGAAACATACGTGCAAAGGTGAGCTTCCTACCAGCGCGCACTGTCCATCTCGGCGACGAGACGCTGGGCAGTCATGGAGACAACATTGTCGATCGACTTCATCGGGGACGGTTTTGAAAGAAGGAAGACGATCACAGTCTTAAAGTCGTTCGAGTACTGGCGTGCGATAAAGTCCACCGCCTTGGCCGGGTTCTGGCCCGACTGCAGCGAGCCACACGCAAGGCAGATCATCAGCTGGCCCAAAGCCAGCAAATCGTCTTGTTGGAAAGCGGCCACGTTCTTGCCAGAGTCGAGGCCGACCACGTCCAGCAGGCCCAGGCAGTTTATCCGCACACGTCGATGCGATGTAAACAAAACCTTGGTGGCGTCAATGACTCGACTAGACGGAAAAATTAGTGCACAGGCTGTTAATAAATGGGCTTTTTAATACCAGGCCTTCCCATTCGAATGGACGTATTTGATGGCAGAGACGAGCTGCAAAAGGATAGACCACAGCTCCTGTTCAGAAGGCGCTTCGGATGCCTGCGAAAAGTATCGCTGGAAGAGAGTTTGCGATTGCGGGTGATAATCGTAAGAAAAGATGAGTGCTAAAAAAATGTGCGGAAAAAACAATTTCTTTAGAATAGTTTCACTTTTTTTTTTTCCCCCCTCCCC
>Ga0302227_10001644_pt1 | contig 16345 bp, 26 predicted proteins | sample II_Palsa_N1_1_FD_193525 | JGI IMG/M metagenome (GOLD analysis project Ga0302227, IMG submission 193525) | Peat permafrost microbial communities from Stordalen Mire near Abisko, Sweden - II_Palsa_N1_1 | ecosystem: Environmental > Terrestrial > Soil > Palsa > Peat permafrost | place: Sweden...
TTTTACATCAAACCCTAATTTCTCTCTTCAATTGTAACATGTCCGTCGCCCATCCTGTCCACACTCGACGCCCCGAATGCATTTCAAACTCGTTTCCCTGTTCTAAACACATCGCAAATGTATTTTTGTTTAAGAAATAAGAAAACAAGGGCGAGCCGATTTCGCAAAAAAGGGCTGGGCCGCAATGCAAAAACAGCAGCAACGGCAGGCTGCGGTTATGACACAGCACCAGAACCAACTGGTCAACGCCTCCACGACGGGCAACCTCGCCGCCAACGTGGGCTACACCATGGCCTCCCCCCCGTTTGGCAACAACAACAACAACAACAACAACAACAACAACACGAGCGGCTATAGTAATAATGGCCCAAACAACGGAAAGTACCTGGGTAACGGCGCCCTTGTGCCCTCCGCCGCCACCCCAAACACGATCAATAACAACAACAGCAGCAGCAACGGAGGAGGGGGCGGGGGAGGGGGCGGGTCCAACAGCGGCTCAAACGTGACCAGCCCCGCGTCCACATCCTCGCCCACCACGCCCACGCCCAACCTGGCCATGCCGGAACGTAAATCCCAGGTCAACCACAAGGAGCGCCAGCAGGAACTGCAGCACAACTTCAAGGTCAAGATGTACAAGCGACCCCGCAGCAACACAGCGCCCGGCCAGTTCCCCCGCTATGTGCACGACCAGCATGGCGTCCCGCCGTTCCAACAGCAGCCTCCACCGGCCTATCCTCTGCACGGCGATAACAACAGACGACTGCAGCTGCTCTCGCAGCAGCAGCAGGCAGCGTCTATCGCAGCAGCAACAGCAGCAGCCGAGCAACAATTCCGGCAACTACACCTGCAGCAGCAGCAGCAGCAGCAGCAGCAGCAGCAGCTGGTGCCCACGAGCGAACCACTGCCGCACGACATCCAGGATGCCAACGTGATCGAGCTCAAGGACCACTTGCGCCGACGCGGCCTCCCAACCACAGGCCGGAAGCAGGTCCTCCTGGAGCGTCTCCTGACACCCGAGGCGAACCAGAGGTTAACGCCATTGCAGGTCGACGCCGCCGTTGCCGCAGCCTCCAACGCGCCTTCCATGATATCACCGCCGGGAACAGGTGGTACCCCGTCAAAAACGTGGTATGGCAGCAACAGCACACGCTCCCCAAGGTTCTCCCCCTACGGCACCAACGGAGGGGGCTCGTCTGCCGCCGCCTATTACAACCTCAGCCCGCGCGGCAACGGTGCCTCGTCAGCCCAGCTCCACCAACAGCAACAACAAGCGGTGCAGCAGTACCAAGCTTTGCAGCTTCAGCAGCATCAACTACAGCAACAGCATGCATCTGCGTACGACAATGCACTCTCGCCTCGTATTTTCTCCAACTTGTCCATCTCAAGTCCCAACATGACCTTTATCCAGGTAATGAAAAACAAGCATTATTTTATATTTATTTGTTTCTTTATTTATTTCTGCGCAGCCACCGCACGGCGAAGACTCGATGGATATGGCGAACGCGCATCTCCACCCGCAGAATAATCTACCACAATGGGCGCAGTCTACTCTTCCGTTCACCGGCCCGACGTCCCCGCCCACCACACGGTCCCTCTATGCAGCGACGGGCGGACGTGTCGGCGCGATCCCAAGCTCGATGCCACCGCCGCCAGAGTATCCGCACGGTTCCATGTACCTGGCACAACAAGAAGCGCTGTCAGCCGCAGATGTGGGCGACAACGGCATGTATGGCCAAGGTACCGACGACGGTATGGACAGCACCGAGCGCGTTCCCTCCTACCTGCCGCCCCAGTATGTTCATCATCAAGCCCACTTTGTGTCTACGTCGGAGGCCGTTGCATCAGGCGACGAGCGCGAGCAAACGCCGCTCTCCTCAGACTCCCACTTTTCGTACGACTACAGCGGCGTTGGCGTTGGTGGCGACGGCAGTGGGAGCGATTACTCGCAATCATGTAAAAAAAAAAAATTTTTTTTTTCACAAAGGGAAAATACTAATTATTACTATACAGCTCTCACACTGGACTCCTCTGGCAGCGGGCCATTATGGCAGCAGGATGCGGGCGAGCACCACCATCAGCCGTACATGCTCTCACAACAAGAGCATCAGCACCCACCCAACACTCACCAAAATATGTACTATACTCTCTGAGCTAATGTTTCCCACTCCACCTCACCCCACCCTCCTACTTCGCCCAAGCTCCATTAGTGCCTCTTGCTCTCACCTGTCCATCCCCCTCCCCTGGCCGTTTTATTGTATTTTTTTAATACCAGTAAAAACAACAAGGAAAAAAGTCGTTGCGATGTCGTCGACCCCCTCCAAGCAAACCGGCAACAAGAAGCCCGCCACGCCCGCGCCGGCCGGTCTCGCTGGCAGTGCCTCTGTCACGCCCGCACCCACCGCCGTTGGATCGGCGTCGGCCAGCCTGGCCGGTGTTGTGGCCGAGGACAAGCAGCAGCCCAAGAAGAGCGGGCTAGCGGACGGCGTGTACATGTCCGTGGCCATCCCCGTGCTCTACTTTAGCGCCGCCCTCTTCTCGGTCTACCTGTTCAAGAGCGGCCTTGCCACCACCTATGTCCTGCCCTACTTCTCCGCCCTCGGCCTCAAGAAGGCGGTCATCCCTTGGGCTGCGTTCTTCGCCGAGTTTGTCATTGCTTACATTGCGGGCACGCTTAGCATCATCGCCTTTTCGTTCATGGGCCTCTACGACAACAACGTATGTTTGCTCCTGCCTCTTCCCTGCTCTCTCTCTCTCTCTCTTTTTATGACACGCTGGTCGCTCACTTTGTTTTTTCCCAACGGTTTCTTTAGCATCCTCGCACCAAGAAACTCCACGCCGTCTCCTTTGCCGGCCGCCTCCACGCCGCACACGAGAACGCCTACGAGAACCTGGTCATCTTTGGCGCCGCCCTCATCATTGCCCACCTCGAGAAGGTCCCCATCGACGTCCGCATCACGTAACGACGCATCATCTTCCCTGATAATTTTCATCTTTTTTCTCTAGGCTTTCGCTCATCCACGTCACCACTCGCCTCGTCTACGTCTTTTTGTACGCCTGCAACATTGACGTGCTGCGCTCGTTCGCACACGCTGTGAGGTAGCCCTTCATAGCACGTACTTTACAACTAAACGTTTTTCGATGTCTACTCGGCAGCATTGGCACTGTGGTCCAACTCTTCCTCTATGTCCTCCTCAGCGATCCCGCAGTCCAACTCGACCAGTTTTACTACACTTTCACTGGCTCGCTGTGGCAGCTCTTTGCGCCCATTGTGCACCAGTTTGCGTAATCGCATTCTCGTGTTCTCTCTTGTTTTCGTCTCTCTCCTCTCTCTCAAGTGGATCTATCCTCGGGTCTGCAAAGTGTTTCCTTTTTGTTTTGTGTCTTTCCTTTTTTGTTTTGTGTCTTACGAAAACGTCTTGCCTTCACGACCCCCCTTTTTTTATTTTAATAATAATTTTCTTCATTAATTATTATACACCTCCCCTTTATCCGAGTTTCGCTCCCCTTTAATCAGTCAAAGGGCGGTCAGCTATCCGTCATGGTCTGCCGCAAATAAGGGATGTAGTCGGAGGTGCGCTCCTGACGCCGACCGTGGTACGTGTCCAACGTTGCAATTTGTATCACCTCCGAGAGTGCACTGACCTCACAAAACAAGCAGTAATCGAAAGGGCCAACGCAGCATGTCTAGTTCGGAGTCTGGGTCCGACGCCAATGCCAGTGATGCAGGAAAGGCCCTGGGCGTCTCTTTTGGAATCAACGCCGCGATCGGAGTCGTGATCCTGGTGGTCTTTGAGCTGTGCCGCCGCTACTACCCCGACCTGTACAACCGCCGATGGGTCCTCGAGGAAACCAAGGATGTGGACGAGCGTCTCAAGGGCATCCCGCTGATCAGTTGGTGCTGGTCGCTGCGCAAGTACTGGCGGCCCTCGTGGATAGAGAAGCACCGCGGCATCGATGCGGCCCTGTTCATCCGCTTCCAGTACGAGATGGTCCTGCTCTTCACGGCGATCCTCGTCCTCTGTCTCATCGTCATTGCCCCCATCAACTGGGCCGGCGACAACAAGTTTTTGCCCTCGTCAGACCCGCTCTACATGTCTGGCATCATGACGTACGAAACAAATCAACATCCACCACAATAAAAATAATTTACCCTCTTTTTTAATAAAACAGTATCTCGATGGCCAACCTCTCGTCTGGCTCAGAGCTGTACTGGGCCCATGGTGTCGTTGTTTTCGTGATCGCGCTCATGGGCATTGGCTCGGCGACCCGTCTCCAGCGAGCTTACCTCCACGCCCAGCGCCGTTTGCGCGATCAAAGCCCTGTCCAGACCCGCTCGCTCGTCGTCCGGCTCAGCCGCAAGGTCACGGTCGAGGAACTGCGCCGTCGATTCGAGAGCCTCTACGTCGGCGAGGTCAGTACCATCAACATTGTCCGCTACAACGAGGCGCTGGTCAAACTGTGGGCAAAGGAACAAAAGCTGGGCATGGAGGTCTCCAAGCTCGATCAGCTTATCGCTTATGAGGCCACCCACCAGGAGGAGATGGAGAACCGCGAGATCGCTGCACGCGAGCGTGAGCACAGCCGTTCTCGTGGATGCCTGTCGGTATTTCTGAAGAAAAAAAAAGTGCGCTTGTTCCCAAAGTAGTAATCTTTTTTCTTCAGCGATGCCGTGGCCGACGAGATGAACAAGACCCAGAGGTGCAGCAGCAGCAACAGCAAACAGAGCAGCAGCAGCAAGCTCAAGAACAGCCACAGGCACAGGCGAGCAACACGTCTGTGGACAGCACGAAAAAGAAGAAGACCAACCCCGAAAAGCTCTCCGATTCCAACGGGAAGCTTACCAAGGTCCGCCACGAGATCATCGAGCAACAAAACAACAGTCCGGGCAAGTCCACCGGTGTTGCCTTTGTCAGTAATAATTCACTATGGAAAGTTCTTATATTTACAAAAAAAAAAATAATTTTTTTCCCCCAATATATACCAGCATTCAAGACAGTCGAAGCGGCCAGCAAGTGCTTTGACCACCGCAACCTGCAAACGCTCAAGCCCATGAAAATCAAGTCGGTGGCCCGTCGCGAGGCCATCAACTGGAACTATCTGCACGTCCGCGGTGGGAAAAAGTTGGCCATGTGGGCGATCTCCATGGGTGTATTCATCTTTATCCTCCTCTTCTGGATCATCCCGGTGACCGCCATCCAGGTAGGCCCAGTACTATTTGCTTTCTTTTTTCTAAGTGATGACCAACCCAATAAAAGACGCTGGGTAACCTTCGCCATCTCGCCACTCAACCTGGATTGTTTTGGATCACCAGCATTCTCAACTATATCGGCCCTACCTGCGAAAGTTTTCTTGCTGTCCTCGTCCCTTCCGTCTTGCTCGCTGTTCTCATGAGCCTTGTCGTTCCTGTCATTCGCACAGTACGATGTCCGAAAGTAAAACTTTTTTTCTCAATAATAATGCTTGCGTCTAGCTTGCGATGCGCGAGGGTCATTTTCAACTCGTCGACACTGACCGGGTGGTCCATGTTCGCTACTTGTGGTTTGTTGTTGTCAACGTGCTCTTTGCCTCTGCCATCGCGGGCTCGATCATGACGCAGATTCAGCCAATCATGGATGTAAGTCCAATCAAGCGCAAACATTCCAATCCTGATCACTTTCCTTTCCTCTTTCAAAAAACAACAGGGTCAGATTTCTATCGTCAACCTCATGGCAGCGTCCATTCCCCGCCAGGGTCCATTCTTTGTCTCGTACCTGCTTGTCAACGTAAAATACAAAATGAATAAAAAGAGTGTTTTTAACCGTTGATCTGTGTTCTAGTTTTGCAGGTCGACACTCAACATTCTCGGGATCGGCGGTGTCATCATGCTCTGGATCAACCGTTATTTGTCCAATCTGCGAGGTGAGCAGTTTATTGCTTCGTATCGCCCCGCCTACGACTACCCTGTGAACGCTGCCAGCGATCTGCTGATTGCGCTCATCTCACTTGTCTACGCAGTCCAGTTCCCCTTCATCCTCATCTTCACCTTTGGCTACTTTGTGCTCTCGTGTGCTATCAACGTGCACAACGTCGTCTACGTCAACTGCCCTCCGTACGAGTCGGACGGCGCGCTGTGGCCGCGTGTCACTACCCAGCTGCTCGCTGTTCTCGTTGTTTTCCAGCTCGTCATGATCGCTCTCCTCGCCCTTTCCGGTACAAACGCCTACATCTTGCCCCTCATCAGTATCTGCATCACCTTTACCTACGTGATGTGGTAACGGCGGCCAATGAAAAAAAACAAACGATTTGTATTGACCTTTTTTCTTTCTTTCTTTATTTGCAGGTTGATCGTGTACTCGTACCGCCACAAGGGCACCCACTATGGCTCACTGGAGGATCGCCGTCAGGGAAATCCGCCGACGACCAACAACACACACGCCCCGTCGTCCACCCTCAACATCACCGTTCTGGCTGACGAAGACGACTACGACTGCCTCGGCCGCATGCGCGTGGATCGGCCTGATCTCGACCCGATTTACTACATTGAGCCCATACTGTATGCGTTCCTATTTTTTTTTTTTTTGTTTGTTTGTTTGTTTGAGTGCTTGCCTTGGTAGACGCCCTGTTGCACAGCTCACTCAACGCCAAGGGTTCTCCAACCAAGACGACGATGCCACTAGAACTCCTGCGTCCGAACACCCCAAGGATGTCAAGCTCGACCAGGACGACAACTCGACCAAGTTTGCACGCGCAGGGTCCTCTGCAAACGACGCCGCGTCGACAACGATTTCGATCCCTGTGATGGCCGCAGACGTCAGCAACAGCGCCAGCAGTGAGAGCAGCACGAGCTACTTTGACAGCTCCAGCATAAGATCCTCCGCTACCGAGCCAACCAGTGCCGCGGAACCGCAGCAATGATTATCAAAGACATGCAGAGCACCTCACAACAAAAAAAAAAGAGAGAGAGAAAAGAACACTGGCGTTGTTTCGATTTTATTTTTTATTATTCAAGGAAAAAAATTTTTTTTACAAAGTGAGAAAGAAAAACAAAACAGAAAAGGAAACCTGATAAGAAAGAAAAAAAAAAAGTAAAACAGGAATGAAAAAGTTAAAAGCACTATCGTTAAGAAATGTAAACACCCTCGGCTTAGAGGAAGTAGTCGGGCGTCTTCCGTGTGACGTGGGGCTCAGACTTGCGCGGTGCCGGATCAAACTGTAGGAAAGTGTACTTTAGCTGCTCGTCAATCTCCATGATCGCGGCCTGGTTGCCGCATCGGTAGCAATAGTTTGGTGCACTGAAGATCTGCAAGCGGGATACCAAATTTCTTTTAGTAAAACGCGGCGAAAAGAAAGAGCATACAGTGACAACGTTGCGCTCGTGGCACCAGTTGTAGCCGTCCATGACCAGTTGATGTGCTCGTGCAACGAGAGTGAGGCTGTTGTTGTGGTTGAATGTGGTAGAAATGTCCTCGCCAAACGTGTATCCCGCGCCGCGAGGAGAAATGCCCCATCTGGATAAACAGTGAAGATTAAGTTGGCCCTCTTTAAAAAAAAAGGCTGTGTTGTTGCATACCCCGAGCGTTCGTCGGGATCGGACCAGAGCAAGTCGCACATGGGGCCCTCGTGGGGGACCTCCATGTGTCGGTCGAGGGTGCGAATGTGGTCGAGGGTATCGATCGAGGGCGACAAGCCGCCGTGCAAGCAGAAGATCTAAAACGAAAAGAAAACTCAGAAAACATTTGTCGTTTTTTGTTTTTTTGTTTTTTGCGTACTTGCTCCTCAATCAGCGCCGTCAGGGGGAGGAAGTCAAACAGGTCGGTAAAGTACTTCCACACGTTGGCGTTGCCGTACTTTCGGAGGCACTCGTCGTAAAAGCCATAGACCTGGGTGATTTGGCGGGACTCGTGATTTCTAAAATAAAATTAAAAAAACATTTTGTATCGTGGAACGAGCTGTTGATATTATCGAATACCCGCGCAGGATGGTGATGCGGTCCTTGTGTCGCACCTTCATCGCCACCAGCAAGGTGACCGTCTCCACCGAATAGTAGCCACGGTCGACATAGTCGCCCATGAAGAGGTAGTTTGTGTCTGGTGACTGACCGCCAATTTTGAACAACTTTATTTTTTTAAAAAAAAAACGACGAGCGTGTCAATTGCCAAATAGACGGAAAGAAGAATGAAAGCAAACCTCCTGCAGGTCGTGGAACTGGCCGTGAATGTCACCACAGACCGTGACAGGGCAACGGACCGCTTGCACGTTGGTCTCCTCCATGAGGATCACACGGCCCTATAAAACAAAAAAGAAAAACGAGGGTCAGCCACAGTATAATTTCAAGAGCACCACCGGCGTTTCTCTCCATCCTCCTTCCCCCCCTCTCCCGTCTTTGCGTACGCGCGCGCACACACGCACACGTTCGTTGTTCATTGTTCATACCATGTCTGTCAACTTCTTGACCTCGGCCTCGGTGAGCTGTTTGCAGTCCTTGAGCTGCGCAATCCACAAGTCCAGTTTGCCGTTGTCAATATCGGCCATTTCTTCCTTCGTATGCCGTTGCCCTTGTTGTGAGGAATTTAGTCTCGCCGTGTAGGAGAGGGGACGAAAGGTAAGGGAAGATTGGTCGGTTTTTGACACAGTTCTGCGGCGGGTAGAAAAAACCACACACGCACGCACAAGGCGTGTTTTAAAAAAAAAAGAACGGCGGGTATAGCAGCCATACAGCGCACGAGCCACAGCGCTCGTTCGTGGAGAGGGGGGGGAACTTGGCCAGGCAAGGCGGTAGGTAAACCCAAACGGGTCGGACGCACAATGGAACATACTGTTTTAAAAAACAAATGTGGCCGCCAGTTGCCGCCAACCAGCTTCTTTTGGTCGTTCTGCCCATCATTCTGTCCATATTAACGACAGCGGGGCTCGCATCGGACGTGCGCGTTGTGAACGTGACGACGCTGTGCACGACGCCGCTGCTGCTTCAGCTGACGGCCGACCTTGTCGATGGCTCGGCAGGCACAAACCGCAGCGACTCGAGCGGACACATCGTGTACCTGTTCAGCACGGTAGGCGTGCCCGGGATCCTGATGGCGTACGCCCCCGGGCCGCTCGAAGTCGAGGCCGACTGCATCCGTCTGGGCCTGGAACGCTCGGCATCGGCGCGCTTCATCGGCGAACCGCTGTCGATGGGCACGTCACTTGTGTTTGAGGCCATCGTCGAGTTTGTGCCGACGGGCGATGTCGAGTACGTGTTTTCTCTCCCTGGAAATAAAAATAAAAAGACACGCTTGTTCTGACTCCCCTCCTCCCGTTTGCAGGGACAAGGTCAGCTTTGACGGGCTCAACGCCAACGAGTACGACCCATCGCGCGACGAGGTCGTCAAGGTGACCGATTTGAGCACGGTGCAGTGGAAGGAGCCCATGATCGACTACGACGGTGGCAACTTCACCTTTGTCAAGCTCGTCTCGCTCGACGAGACCATCGTCATCGAGGTGTACAACACGGGGGTCCAGGTCGACACTCTCCTGGGCGTGCTCACGCCGGACGCGGCCAAGCTGCGCATGGAGATCCGCAACTTCCCCTTTCTGCAGCCCGAGCGATCCAGGGTCGCGTTCCAGGTCACAGTGTCCTCCGAGATGGGCAACCAGTGCCCGCAGTTTGGCTACTACACAACGCCATCCGATGTCACGTTCTCAAAGCTCTTTACGCGCCTCGTGGCCCAAATCGTCCCAAGGTTAGCTGACCCAGACGGTGGCGAGCCACCGGTTCTCGGCTACGTCGGCTGGCCTCCGCTGGCGCGGCTCGTCGACCCGGGCGAGGCGGTACTAACAAAGCAGCCCGCAGACTATGCCATCAACGGCCTCTCGGATGGCGCCCCTACCGACGCCGCCCCGGCCGTTGTCAATATTACACGACTGGACCTCGACAATGTATTTTCAATGGCTTTTTTAATTTATTTAAAAAACGTGAAAACTAAATTAAAATCATCGTGTGTGTGCAGTCGGCGCAAGTATCCTACCTGGACGCACCCTTTTCCATCATGAAGGGAGTAATGTCACGGCCCATGGTTCAGTGCATCCGCCGAGCCTATGTCACTGTGGAGGCCCCTGTCCGAGCGTACATGTCGTGGGAGCCCGAAATCGGCTCTGGTGCACCCGCACTGCCCGGCGTGCCCTTTGCCGCCTACTTGACAATGTTTATCACGTCCCTGGTACCAGCTGTCCTCGCCGTCGTCCTCGTGATTGTCGCCTCCGTCCACCATTACCGCTGCAGCAGTGACTTGGTGAGCCCAAATGATTTTTGATTTGATGTGAATGTACTGAGCACAACTACAAGGGATAATGGTTTGAAAGGAGAAAAAAGAAAGAGAGAGAGAGAGAGAGAGAATGGGAAAAAGGACGAGGACAAAAAAAAAGTGAAGAAGCGGCCCTTGTTCCCTCCAAGTGTTAATTAATAATGTTTCCTTTTTTTTTATTTATAAAAATGGAGAAAGCGTTCACTTCTTCTTGGGGGCAGCAGACGAGGCACCGGTCTTGATCTGTGGTGTTGCAGCCTTGCCTCCTGCGGCGGACCCACCTTCCTTGGGGCCGTCTTTTCGTGCCGCGATGATGGCGTCCGTGTAATCCTTGATCAGGTGGGCAATCTGGGAGGCTTCGCTTGTGTTGAAGACGTACTTGGTGCCGCGCGTGAGGCTCTCGGTCATGATCATAATGTTCTTGTGCGAGGGGCTGTAGTTGACGATGCTCTTGTATGGGTACGACAACAGGGCAGTCTTGGAGCGTCGGTTGAGGATGTGGACACCGTTGTGGCACACGGCGAGCCAGAGGTTGTTGGGCATGGCAGAGGTGTACGACTGCAGCACGTTGAAGATGGTGGAGCCGTACAGGTCCCAGGCCATGATGTGCGCCATGTAGAGCTTGATGCTTTCGTCGCGAGTCTTACCCTTGAGCTTGAGGTGTTGTTGGGCGACGAGTTGGGTCGCGCCCTGGCGGACAAAGTGCTTGGGCATGTACTTTTTGATGTTGTCCTGGTAGCCGCTCTCCTCGCCCGTGTAGGTGGCGCAGTCACCGAGCTCAATCTGCGCGCGCAGACCGCACAGGTACGCCGACTCCTCCTCGTTGACGGGGAAGCGGTCGTTGGCAATGTCGTAGATCGCCTGGTACATGATCAGATCGCGCTCAATGTCGTTGCAGAAGACGTTCAGCGGGGGCATAAAGATGCGGCGCTTGAACACGAGCCGGAGCGTCTTGTCAGAGTTGGTCTGTTTGGCAAATTTGTCCCACTTGTAGATGGTGTCGGCAATCTTCTCCTTGGCGGTCATGGCACGCTCCAGAGAGCCAAAGCTCTCAAACAGTGCAAACCCGCTGCAGTTTTTGATGCCGATCTTCTCCTTGACAAGTTCTGGTAAAAAAATTCTGTTAGCATGCATATTTTCCTTTTTTTTTTTTTTGAACACTCGTTCCGCTCCTTACCAACAATCTCTGATGTCGTCGCAGCAGGGTCAAAGGTAAGGGCACGCGACTGGCCGTCCATAAAGAAGAAACGAGCAAACATGTTTTTGATGTTCTGTTGCAAAAAAAAAAATATTTTTTTTTTGATCAGTTACTTTCGAAGAATTTTTTTTTTTTTTTAGAAACATACGGTCACAGCCAAGAGCTCGTCCGTTGAGGGGGGCTGCTTGCGAGGTCCAGAGGTAAGAGTGCGCTGGACAGCCTTGATGCAGTACTTGGCATGCTCACGTTCACGCTTTCGTCGCGAGTAGTTTGGTGCCATGCCGTAGGCGCAACTGGAGGGGGACGAGTAAACGTTAAAAAAATATTAAGAGTGAAAACGACAAACAACGTTACATGCGCAGGTGAGACCGCAGGTAGTTGAGGACTGTCTGGGAAGGAAGGGCAATCCAGCAAGCAACGGCGAGGAGCTTCCACATTTTGAGGACAATCTTGCTGTCCGTCTCGGGGTGGTTGGTGGTCATCTTGATCAGCTGCAAGTGGAGCTCGTCACGGGCCTTGGGGACCTCAATGATGCCGCGCATGATGTCCTGGATCATGAGCGAGAAGGGCACATTCGAGTTCTCCTCCTCAGTCTGTGATGGCGCAGGGACGATGCCAGCGTAGGCGAGCAGGCAGTTGTGCATGCGGATCGAGTTCTCGTTCAGGTCCGCGTCGAGGGTGAGGTCAAAGTTGGACAAAGAGAACGAGAGACGGTTCTGAAAAAGAAAAAAAAAAAAGAGAGAGAGAGAAGAAGATCATTAAAAAAAAAATTTTATTTTATTTATACGTATACATACCTTGGAAAAGGCCCAGTCAGCCAGGGTGTAATCCGTGTTGCCGGCCTTCTTCTTATCATCAGCTGCGATGCTTCGGCGGATGGTGAGCTTCTTGATTGTTTGAAGAGTGCCAAACTTGGAACCGCCGGTGTTGGACGAGTCGGGGCCAGGGATGCGGAGCAGCTGGGCATCAAGGAGCTTCTGGCGGCAGCGCTCGAGCTCGAGGCCGAGGGCACCGAGCTCGGCCTCGGAAATGTCGAGCTCCTGGCGACGCTTGGCCTCCTTCTCCTCCTTGGTGACACCGTGGCGGTGGTTGGGCGAGTACTCCTTGATGAGGTTGACGACTTCCTCCGACTGGTCACACTGGAACTCGCACTTGATGTGGTCACCATCGGGATCGGTGGGCTCGGAGGTGAAGTTGAGCGTGACGACGTTGTGGTCGAGCTCCCACGAGGCCAGGCGGTCGTACGAGTACGACTTCATGACGGCCTTGGTCTTGTGGTGGATCCAAGCGAGACCGTCCACGTGCACGGCGATGAGCAGGTTGTTGGCAAAGGCCCAGAATCCCTTGTACACGGCCGGGAAGAAGGTGGCGCCATACATGGGGAACTGCTTGACGGCCTCGAGGTAGAGCACCTTGGCCTGGAGGACCGACTTGCCGGCGAGCTTCTGGTGGATGGCGTTGATCTGGTCGACCCACTCCTGCTTGGGCTTCTCGTTGATAAACTTGGGCGGGAGGTAGTTGGTGAGATCGTTGAGGCGGCCCTGAACAGTCGAGTCATAGTCTCCCCAGTCCACCTGTGCCTTGAGAGCACCGAGACGGACGGCCGGCTGCTCCGTGACGGGGTAGTCGCCGTCGAGGACACCGCGCATGGCCTGAGCATAGATCAAGTGATACTCGACGGGGTCCGTGGGGATCTTTTGCGGCGTCTTGAAGATGCGGCGCTTGAGGTAGAACTTGGCCTCGCCACCACCGACGGCCTGCACGGGCGCCTCACCCTTGCGGATCGTCTGGTACTTGCTTTCGACAAACGAGTTGCGCTTTTCAATCTCCCAGCGGGCGAGAATGTCGGTGATGTTTTCGCTACCCTTGATGGCATATTCTATAAAGCGGCGAAAGGAAGAAATTTTTTTCAATTTAGACAACCGAATTTTTCAAAAAAAAGTTTTTTTCCCCCTCTTCTTTGCATACCGCGATCAGGGGTGACCTCGTAGAGGGCCCAGCCGGTTGTATCCGGGAGATCGATGCGCTTGGCAAGATCCTTGACGGCCTGGTTGGCAGTGGTCCACGAAGAGACACCGATGGCCTTGACAGTGTTGTCGAGGAAGTAGAAGCGGCAGATGATGGGGCGTCCCGACTTCATTGCGTCAATCTCGAGTGCCGACGGGGGCAGCTTGCGGGGACCGTTGAGGACCGACTGCTTGAAGGCCTCCTCGCAGTTCTTGGCGATGGCAGAGATCTGCTTCTTGAGGGCCTCGCGGTCAAACTCGGCTGAGGGCGAGGACGGGGCATCGGGAGTCGTGGGAGCCTTGGACTCGTCGATGATGTGCTTCTTGAGGTAGTTGCGCAGGTACCTGGCAAGAACCTTGCTGGGCGGGAACGACGCAAGGCAAATGTTGAGCATCTGCCATGCCTTGGGGGCGATCTGGTCCCAGTTCTTGTTCTCCTTGGGGTTCTCGTTGGACTGGCGCACAAGCTGCACAAAGATCTCGTCGCGGAGCTCTGGCACTCCGATGCCGAGCTTGACCACGTTCTGGATCATCAGCGAGGCGTTCTCCTCCTTCTTCAGGTTGGGATCGATGATCTTGAGCAGCTCGCGGAAGATCTCGACCGAGACGGTGATCATCTTCTCGCGACGTGGGTCATCGGGCATGTTGATCTTGAGCATCGATGTGGGGATGGGGTTCTTGGTGTACAAGAGCATTTCCGCCGACGTCAGCTTGCCCTTCTTCTTGCGCGTCAAGCTCATCGACAGCGTGCCAGACATCTGTTCGTGCTCCTCAAAGAACTTTTCCGCAAACACCTCCATCGTGTCGTGCTCGCTGCCGTGGGGATTCTCCTCTTCCTCCTTCCTCTTGTCCTGCAAGGGCCAAATATCGTCAGCAAAACAAACTGTTTCGAAAAAGAAAAAAAAAATTTAATTTTATTGGCATTACCGCTTCCACCTTCTTTGCAAGGGGGTTCGACTTCATCACGCGCTTGGGCTCCTTCTCGGCCTTGCGTGCGCGAATGTTCTCGTAAATGTTTTCGGTCTGTCGGTAATATTTAGTTTTTTTTTTTTTTTTAATAGCAAGAAGGGGGAGAAAAGAGATAAGAAGCTGTACCGGAGGAACGTAGACTGGGGGAGGTGCAGGTGCACCAGGAATGAAGGGCGAGGAAGGCGAGTTGAGGACAGTCTTCTTGTACTCGTCGGCCTCGGCACCGTACAGCTGGTCGATCTCGTCGTTGATCTTCTTGAAGCCGCGCTGGTCCGCGGGCGTGTCCTTGTCAACAACATCGAGGAACGAAAACATGTCTCCGAGGGGGTCGTTGCCAGCGGGAGTGGCCGACGAGCTCTCGTGCATCTTGTGCTTGACCTCGAGTGCTTGACGGGTGAGGGCGAGAATCTCCTCCTCCTCGCGTTGGCGCTTCTCCTTCTCCCTGCGCTCGTCCTCAATACGACGCTTCTCGGCCTGCTTCATGGCCTCCTCAGCCTCCTTGCTGCGGCGGGCCTCCTCCTCTTGGCGCTTGCGCTCCTCCTCTTGACGCTTGCGCTCCTCCTCGATGCGCTTCTGCTCCTTCATCATGGCATAGAGATCGCGGGCGAACCAGCCGCGGACAACCGACTGGATCTTGATGGCCGAGGCCTTCTTGCGCTTGTAGATCGTGCGCTTGATAAACATGCGAATGTCTGCGATAATTGGTTGTGTCAGCTGTTTTGAAAAACATATTCATAATTATAAAAAAAAAAAAACGACATACTCTTCTGGAGGAAGACAATGTTCTTCTTCATTCGCAGGAAACGCTTGCGGTGGAAGTTGCCGACAATGACCTTGGTGATGATGACGGCGCACTTGTTCATGTGCTTCTCCTTGGCCTCCTCCAGGGGCAGGTACTAGATTGAAGATTCGCTTAGGCAAAAAGGGTTGCGAAAAAGAAGAAAAAAAGAAAAGAAAAATCAAACGTACGACGCTGTTGCGCATGAAGACCTTGGTGAGACCGATTTGCCAGTTGTCCTTGTTGACTTTCAGGGCCTCCATGATGCGAGTGACGATTTCCTTGTCATCGGCACCCTTGACCTTGGGAGCAAGCATCTTGAACCTGTCCAAGTCGATATAAACATATATAATCAGCAATCTTATTTAAGCAACCAAATCGGCATACTTTTCCAGGAAAAGCTTGAAAGGAATACGCATAGCGTAACCAGCCTTGCGGATGCGAATAGTCTCGAGCATACCAGAGTAGCGGAGCTGGGCTGTAATTGCCAGAGATCGTGTTAGCGCATTCGAAAGAAAACGGTTTTATGCGTACCAAGAACCATGTCATCCTCCCACAGGAACGACGACTTGGAGACGTTGGGCTTGATGCAGCGGACGTACTGGGGAACGGTGGCACCGAGGACGTTCACGAGGTTGGTGAGCTGTGTCTTGAATACGTTGCCGACGGTAGGCTTGCGGCGCATGGTCTGAGTCTTGCTCTTGTCCTCTGGCTCCTGCTCTGCAACCTCAGCGAGGGTCTTGACGAGGGGAAGCTACAAAGAAAAGGGAATTGGAGGCTCAGGTGGGGACTGAAATCGTGTGTAATCTCATTACCTTGGACTTGCGGAGGGCTTCGACCAACAGATCCGAGGTCTCGTCCTTGTTCTTGTCCAGGAAACCAGAGATGTCGTACATGACCTCACCAGCGTAGTGGACGATGCCAAAGAAATTAGTGTTGGTCTTCGGCTTGACGTAGTTCTTGTTGGGAGCGTGCTTTTCGTGCATCTTTTGCATGTAGGTGACATCAGTACCCTTGGGGACCTTGCACTCCTCGTCGAGCATGGCAATAACACCTTGCTTGTTCTGTTTTTTTTTTTTTTTTAAGGGGGAGGGGGGGGGGGGGGGGGAAGGGTTTTGGTTTGTTTTATTAA
>Ga0302227_10001646_pt1 | contig 16321 bp, 14 predicted proteins | sample II_Palsa_N1_1_FD_193525 | JGI IMG/M metagenome (GOLD analysis project Ga0302227, IMG submission 193525) | Peat permafrost microbial communities from Stordalen Mire near Abisko, Sweden - II_Palsa_N1_1 | ecosystem: Environmental > Terrestrial > Soil > Palsa > Peat permafrost | place: Sweden...
CGACCATAACCATGCTATCGTGGCGCTTTCGGCTATGCAACTGGGCAAACACGTCTACGTGCAAAAACCAATGGCGCATGATGTGTACGAAGCCCGTACGATGACCGAAGCCGCGAAAAAATATAAAGTAGTTACCCAGATGGGCAACCAGGGGGCATCAAATGATGGCGTACGCCAGTTGCGCGAATGGTATGATGCCGGTGAGATAGGCGATGTGCATACCGTTTATTGTTGGACAAACCGCCCCGTATGGCCGCAAGGCGTACAACGGCCGCCCAAAGCCGATGTGCCAACAGAATTAAACTGGGATTTATGGCTGGGAACTGCCCCACAAAGAGATTATGTAGAAAATTTAGTGCCATTTAACTGGCGCGGCTGGTGGGATTATGGTACCGGCGCGTTGGGAGATATGGGCTGTCACATTATGGAAGCTCCATTCCGTGTACTTGATCTGCAATATGTAAAAAGCGTTCAATCAAGTGTAGGCAGCGTTTATACCGGCATATTCCATAAAGCATATTATCCGGATAGTTGCCCGCCTTCGAGCCATATTGTGCTCACTTATCCAAAAACCGAAAAAACGCAGGGCGATGTTACCGTACACTGGATGGACGGCGGCATAAAACCTGAAAGGCCTGAAGAACTTGGTCCGAATGAAACTTTTGGCGACGATGAAGGAAATGGTATGCTATTCATTGGTACAAAAGGTAAAATGATGGCGGGATGTTATTCTTCAAATCCTCAATTATTACCAACCTCCCGCACCAGCGAAGTACACGTGCCGGTAAAATATGCGCGCGTACCGGGTGGTGCAGAGGGCCACTATGCACAATGGGTTAATGCAGCAATAGCCGGCAAACCTGATGATGTAAGCTCGCCATTTAAACTGGCCGGGCCGTTAACCGAGGCCTTGCTGATGGCAAACCTGTCGATAAGAGGTCATAATATCCAGAAAGTAGGCGCAAACGGGAAGGATATTAGCTATCCGGGCGAAAATATTACGCTGGTTTGGGATAATGATAACCTGCGGGTTACTAACTTTGATGAAGCAAACCAGTTTGTAAAACGCGAATACCGCGATGGCTGGAAAGTAATGGCATAAGCACGAATTCATGCGAATTTATTCGAATTACACGAATGGATGAGCACGAATTCACGCGAATTTATTCGAATTGCACGAATTATAGTTGATCTGAACGATAAGCTCATCTTGCATTAATTCGTGTAATTCGAATAAATTCGATAAAATTAGTGTTCAATAAAATTAGTGTGCATTAAATTATTATTATGAATCGCAGAGAAGCTATTGAACGGGTTGCCATTTTAACCGGCGCAGCTGTTATAGGCGCTGAGTTTTTTATGGCGGGATGCAAGCGCAACCCCAAACAAATAAACAGTCTTTTTAACGAAGACCATGTAGTGTTTTTAAATGAGATAGGTGATACCATATTGCCCGATACCAAAACGCCCGGCGCCAAGGCTGCCAATGTAGGCACTTTCATGACCGTAATGGTACAGGATTGCTACACCCCGGCCGATCAACAGGTGTTTATGAAAGGCTTAGCAACAATTGATGTCGAGGCAAATAAAAAATACAGTAAAAATTTCCTGGATTGCAACCCCAAACAACGGCTGGAACTGCTTACCATGCTCGACGGCGAGCAGAAAAAGGAAAGCAAACAACCCAAACCGGGCAAACAATACCAGTATTACGCTATGCTGAAGCAATTGACCCTGTTAGGATATTTTACATCCGAAATTGGTTGCACACAGGCATTGCGCTATATAGAAGTACCGGGCAGGTTCGACGGTAATATGCCTTATAAAAAAGGAGATAAGGCCTGGGCGATTTAATTAATATCGAATTTCGGATTTTCGATTTCGGATTTGGCTTATTATATATCGAATAAAATAAATTCACTGTGATAGCTATCGGGGTCAAACATCAGAAATCCGAATTTGGCAATAATAAATCCGAAATCGAAAATCCGAAATTCGAAATACAAAAAATATGAAACTGAGATTAGGCATGATAGGCGGTGGACAGGGTGCATTTATTGGCGCTGTACACCGCATTGCATCCCGCATTGACGACGAATACGAACTGGTTTGCGGCGCATTGAGCAGCGACCCCGAAAAAGCAAAGGCCAGCGGCATTGCGTTGGGGCTTGACCCCGCGAGGACATATTCGTCATACAAAGAGCTTATCGAAAAAGAAAAACAACTGCCTGAAAATGTTCGTGCGCAGGTGATCAGTATTGTTACGCCTAACCATGTACATTTCGAGCCCACCAAATTAGCGTTGGAGAATGGTTTTAACGTAATACTGGATAAACCCATGACCTTTTCATTGGCCGAGGCTAAGGAACTGGAAAAGATAGTTAAAGCCAGCGGAAAACGCTTCTGTTTAACGCATACCTACACAGGTTACCCGATGGTGAAGGAAGCCAAACAGTTTGTTGCTGCCGGCAAGCTGGGCAAAATAAGAAAGGTTTATGTGGAATATCCGCAAGGCTGGCTAAGTACTTTTTTGGAAGGTGAACACCAGAAACAAGCCTCATGGCGTACGGATCCCGGTAAAAGCGGGATAGCCGGTGCGATAGGGGATATCGGCACACATGCTTTTAACCTGGCAGAATATGTTAGCGGATTGCATGTAAGCAAACTGTGTGCTGATGTTAACATTGTTGTGGAAGGGCGTAAGTTGGACGATGATGGTGCCGCATTGTTAAAATTCGATAACGGTGCAAGCGGCGTACTGATGGCATCACAAATTGCAGCTGGTGACGAAAATAATATTAAACTGCGTGTTTATGGTGAAAATGGCGGCCTTGAATGGCAGCAGGATGAAGCCAATACGCTATTGATTAAGTGGCTGGATAAACCTGCCGAAATATGGCGCACCGGCGGCGGTTATTTAAGCTCATATGCTTCGCACAACACACGTGTACCTGCCGGGCACCCGGAAGGTTATTTGGAAGCATTTGGCAACCTGTACCGGAACTTTGCATTAACCGTTAAAGCAGATATAGAGGGAAAAACACCTGAAAAAGAGTGGCTTGACTACCCGGGAATAGAAGACGGCGTTAGGGGAATGGCGTTTGTGGAGAATATGATCGCTTCGGGTAAATCAGACCAGAAGTGGCTGGATTTTAAGATATAACGACATATAATTGTATAGTTGGAGGCTGCTGTTGATAAACATCATGGCAATCATTTTAATCCGACGAATCATAGTTCAGACAAATGCGTTAGGGATTGCAGCGGATACCGGCCCGCGCCTAAGGCCTGAAGGCGTATGAGCGGAAAGCCCGGGCCGCAGGCAACGCCCCAATCGCATGAACTTGAATTTATTGAATTTAAGAATTTATAAATTCGAATAATTCGCAATGGCAATGTTTATTAAATTATACATCAATTATGACAACCATTAAAGGCCCGGCGATATTTTTGGCGCAATTTATGGGTGCCGAAGCGCCATTTAATAACCTGGAGAATATTTGTAAATGGGCCAAAAGCCTGGGCTATATCGGTGTACAGATACCAACATGGGACACAGGCTATTTCGACCTGCAAAAAGCGGCCGAAAGCAAAACTTATGCCGACGAAATTAAAGGCCTGGTTAATGAATGCGGTTTGCAGATCACCGAACTATCTACCCATTTACAAGGTCAATTAGTTGCTGTTAACCCGGCGTACGACCAGCTGTTCGACGGGTTTGCACCCGCCGCTTATCACAATAACCCATCCGCACGGCAGGAGTGGGCCGTTCAGCAGCTAAAATATGCTGCTAAAGCCTCACAAAATTTAGGATTGAACGCCCATGCTACCTTTAGCGGCGCTTTGTTATGGCAAATGGTTTACCCATGGCCGCAACGCCCTGCCGGGTTGGTCGATACCGCCTTTACCGAGCTGGCTAAACGCTGGAAACCGATATTGGATGTTTTCGACGAATGCGGCGTTGACCTATGTTACGAAATACATCCGGGTGAAGACCTGCACGATGGCATCACCTATGAAATGTTTTTGGAAAAGGTGAACAACCATCCGCGCGCCTGTTTGTTATATGATCCATCGCACTTTGTGTTGCAATGCCTTAATTATTTGGAATATATCGATAACTATCACGAGCGCATCAGGATGTTCCATGTTAAGGATGCTGAATTTAACCCTACCGGCAAGCAGGGCGTTTACGGCGGCTATCAGAACTGGATAGACCGTGCAGGTCGTTTTCGTTCTTTAGGCGATGGGCAAGTGGATTTTAAGGGTATATTTAGCAAATTAACAGCTTATGACTATAAAGGCTGGGCCGTGCTGGAGTGGGAGTGTGCTTTAAAGCACCCGGAAGATGGCGCGAGGGAAGGATCGATATTCATCAAAGACCACATCATCAGGGTAACCGAAAAGGCTTTTGATGACTTTGCAGCAGCAGGCAGCGACGAAGCCTTTAATAAGGCATTATTGGGCATTAAATAATTCAATATCAGCATACAACTCACATTAAAAATGAAAAAAACTTTTATTCTTCTTGCGATAGCAGTAGCATTTTCGGCCTGCGGCGGCAGTAAATCGGGTAGTACAACCGATTCTACCACTACCACCACAACTACTACAACCGAAACGTCCGCAACCCTTAAAGACACCCTCGGCGAAACGCTTATTACTAAAAACGATTGCTTAACCTGTCATAAGGTTGATCAGAAAATTGTCGGCCCGGCTTATAACGATGTAGCTAACAAATACACCGCCACACCCGCTGTTATCGATACGCTGGCCAACAAGGTGATAAAAGGCGGTTCGGGTAACTGGGGCTCAATCGCTATGACCGCGCATCCTAATTTATCGATGGATGATGCCCGTCACATGGTACGTTACATCCTGTCGCTAAAAAAATAATACCAAACCAAAATATAAACCAAAATGACTAACAGAAGAACATTTATTGCCCAGGCGGGCCTGGCTTCGGCCGGGTTGATGATCATGCCGGGCTTATTAAAAGCCAGGCCGATGCCAATTGGCCATCACGGCGTCGGCCTGCAATTATGGAGTATGCGCGACCAGCTAAAAGGCGATGTTAAAGACGTTATAGGTAAAGTTGCAACCGCAGGGTACAAAGAGGTGGAAACTTACGGCTACAGTAAAAAGAACGGCTTTTGGGGACTTGATGCCAAAGCTTTTAACGACCTGTTGAAAAGCAATGGTTTGAGCACACCGAGCGGTCATTTTGAGTTTGATAGTTTTTTTGGTACAGGTAATACCGATGATTTATACTCATATATAGATGCTGCGCATATAACCGGTATGGAGTACATTATTGTACCGCACCTTAATGGCGATTTTATTAAAACGGTAGCAGATTTTAAAAATATAGCAAGCAAGCTGAGCGTTGCTGCGGCGATCTGCAAAAAAGAAGGATTAAAGTTTGGTTATCATAACCATAATTTTGAATGGCAGGTGGTTGATGGCACCACTTTTTACGATACCATTTTGAATGAGACCGATCCGGAATCGGTTCAAATGGAGATGGACCTGTATTGGGTTGTACGTACCGGGCAGGATCCTGTGGCTTTGATAAAAGCGCATCCGGGCAGATTCTTCGCCTTCCACATAAAAGATATGGATAAAACAAACCATAACCTAAACACGGAAGTAGGCACAGGAACAATTGATTTTAAACGGATAATGGAATTTGCCAAACTGGGCGGTGTGAAACACTTTATTGTTGAACAGGAAAACTACACCAACATCGACCCATATGTAAGCATTACGCAAAGTTGTGCTTATGTAAAAGATGTGCTGCACGTAACATATACCTCGTAAACCAATTTATAATCATGAAAAGAAAATTAATATACACGGCTTTGCTGCTCAGCGCTTGTTTTGCAGCAAATGCCCAGCAGGGTGCTAAACCCGAAGATACCGAAATATGGACACCGGAACCACCCGTTGTTACGCCTGGGCCAGCTTGCCCTGCGCCACCGCCATCGGATGCGATTGTATTGTTTGATGGCACTAACGAGGACCAGTGGGTATTAAATAAGGATACGACTAAGACCGCTGACTGGATAGTGCACGACGGAATTTGGACCGTGAATAAAAGTTCGGGAAATGTTCAAACTAAAAAGAAATTTACCAATTACCAGCTGCATGTTGAATGGCGCGTACCTGCAGATATTACTGGCACCAGCCAGGCGAGGGGCAACAGCGGCGTATTCCTGGCTTCTATAGGTAATGGAGATGCCGGCTATGAATTGCAGGTGCTCGACTCGTACAAAAACAAAACTTATGTAAATGGTATGGCAGGCAGTATTTATAAGCAATTTATACCACTGGCAAACCCAACCCGCCCTCCGGGTGAATGGAATGTTTACGATGTGATATGGACAGCGCCAACATTTAACACCGATAGCACACTTAAAACTCCTGCCCGCGCTACGGTTTTTTTTAACGGTGTTTTGGTTGAGAACAACGTAGAGCTAAAAGGCCCTACTTTATACATCGGCACACCGCATTACAAAGCACACGGCCCATCGCCGATAAAACTACAGGCACATGGCGATAAAAGCGAGCCACTGAGCTTCAGAAATATTTGGGTTAGGGAATTGCCATAGCCTTTTAATAATGATATAACGATCCGCCAAATGGCGCGGATCGTTATATTTACTTCGCTGGCGCGTTATCTCCACGCGCCAATAATCAACCCCATCACGGTTAATGTTAATGTGCTGTACAAGCCATTAATAAAAATATAACTCCAGCTTTTAAGCTCGAAAAGGCCCTGCATGGTTATGGCGCAGAATGTCCATATACCGGCGAGGAAACCTGCCGCTGCACCCCAGGCCAGCGTTGTTTTGGGATCGTTGAGGAACATGGCAAGGTTTATGGCCATTACCAGCGACAATATCGCCGTAATGCCGAATATTTTTAATTTATTACCCGCTTTTAATTGTTCATCGGTAAGGCCGGCAACTTTTATCCAGGTTTTTGCAAAAAGTACAGGCGAGTACCACAATCCGCCGATTAGAAATGACGATAAAGCTGCCGCCACTACGGCCAGCCAGTTAATGGTTGAAAAGTTCATGATTACTAAGGTTTTATCTTAATAAAAATAAAACTTTTTTATTCAACCTTATAACGGAAAACATAATGCGCTAAATTTCCATCTATATCTATCCCTTCAACCACCACTTTATAATTGCCTTTTCCATCAGCATTAGTGAAATCGAACGATGCCTTGCCTGTAGCTTTGTCGGTAATTATCTTAGGGTTCCAATAGATGGTTGTGCGCAGATCGGGGTTTGCCTCACTCGGCCTTGCAACCAGGTATTTCGGCACATAAAATTCTTTTGTTTTGGCATATCCCAGTGGCGTAAGGTTAATAATATTGTTTTTGGGCAGCATTTGTTTTAACTGATCAAGAGTAATCTTTTCGCCTTTTGGCATTACTTTGGAGTTAACTTCTAAAACACCTTTAGTATTATTTAACGAGCCAATATTGGTTATGCCATTATTAAGGAATATTTCCACCGACTCTATATTGGTAGGATTTACGTTTTGCAGGTATGATGTTTCTACAGGTACGCCGTCCAAATAAACTTGTACCGGCTGGGTTTTTTCGCTATTGGTTACATAGTCCCGTGTGATATAAAACTCGTCGTTCTCATAAGTAAGGCCCATAGCACTGCCTTTAAGGCAGGTAAGCAGGTCATTACAGCCGGTAAGCTGTTCTCCTTTTACAAGGTGGTCAGGTTCCTGGCTTAAGCCAATCAGCGATGGGTGATCGAGGTGGCTTGGTTTTTTTTCTTCAATTTTGGCCTTTACAACCACTTCCTTTAAAACATGGTTACTGTATTGCCTTTTAATGTTTTGCAAATATGTGGTTAGCATACTATCGATATTGGTGACATTATCGGGCGAGTTAATGTTTTTTGTCACAACAGGGTAGGTTTCACCATTCGCCGTTATCGCCAGGTTTGCAGCATTGATGTTATTTTTTGCATTTAAGATCACCTGCGACGAATCCTGGAAAACCAGGTTTGAGAAAGTGAAATTACCCGATGCGTCTGTATAAGTATCGTTGTAATATATCTTATCAGGTATGGTTAAATGTATATTGGCATGGGAAACAGGCAGGCCCGTATTTGTCCTTAGTGTGCCGCTGAGGTTGATACCCTGCTCGGGCAAATAATACAATTGCGGGTTTTTATCATAAACTATATCGCTGTACGTAAAACGGCGATAGCCCTGGGTCAGCATCAGCACATCCAAATCGGTCCGGCGTGTACTATCCACATGGTTAAAATAATAGTTCGGCTTTTCAACATACCCCTTAAGGTCGGATGTTAGCAACAGGTTCGATAGGATAGTTGTTTCCGAGTTCTCATCTGATGGCACTTTTGATTCATCCGTTACCGCAACAGAAAATGTGCCTAAAGCAGGTACATCTTTGTTTTTTGCTGTAAGGGTCATGTGCACACGCTGCCTTTGCAGGTATGTTGGCCGGTCGGTATTTACTGCAACGTTCATAAGGTCGTTATGCTGAATAAAAACGATGCGTTCGCTCAGCGGGTCGCCTTCTGATGAAAGCAGGGTTACCTGTACTATGCCGGTAGGAAATTTACTTTTAGGGATTGATGCCCCATAAATGAGTGTTTGCAGTCTGGTTTGTGCAGCGTAATAAATAACGTTGCCGCTTTGTGCCAGTATATAAAAACGGATATTGGCAAATTTTTGCAGAAAATCGGCATTTGACGCTATTTTTATGTTGAGGCTGTCTGGGTTATTGTTGTACACGGCCAGGTCGATGCCATCGTCCATTACCCTCGGGAGGTCATAGCTGCCGTGCGTCCCGTCAGGAAAATCCACATTGGCTTTATAGGTCTTACCCGGTTCGGGTGTAAAAATAAAAAAGCCCATACCCAGGTGCCGCGACGCTAAGCTGGCTACCTGTTTATTGTCGTTATCGGTTATAGTGCCTTTTATATCTATGCCCATACCGCTTGAGCCAATAGCTTTAAAGGCCACCCTGGTACGGATACCGGTTACCAGGTTACCCCCCTCCGGGAAAAACTGCACATCTTTTGGCGTAGATGCCGTGCTTAGCGAGAACGAGTTGGTAACGGTTTTTTTATAATTCAGTTCTATATCGGTTATCAGGTCGGCAGTAGCGAAAACTCCCGGTTTGGTACTGGAAAAATTGAGTGTGAGTGCGCCGTTTCCATCTGTTGTAGCTTTGCCTTTATCTATGATTTCGTCGTCACTCTGTACTTTCCATGATACCTTCCGGTTTATATAAGGTACGCCATCCTGGTCTCTATAAAGCAGCGTTGCCGTAATACTTTCCGCACCGGCATTTTCAGTATTTTTAAAAGCGGCGTGTGTAGTTACCGGGTTTTTTTCATCAACTGTATTGCCTACGATTATATTTTTTGAAAAGAAATAGGCGTCATCAAAATTGCGCATCCAATTAGTATAGGCGCGTATATGATAATTCCCTTCCTGGAAAGAGAGCTGTGGCAATACAAAATCCCCGTTTCCCACACCGCTTATTAAAGGTATGCGCAGGGATTTTACTATCGAATCGCGGTTAGTGACCAGGTCGACATATACAATCCTGCTTAACCCGGACAACATGTGCTGATCCACCGTTACGTATGCTTTAAACCATATGGTATCGCCAACGGCATAATAAGGTTTATCAAAATGGAGGTAAACCTTTTCGGTAGGATAATTGGTGGCGAATTTTGATGTTTTGGAAATAACTGTTGTTAATGCAACACTATCATCTTGCGCAAAAGCAGCGGCCGCTGCAACAAAAATTAAACAGGTACTAAGGAGTATTTTTTTCAGGATCATCAATGCGAATTAAAGTAAAAAAAACGGGTATTATGCCGATAAATATATCCATAATAACGCTTGGGCAGGCTAATTTAACACGGTTTAACATATTTTTTACAAAGGATGGCTTTGTACAGGGTTTTCTCACTGCTTTGTAGTGCTTAACCCTTACAAAAAGACACATGAAATTTTGTTTCCGGAGAAAGCAACCTTTACCCGCGATCATTCGTGGTAATTATATTCGATAAAGGTTAGTTGAGTTTTTGTTGTTTTGCAGGCATTCCGGGGAGGGATGGGTTCCGAACCGGGATGTACCTGCCTTGGATTATCGCCAAAAAAAATATCATTGCCATACAAACTGCAATGATATTTTTTTTTGGATAGATCAAATATTTTTTACCAGCCTGAGCCTTTTTTAGCTGCTCCGCTTGCAATGTGGCCTTCGGCAGTAGCTTTGCTCATAATAGCCGCCATTTTGTTACCTGCACTGTCTTTACCTGTTGCAATATACCGGCCTGATTTAACATCAATAATTGGATCCAGCAGAGGTACATTTTTGGTTTTTGTTTTTACAGAATAGGCGGTTATACCGCCGCTTGTTGGTGTTGCCATAATTCGTTTATATTGTTTTAGTTAATTCAAACCCCTGAAAGGGGTAATTGTTTTAACAAACATAGCTTATTACAGCTAAGTTGCGAATGGTTTGAACTAAAACTTATTAACAAAATACATGTAATTAACAATTTTGTAACCTTTAGGTGGGTTATTTAAAAGTTAAATAGGCCTGCCGTTAAAACCTTGTTCGCTGTAATTGGTTTTTACAGTATATTTGATAACAATCAATAAACCATGAAAAATCGCGATTCAAGTATTTTATACTTCCTGTTAGGCATTTATACCTTAATGGTGAGCTGGCATTATAATCATGATAGCCAGTACCGCTGGATCATCCTCATCCTTACCTATTTATTCTGGCCTGTGTATCTTATTTACGAGTTGCTGATAGGGCACCTGTCGCATGGTTTATGGAAGGAAATTCCGCAATCTTTCTTTAAATAATTATAGAAGCAAGCGGCAAGAAACAGGAGAGGAGGTTTTACTAAGCCAGGAATTAAGTTTTTTATATTTCCTTTCCTGGCTTTTGCTCCTAATGTATTGCCGCCCTACTGTGTTTTTTCAACAAACACGGCCGTACCGTAAGCCAGAACTTCGGTTACGCCCTGCATAACTTCGTTGGCATCGTACCGCATATTAATAATACCGTTTGCCCCTAAAACTTGTGCATGCTGGGCTAATAATTGAAAAGCTTCTTCGCGGGCATTTTCGCATAATTCAACATAAATAGAAAGCCTGCCGCCAAAAAGCTGCTGAAAGCCGCCGGCAATATTGCCCAAAGCGCCGCGGCTGCGCACGGTAATTCCGCGTACAACGCCCAGGTGACGTACAATGCGATAGCCTTCGAGGCCGGTGCTGGTAGTGATGAGTGAAGCATCCATGATGTTTTATTGGTTTATTATTTGTTTTTTGATAGTATCATAAAGTATTTGTTACACAATACTAATTAAAATACTTGCGGGGTTTTTATTTAATTAATAGTTTTAAAGCGTAGATGAAAAGTACCTTATCATTACCCCATGCGTAAATTTTTATTCTTGATTTTGTTATTTATTACAGGCTACGTATCTGCCCAGCAAAAAATTGATTACCAGTCAAAAGGTAACCTTTATTTTTCAGAAAAGAACTACCAGGCTGCCGCCGATTGTTATTCAAAAGTAATAGCGGAAAATAAGCGGGACAAAACCGTTTTATCGGTTATTTATTTTTACAGGGCTGAATGTTACCGTTTTTTAAACCAGTACGAAAAATCCTCGAAGGATTATACCAAAGCCATCTCGCTTAATCCCCAATACCGCGATGCATACTGGAACCGTGCGCTCCTTAACGAAGCTAACAATAATTTTAGCGGCGCTGTTGCGGATTATCGCAAGGTATCAACCCTTATACCTCAAACCGATACCATTAACCAGGCGACTTTATACGCTAACCTGGCGGATGTGCAGGCAAGGCAACAAAACATCGACAGCGCTTTAATATCCGATTCGATATCACTCGTATTCAACCCACACTATTCGCGCGCCTACTATATGCGTGGAGAATTGCACCGGGAACAGAAGAATGATCCGCAGGCCATAATTGATTTTACCAATGCCATAAACAATTACACCGGCGACGATCCGAAACCGGTATCGGTGTGGTATACGGTGATGGCAGATACCAAAAGTGCCGACAAGCAATACAAAGATGCCATAAATGATTATTCATTGGCGTTAAAGATAGACCCTGATAACGGTGTAGCTTACTGGAACAGGGGTGCTGCCTACCATTTCCACCAGGATTATGAACTTGCAGCCGGCGACTATACCAAAGCAATGAGTTATTATAAGGATAGTCCCAAAGAACTCTCAAAACTATATGATGACAGGGCTACCAATGAAATGGGCCAAAGTTTACTGGCTGATGCCATCAAGGACGACTCTACTGCTCTTGCACTCGATCCTGGCGATCGGTCAGCCTGTTTTGACCTGGCGGATGCCTATACGCAAAACGGCGATTACCAGGCAGGTATTGATAAATACAGGATTGCACTAGGTTTTGAGAAGGACAATAAAATACTCAATTCGGAACTGTATTTCCTGATAGCCAACAACGAATACTTTTTAAAGGAATTTGATAAAGTGATAGCGGATTGCACCATGGCCATTGCAATAAACCCTGCCAACAGTTCGGCATATTATTACAGGGCTAAAGTTTATTTAAAACAGGATGGTAAAAAAGACCTTGCCACTAATGACTTTAATAAAGTTATTGAACTGGATACATCGCATCAAACTGTCAACTATATATTTTCATTATTCTATGTAGGCAAGGGTGACCAAGCCGCAAGTATATTGCAGCAACAGGTGGTCAATACAACCGATAACGCCATGATATTAAGCGATTATTACAACCTGGCCTGCCTGTATTCGCTGATGAACAAACCTGACGAAGCAAACAGTTACCTAAAAATGTCTATCGACCGCGGTTATGCTAAAAAATATGCAGCTGCCGATGAAGACCTGGATAACATAAGGAATACAGCAGATTATAAAAGTATTATTGGTGATGGCAAATAATTGATATATTTGGTGAAACACCACTTATACAATGCGTAAACCTTATCTATTATTGATCATTATTGCCGTTTTTGTTTGTAAACTCTCTTATGCCCAAACACAGGGAAAACTTCCCGGCGTTGTTGTAACGGGTGCAATTGGCCAACGTTTAAATTCTGAGCAGTTCATAGATAGCATTTCCAAAATAATCGCAAATTCAAAAACAAACAGGGAATTGCGTGCCTATTTATATTTTAAAAGGGCTGATTATTATAGATCGACCAACCAGTTTGAGAAGGCTTACCAGGACTATACTTCATGCCTGAATATTGATGGCAATTTTAAATATGCTGTATGGAACAGGGGTTTAGCAAACGAAGCGCTAAATAATTTCCAGGCTGCCGATGCCGACTACCATAAGGCGCTCACTATAATATTGCCCCCCGATAGTTCGGATAAAGCGATATTGTATTGCAATATTGCTTATGTAAAGTTAAGGCTCCAGAAACCAGATAGCGCACTGGTTTATGATTCACTTTCAATTAGCTACAATTCGTTGTATGCCCGCGGGTATCTTATTCGGGGTTTGGTGCATATGGCGCAAAAAAATTACCTAACTGCCATAGCAGATTTTACCCAGGCCATCCAATTAAATCGTAATTATAGTAATGCTAAAATGTTATCGGCATGGTATTCAGATCTCGCGGATGCAAAACGACTGAACAAGCAATATAAGGAAGCGATAAACAATTACTCTTTTGCGTTAAAACTCGATCCCGATAACCGCTCGGCATATTGGAACCGGGCAGCGGCATATTATAAACACAAGGATTATGAACTTGCCGCAGATGATTACACCAAGACAATAACATATTTCACCGGCCAAAATACGGAGCTTTCAAAGTTGTATGATGACAGGGCCATGAACGAGCTGGGGCAGAACTTTTTAAATAAAGCTATACAAGATGATTCGCTGGCAATTGTACTAGACGCCAATAATAAACTTGCTTACCTGAACCTTGCCGCCATATATACCCAAAACGCCGACTATCAGAAAAGTATCGACCTGTTTAAAACTGCACTTGACTTTCAAAAGGAAAACAAAAAATTTAACTCGTTTTTGTATTACCAGATTGCAAATGATGAATATTTTTTAAATGAGTTTGATAAGGTGGTTGACGACTGCACAATGTCTATCTCATTAAACCCCAGTTATGCTTCGGCTTACTTTTACAGGGCAAAGGTTTATTTAAAAAAGCTCAATAAAAAAGATATTGCTATTACCGACTTTAATAAAGTAATAGAATTGGATACCACACATAAATCGGTAGATTATATATTCTCGTTGGTTTTTACCGGTAAAGCCGATGATGCACTGAGCATACTGCAGCATGACGTGGTTAATACTACCGATGACGCGGAATTACTTGTCGATTATTATAACATTGCCTGTTTATATTCGCTTACCAACAAACCCGACGATGCAAACAGCTATCTCAAAATGGCCGTTGACCGGGGCTACAACAAAAAATATGCTGCTGCCGATGAAGACCTCGATAATATCCGAAACACGGCTGATTATAAAAGTATTATTGGTACACCTGCACAGTAATTATTTATATTCTTAGCATTAAAAAAAATGCAAAGTTTTTATATTTGATTAAACCCGAAACCCATGTACAGGATAATTTGCCTGCTTTTTATCTGTGCTGTTAGCCACTTTGCTTTCGGACAGAACTTAAGCGACTATAGTGTAAAAGGCGATGTGAGTTTTGCAAAGAATGACTTCCAGGCTGCTTTTGATTATTATTCAAAAGCAATTGACACAAATTCTTCAGATAAAGTAGCTTTAGCCCGGATATACTATAAACGGTCAAAGTGTGATCAGGCACTTCAACATTACGGCAATGCATTGTTTGATTTAAATGCCGCTATCTCACTCGATCCTAAATTCAGAGATGCTTATACCGAACGGGGAGTTTTGTATCAAAATAAATATTTCTATTATCGGAAAAGCGCGAGAGATTATCAGCTTGCTATACAATTAACTGATACAAAAGACCGGCACATGCTGGCTACACTGTACACTAACTTTGCTAACGATGCGGTAAGTTATGGTAAAGCAGACAGCGCCATCCATCTTGATTCGATTGCACTGCAATACAGCCCTTTCTATTACAGTACATATTATTCTTTCTTTGAAATAAACATTGGGCAAAAAAATTACGCGGAAGCGGTAAAGAATATTAACAGCACTATTGAGTATGGTTCCCATAATCTCACCAAAGAACAATTATTGCTTTTATACAGGGAACGGGCTGATGCTAAAAGACTAAATAAAGATTATAAAGGGGCAATAAATGATTATTCACTCGTACTTAAAGTAAATCCGGACGATGGGGATGCTTATTGGAACCGGGGCGCGGCATATTATATGCATAGCGACTATGAGTTGGCAGTTAATGATTATACAAAAGCTATAAATTATTTTCAGAATAATGATCACAAAATACATCTTTTGTAAATAGACAGAGCAGTTAGTGAAATGGGGGAGAATAAGCCCGATTTGGCTATAAAAGATGCAAATGAAGCTATCAGACTTTTTAATCAATATGGGCCTGCATACATCGCGTTAGGAAACGCATACCTGATGAAAGGCGACTTTAAAAAAAGTGCTGATAAATTTATTATAGGTGAAAAATACATGTTTGGAAATGCACCTACATCGCATGCCTATAGCTCAATAGCAAAAACTGAATATTTCTTAAATAAATATAACAAAACTATCCTGTATGCCGACACAGCTTTTGATTGGGATACGACAAACTGTGAAAGTTATTTTTATCGGGCTAAAACCTATTGGAATAAACTTAATAAAAAAGATGCTGCGATCGAAAACTTTAACAAAGTGCTGGCGTTGGATACCACAAAAAGCAGTGACTGCTACATTTTCTCACAATATTATTTAGGCAAAGCTGATAAAGCGGTGGAAATATTACAGGACAAAATATTAAAAACGAATGACGATTCGCAGTTGCGTGACGATTATTACCAGCTTGCGTGTTTATATTCGTTAATGAATAAGCCAGATGACTCAAACAACAATCTTAAAATTGCTATAGATAAAGGCTATGCCAAAAAATACGCAGCTGCCGATGAAGACCTGAACAACATCCGCAATACGGCTGATTATAAAAGTATAATTAGTGATGATAAATAATACCGTCAGTTTATCCATATCCTAAAAATATCGTACCTTTGTCCCCACAAAAAAACAAGATCACGAAGTAGGTGATCGACTAAAAAACATAATTTTTAAACCAGCTTTTTTT
>Ga0302227_10001658_pt1 | contig 16273 bp, 13 predicted proteins | sample II_Palsa_N1_1_FD_193525 | JGI IMG/M metagenome (GOLD analysis project Ga0302227, IMG submission 193525) | Peat permafrost microbial communities from Stordalen Mire near Abisko, Sweden - II_Palsa_N1_1 | ecosystem: Environmental > Terrestrial > Soil > Palsa > Peat permafrost | place: Sweden...
CCCATGCACACAGTATGCAGCAGCAATAGAAGGCCGATAAAATAAAAATGCAGCTTCATCATAGCAGTAAATAATGGGCATCCTAAATATAACTAAAACTACCGGGTAGAGCTCAAACTTTAAAAGTAATAGTCGTTAATGCCCCCATTCCGCGGCCATCGCTGGTATAAGGAGATCGGCCTGAGCATGGGCACTCAAAGCTATCTGATGGCCGGATGACAGCCGAACGGAATATTGACAATAATACTGCAGCCCTTACCCGGAGCGGTACTCAGGATAGCGTTGCCGTCATACAGCCTGGACCGTTCAAAAATATTAGATAGCCCAAGCCCATTGCGGGTGTTGGCCGGATCGAAGCCTTGCCCATCGTCCCTTATCTCCAACCTCACCCGGTCGATATCACGATCCAGCGCTATTTCGATTTTTTTCGCGTTGCTATATTTGATAATGTTCTTGGTTTGTTCCTGCACGATCCGGAACAGCGTGACCTTTTTACTTTGGCTCATCTGTTCCAGTTGACCGGTCGGGCTATGAGTGAACTCAACTTCGAAAAGGTTCCCAACACGAAGATCCAGCACCAGATCGTCAATACTGGCCACAAGACCCTCCTTTTTCAAGTCGGGCAGGACCATACCTTTTGAGAGTACCCGCACCTCTTCGATGGCTAGCTGGATAATTTCCAGATTTTTTTCCTTTATCTGCTTGAAATCCTCGATGTCCGGATTCAAAACACTTAAATGTAATTGCGCCGAGGCCAGCAACTGATTAATATTGTCATGCAATTCGTGGCCGATCCGGGTACGTTCGTCTTCCTGGGCCTTGATGATGGCTTCGGCGATCCCCTTCTGCTCTTTTAGTTTTTGCTTCGCCAACAGCGCCTCCGTCTCCCTCAGTTGTTCGGTGACCCTCTTTTCCTCCTGTCTTGCACGGTAGGACTCGGTGATATCCAACGCGCCTCCTCCCACCAGGCTGTCTGGCGCGGCACCATGAATGGGGAATACCACTACCTGGTAAATATGTTCTTCCCCATCGTCCAGCCGGAATTTGACAATGCTGCGGTCTTCCTTTTTGTATTGCAGGGCAAGGTGTTTTTCCCTGATAATGCCGGCGAGGGGCCCGGGAATAATGTCAGCCAGCTTTTTCCCGTATGCCGTTTCATTCACCCGGAAATATTCAAGCAGCGATTTGTTGGCGTATTGCAGATTGTCTTCCTTATCCACGATCCAGGAGAAAAATGGGCTATGATCCATGAAGGCTGAAAACAACGCTTCCCTGTCCTTGGCCACCCGTTCAAATTCTATTTCCCTGGTAATATCCTGAAAAGTAGATACAACGGCCTGTGCCGGGAGTTCAGGTTGATCGAATATGGGTTGAGAATTACACAATAGGGTGCGGTAGCTCCCGCCCGGAAGTTGAATATTACACACGGAATTCCTTTGTACTTTTCCGGCACCGATTTCGCCCAGGACGGATATGCTCTTTCTTGAGTATAATTCTTCCAGGGTCGTATTGAAGATCTCCGCCGCTTTTCGATTCGCCGAAATAACCCCTCCCTCCGCATCCTGTAAAAGGATGCCCACGTTCATGTCCTCTATCATGGTCTGGTAATTCAGTTCCATGATCCGTTTTGTTTTTACCAACTGGACTTCATCAGCGATATCGTACCCGAGGCATAGGAATTTTTCGGGCTGACCGTTCCTTTTGATACAGGATACTTCCCATTTTACCCATCGCCAAAACCCGTTATGGATCCTTATTTGACCCGTAACCGGCTCCTCCTGGTATGAACTGGCCGCCAGCAGGTCTTTGAACAACGCCTGATCTCCCCAATGAATAAGGTCAAAAAAACTATGATGGGTCATCGCCTCGGGGGAAGAGAGGAACCGGGTATAAAACCCTGAATTGGTAAAGGTCAGGGCGCCTTCCTGGTTGATGATAGCCAGGTAGAAGGGCTTCCGCACGTCCAGTGAGGCTACCCATTCGCTGATATGAATCCCGTTCGTGTTCATAGCTTTTTGAGTATCTTATTATTAACAGGCAGCAGACAATACGGCGGGCAGCAGATCGATGTCTGTTGATTTATCCAGGAAGTGGGTCGCCCCCAATTTTTTGCAGATACTCCTGTAATAGAAATCGGCATTGTTCGAGATCATGAGTACCGCGATCTCCAGGTGTCGTTCACGGATCAGGCGCAATAACTCGATACCGCTTTTGTCCGGCAGGTTGATATCCAGCAATACCACATCCGGGGTGAGCCGGGACAATACTTCCAGGCCTTCCTGGTAGGTTGCGGCATGAACGACAAAAGAAATATTCTCGATCTCTTCCATGACAGGGATCATTCTTTCCATGACAAGTATCGAATCATCGACGATGAGAACCGTCTTTTTATCATTTTTCATAATCTTTATTTTATACAGCAAAGGAATAACAAATTAAAAGCGATAAAAATAGAAGATAAACCCTATCGGTTGTACTGGATATCATTGGCCAGCGTAGAAATACTACTACAGAAATGCAGGCCATACGCCTGTCCGCCGATCATTATGCCGGGGCTGGAACTCCGAATGGGAAAAATGGTCAGTTGGTAGACCCCCTCTTTACCACTGTTCGCCGGCAGGCTGATCGAACTATGGTCCGGGATTCCGCTTTCGCATACAAGCCGGTGTTTGCCCCGTAACGAACCGGCTATGACAGGAGGAAGGATATCGCCCAGTCCCTTGCCAAAAACAGTCGCTTCAAGCCCGAAATATTCCAGGAACAGCGTATTGGCAAACATCAGGTTGTCTTCTTCATCGACTATCCAGCTAAAACCCGGAGTATGGGCCATGAAGGACTGAAAGAGGGCATTGTCAGGCAGATAATACTGTTCGAAGGCCTGCATATTTTTCTTCTGCTGATCGGCTGCTGCGATATCATATCCAAGACATAGAAATTTTTCGGCCATGATCTCCGGCTTGCAGATGCGGGATATCTCCCACCTCACCCACTGGTACTGACCGTTCCTGATCCTGAATTCAGTCGAAACAGCTTCATCGCGCAGGGAACAGGTTGCCAGGGTCTTATTCAACTGCTGCCGGTCCATCTCGTGTACGAGTTGGAAGAAATCAGTACCGGTTACAGTGGGCTGAGGTGAAACGGCAGATTGTAGTCCGCGGTAAAAGTGTACGTTGGCAAAAGACATACAACCTTCGAAATCAATGATCACCAGGTAATAAGGCTTTTGGCCATGGAGGGTTTCTGCCCATTCACCGATAGAGGTACCATTTGTTGTCATTATAGTCGGCTTTTTTAATCGTCAATTGACAAGACAAAGAAATGACTATTCCAGACCAGGCTAAATAGATGATCAGAGATATCCGGTGTACTGGTTTTGACAGGGTCGGGTAGAAGCCCTACTACAAAATGGAGGAGATGATGGCAGGGATCTGTTCGAATTCGCTGGATTTATCGACGAAATGGTCCGCGCCCAATTTCCGGCAGGCATTACGGTAATAATCACCGACCTGGTTGGTGACCATGACGACGACGGTGGTAGGATACTGCATCTTAATGTATCTTAATACCCCAAGACCGCTGCCGCCAGGAATATTGATATCCAGCAGTACTATATCAGGAAGGAAATCTTTAATCTGCTGCATTGCCGAAGGATAGTCAACGGCATATCGGATGGGGCCGGGGTCGTTCAATTCTGTCAGCATCACCTGAAGCCGGTCTATGATCAGTATGGAATCATCCACGATGAGTATTGACTTTCCACGCATAATAACAAATATGCGTGCAAATTACGGAGAACTACCTAGCAAATTTGTAGAGCGGTCGCAAAGTTGGTATCAAAGAGACTTGCCAATTTCTGTAGTTCGCATTTCCGTTGCCGTGTAGTATATTTTCTACGGGCGCGGGCCGTCTGTTTATAACAACTTATGCTCAATGGCATACAGCGTAAGATCAGCATTCGTCTTTAGGTTCATTTTTGTCATGATCCGGGCCCTGTAGGTACTGACCGTGGTGACGCTTAAAAATATCTTCTCCGCAATTTCGGAGACGGACTTGCCCGCAGCCAACAGTTTACATACTTCGAATTCACGGTCGGATAAGTATTCATGCGGCATCTTCGCGGCATCGCGGTCGAGAGTAGACGCCAGTTTTTCAGCAATGCTGGGGGTAATATATTTTTTCCCGAGCAAGAGCTGATTGACAGCCTTGACCAGCTCTTCCGGCGCGGAATCCTTGTTCAGGTAACCGGAGGCGCCCGCCTTCAGCACCCTGATGGCATATTGGTCTTCCGGATGGACACTGAGGATCAGGAAAGGCAGTTTGGGATGGTCCAGGCGGACCTGCTGCAATATCTCCAGTCCGCTGCGGCCGGGCATGGAAATATCGGAAATCACGACATCCCATTCTTCCATGATCGTTTTTTTCAGCAGGTCTTCGGCATTGGTCACTTCTTCGATCAGGGCAGATGGAAATGCTTCGAATATGATTTGTTTTAGCCCCTTTCTTACCACAGAGTGGTCGTCGGCTATGAGGAATCTTCGCATATGTTATGGATTAGTGTTTGTTGCTATTATAGGAACGGTGACGAATAAGGTGGTACCCTTGCCGGGAAGGCTCTCGATCCGGAATTCTCCGCCCATCATCAGAGTTCGTTCTTTCATCCCAAGAAGCCCAAGCGTTTTCTTGCCCCCTATTTTTCGGGTGTCGAACCCTTCTCCATTGTCCCGGATCGTCAACAGAATGTTTTCACTTTCCTCTACCAGAGAGATCCGGATCTTGCTGGCCGCAGCATGTCGCGCGACATTGGTAAGGGATTCCTGGCAGATCCTGAACAGGCCAATGGCGATCGCCGGAGGATATTCGAATTCATCCACGCTGGAACTGAATTCCGTGGCGATGCCCGATCGTCTGCTGAATTCCTGGCTTTGCCATTCGATGGCGGCAATGAGGCCAAGATCGTCCAGGATACTGGGGCGCAGATCAGTGGCGATTCGCCGGACGGTCTTGATGGTCGTGTCCAGTAAATTCATGACGGCGACCACTTTTTGACTCAACTCGTTATCGTCCTGTACCAATGGTCTCCTGTTGATCCAGGAAAGGTCCATCTTAAGACCGGTCAGTTGCTGACCCAGTTCATCGTGGATCTCCCTGGCGATGCCCGCCCTTTCCTCTTCGCGAACGTCCTGCAGATGGGAGGCGAGCTGACGGATATCCTGGTAGGATTTATCCAGCAGGGCCTCGGCCTTTTTGCGTTCGCTGATATCGGTGTCCAGGGCGATATACTCAAAGGGTTCGCCTTTTTCATTGAGGAAGGGGATAATGGTCATATATACCCAATATATACTCCCATCCTTCGCCTTATTACGAATTTCTCCTTTCCATACCTCGCCTTTTTTGATGGTCAGCCACATATCCTTGAAAAACCACGCCGGATGATATTTCGAACCAATGATATGGTGATGCTGACCGATCAGTTCCTCCGCCGTATACTGGGATACCCTGCAGAAATTGTCATTCACATATTTGATGACGCCTTTTTCATCGGTAACTGAGACGATGGACGACTGATCAAGAGCGTATTTATAATCGGTTATTCTCTTTTCCCTTCTTTTTTCTTCCGTCACATTTCTGATGAATACCGAGAGCCCTTCCGTTGAGGGGTATAAATGATTTTCCTGCCAGAGGTCGAGGGGAGGATAGTAGTCGGTATTGGTCAGATTTTTCTGTTCCGTCATGGCCTTGTTGAAGGCAGACCAGGTATCCGATCCGACAGCATCGGGGAAGACATCCCATACATATTTTCCGATCAGGGAGGCCGGATCGCGCTGGATCAGTTCGCCGGCTTTTTTATTCAGATAGGTATAACACAAATTTTTATCCATTGCAATAAAGGCATCGGTGATCCGCTCGAAGATCCCGGTGAGCTCTGCCGTTTTTTTGGCGACCTGCGATTCCAGTTCCTTATTGAACTGATGAAGTTGCAGTTCCAATTTCTTTCTTTCGGTGAAATCGCGGCAGACCATGACAAAGCCTTCCACGGCGTCTTCCGGGTCCCTGACACCGGAGGCGGACAGCAGCACGGTCACGTTGCTGCCGTTTTTGTTCTTATAATAGACTTCACCTTTCCAGTAACTGGATTCAACCAATTCCCGGCGGATGGCATGGATGACCTCTTCGCTCAAATCGACCTTCAGCAGAGTACCGGCGGTTTTGCCAACGGCTTCTTCCGGTGTATAGCCGAAGAGCATTTCCGCAGCCTTGTTCCAGGTACGGATAATAAAGGAGGGGTCCGTGGAGAAGATGGCATCGTTCGAATCTTCCATCAGCCGGGCCATATAGGCGATCTGTTCGGTCGCTTTTTTTCTTTCGGTAATATCCCGGGTCACTTTCGCATATCCCAGGATACTGCCCTGTGCATCATGAACAGCGGTAAAAACAATATTCGCCCAGAATATCGATCCATCCTTGCGTAGTCGCCAGCCTTCCTGTTCAAACCGCCCGTTTATCCGGGCCTGTTCCAGGTTATACATGGGTTCTCCCCGCTGAATCTCTTCCGGAGTATAAAAGACCGACATATGCCGGCCGATGATCTCATCTTTTTTGTATCCTTTGATCCGTTCAGCACCTTCATTCCAGCTGATGACGTGTCCGGAGGGGTCCAGCATAAAGATGGCATAGTCTTTTACGCTACTGACCAGCAGACGAAAACGTGCTTCGCTTTCCATCAGTTGCTGCTCCGCCGTCTTTTTCTGCTCGTCCCGGTGATTCAGCAGACGGGCATTGAACCAGACTATCACGACAAATGCCAGCAGGATGGCCGATACGAGGACGTCCACGCCGAATTCCGTGGGGATAAGGCCTTTCCAATAGGCCATCAACCGCAGGTAACCCAGGATGACTGGAAGAAGGATGATCAGAGGCAGCAGGGACCGGGCGGTGAGTCCACCCATATTGCTGCTGGTCAGCTCTTTCATGATGCCTTTGTCCGGATGGGCCAGCAATATGGCGATAGAGAGAAAACAAAAGCAGAGACCCGTGCAGACCGACATCGGGGTATAGGTGAAGACGCTAACAATAGGCCGCACCCGATAAAGATACCCCAGTAGGGAAAAAAAGCCTGTTGCAGCGACTATCAGGGCGAAATACTGAGCAGGAATCCAGCCGTCTTTTGTTTCCCGGCCCATCAATACCAGGGCAAGCCCGGCGAAGACAAAGCAATAGCCCGTCTGCACTGTCATTTGACCGGGCAGATTGGCCACGAGACCGGTGATTTTCAGCAAGCCGGTTAGCAGCACGCAGCCCGCCAGGATACGGGCTAAAAGCAGCCTCCCTGTCTTTCCGGGGTGACGGCTCTTCAAAAATGCTAAAGTGGAGGCCGCAGCCAGCAGAAACCCCAGCGCTGTTAGCGGCGCCATCGGAGCCAGGTGGGGGATCGGCTGTTTCAAATAAATAATGGCCCATTGCCATCCTATCAATATAAGGATCGCTATGGCGACAACAGATACCGCAAAATACTTTGACCAGCTGTGGCAAAGCATTTGCAATCGTGAACCCTGTTCAGGTTCAGACAGAAAAGGATCAGTTAACTTCATCTCAGTCTAGGCTTTTAGACACGCGCCTACTGATCGAGCGATAACCATCTAATTGTTAAACAGATAAGAAAGGAGTGTAAGTGTTTGTATCCTAAGTCTAATATAGCTAATATTTAGTACAATCTGTAGAAAAGTAGAGCATATTCTACACGCTGTTTATCAACGGCTCTATCCCGGGTAGATACGATGTACTATTTTATTGGGCGCTGCAAGGTTGCATCTTTGTGTTGTCATAGAGCAATCCAATATCCGAAAAACCTGGTCTTGACCCTTTAGAAACTTGAAACATCCAATGTCCAAAACCAAATGATCCGTACCCCTGAAACCCAAGATGATCCGTCCTTTGAAAAAACCGAAGATCCAACCCTTTGAAAAACCGAAGATCCAATCCTTCGAAAACCATCCGATCCGGGCCCGTTTGTCCGTCCCTATGAATCCGCAAACAAAAACCCGCCCGCGCAAGCCAGCCATTTCCTAAAATGGTTGGCTTTTTTTCGAAGCCCGGACGCAGAAGTAACCAAGATTAGTTTAGCCAATTTATCATATCTTTCTTTATAAAACTGCCTGTATGAGCGATGTTCAACAAAGTATCCTGCATGATCTCATCATACCCCCGCCGCCGGCCAGCATTGGAAAAAGAATAGCGGCTTCCATCATCGACGGGGTGATACTGGTATTAATTTTTATAGTCATGGGGAGACTCTTTGGCGATCATGTTGAAAAAACAACAGTTACTACCGTATCTACCTCGGCCGATTCCGTACCTGGTTCGACAAACCGGACGGTGGAAACCTCCTCAGGTTATCAATTGACCGGATGGCCCGCATTCGGATTAATGATTTGTTGGTTTTTTGTTATTCCGTTTATGGAAGGAACGACGGGAGGGACTATCGGCAAAAAGGCATTGCGCATAAAAGTCATTCGTCAGGATGGCCAGCCTTCTACCGTTGGTACTTCTTTCGTCCGTCATCTTTTTGATTGTATAGATTGCTTTTTTCTGCTCGGCCTCATAGTAGCGGCGACCAATGCTAATAAGGCGAGGGTCGGCGACCTTGTCGCCCACACCTATGTCGTAGACAAGATTCCCACCTAAGCCCCACCGCAGCCCCGGACGCAGCACCCCTGGCTCCCGCTACCTCCCCAACTGAGCCCCCGCATCCCACCCGCCGCACTCCGCCGGCGCCCCGCTTGGGCCATCCCCCCGGAGGGGAAAAATTAAATTTTTTTATGACCGATCGGTCATTTACCTTTGTGCCGTAAATAAGGCGCTCATGACCAAGGCAGAAAAAACCAGGCAGTTCATCATCGAGAAATCCGCTCCCATCTTTAACACAAGAGGAGTTGCGGCCACGGCGATGAGTGACATCATGGATGCCACCAAACTGTCCAAAGGGAGCCTCTATGTCCACTTCGACAACAAAGACGTCCTGGCCCGCGCAGCCGTCGATCATAATATGGACATCGTCGCCAGAAAAGTCACTGCCGCCCTGGCGCAGCATACCACAACGAAGGATAAACTATTCGCCTATATCGATGTTTTTAGCGATCCGATGCAGTCGCCTGCCTTCGGCGGGTGCCCGATCATGAACTTCGGCCTGGAAGCCGATGATACCAACACGGCCATCAGGGGCAAGGCCAACGAGGCGATCGAGATCAATCAACAATTGATCGCCGACCTTATCAAAAGCGGTATCAAAGAAGGGACTTTCAACCCCGACTGGAACTATAAGGAGTTCGCGACAATGATGTTCGCAATGATCGAAGGCGGGGTAATGTTCGGCAGGATCGCCGGCAATAACAATAAGATGAAGATCATCAATCGTAACCTCAAACAAATGATCAGTCAACAGGCAATATAAATTTTTTTTGCCCTAAAAATGACCGATCGGTCATTTCAAAAACAACATCGCAATAATCAACAAATAAAAGTCAGCGTTATGAAAAAGCAGAAAGTCTGGTTTATTACCGGCGCATCAAAAGGTTTTGGATTCGAAATTGCAAAGGCTGCCCTCGCCGCGGGCGACAAAGTAGTGGCTACCGTCAGAAGTAATGCCGACGGCCTCCGGTCCGTCTTATCCCAGGATGCTCTGGTCGTCACCCTGGATGTGACCAGGGAAGACCAGGTACGCAAGGGGGTCGAAGAGGCCATCGCCCAATTTGGCCGCATCGATGTCCTCGTCAATAATGCAGGGTATGGATTGCTCGGGGGCACCGAGGAAGTGTCGGATGCAGAGGTAAAACGACAGTATGATACCAACGTATTCGGCTTGCTCAACGTCACCAGGGCCGTTCTGCCCCACATGCGCAGCCAGCATTCCGGGCATATCATCAACATAGCGTCATTTCTTGGCTACCTTGCCTCATTACCCGGTTTGGGCCTCTACTCCTCTACTAAATTTGCAGTCGAAGGAATATCCGAAGGCCTGGCGCTGGAAGTAAAATCTCTCGGCATCAATGTGACGTCCGCTGCCCCGGGGCTTTTCAGTACGGACTTTGCCTCCACAAATTCCTACCAGTCCTCCGCCATCATACTGGATGCTTATAAGGGTTCCGTCGGCGGCGTCAGGGTTGGCCTCGGCCAGCTCCACGGCAACCAGCCCGGTGATCCCGCCAAACTCGCCCAGGTCATCATCAAGGTCGCCAATACGGAAAATCCCCCGCTCCATCTGCCGATAGGCAAGGACTCCGTAGCCGCTTTCAGAAAAAAGACTGAACAGGTGCAAAAAGAAGTCGCCGAATGGGAAGCCGTGTCCAGCAGCACCGACCGCAGCAGCAAATAGCAAGTCGCACCTCCCGCACCTCGCGTCCACACGCGCGTCTCGCACCTCGTCCGCCCCCCACCTCCCGCACCGGCATCCGTCCGGTGCGGTTTTTATCCAACCCTCAGCCCTGCTTATCCATTTGTGCAATGATCTTATTGACTTCCGTTTCCGTCGACCTTAGTTTCGTTTGGCAATAGGTGATCAGCTCCGAGGCCCGCTTCACCTTCTGGGCCAGGACGTCGATAGAGACCGATTCCGATTCGATCTCTTTGGCGATAGCCGTTAATTCATTATAGGCTGCCTCATAGGTCAAATTCGTTTCCATGGTAGTCCGTTTTCTTTTTGATAGTAGAAATGATCGATTTGTCACGCAGGATGATCTCCACCTCCTTGCCGACCAGCAGCTTGTCGGGATCGCTGGTGATGTGGTTGTCGGATTTGATAATGGCAAACCCCCGCTTCAGCGTGTTTTCCGGTGATAGTACCCTGATCAGGCTGATGAAATGGCCAAGATACCCCCGCTGGTTTTTACAGTACATAGCACTAAAGGTACCGAGATTGGAGGCCACCTGCTGCAGATCGTTCAACCGGGTATAAACAATGACCTGGGGCTTCGCTGACACCGCGGAGGCGATGTTCACCAGTTGCCTGCTTTTATTGGACAAGGTAGATTTCGATTGGTTGACGATGACCTGGTTGATACGCGTCAGTGCCTGCTGATGGGAGGAGAAGGCCTGCTGTGATTTAATGATGATAGATCTTTGGAAGGAACCGATCCGCTCCTCGAATGCCCGGTTGTGATCAATGATCAACTCTGCCGCTCGGGTCGGCGTCTTGGTCGCCGTATGCGCCATGAGATCGGCGATGGTCTGGTTCTTCTGGTGGCCGATGCCCGTGATCACCGGAATGGGAAACCGGGCGATGGCCCTGGCGATGCGGTAGTTGTCGAAGATGAGGAAGTCGGTCTGGGCGCCCCCGCCGCGAATGATGACGACGGCATCATATGGGACCTGGCTGTTGAAAATGTCGATGAGCCTGTCTACAAAAGCCTCTGCGTTACTGTCGCCCTGCACGGCCGTAAAGTATTCTGCCGTTTCAAACCGGTAGCCATAAGGATTGTTCTGCAGGGTATGCTGGAAGTCCTGCCAGCCGGCGGATGTTTGCGAGGAAACGACAGCAATATGTTGAATCACCGAGGGCAGCGGAAGGCCTTTGTTTTTGGTGATGAAATGATCCCCGGACCGGGTAATGGACTCCGGATTTTCAGCCACAAGCCGGTCCAGTGTAGCCAGGCGCTGCTGTTCCAGCGCGCCAAGCGTAAAACTGACATCTATCTCATGCAGCGTCAGCTGTAGCCCATAGACGGGATGATAGTTGACCGAGACGTTCACCAGCACGTTGATATGGTCGGTGAACCGCTGACCGGTCATTTGCTCGAACTGGCTGATGCTGAGCGATCCCCGACTCCATGCTTTCGCCTGGATCTTAGCCAGTAACTGGTTCGAGGCAGGGTCTTTTTCCACCAGTTCGAAGTGATGATAGTTTTTATCCGGCTTGAAAGTATGGCTCGTCACGTCGGCGATGATCCAGAAAGTGCGCTCGCCAAAGACCCGGGCCAGGGCATTGGACACGATATCAGTCAGCTGAGACAGTCGTAACGCTTCGCGGCCGGGGGACAATGGCATATGCGAATTTAGCCTAATTTTAATCACCTCCGTTTTCAGCACTACCAAAAAACAAAAGAGGGCGCCTCATTACTTTTGAGACACCCTCTTCCCCCATCTTAGCGTTGTCTTCTCAATGCCATAAATGATCGGCCAATCAAGCCAGATCGAATCGATCCAGGTTCATCACTTTGGCCCATGCCGATACAAAGTCATGAACAAACTTTTCTTTCGCATCGTCACACGCATATACTTCAGCCAGCGCACGGAGTTCTGCATTCGAGCCAAAGGCCAGATCCGCACGTGTAGCAGTCCATTTGGGCTCCCCTGTGGTACGGTCACGTCCTTCGAAGACATTCCCGCCTTCCGATGTCGCAGACCACTTGGTGCTCATATCCAGCAGGTTGACGAAAAAGTCGTTGCTCAGCGTTTCCGGCCGGCGCGTGAACACTCCATGGGACGAATGATCGAAGTTCGTGTTCAGTACCCGCATCCCGCCCACCAACACTGTCAATTCCGGTGCGGTTAGTGTTAACAGCTGCGCTTTGTCTATCAGAAATACGTCTGCTTTTGCGGCATAGTGCGGCTGTGCATAATTGCGGAATCCATCGGCAGCCGGCTCAAGCGCCCCGAACGAATCCACATCAGTCTGCTCCTGCGATGCATCCGCGCGACCGGGTGTAAAAGGTACCGTCAGCGTATAACCGGCATTCTTAGCCGCTTTTTCGATGCCTGCGCTTCCGCCGAGTACGATCAGGTCCGCCAGTGAAACCGCCTTTCCAAATTCCTTTTGGATGCCTTCGAGCGTCGCCAGCACACCAGTCAGTTGCGCCGGGTCATTGACCGCCCAATCTTTTTGAGGGGCCAGCCGGATACGTGCGCCGTTCGCGCCGCCCCGCCGGTCCGAGTCGCGATAGATAGAGGCCGAAGCCCACGCCGTAGTCACCAGTTGCGAAATGGTCAGCCCGGAATTCAGCAATTTGTCTTTCAATGCAGCGATGTCCTTGTCGTCGATCAACGCATGCGTGACAGCCGGAATAGGGTCCTGCCAGATCAGTACCTCGGCAGGTACTTCCGAACCAAGATAACGTACCCGGGGGCCCATGTCGCGGTGCGTCAGTTTAAACCAGGCGCGCGCGAACGCATCGGCAAATTGGTCCGGGTTCGCAAGAAAACGCCGGGAGATAGCCTCGTAGCTAGGATCAACCTTTAAGGAGAGGTCCGTCGTCAACATCGTTGGCGCATGGCGTTTGTTCGGGTCGAATGCATCGGGTATCTTATCCGCGCCGCCGCCGTCTTTCGGCACCCATTGGAAGGCGCCTGCCGGGCTTTTCGTCAGTTCCCATTCAAAGCCGAACAGGTTCTCGAAGAAATTATTGCTCCATTTTGTCGGTGTAACCGTCCAGATCCCTTCCAGCCCGCTGGTTATCGTATGGCCTGCATTACCGCTGCCATAGGAATTGTTCCAGCCAAGTCCCTGCTCTTCGATAGAGGCAGCAGCCGGTTCCTTGCCCACATATTTCCCGGCATCCGAGGCGCCATGCGTTTTACCAAAGCTATGGCCGCCGGCAATCAGTGCTACCGTTTCTTCGTCGTTCATCGCCATCCGGCCAAACGTCTCGCGGATATCGCGGGCGGCAGCAAGAGGATCAGGATTCCCGTCAGGGCCTTCCGGGTTCACGTAGATCAAACCCATCTGAACCGCTGCCAGGGGGTTTTCCAGCTCGCGGTTGCCTTCATACCGTTTGCTGCCCAGCCATTCTTTTTCTGCGCCCCAGTAGGTGTCTTCAGCCGCTTCCCATACATCCTGGCGTCCGCCGCCGAAACCGAATGTTTTGAATCCCATAGACTCAAGGGCCACATTCCCCGTCAGCACGATCAGGTCCGCCCAGGAAAGCTGCTTCCCATATTTTTGTTTCACCGGCCAGAGTAACCGGCGTGCCTTGTCCAGGTTGGCATTGTCAGGCCAGCTGTTTAGTGGAGCGAACCTCTGCATCCCCCTTCCCGCACCGCCCCGTCCATCCGAGATCCGGTACGTACCCGCCGCGTGCCATGACATCCGGATCATAAACGGGCCATAGTGGCCAAAGTCCGCCGGCCACCACGCCTGCGAGGTCGTCAGCACAGTGGTGATGTCTTTCTTAACTGCATTTAGGTCCAATTTTTTGAATTCCGCCGCGTAATCAAAACCCTTGTCCATCGGATCAGACAAAGTAGAGTTTTGTCTCAGGATGTTCAGGTTTAACTGGTTCGGCCACCAGTCGCGGTTTCTCGTTCCCCCGCCTGCCGTCTCTTTCAAATGGCCCCCGATAAATGGGCACTTGCCTGCTGCTCCCGGATGGTGCACTGTCGCGTAATGAAGCGTATTATTTTCCATAATCGTGCATATTTTTTAAGTATGTTCCCAAATGTATCGAAATATTCGCCATAGACAGTATAGATAGTTTTGATGGAGACATAGACAAAATCAATATCCCAACCGGCATCGCCATCCGGCACCGCACCATATAGGCCCTCGTTTCACAACTCCACAGCCGGGTCCCAGAATAACTTCGCGAAGTCGACGACCTTGTCGCCTTTCAATTGGATACCTTCTTTGATCAGCAATTTACGGCGGCTGCCGGTGCTGTCATGGGACAAATGACCCGAGGCGGTTACCACGCGTTGCGCGGGGACAGGCCTGCCCTTATCGTCGACGCTGCGCATGGCATGGCCAACCATCCGGGCGTTGGGCAGGTCGAGCAATTTGGCGATGGCGCCATAGGTGGTGACGCGCCCGGCCGGAACCTGGCGGACGACGTCATAGATCATGTCTGCCGATGAGGCTTCTCTTTTCCCGGATGGGATGACAGCGATGAGACGTTCCTTTTTTTTGGCGGCTTGCTTTTTCGACTGCGGCATGGGCGGTAGACATTTATACCCTAAAGATAAAATTTTCTTCCGTGCTCCCGCCGGCGAGCATCATCAACCGCCCGTCATTTTCCCGCGCAGCGGGCGGGTGAATTGATTATATTCGAATCCTATGAGAAAACTTATCGTCACCTCCGTTATGCTGGCGCTGGCTGCTACAAGCGTCCATGCACAGGGCCGCCGCGAATCGGGGCCCGACCAGGCGCCCAAAGACCCGGTCGTAGAAGCCATCCAAAAGGAAGAACACGACAATTCCCAACTGCAGTTGTTGGCGCACGAGTTGTTCGACAGCATCGGACCAAGACTCGTGGGGACGCCGCAGATGGAGCAGGCCCGCGACTGGGCGCTCGCAAAATATGCCGGATGGGGTATCCATGCCGAGGCCCAGAACTGGGGTGTCTGGAGAGGATGGGAGAGGGGGATATCTCATATCGACATGGTATCGCCGCGGGTGCGAAGCCTGGAAGCTACGCAGCTGGCCTGGTGTCCGGGTATGGGTAACAAAACAATCACGTCAGGCCTCGTCATCCTCCCCGATCTTGCGGATTCATCGGCCTACGCGGCCTGGATGCCTTCGGTGAAAGGAAAATTCGTCATGGTGTCCGTGCTGCAGCCCACGGGCAGGCCTGACGACAATTGGGAACAATTCGGGACATCCGCCTCCTTCCTGAAGATGAAAGACCAGCGGAAGGAAATGACCGACAACTGGAACGCCCGCATTAAGAAGGCGGGTTATACCACTCGCACCTTACCCGTCGCGCTCGAAAAAGCCGGAGCAGCCGGCATCGTCTCCTCATACTGGTCTGTGGGTTTTGGTGTAGATAAGATCTTCGGTGCCTATACCAGGAAAATCCCGTCTATAGATATAATGCAGGAAGACTATGGCATGCTGTACCGGCTGGTCGAGTCCGGGGCTGATCCAAAGATTAGTGTCCATACTGAATCCAGGGAAAGGGGAGTGGTACCCACTTTCAACGTGGTCGGCGGCATCCGGGGCACAGAGAAGCCCGACGAATATGTGATGTTGTCTGCGCACTTCGATTCCTGGGATGGAGGCACCGGCGCCACCGATAATGGAACGGGTACGCTGATGATGATGGAGGCCATGCGTATCCTGCAAAAGGTATATCCGCATCCCAAGCGGACGATCCTCGTAGGTCACTGGGGAAGTGAGGAAGAAGGGCTGAATGGTTCCAGGGCATTTGTGGAGGATCACCCGGATACCGTCAGCAAGCTGCAGGCGCTGTTTAACCAGGACAATGGCACAGGCCGGGTGATAAGTATGTCGGGGCAGGGTTATCTTAACGCCTATGACTACCTGAGCCGCTGGCTCAGCAAGGTGCCCGCT
>Ga0302227_10001661_pt1 | contig 16242 bp, 30 predicted proteins | sample II_Palsa_N1_1_FD_193525 | JGI IMG/M metagenome (GOLD analysis project Ga0302227, IMG submission 193525) | Peat permafrost microbial communities from Stordalen Mire near Abisko, Sweden - II_Palsa_N1_1 | ecosystem: Environmental > Terrestrial > Soil > Palsa > Peat permafrost | place: Sweden...
CCCCCCCCCCCCCCCCCCCCCCCCCCACGCAGACGTACGGCCATTGACGAGACGCTTTGCCCGGGTGAGAGGGAGAGAAAAAAAAAGTCGGAAGGTTCCAGCAGTGAGGCAAAGCCACGTGGGTTGCATGGCCTTTCCTCAGTCCCCCCAGTTTTTCTTCTCTCACCTTCCGCGGCTCGCTGTGCGCGAGCGCATCGAGCTAGCCTGCCAGAAGCAAAGGGCCGCACATCTCCTCTGTGTCCTCTTTGTGCGCGCTGACCGGGGGGGAGGGGGGGGTCGTCGTCTTTTTTTTTCCCCCTTTCCCTTTTCCCGTTTTGCCCTTTGGCCTGCTCCCGTGCGATCTTCTTTCTCACCCTCGTTTGCCTCCCACCACCAACAGACAAAGCCCCACCGTTTGGTCAATAATTCCCGTTTGCACCAAAGAAAGAAAGAAGATGTTCTCGCTTTCGCGCTCAAACATTGTTCGCCGTGCCGGCGCCGTTGCCTCGGTTCAGCGCACGCTCGCGCCCGCCGTGGCCACGGTCATGCCGCGCCGCAACTACGCTGCCAAGGACGTGCGCTTTGGCAACGATGGCCGCCAGGCAATGCTCGAGGGTGTCAACAAGCTCGCCGACGCCGTCGCCGTCACCCTCGGTCCCAAGGGCCGCAATGTCATCATTGAGCAGGCCTACGGCGGTCCCAAGATCACCAAGGACGGTGTCACCGTCGCCAAGGCCGTCGAGCTCAAGGACAAGTTCCAGAACCTCGGCGCCCGCCTCGTGATGGACGTCGCCAGCAAGACCAACGACGAGGCCGGCGATGGAACCACCACCGCCACCGTCCTCGCCCGCGCCATCTTTGCCGAGGCCCTCAAGAACGTCTCGGCTGGCATCAACCCCACCGATCTTCGCCGTGGCATCACTGCCGCCGTCGAGGCCGTCGTTGCCGTGCGTCTTTTTATTTTTATTATTATTATTGTTGTTGAGTTTTCTGTTTTCGTAATTGCAGGAGCTCAAGAAGAACTCCAAGGTCGTCACGACCAACGACGAGATCGCCCAGGTTGGCACCATCTCGGCCAACGGCGAGGAGGCCATTGGCAAGATGATCGCCGAGGCCATGCAAAAGGTCGGCAAGGAGGGTGTCATCACCATTGAGGACGGCAAGTCGGTCAACGACGAGCTCGAGGTATGTATTATTATCAATCCTAATACAAATAAAATTAAATAAAAAAAAATATGTAGATCACCGAGGGCATGCGCTTTGACCGCGGTTTCTCGTCGCCCTACTTCATTACCGATATCAAGGGCCAGAAGGTCGACCTTGAGGATGCCTTCATCCTCATCAGCGAGAAGAAGATCTCGAGCATCCTCGACATCGTCCCCGCCCTTGAGATCGTCGCCAAGGTCCGCAAGCCACTGCTTGTGATCGCCGAGGATGTCGACAGCGAGGCCCTCGGCGCCATGGTTCTCAACAAGCTCCGCGTCGGTCTCCAGCTCGCCGCTGTATGAAACCCGTTATTTTTTTTTTTCTCTCTCTCTTTGCCAATTTCGATCGCTCACAGGTCAAGGCGCCCGGCTTTGGTGACAACCGCAAGGCTATGCTCCAGGACATTGCCATCCTCACCGGGGGCCAGGTCTTCAACGACGAGGTCGACATCAAGCTCGAGCAGATCCAGCCCGAGCACCTCGGCCGCGCCAAGAAGATCACGGTGACCAAGGACACGACCACCCTCCTCAACGGTTTTGGCACCAAGGAAGACCTGTCTTCGCGCTGCGAGGAGATCCTCGCTCAGATCAAGGAGACCAAGTCCGAGTACGAGAAAGAGGTACGTTTATTTTTGTTTTTATCCAGGGAGTATTGTTTTAAACACCCAAGCTCTGTTCCAGAAACTCCAAGAGCGCCTCGCCAAGCTTTCGGATGGTGTCGCCGTGATCAAGGTCGGTGGTTCCTCGGAGGTCGAGGTCGGTGAGAAGAAGGACCGCTTCGTCGACGCCCTCGCCGCCACCCGTGCCGCCGTTCAGGAGGGCATTGTTGCTGGTGGTGGTATGTTTTCTTTCCTCGTGTTTCGTTGTGCTGAGAAAATTTAAAACACCCTTTTGTGCCAGGTGTTGCACTCCTCTACGCCTCGCGCGTCCTCGACAACGTCAAGACCGCCAACTTTGACCAGGCCCGCGGTGTCGAGATTGTCAAGAAGGGTAAGCCAAATATTTTGTTGGTTTTTTTTTCCCTGCAAGCTAAATTGTTTCCTTTACAAAACAAACAAAACAAAAAACAAACAAAAAATAGCCATCCAGGCCCCTTGCCGACGCATTGCCGACAATGCCGGCGTTGAGGGCTCGGTTGTCGTTGGCAACCTGCTCCGCCAGGCTGATTGCAACTATGGCTACAACGCCCAGACCGACACGTATGGCGACATGATCAAGGCTGGCATCATCGACCCCGTCAAGGTCGTCCGAACTGCCCTCGTCGATGCCTCGTCGGTTGCCTCCCTTATGGCCACCACTGAGTGCATGATCACTGATCTCCCCAAGGAGGACGCCCCTATCGCTGGTGGCGCCGGTGGCATGGGCGGCATGGGTGGCATGGGTGGCATGATGTAAAATCTTTAAGAAAAAATCACTCACCGCACTCGACCTTCAAGCAACTTGTCTATAGCCTTTTTGTTTTTTCCTTCTTTTTATCGTTCAAATGAAAAACAAAACAAAAAAAAAAAGTGTGCTTGCTTTCGAGTTTACAAAATTTTCGCTTTTCTTTCTTTTTTTTTTTTTTTGGCTAATTCGACTGCTTACACTAGAAGATCTTGTTGAGCTGAATGATGATCTGCTCATACATGGTCATGACGAGGGCGACGTCCGAGACGACACGGACGAAGCGTGGGCTCACACCCTTGTAGAAACTGCGAGCGAAAGGAGATTAGAATCACTTCCTCCCCCCCTTAAAAAAAAAAAAATATTCTTACCCGGTAAGACCGCTCTCCTGGAAGATCTTAATGCCACAGTCGAGTGAATTCTTGTACTTGTGGGCCTCAAGACCCTGCATGCGCGACTTGATGACATCGAGCGGGTTGTTGCCGATGACCGACGTGGCACCGGCGATGGCACCGCAAAACAAACTGCTGTACCAAGGAAGGACTTTTTGGTGGTCGCCACCTTGGAGCTGGAGCTTGACCTGGTTGTAGACGAGGAAACGGATACCCTGGTTGCTGCCCTGCTTGAGGATGGTCGCGGTCAGGCCCTTGTAGACACCGCCAATTCCTAGCACCGCATTTCTTGTTAGTACTTGTATTTTCTGAATTGCGTTTGCAACAGCGTACCCTCCTCCTTGATGATGGTCGAGACACCGTGGACAAAGCCCTTGTAGCGCTTGGCGGTCGACTGGTCGTGGATGAGCTTGACCTTGACGGTCTCCATCGGGCACACGACAAAGATGGCCTCAGTCACACCGGCGCCTGGTGATCACCTTAGCATATTTTCGACACACACAAAGACCGCGGCATACCAAGTCCGGCCAAAAAGTTCTTTCCGGGCGTCATCTTGCCCGTGTCCTTGTCCATGAGCAACTTCTTGAACTCCTCGAACGCGAGGAAGCGGACACCGGCCTTGGGGATCGAGCCAATGAGGAGCGATGACAGACCGCGGTAGAAACCGAAGAAGCCGTGATCCTTGAGCGTGACCCTGACCACGTCCATCGGGCCCTTGAACCGCTTATCAAGCTGCTGCTGCGTCTTGACGTACTCTGTGGGCATGGTGATGCAGATCTCGATACCTGGGAGGGCAAGACGAACCGTACGTTAGTGGCGGGTACAAGCGGTGTGTGCACAAGTCCGTACCACCAGCGATGCCGCCTGGTCGTCGTTATTTCGGTGCCCCATTGTGGCGTGAGAGAGTGGGGAGTCGCAGAGACAAGATAAACAACAAAAAGCCGGCGGTGAGCACAAGGAAAAGAGGAGAAAGAAATAACAATGGTACGCACCGGCGAGCACCGACTTGACGGGGCTGACACCGGGAATGGGCTGGGGTGCCGTCAGCACCGTGTCCTTCTGCTATCCAATCATTCAGTCAGCCGGTTGTTCCTTGTGTTGACTAATCAGCAGATTTCTTTTCTTTCGCTCACTCGCTTTCTGGCAGGCGGGGGGGGAGGGGGAGCCACGTACCTGCTGGTGCGACATGACAGCGAGCGGCGCGTTGGGGGGGAGGGCAGCCTGCAGACCGGTGGGGCGGAACATCGTGTGCTGGTGTTTGTAACGCGGCTCCGAAAATGCGCCACTGAGACCCCACGTGGGCTGCGTGAAAAAGCTTCCTGCGGATCGCCTGACCCGCGTGGGCTCATTTCCACAAAACCGTGACGGACCCGCGTGGGCTCAACGAGGCAAGACACGACAGTACACGCAATAAATATAAAACGCAAGACAGGGGGTTGGAGGATTATTGCTGGTCACTGCTGTTGCCGCCGAGGACCTGACCTGACCCGGGGAATTTGTTGGCGTTGGTGGACACGGGGATGTCGTTCATCTCGATCGAGCTGTTGCCACCGCCCGATTGAGACTGCTGTTGCTGCTGGACGAGGTTCTTGGTCATTTCGGCCCATCTGCAGAGACAGTCAATAAGAATCGATAAAACCGAACAATGCTCTGGTACGCACTTGGTAAAGATGTTTTCGTCGCCGGAGCCAGTCGAGGTAGCAGTGTCGTTGTACGAGGGCAGAGAGGACGTCGAGGGCGCGGCCAAATAGTTGAATTTGCCGAGTTGTTGCTCGCCCAGACGGTCCAGCTTGCCCAAATAGGGTTGGCCCAACTGCACGCGGTCATAGTACGACAGGAGCCAATATCCGACCTACGAAAATACATTTTCTTTAAAATAAGCAGGGGAAGAAATTCTTGCTTTGCACACGTACAATAAGTCCGCTCAGATGGCCGATGAAGGAGACGGACGGAATGATGAGCTGCAGGACGACGAGGAGCACGGCGGGGTAGCGCGACGAGGGCACGTTGAAGATGCCCAGGACGGAGCGCTCCTTGATGTGCGGCGACGCCTTGGTGTCGAGAACAAGCAAACAAAACAGGATGCCCGAGAGGCCAGCGTGGCATGACCCTGAGTTTCCAAAGATGAGCCCAAAGGTGAAGGCCCAAAACTAAAAAAAAAATAATTGAAATTGAAAAAAAAAAAATTACAACGGTTTATGAAAAACTGAATACCTGGCTCAGGATGATCATGACAAAGCCAATGAGGGTCAGTGCGATCCAAAACAGGACAGCGAACCGTGCCGTCCCGACCGAGTTCTCAAACGTGTTGCCGAGCTGCACCCACGCCAGCATGTTGAACAGGAAGTGGAGGAGCGAGACGTGCGCAAAGGGGGAGGTGAACACAGTGTAGATTGCCCCAAAGCTCGTGCCCATGATGTAGCCCGGGTCAATGCACATGGACCACAGCGTCTGCGGCCAGATCAGCATGAACAGCTCCAGCACCACGCACACCACCAGGATAAGGCGCGTCCACACGCGCATCGCGGAAAACGCCGGCGCCAGACTAACGTTTTTCAGCATTTCGGCCAGGGGTACCATGCAACAGTTTTGTCAGTAGGACGTAGCACTACGCCTGCCACACGGTGGGGGGGAGAGGGGGAGGTTAGACAACGCGCGTTCACCGCCTGAAAAACACAGTGCACCCTCCATTTAATAGAGTGTGTGCACGTGAGCCACGCTCCCCGTTGCTTCTTCGAAAGGGGCGTTTGGTATTCTACCGCAACCCTACTTCCAGCACAGACGCGAAGCAGGGACCGAGGGGAAAGCGGTCATTTGAGAGGAAGCTTCCCTGCGCAACGTCGAGTGCTACCCAAATACATCGCAAATGAGGTGGGCGTCCGATTTTGCTCGTTTTCTTGTTTAATCTCTTTTTTTTTTGTCTGTTGCGTCTGCTTGCCATTACCGTCACCCCCCCCGCAAAAAACACGAGCAGCGGCACGTCTACGCTCCGCGTGACTGGTACGTTTCGTTTTCTGTTTGTTTTCCCTTGGTTTAATACGTTGTTGTTTTTTTTGGATTTGTTGTTTGCAAACCCACGCACAACACACACGCACGCTCTCGTAGTTGTCGGCGCAGAGGGCCTGTACAAGCGCGACCTCATGTCACTGCCAGACCCGTTTGCTATCCTCACGGTGGACGGCGAGCAGACCAAGACAACCGAGTCGGCCCGCAAGACATTGTCGCCGTACTGGGGCGAGGAGTTTGACGTGTATGTTTGCACGACCATTTGGCCAGTTCATGTATACCTAATTGCCGCACCGCCTCCTCCTCGGCTTCTGTAGCTCCGTGCTGCCCAACAGCACGATCGCAATACAGGTGTTTGACCAGAAAAAGTTCAAGAAGAAGGGTCAGGGTTTCCTCGGCGTCGTCAACCTTTTTGTCGGCGAGTTGGCGCTGGTACCCGGCCGGAAAGGTACTGTTTGCGCCGTTTGCTGTGTTGCTTAAATCCTCTATTGTGTTGATGCTGCAGAGGAGAAGCACCTCGATTTGCAGGCGGGGTCGGCATCCCGCGAAGCCGTTTCCGGCACGCTTTCGGTGATTTTGATTCTTGAAGGCGAAGGAGCAGCAGCAGCGGCAGGCAACGGTGTCGCGACGGCAAATGGCCCCCAAGGTGCAAACGGCCTGCGAACGCAAGTGGCCCAAATGTCGATCGTGCCCCCGGTTGGTCGCTCGGGATCATTCTCGTCCAGCAATCCTTCGCCTGTAACACCTGTGCCTGCTGCCGCTGCAGCGGCCGCCGCGCCCGCTCGAGGTGGCTCAGGCAGTGGTTCTTCCGTTCCCATGGTTGTGCCCTCGGGCGGATCGCGAGGATCGTTTTCAACCCCTGCGGCCGCGACGACATTATCGACTTCCCTGCAGAGCGGTAGCAGTGGGCAACTGAATGTGCCCCCTCCACTCCCAGAGGGTTGGGAAGAACGACGTGATCGCTCGGGCCGTGTGTACTATGCCAATCACAATACACGGTCGACACAGTGGACTCGTCCAGGGTATCCCCATGTCGCCCTCGTTGAAAATTTAGCCCCCCCTTCTTTTTTTTTTTATTTTAGATCCGTTTCCGAGGCGGACCGTCAAGCCACCTTTGAGCGCGAACGCCAAATGCATCAGACACGTCATTTGTACAACGCTTCTCCTCAGCCAGCGACACCACCAGCGCAAGCGCCCGCACAACCACCGACTGCGACAATCATCCCTCCGCTCAACCCGACCAACAATGGCTTGCCCACAGGATGGGGTATGATTAATGATCAACTAATATCGTATTCGCTTGCTAAAAACATCCCTCTCCACAAACACAGAACAACGAGTGACGCAGGACGGACGACCTTACTATGTGAACCACGCTACGCGAACCACACAATGGAACCACCCCGGTACTGGCGGTGCGCCAGTTGTCTCGGCTCCCGCTCGTGTCGTCGGTCCCCCGCCTGTCTCGTCCCAGCCATCATCCGGTCATTTTGTCAGCGCACCGCCTCGCCAACAGCAACAGCAGCAAGCGTCGCGTCCTCCTGCACAGCCGCTGTACGAAGCATGCCTTGAAGGTGCATGTTTATTTTAATGTTCTTTTTTTTTTTTGTTTTGTCTCCTTCTACAGGTCAAGTCTCGATCGCCCCGAGCTCGGTCCAATGCCATCCGGATGGGAGCAACGGTTCAACAATGCCGGCCGTGTCTACTACGTTGACCACAACACACGCCTGACCCAGTGGGAGGACCCTCGTCTGCCCACACTCAACCTGTACGTTTTTTTTCCCAAGTGGATTAACCTGTTTTGATGTTTTTTTCTCCAGAGATCCGGACGCACCTCAATACAAACGCGATTTCCAGGAGAAGCTGCGCAAGTTCCGCGAACAATCAGTCATGCGCCTTGTGGCTGGCCAGCCTTTCGTTCTCAATCTGACGCGACAAAACCTCTTTGAGCAGTCGTTCCAGCAGATCATGAGGTGTACAAAGGTCGAGGATCTCAAGAAGCGCATCTACATCAAGTTTGCGGGAGAAGACGGTCTCGACTATGGTGGCGTGCAGCGTGAGTGGTTCTTCCTCCTGTCGCACGAGATGTTTAATCCAGTCTATTGGTATGTATCGAAATGAACGTTTGTTACTAATGTTTTTGTTTTTCGTCTCTGTTTTTTTTTGCTTGTGACAGTTTGTTCGAGTACTCGGCGCACGACAACTACACCCTCCAGATTAACCCACACTCGAGCGTCAATCCCGACCACCTCAAATACTTCCACTTTATCGGCCGTGTCGTTGGCCTTGCCATCTTTAACCAAAAGTTCCTTGATGGTACGCGACAAAATTTCGACGATTCCTTTTGTTCACATTTCGTTTCCCTCCCCCCTTTCAGTCTTCTTCATTGGGCCCATGTACAAACTCCTGCTGAACAAACCGGTGACGGTCTCTGATCTCGAGAGTGTCGACGCCGACTTTCACCGCAGCATCAAGTGGATGTTGTACGCTTTTTTTTTTTCGTTCAATGATTCTTTCGACTCTTTGTGAACCAAAAAAACAATAACAATAGGGAGAATGACATTACTGACATCCTCGATCTGACCTTCTCGGCCGACGAGGAAGAGTTTGGCAAAGTGACGACGCATGACCTGATTCCCGACGGCCGCAACGTTGCTGTGACCGAGGAGAACAAGAAGGAGTATGCTCGACTGGTGTGCAATTTCCGTGTCGAGCAGCGCATCTCCCTGCAGCTGGAGGCGTTCAAGGCCGGTCTGTACGAGATCATCCCCAAGCAACTGCTGTCGATCTTTGATGAGCGCGAGCTTGAGCTGCTCATCGGCGGTATTTCCGATATTGACGTGGACGACTGGCGCAAGCACACAGTCTACCGCAACTACAAGGATAGCGACGATGTGATCAAGTGGTTCTGGCAGTTTGTCGGCACGCTCGACTCGGAGAACAAGACGCGTCTGCTCCAGTTCGCCACAGGAACCTCGCGTGTCCCCGTCAACGGTTTCCGCGAACTCCACGGTACAAATTTTATGCATTCGATTGTTTTTTTTTTAACTGAACAAATCAAATAAATAAAACATAAAATAAAATAGGTAGCGATGGTCCTCGCAAGTTTTGCATCGATAAGGCCAACGACGCAGGCAAACTTCCCATGGCGCACACATGCTTTAACCGCATCGATATTCCGGTGACGAAAACTTTTTTTTTTTCCCCACCAGTCCAGTTTGTGCTGACGTTTTCCTTTTTTTTTTTTGTCTCCAGCCGTACACGAGTTACGACACATTGGCACAGAAGTTGACAATCGCAATCGAGGAGACGATGGGCTTTGGAGCCGAATAAAATTTACTAAGATTTTCATTTTTCCTTCATATTTTTTTTTTCAGACTGCTCGGGGACGCCCCGATCGGTTTCCTTTTTTCTCATGAGTCCCTTCCTCTATCCCTCTCTCTTGTCTTCAATGTTTTGTATCCACCGCAGTTTTGCATTCAAAGAGAATACATCATTTTACGATGTTTTTATTTTCTGCGGCCTGTTCTTGTTGGTGCTCACCGGTACTCTGGGCCATCGCTAACAGTGCTGCATCGCGATCCGCTTTGGCCTTCTCAAACAAGGGCAAGTAGATGTATATCCCGGATGTCACTACAACAACAAAAAAAAAACGTCTCAAGGGGATCAGAGGGAAGGGAATGCGCGTACCACCGACAACCATAGCGACAAAGACAGCGCCCAGCCGCATTGCTCTGGTTACTGTAAACAAAGGGTACTTGTTAGCGCAAAAGTGGGAGCAAAGACATCAGTCCCCCCTTTTAAACGAGAGCGTATTGACGCAGCGATAACTTTCGAGCACGCAAGCACACACACACACACACAGACACACGCACAATCACACGACGCCACTTGCTTTGCCATGCTTGCCACAATCCTCTTGCTCATCCTCGCGGTCTTCTTGCCTCGTAAGCGCCCTCCAGTCTTTTCGCATTGCTCGATTTCTCGACTAAAAAAAAAAACCCAACACGAAACACCAGCGCTTGCCGTGGGCATCCGCCGCGGCTGTGGCCTTGCCCTCCTTCTGAACATCATTTTGACGCTGTTGGGATGGCTGCCCGGCGTCATCCACGCCTGGTTTATCGTCCTGGTTGAGCCCAGCGTGCCGACATAAAAAATAAAACTATTTTTTTACGTTTATTTTATTTTTAACTAAATGTACTTCGCGCATGTGTTCCCAACCCTTCAGGCATTCGATCCCAGTGGCAATAATTTAGCATGGTAAGCTGACAAGGGAAAATGAATGAATCTATCAAGTCGAAGAGGAGGAGGGATTGGCGATTTTGGACGAAGGTTTGGCGGGGGAGAACAGCGATGGAATAATGCCCGTCTTGAGGTAGACCATGAGCTCATTCGAGGCGGTGTCCATATGAAGCGAGCTCAGCGCGTTCTCGCCCTCCCCGAAAAAGCTCTTGAGCAACTATGACAAATTATTTTTAAATTTAAATAAATAAAAATATTTGTGCAAACAAACGTACGTCAACGCAGCGGATGATGTAGGTCGCGAGGAGCGGGTCCTGCTGCACACTCACGCGGAACGAGTCCATATGCACGATCGAGAGCACCTCCTGCATCACAGCCTCAAACACGCGCAGCTGGATGGTCGAGAAGACGCGATCGTACAACACTGCGGCTGAGGCCTCGACAAACGCACCGGACCGCGTGACGAGAGGATCCACAGCCTTACCGAGCTCGGTCTCGACGTCGACAATGTCCCTGTTTTGTTTTCAGAAAGAGAAAATAATCCATGTAGTTGTGCATACGTTGTTCGAAAGGGCAGCCCGGATGTGGACGCACTGTTGAGGGAGGAGCCAGAGAGGGAGCTCGCGGGAAGGAGGCCAGCCATCGACGTCGCCGACGACGAGGACGACGAGGACGAGGACGGGCTGGGCTCGGCACGCATGCTCATGCGCAGCTTCTGCACTCGGTCGACCAAGGCGGCAGCATCCATTGTCAGGAGCTCGCGGAGGGGTTTGATAGTACGTTGCATGAGCTTATCCAGGATGTCTGAGAGCCCCAGACCGCAGTCGTGGAAGAGGTGCTCGATCGGATAGTCCGAGGCCATGTAGTTGGTGCGCAGTTCAGGGTCCGTCTTCTTGAGGTGCAGCTCGAGCAGGGCCATCGTCGCACCCTGTAGCTTTTCAACCCATCGTTGACAGAGGCCAATGTTGTTGAGGAGGACGCACAGCTAATGTGAAAAAGCAAGCAAGGAACTTTTGTTATACTATTTTTCTAAAAAAAAAAAAAATAAATAAATAAAAAAATGATCCTACCTTGCGATCAACCATGCCAGTGGTCAGCTTGCGCTCGAGGTCCTTGGCCGCGGTTGCGCCTCGTCCCCATGTTGGACGCCACGAGGATGACTTCTCCGGTGTCTCAACAGTCTTGTGCTTGAGTGCAAAGTCCAAAATGCGCCGGCCGAGCAGGCCGATCTCGCCGCTGACGGTCTCGCCAAAGCGCATGAGCAAGTCGCTTGCGGTTTCGGGCTTGGCCCAGGAGAACTGGTGGAGAAAGTCAAGCACGCCCTCGAGCCAGTACAGGAGCTCGAGGACGTTGTCGTTGTGCAGGCGGTTGACCGCGGTCGAGGCCCACTTGTTCATCGACCCCCCTTGAACAAAGTCGTGCACGTGAGTGTTGAGCATCGCAAGCCACTTGTTGACCGATGGCTTGTACCACTTGTCCAGTGGGAAGGGCTCGACGATGGAGCGGTCCACGTGGGGTCCAAAGCGTTCGTTGATGCGCTTGAGAACGTGGAAGCCGCGGAACCAGGAGATCGAGTGCGTGTACATAAACTCGTAGTCGGGCAGGAACGCCTCGGTGACCTGTGTCAGCCCCTGGAAGAGCACCGTGGACGCGATGGACAGAACGGGTCTGCAGATGAAGAATGTTTTAATTAAAGTATCGGATGGTGGGCAGGTACATAGGAAAGGCGTCCATGTAGAACCTCTCGTCGGCGATCAGCTCTGGCAAGATGAACTCGGCCATCTGCTTGATCGCGTCAGGGTGGTGGAACGTGCGCGGTCCTTCGGTGAGGCCCTCCATCATCCGCAACATGTAGAGACCGTTGGCTTTGACGCACTCGCGTAGCTGCTCCTGGAAGTCCTGGCCGGTGTGCGCGTTGCCATCGAGGATTTGCTGCAGCAGGACGACTTGTCTAAGAAGCGAGATGGCGTTCTACATTAAAGATAAAGGGTTTAACTTGATCAAATGCTAAAATAAAATAAAAAAATTGAGAAATCTCGATTAGGTTTTTACCTTGCAGGCAGTGAGGGGCTGCGTCGAGGGGAAGCACTCGCGATACTTTTCCAACCGGTTGACGAGGTGGCCTCGGAGCTGCTCGATCGACCGACTCAAAAAATTACGCTCGACCGTGTTCAGGACGGTGACCTCATTGCTGAGGACCTTGACCAACCGGTCGGCGGCGTTGAGGACCACGGTCAGTTCAAGCTCGCCCGTGTCCACAAATTTCTCCGCGAGGATCTCAAAGTCGCTGATCAGGCGGAAGGTTTGCCGAACGCCGTGCCGTTGGCCGTAGCGCTCGAGCAGCTCGGCCACGGAGGTCGTGGGGAAGGGGGCGCCCGTATTGCCGTTCTTGATGTCGGTCTCCATCGCCTTGCGCGAAAGATACTGGTATATGCTGTAGTGGTCGGTAAGGGCATAGTAATTGTCCTGCACCCAGAGGTTCTCGTTAGGTCGCCATTTCAAGTTGCCGCTCTTATTTTACCTTGTGCCACTTGAAGACGATCTGCACAACGACTGTTGGCTGGGTCAGCGGAGACCACCGCTGCTCCAGTGGCAGCTCGGTGATGATCACGCCCTCGCGCTCCTGTGCGAGCAAGTCCATCGGCAAAGAGATCGATCCCGTGACGTCGTGCGGCGGGGGGACTGTTTTGAAACAATAAATACATCATCATAAATAAACAGGCACTTGTACCAAATTGGCTGCCCTCCGGCACAGTGACGGTCTCCAGGAACAGGTCACTAATCCCGTCGCAACTTACCAGATCGAGTTTGATTTGCGATGCGGGATTTGTGACGTTTCTGCGTTGAGGGACACGGTTAAAATGCAAAAAAAAAAAAAAAAAAGAATGAATTTCGCGTACAAAACATTCTCGACATCGTTCCACGGGTAGTCGGAGGCGGCCACATCCTGCTGGAATCCAAATGACGACGCCCATTCGTGGTTTGCCGCCTGACCGACGCCGAGTACCTCGATGTGGATCTTGCCGACAAAACTCGACTCACGACGTGCCAACAGGGCCTTTCGCGTGTTGGCCAGACTGGCTTGGTCTTTGGAGCTGAGGTTTGATGTCCGATGGGCCACCTCGATGAGCTCGCGTTGCATCCACATGACTTGTCCATTGTGTGACTATTCAAAAAGTTCAGAGTGATATGAGAATTTCAGCTGTAAAAAAAAAAAGGTACGCTGAAGGAGTCGGCCGTATAAATCGGATGAGCTGAAAGGGCTGCGATGCGCAAGCTAAAGTCAAACAGGAGGAGCTCTTCGTTTGAAGAGCGTTTGCGTTCGCTGGCAATGATGCGTTTGTTGAGCTCCGGGTCCAGTTGAAATAACTGTTCGAAGCGTGACTTTTCATTTGCACATACTTGAATTTAAAAAAAAAAACTACCCTTTGGAGGGTCGTAAGCAGCTCCCACTCTTTGTACGACTTTGTGAGCGACGTCTTGAGGTTTCCTGCGACGATGCCGATCTCGGCCATGTCGTGGGCCATCTTGCGAGCAGAAAAGCCTGGGCTTTCAAACAGATTTTGCGTGGTCCCTGGTCCAAAGGCAGGGTTGGTCCAAATGGCGGGGGATTGCGGGATCGAGTGAGCAAGGATGTCGGCAAGCTCTTCCTCGTTCAGCTGGACGTCATCAAAGATGAGTTGCGACCTTGTTTTGGTCATCACTGGTTGCGGTGGTCTCTGCGGTGTTGCATCTGCTGTCTCTGTTTCGACATCTAATGCGTAAAGCTGTCATTGACACGCCCGATGATGATGAGGAGGAGATGCTTTACCGTTAAGGGCTATCATCTCAAGCGAGGTGGAGCGGGACATGTCTGGCATGAGGACCATTGAGCTGGACTGCGATTGGAAGCGGAGGTCGTCCAGGACAAGTTCGGAATTAGACTTGCCCATGAGGTTGGTGGCCGTGGTCGCTGGCTGGTGGTGGCTCTCGATGCTGTTGCGCCGGCGCGGTGTTTCTAAAAAAGGTCCACCGTCCTTGCTGGGCGATGCATCAGTGTGGACGGAGGCAGGCGAGGGTGCTTTTGCATGACGAGAGGATGGCGGCGTCGATAGGATCAGCGTTTTTGCACGTGCAACTGATTCTTGCTGCTGCTGCTGTTGCTGCTGCCCGTCGTTTCCGTGGAGCCAGTCGTACCAGCGTTTCCGAGACGTTTCAAGAACTGCTGCGTTGGAAGAAGGCTCCAGCGGCTGCAAGACTGCCGCGACAGCGTAGTGGTAGACAAACTCCTCCTGTCGCCATAGAGCTGTTCAGTGAGCTTGCCATAGTGGGGGGGGAAAAAGCTAAACATACGGTCGGCGTGGGCTTGACATAGACAGGCTTCTCGACCTGGCTGCGGAAAAACAGACTTGTCCGCGTCGTGACCTTTTTGCGTATGGAAACGTGGTCAATACCGAGTTGCTCCACCAGAATGTCGGTCTTGACCGCACGGTTCTCGATCTTTCGCAGGAAGCGCTCGTATTTGTCCAGTTTCTGTCCATGAACAGGTTTAGCGGCGTTCTTTTTTTTTTTTTCTTTTTTTGAGCACACAGGGGCTTACCTTGTCTGTCGACTTTGTTACAAATGCACCCAGCGCCGAAACCTGGCCCAAGTCGGGACTTGCTGCAGCGGATACTGTCGTCGTGGAGGCAGCAGGCACGGTGGAGTGACTCGAGGTCGCGTCCGATGAGCCGGTTGAAGACAGTGTTGCCGACGGGTCCCTTGAGGCACCGCCTGCTGATGACGAAGCCCCCAACACAGTCCTCCCATCGCCGCCGATGTCGCCGCCGATCACTTGCTGCTGCTGCCCTGCGGTCTTCAGCCCCGGGTCGTGGTGCTCTTTGTCCCTGCACGCGCGCCGCCACACACACACACACACATTTATCGTTGTTGATCGCATCGACGCTATTTATGTACGTACCGCTTGAACAGGTCAGACGGCACCGTCTGCGGCCTCGAGAACACCCTCCGCTGCCTGTACTCGGCCTGGATGGACGTTTGCCTGTTGCATCGTGGGCGGGGGGGGGTGCGATTAGTCGGGAGCCAAACGGAGCGGACGTTACTTTTTCCGGCCAAGCAGCATTCAATGGGCAGTCAACTGACACAAAATGGATCCCGCCACGTGGGCGCGTATTTTTAAAGTTCCTTTCGACATGTCGTCGTCGTCAGGCTCCCCACCGATGGAGAGCGGCATGGACCAGTGCCAGGACGACGAGCTGATGCGCCTGCTGTCTCAGATCGCGGGCTACGTGTCGATCGCGTGCTGGGTCGTCGTGGGCTTTCCGTACGTTGCCAGGGGTCACAAAGAGGGACTGAGCCATGCACCAGGCAAATACTTGAAAATTACAAGCTCAAGAGCGGCGAGAGCCTCAGCCTCGTGTTTTTGTACGTGTGGTTGCTTGGCGATATGTTCAACACGATCGGCGTCCTGTTTGAGCAACTGCCGCTGCCGATGCTGCTGATCAACGTGTGGTACGCCGTCATGGACGGGGTACTCATCGGGCAGGTCTACTACTACCGCTCGCGCGCCAAAACGCTCGGCATGCCGTACGCGTCCGTCAACAGTACATACACTACGACGGATGTCATGTCCTCGCGCGATCCCATGGCCGCCGCTGCCGTGCCCGTCGAGTATGCAATTTGTAAAGGCCTCCTCCAAACTCTTTTAACATTTGTCACAGCATCAACGATGGCGACAACAACTTTGTCACGCCACAGACAATGTCACCACTGGGATCGATGGACGAAAAGGCGCCGCTGCTGAGTGGGAAGTCGTACAGCTCGCAAAAACGGACGTTTGCCATCTCTGCGGGACTCCTCGTGGCCTCGACAACGCTGCTGTCGATGGCGCGCTCGTCTGCGGTCGCGCCTGTGCCTCTTGTAGACTCACTGGCAGGGCGGCATCTTTTGTCTGTCAGCGCCGCTGCTGACCCCGAAACAATCGCGCTCGTCGGCGAGGTCTGCGCCTGGATCTCGGCGGCCCTCTACACGCTCTCGCGAGTACCGCAAATCTACAA
>Ga0302227_10001662_pt1 | contig 16234 bp, 10 predicted proteins | sample II_Palsa_N1_1_FD_193525 | JGI IMG/M metagenome (GOLD analysis project Ga0302227, IMG submission 193525) | Peat permafrost microbial communities from Stordalen Mire near Abisko, Sweden - II_Palsa_N1_1 | ecosystem: Environmental > Terrestrial > Soil > Palsa > Peat permafrost | place: Sweden...
ACTTCATTTGCATGCGAATATGCCGAGCGGTAACCGCTGCCCGGTTTATCTGCCGTACCGGGGTTCAATTTCAGCTCACCTACAGTTGGCATTACCAAAAAATCTCCCAGATCGGAGTGGCCTGTACCGCTAAAATGGGTGTGGCTAAACCCTACGATGGTTTTATCTTCATATTGATAGCCCGCGCAGTATTTGTATACATCTGGATTGTAATGCCCGTTGAGGTCATAGCTTGCGGTATCCGTTTCGGGGCTAAGCTGTACCATGCCAAATGGTACCGTTGCACCCGGAAAAGTGTGGCCCATACGCTCCGTGCCGATGATGGGCTCTACGTATTGCACTAAGTTGTTGTCAGATTTCTTTTGCGCATTGGCCATGAAGGCGGCGCACGCGAGGAGTACGGTCAGCGTTTTTTTCATTTGGAGCAGAGTCGTGTTGTCAGTTAAATCACAAATATATAACCTAAATCGATTTTATAAGTATTACGTATTAGAAAAGGAAATTACCATTAAGCTCATCACTGTTTGGGCTGAAGCCCTTTAACTTGTTATTATAATCCGCCCCATAAATGAGGCGGCAATAAGTTGAAATATTTACAAAAAACTATTGGTTATACTTATTTTATTGCCGTTTGGCTTTAGCCAACGGTTAATATAAATAACCAAGAAAGGCTTTAGCCTCACAAAAGCCAGTAATAAATTTAAATGCGACTTTTATGCCGGAAAACTAAATTTCCCCATTAGCACCTCAGGATTATTTCCTATGCTGATCGGTTCACCACATAATGCCTCATTACCCAATAAGGCAAACAAAATAGCCTCCTTAGCATCCGGATCAATCCCCAAAGCACCGGTATTACTAATGGTCGCGTTTGGTAGCGCCCCTTTCAGCTTATTTACCACGAAAGGATTCCTTGCGCCACCACCGCTTAAGTATATCTGCAAGCCATCAACCCTGAAATGTTGATTTATAAAATCACTTATAGTTATAGCAGTAAACGCACTTAAAGTGCCTATCATATCTTCAGGAGAAATATTTATTGTACCCAATTTTTGCTGCGCATCCTTAACCATCACCAAATTAAATAATTCAGGCCCGGTGGTTTTGGGTAGATCTTCTTTGAAAAACGGATTGCTCAACAACTCATCAAGCAAAGCCTGGTTAATTTTACCTGAGTAAGCAATCTTTGAACCTTCATCATAAGGCTGATTAAAATATTCGCGACAAGCCGCATCAATCAAGGTATTACCTGGGCCAATATCGGTACACAAAATGTTTTTATAAACGCCATCAGCAGGCAAATAAGTAAGGTTGGCAATGCCGCCAATATTTAACAGCAACCGGTTTTCACCGGCCTTGCTGCCCAAAATCACATCGCCATACAAAGCCAATGGCGCACCTTCGCCGCCTGCGGCAATAGGTTTCTGCCGGAAATCGCTTATTGTTAAAATACCGGTTTTTACCGCGATATGGTCCCCATCACCAATTTGTAAGGTACCATTCGGATAGCCCGGCTGCTTGTGTAATCTTTTAGGTGCATGATAAATGGTTTGCCCATGGCTGGCGATAAAACCAACCGCATTGGGGTTAACATCCCAATCGGCAAGGGCCTGTAAAACTAAATCAGCATGATAAGTCCCGATGTATTCATTCAACAGGCAAACCTGTTCCAAATCAGCATGGCGCTGGGCAAAAACTTGCTTAACGGCTGTTTTAAAATCATCGGGATAAGGTATCGTCACAAAATTCAGTAACTTAACTTTCGTTGCCAGCCCGTTGCCGCTAAATTGGCACAAGGCTATGTCCAATCCATCCAACGAAGTACCCGACATTAAACCAATCCCTGTTTTTACATCCTTTTGGGCGATATCAAAAAGTTTTTGCAGGTTGGTATTTAGCGGTAACATATGCCTAAATTACTTTAAATAAGAGGTTAATTTTGCAATTAATGGATTTTTTTTGCCATAACACAACATAAGTTTATTAATAATTATAAATTTAATCGCTCTAAAAATTTAATCCATTATTGATGACTGCTGAATTAAACGTTAAACAGCCACGCTTACTTTCTCTTGATGTTTTCCGCGGAGCTTCGATGGCTGCCATGGTTTTGGTCAACGATCCCGGCGATTGGGGCCATATCTATCCACCTCTCGAACACTCCAAATGGAACGGCTGTACCCCAACCGATCTTATTTTCCCTTTCTTCCTGTTTATGGTAGGCGTATCTATTGTTTACGCAATGGAAAGCAAAAAGCAGGTAGTGGCTAATCACGGGCAAATCATTTTGCATGCCTTCAGGCGCATGGTAACCTTGATGTTTTTATCGTGGATGGTGCAGTTGTTTTATCACCCATTCCCCGGTACAATTGAATGTATTGGCATCGTTTTATTGATGGGACTATTACTATACGTAAACACAACACAAAAAACTATATATTGGGTAATCACACTGGCTTTAATATGCATTGTGTCGTGGTTTTTCTATCATACCCAAGTGGTTACCTTACGTATCCCGGGCGTGCTGCAACGTATCGCGCTTACCTATTTTATTTGCACCTGGTTATATTTAAAAGCATCAGCCAAAACCATCAAATGGACGTTCATTACAGCGCTTGTAGGTTACTGGATCATCATGTGCTTTATACCGGTGCCTGGAGTTGGCTACGCTAATTTAAATCCCGAAACCAACATGGGCGCGTTTATTGATCGCATCGTATTTACCACCAACCACTTATGGGAAGACGCCCGTATTTGGGATCCGGAAGGACTATTAGGCGTATTACCATCAATAGGAACAGGTTTATTTGGGATGATGGTTGGCAGCTGGCTAAAACGCCGCGACCGCGACGATAGCACCAAAGTAACCTGGATGTTTGTATATGGTATTTTAGCGGTTACTGCATCGCTGCTATGGGACTTGTTTTTCCCGATAAACAAAGCTTTATGGACCAGCTCATTTGTGTTATATACAGGCGGTTTGGCCACCATGACATTAGCCACCCTTTATTGGTTGATTGATGTGCAGGGTTATAAAAAGTTTACCGCATTTTTTGTGGCTTTTGGTATCAATGCCATCACGGCTTATATTTTGTCAGACATCGTTCCGGGGTTAATCGCCTTAATTAAAATAAATACTGGCGGCAAAAAGCTTGATGCCTATAGCTATATTTACAAGCATGCATTTGTACCTTATTTTTCGCCTGTTAACGCTTCGCTTGCGGGGGCAATCGCTTTCACGCTATTGATCTTTGTGATGGTATGGGGGCTGTACAAATACAAAGTGATCATCAAAGTATAATTTAATATTGGCGTTAATAACAGCATACTTTGTAAAAAGAAAATACGTTTCGCACTTATCATAATATTCCTATAATTTAAACTAATGAATTTTAACAAGAACATTTCTATCGCGGCTTTGGCTTTGCTGATGGCTTCGGGCAGTGCATTTGCCCAGGTAAAGAAGAAGCCGGTTGCACATAACCCGGCAAGTACAACAGCCACACAGGCGGCAGGCGATCTTTTACCAATTGATAATAAAGTTATTATTGGCAAACTGCCAAACGGTTTAACTTACTACATACGCGCCAATGCCGAACCAAAAAACAGGGCACAATTATACCTGGTTAATAAAGTTGGTTCTGTTTTAGAAACCGATGCACAACAGGGGCTAGCGCATTTTACCGAGCACATGGCCTTTAACGGCACACGTGATTTTCCCAAAAATCAATTGGTTGATTATTTGCAAAAATCGGGCGTAAAATTTGGAGCTGATTTGAATGCGGCTACCACTTTTGATGAAACCGTTTACCAGTTACCATTACCAACCGATAGTGTAAGCGTATTTGAAAAAGGCTTTAGCATCTTAGCTAACTGGGCCGGTTACCTTACTTTCGACCCATCTGAATTAGACCGCGAGCGCGGTGTTATATTAGAAGAAGCGCGCCTGCGTGGTAAAAATGCCCAGGAGCGTTTACAACAGACCGTTTTCCCGGTGCTGTTTAATAACTCGAGATATGCAACACGCCTGCCTATCGGCAAAGAGGATATCATTAAAAATGTAAATGTAGAAACCATTAAAGGTTTTTATCACGACTGGTACCGCCCCGATCTACAGGCGGTAATCGCGGTAGGTGATTTCGACCCGAAACGTGTACAGGAGTTGATCATTCAAAACTTCTCATCCTTAAAAAATCCACCGGTTGAAAAACCGCGCACAATTTATACTGATCCGGCAAGCCCGGTTACTACTACGGTAGTGGCTACCGATAAAGAGTTCCCGTATACTTTAGCTGAGATCATCGTTAAGCAACCCGAAAGCGTTGTAAAAACTGGTTCGCAATACCTGCAAAGCGTGAGGACTCAATTGTTTAACCAAATGCTAAACGCCCGTATTGGCGAACTTTCGCAAAAACGTAACCCGCCATTCTTATTTGGCCAGGCTACTTACGGTGCTTTTTTAGGCCGGCAGGATGCTTTTACGACCATCGCCGTATCAAAATCTGATACCGATTTACAGGTAGCAGTTAAAGCAGTAGTTGCCGAAACAGAACGTGCCCGCAAATTTGGCTTTACCACAACCGAACTTGAGCGTGCCAAGCAAAATATTTTAGAGCAACTGCAAAATACGTATAAGGAAAGAGACAAAACACCATCAAGCAGCTATGTTGAGGAGTACGAGGAAAATTTCACCAAAGGTGAGGCCATCCCAGGTATCGATTACGAATACAATTTTTACCTCAATAATATTGGTAAAATCACCCTGCCTGAGATTAATGCCCTTGCCGGTAAATTTATCACCGACCAAAACAGGGTAATTGTTATCGAAGCACCGGATAAGGAAAAGGACAGGCTGCCAAATCAGCAAACTGTATTAAGCTGGATGAGCGCGGCCAGCAATAACTTAACGCCTTACGTTGATAATGTAAGTACTAAGCCGTTAATGGAAAAACTACCATCGCGTAGCGTTACCGTAAGGGCAAAAAGCGATGATTCTATCTCGACTGCTACCTTAACTTTAAGCAATGGTGTTAAGATCATCTTAAAACCAACCGATTTTAAAAATGATCAGATCCTGATCAACGGTTATAGCTTTGGCGGTACATCATTAGCCAGCGATGAGGATTTTACTTCAGCTAATTTATCTGCCGATATTATCGCCAATAGCGGTGTTAGTGAGTTTACCCAAATACAACTTGATAAAATGCTGGCGGGTAAAAATGTTACCCTTACACCATATATCAGCGAAATATCTCAAGGAGTAAACGGCAGTTCATCACCGCAAGATTTGGAAACAGCGTTGCAATTGCTATACCTGTATTTCACCCAGCCGCGTAAGGATGCCGATATCTGGCAATCCAACATCTCGCAGGGTAAGGCATTCCTTGCTAATCGCGGTGCTGATCCTAATACCGTTTTCAGCGATACGGTATCCGCTATTATCAACAACCATAACCCCCGTAACCTGGTAACTACCATGGCAGCATTGAATGCGGCCAGCCTTGATAAAGCTTACGATTTTTATAAAGCGAGATTTGCTGATGCGAGTACTTTTACCTTTACTTTTGTAGGTAACTTCGATGTGCCCACCATCAGGCCATTGCTGGAAACTTATCTGGGTGGTTTACCGTCAAGCAATAGTGGTAAAGAGACCTATAAGAATTTAAATATCCATCCGCCTGCTGGCATCATCACCAAAACCGTTTATAAGGGCATTGGCGATAAGGCATCAGTAGATATGGTATTTAGTGGCGATTATGATTATAACGAGCTGAACAACGTACAAATGGACGCGTTGGAAGCCGTGCTGCAAATTAAGCTGACAGACCGTTTACGCCAGGAAGAAAGCGGCGTTTATTCGCCGGGAGTTAGGGCAAGCTATGTAAAAGTACCTAACGGCAGGTATAGCTTTACCATCTTCTTTACCTGTGCACCGGTTAATGTGGATAAACTTGTTGCTGCCACCCTGGATGAGATCAACAAGATCAAACAAAATGGCGCATTGCAGGCAGATATACAGAAATTCACATCAGAAGATTTACGCTCAACAGAAGTACAGATTAGGCAGAATGTATTTTGGGCCGGTTATTTAGCCAGCGGCAGCCAAAACCAGGAAGATCCGCACCGTATACTAAAATATGTAGATAACCTGAAAACGGTAACACCGCAAAGCACTAAAGATGCCGCCAACAAATATTTAAGCGGCACCAACTTTATAAAAATGATATTATTGCCTGAGAAAAAATAAGGGTAGGCATGGATTTTAAAAAGGCCCGGAAAAATTCGGGCCTTTTTTTATTTTATTTTTTCAAATTCAACCCCACGGGCATCATTGGTTGAGATGGTGCATTTGGCTGTTTTATGTTGTGCATTTTGTTCAAACACCAAATATACAGGTGCGGAATCCGGATCAAGAGCGCAATTAAATGCCTGGTTATAAGTTGGCATTAGTTCAGCATCTTTAATATTATCCTTCTCTAATAAAAGCTTACCATTCCTCAAAACAATTGTCAAATCGCTTTCTGTTTCTTCGGAGTAATATTTACCGGCATAAGCCTGCAAAGCACTTAAAGTAGTCATATTATCACTTTGATGGGTAAATAACAAATGCCGCTTATCTACGGTATTAAGCATAAAATTTCCCGGAGCAGTAAATTTTAACACCGATGCTTTATAGCGAAAAGTTGCATTATCTACCGGCACTAATGCCGTGTTATTAAAATACAGTGTATCCCCTTTTAAATAGATCCTTATTCCTTGGTTGTTTTTTGTGTACCGATACCAGCCCACATATTTTTTTGCTGTCTGAATGTTTAATGAAACAGATGGTTCATGTTTAAAAGAATGAGTTGTTGACTCTTTAATAAACAACCCTTGTGTTTTCTCTATCCCATCAAATAAATCCGAATCAAACGCTGTGGTATTACTTAGCCATGCGATAGAAAGCTTTATAGCAGGGAAATTCTCTACGATACCAACATAGCTCGCGGTTTCCCCGGTATGCGAAATTTCTGTTAATCCATTTACTTTATCAACAAATAACCCGGCTGCGTAATCGGTTTCCGCACCATTAGTTAATGGGTCAATAGCTAACTGTTTATCAAGCAAACCAGGGTTGCCTAAACTATTGTTTAGATAGAAATCTGCCCACTTTAACAAATCTTCAGCGGTAGTTAATAAGCCACCAGGGCCATATACACTTTCATTGGGCATATTTATTTGATATGCACCATTCTTTTCAGCGTATGCGATTGCTCTGTTGGTTACAACCTTTCTGTAATCATCACGCCAGCTGGTGTGTATCATCCCGGCAGGCTCAAAAATATATTTACGTGAAAATTCCGGCAAGGTCATACCGCTTACTTTTTCTATAATCAGGGTTAACAGGATATAATTTGAATTGCTGTAAATAAACTCTTCGCCGGGAATATTATTCAACCCTTTTTGATGGCAAAGCAAATTTAACACGTATTGGTTATCATAAGCCCGTGTGGTGCGAGGCCAGCCGGTGAGTGATACCAGATCGGTCCACTCCCGCAAGCCGCTGGTATGATGTAAAAGATTTTTGATCCTGATTACCGAACCATAAACCGGCAATTGCGGCAGATATTTTCGCACATCATCATCCAATGATAACTTGCCCTGCTGTGCCAGCAATAAAATAGCCGCTGCTGTAAATTGTTTAGATATGGAACCCGCTTCGCTAACCGTTTCGGTAGTATAAGCTATGTGATGGTCGAGATCTGCCATTCCCCATGCTTTTGAGAAGATCACTTTGCCATCTTTACTGATCGCTAATTCCCCGCCTGGGTTTTCGGGTTTATACCGTTCAAAAAACCTATTGATAATGGCTGTGGTATCTTTTACTGTTTGAGCAGAACCGTAACAGGATGCTACGGAAAGTAAAATTAGGATGAGCCACTTTTTCATAGCTTAAAGATGGCGATTTATTGCCATTTACAATAAGCGGCTGATCCTATTTAACAGTTTATAACATTAATGGATATTTAAATAAGTTGCCGCGCTATCGCCGGGGGCATATATATACACAGCCAAACACCTTTGGGTTGAATCAACCTCAAAGCCTATACCCGTTTGGTAATTATCATACAGCCAAACTTTTTTATTAGCCGGATCGGGGTGTTTTTTCAGTTTGTATAGTTTCATCACATCCTTAAGTGCCGAACTGGCACCGCCGTAATCAGCAGTTTTGTAGGAAGGCCCGGTTTCGCGAATAAGTTCTACATGACTGATCTTTTCATCCTTAGCACCCATAGTTTTATGCGTGTATATACTGGTTTGGTGTACAAGCCTGCCGGTTTTATCAAACCATGTCATTACCGAAGCGCCCATGGCATGGTCGCCGGAGTCGGGTTTGCCTAGTTTCAAAACTACACTATCCGTACTTTCGCCAATGCAAATATCCCCTATCCTTTTGCCGGGGATAATCATTTTAGCTTTTGCAATTGTTTTTAAAGGGGTATCCACAGCGTGGATGCTATCCGCTAAACTTTTATGGCTTGACAGTGAATCACAGCCAAACATCAACATAATGACAGCCGGAATAACGAGGTACTTAAGCATGATTTTATTAAATAATTAATACTATAACCAAATCCTTTCAATTTTGTTATTTGCAATATGATTTCTGTTGGGCAACAAGTTATCCGCAATTGGTACAAGCAAAAAAACTGGCAACAATTTCCATTTCAGCAAGAGATGGAAGCTGCTTACTTAGGCGGATTTTCGGGTCTGTTAAACGCGCCGACCGGCAGCGGTAAAACATTTGCCCTGTTCCTGCCTTTTTTGGCCGATTACATCAACAAGCACCCCGATACCTATACGCAAAGTAAAAATAATGGTTTGCTTATGTTGTGGATAACACCCCTGCGTGCCCTAACCAACGACATTAAAAAAGCCATGCAGGAAGTTTGCGACGAACTAAGCATCCCCTGGAAAATAGCAACCCGCACCGGTGATACACCTGCCGCCGAAAAAGCAGCACTCAAAAAGAAACTACCCGAAGTTTTGCTAACCACCCCCGAAAGCCTGCACCTGATGCTCGCTCAAAAAGAATATCCCAAAGTATTTAGCGGCTTGCAAGTGGTGGTGATTGATGAATGGCATGAGTTATTAGGCACAAAGAGAGGTGTGCAGGTGGAGTTGGGGTTATCGAGGTTAAAAGCCGTTGCCAGTTATGAGTTAAAAGTTGAAAGTGAAAAGTCAGGATCAAACCATTCACCACTCACTATTTACCACTCACCACTTAAAATCTGGGGTATCTCCGCCACCATCGGTAACCTTGAAGAAGCTGCCGAAGTTTTGTTGGGTAATGATTTCCCGGCGGATAAAACAGTTATGGTTCGGGCTAATTTGGAGAAGAAGCTGCTGATCAAATCCATCATTCCCGAAAATATTGAAACCTACTCGTGGTCGGGGCACATTGGCATAAAATTACTGCCGCAAGTGATGGAGTTGGTAGCGAAAAGTAACACCACGCTCATATTTACCAACACCCGTTCGCAGGCAGAAATTTGGTATCATGCCATTTTAGATAATTACCCTGAATACGCAGGGATAATGGCCATGCACCACGGCTCATTAGATAATGAGCTTCGCAATTGGGTTGAAGCCGCCCTGCATGCCGAAGCCTTGAAGGTGGTGGTATGTACCTCGAGTTTAGATTTGGGGGTAGATTTTCGGCCTGTTGATACCGTAGTGCAAGTGGGCAGCCCCAAAGGTGTTGCCCGTTTTATGCAACGCGCCGGGCGAAGCGGTCACCACCCGGGAGCAATTTCCAAGGCTTACTTTGTTCCCACGCACTCCTTAGAATTACTGGAAGGCGCGGCGTTAAAAGAAGCCATCAAAAAAGGAATTTTCGAAAGCCGCGACCCGATGTTGCTCACCATGGATGTACTGATCCAATACATGGTTACGCTGGCAGTATCAGATGGCTTTAGGGCCGACGAGTTATTTAAAGAAGTGAAAACCACATTCGCTTTTGCTGATCTCACCCGAAATGAATTTAACCAACTGTTGGATTTCATTACCAACGGCGGCAAAACGCTGGCGCAGTACGATGAATTTTTAAAGGTTGAAGTGGAGAACGGCTTATATAAGGTAAACAGTCGCCGCGTAGCAATGCGGCACCGGCTAAGCATTGGTACCATAACCAGTGAGTTGAGCATCCGCGTGAAACTGCTGCATGGTGGCAGTTTAGGCACACTCGAAGAAAGCTTTGTATCCAAGCTTAAACCGGGCAATACGTTTTGGTTTGCAGGCCGGAGTTTGGAATTTATACGGATAAAGGACATGACGGCCTTCGTTAAAAAATCAAACTCAACCAAAGGGATGATCCCAAGCTGGAATGGTGGCAGGATGCCTTTATCATCGCAATTATCAGCCGTGTTACGTGATAAGCTGGACGAGGTGGCGCATGGCATTGAAAAGGATGAAGAGGTTATCGCTTTAAAACCGCTATTTAAACTTCAGCAAGAACTATCGCATCTACCGCAAAGCCACGAGTTCCTGATCGAGTCCTTCAAATCGCGCGAAGGGCATCACTTGTTGTTTTATCCTTTTGAGGGTAGGCTGGTGCATGAAGGAATGGCATCGTTGCTGGCTTATCGCATTAGTAAAGTACGCAGTGCCAGTTTTTCAATCGCTATGAATGATTATGGTTTTGAGCTGTTGACCGATGACGATGTGCCGATTGAAGAGATATTGGAGGACACCAGCTTTTTTTCGATAGATAATTTGTTAGAGGATATTCAGCATAGTTTAAACGCTAACGAAATGGCTCGTCGCAGATTTAGGGATATCGCTCATATTGGTGGTTTGGTATTTACCGGCTATCCCGGTCAGCAGGTAAAGAATAAACATTTGCAGGCATCAACATCATTGTTGTTCGAGGTTTTCAGCGAATACGAGCCCGATAATTTGCTGGTTAGGCAGGCTTATAATGAGGCATTGGCTTTTCAACTGGAAGAGTTCCGTTTGCGTATGGCGCTGCAACGCATCGAAAAGCAAAGTATCGTACTAAAAACCATTGAACGCCCTACCCCATTTGCTTTCCCGATCATGGTTGATAGTTTAGGCCGCGAGAAATTCACTACCGAAACTTTGGAAGAACGGATAGCTAAAATGGCTCGTCGCTACGGTGCCGAAGGCGTTGCCGATGCCGAAAACAAGCGCAGCCGCAAGCCTGGGATTGTTAGGAAAAAAGGACTGTAACACGACTGATTGTTAATAACAGTTTGAGTAAATCCTCTACATTTACTCAAAGAAAGTGCTTCTCTTCTTTTGTCATGCTGAAGAACGAAGCATCTATCGATAGGCAATAACCAATATGACGGCTAGAACGCGGATAGATTCTTCACTACGTTCAGAATGACAGGGTGGTGAGCTAAAAATTTTCCTTGTCATGCTGAGGAACGAAGCATCTATCGATAGGCAATTACCAACATGCTGGTGAGAACGCGGATAGATTCTTCACTCCGTTCAGAATGACAAGGTGGTGAGCTAAATTTTCCTTGTCATGCTGAGGAACGAAGCATCTATCGATAGGCAATTACCAATATGCTGGTGAGAGCGCAGATAGATTCTTCACTACGTTCAGAATGGCAGAGGATGAGAAAATAAAAAACTTTTTACTAAATAAATTAGCATTTATAAATAATTCATTTTATATTTGTTTTGAATTACAACGACGATGAACGCAAACGCAGAAAAATTAAAAGCATTACAGCTTACTTTAGATAAGCTGGAAAAATCATACGGAAAAGGTACCATCATGAAATTGGGTGATACTGCCATTGAAGCTACTGAAGTGATCTCAACCGGCTCATTAGGGCTCGACATTGCTTTGGGTGTTGGTGGTTTGCCTAAAGGCCGTGTGGTTGAAATATACGGCCCGGAATCATCAGGTAAAACAACTTTAGCTATCCATGCGATTGCTGAATCACAGAAAAAAGGTGGCATCGCCGCTTTTATTGATGCGGAGCACGCGTTCGATCGTTTCTACGCTAAAAAATTAGGTGTAGATGTTGAAAATCTTTTGATCTCTCAACCGGATAACGGTGAGCAAGCGTTGGAAATTGCTGATAACCTGATCCGTTCAGGTGCTATTGATATTTTGGTTATCGACTCGGTTGCGGCTTTAGTGCCAAAAAGCGAGATAGAAGGTGAAATGGGCGACTCTAAAATGGGCTTACAGGCCAGATTAATGTCGCAGGCATTGCGTAAATTAACCGGTACCATCAGCAAAACTGGATGTTGCTGTATCTTCATCAACCAGTTGCGCGAAAAAATTGGGGTGATGTTCGGTAACCCGGAAACTACTACCGGTGGTAACGCCTTGAAATTTTATGCCTCGGTACGTTTGGATGTACGCCGTATATCACAAATAAAGGATAGCGATGAAGTATCGGGTAACCGTGTAAAAGTTAAAATCGTTAAAAACAAAGTAGCACCGCCATTCCGTATAGCCGAGTTTGATATCATGTTTGGCGAAGGCATTTCTAAAGTTGGTGAAATCATCGACTTAGGTGTTGAACACAACATCATTAAAAAAGCAGGTTCATGGTTTAGCTACGGCGAAACCCGTTTAGGCCAGGGCCGCGACGCGGTTAAGACCTTGCTTTTAGACAATGTTGAATTGATGGAAGAATTAGAAGGCCGCATTAAAGAAGTTGTAACCGGCGAGCATTTAGCTGAAGCTTAGTTTTTGATTTCACAGATTTGGTGTGATTGCACCGATATGGAAACCCTCTTCAATAATGGAGAGGGTTTTGTTTTACAATTGATTTAGATGATAATTTGGCTAAAGCCGTTTTGATTATTATTCAACCGTTGGCTAAAGCCAAAGGCAATGGTATCCAAGAAATTCGGACGACAAGTTGGCTGTTGTAATTGCCGCCCCATTTATGGGACGGGATAAAAGAATCAAAAAAGGCTTTAGCCAAAACTTTACCAAAGTAAAGCCATTTCTATGTAAGCTATTTAAATTCTTGCCTACTAAATCCAATTAAATGTATATTCGAATAATTTATTTACAACTATGAGTTTATATCAAATTTTACTACAAGCGCATTCGGGTTTCAGGTTTATCGTAATGGTGTTGCTATTGGTGGCGATCCTGCAATCATTAGCAGGCTGGTTCGGTAATCGCCCATACACCAACACCAACCGCAAAATAAATATGTTCACTATGATATCGGCACATATTCAATTGTTGCTGGGATTGGGGCTATATTTTGTTAGTCCGCTGGTACAGTTTAGCAAAACCGCTATGCAGGACCATAACACCCGTTATTGGACGGCTGAGCACATCACCATGATGATATTTGCCATCGCGCTGATAACTGTTGGTCATATCCGCTCTAAGAAAATGGCAACATCGTCTGCTAAGCATCGTACTATTTCTATTTTTTATATTTTAGCCTTATTAGTCATTGTTTTAGCTATTATGCAAAGCATGCGCCCGTTTTTTGGTGTGAGTCATTAAAATAAATTGAGAAAAAGTTTGTAAAATCAATTTTCTTTATAAATTTGCCCTCGCTATGATCAAAATCAACCAAACTAACCTGTGGTGGCACCAACAAAATTGGCAGCCGGATACTATTTGATCTTTTAGATTAACCAATTGTAAACCTATATGAGGACCCGGCGAAGATAATTCACCGGGTTTTTTTGTTTTTAAGGCATTATATACACAATGAAAAAGTTTAAAATAATAACCACACATAAAAAGCTACTCGCCGATACCACCACGCCTGTAAGCATTTACCTGCGCTTACGCGATGTGTTCCCAAATTCGTTACTGCTGGAAAGTTCGGACTATCACAGCCGTGAAAATAGCACCAGTTATATCTGCTGCGAACCGATAAGCGGAGTTTTATTAAACGATGGTGAGCTAAAAAAGAAATACCCTGACGGTACAGAAGAAACGCTTAAACCAGGCGAATTTGATTTAGTTACTCAACTGAATGATTATATTGATTCATTCGATACCAATGAAACCGGTTTAAAGATTATTTCTAATGGTTTGTTCGGATATTTTACCCATGAGGCGGTTGAGTTTTTTGAAACCATCAAACTAAAAAAGACTGACGACGACAGTAAAAAGATACCGGAGATGCAGTACAACATCTATCGCTATGTTATCGCTGTAGATCACTTTAAAAACGAGCTGTACATTTCTTACAATCAACCAGAGGGGGAGGATAATACCAATGGCAGTATCGAAAAGATCGAATACCTGATCAAAAACAAAAACTTCCCCGAATATACTTTCCAAAGCAGCGAAGCTGAAGAATCAAACTTAACTAACCAGGGCTTTATGGATATAGTGGAGAAGATGAAGCAGCACATCTATCGCGGCGATGTTTTCCAGATTGTGCCATCAAGGGCTTTCTCTAAAAAGTTTTTGGGTGATGAGTTTAATGTTTATCGAGCATTGCGTTCTATCAATCCATCGCCTTATTTATTTTATTTCGATTACGGAAATTTCAGGATCTTCGGTTCATCGCCCGAAGCGCAGATTACCATTAAAAATCGTATTGCAAGCATATTCCCTATAGCGGGCACATTCAGGCGTACCGGCGACGATACCAAGGATGCCGAATTAGCACAAACCCTGATCAATGATCCAAAAGAATCTGCCGAGCACGTCATGCTGGTTGATCTTGCACGTAACGATTTGAGTCGCCATTGTGAGCAGGTAGAAGTTAAAGCTTTTAAAGAAGTGCAGTATTATTCGCACTTAATCCACCTGGTATCGCATGTGAGCGGTAAACTTTTACCGGGCGTATCTTCATTCAAGATTGTGGCGGATACTTTCCCGGCAGGAACATTAAGCGGTGCGCCAAAATATCGTGCGATGGAAATCATCGACGAAAATGAAAAAACCAAACGGAGTTTCTACAGCGGTGCAATCGGTTATATGGGCTTTAATGGTGATTTCTTTCATGCCATCATGATCCGTTCATTCCTGAGCAAAAACAATACACTGCATTACCAGGCAGGTGCAGGAATTGTAGCAGGATCGGTAGCCGAAAGCGAGTTAAAAGAAGTAGACAACAAAATCGCGGCTTTAAGAAAAGCCATTGAATTAGCGGAGGAATTGTAGCCCCCTAACCCCCTAAAGGGAGAATTATAAACATAGATTACTAATATCGAGAAATACAGATAATGGAAAATACAAATAAAACCTCTCCCTTCAGGGGGCCGGGGGGCATATTAATAATAGATAACTACGATTCCTTCACTTACAATTTGGTGCATTTGGTTAACGAGATTGGCTTGCAATGCGAGGTTTGGAGAAACGATAAGTTTAAACTTGAAGATGTGGATGCCTTTGACAAGATCATCCTATCGCCGGGGCCGGGCATACCTTCCGAGGCCGGTTTGCTGCTGGATGTGATCAAAAAGTATTCGCCTACCAAAAGTATTTTCGGTGTATGTTTAGGCCAGCAGGCTATTGCCGAGGTATTTGGAGGAGCGCTGTATAACTTAAAGCAGCCTATGCACGGTATTGCCACGCCAATAAAAGTAACAGATGATCAGGAACAGCTTTTTATTGGTTTACCTGAAAGTTTTAAGGTTGGCAGGTACCATTCATGGGTGGTAGATGAAAAATCAATCCCCGATGTGTTAACCGTTACGGCTATCGACGAAGAAGATAACTCGGTAATGGCGTTAAGGCACAAAGAATATGACGTTCGTGGTGTACAATTTCACCCCGAATCGATACTAACAGAGTTTGGAAAAGAGATGATGGCTAACTGGATAGGAAAATGAATATTTTAGATAAAATAGTAGCTAATAAACTAAAGGAAGTTGCATCGGCTAAAAAGAAAACATCTTTTACCAAGCTTGAGGAATCAGAGTTTTTTTATCGTGAAACTTATTCTTTCAGAGATTTTTTACTGGATCCGGAACGTACAGGAATCATTGCGGAGTTCAAGCGTAAATCGCCATCAAAAGGCATTATTAACGATAAGGTAAAAGTTGCAGCAGTAACCAATGCCTATACTGAAGCTGGCGCGTCGGCCTTGTCGGTACTAACCGACAAGCAATTTTTTATGGGCCGAAAAGCTGACCTGCTACGTGCGAGGCAGGCAAATACAATCCCGGTATTACGTAAGGATTTTATGATCGACGAATACCAGGTGATTGAGGCCAAGGCTCTAGGTGCTGATATTATTTTGCTGATCGCTGCAATACTTAGTCCGGC
>Ga0302227_10001663_pt1 | contig 16217 bp, 17 predicted proteins | sample II_Palsa_N1_1_FD_193525 | JGI IMG/M metagenome (GOLD analysis project Ga0302227, IMG submission 193525) | Peat permafrost microbial communities from Stordalen Mire near Abisko, Sweden - II_Palsa_N1_1 | ecosystem: Environmental > Terrestrial > Soil > Palsa > Peat permafrost | place: Sweden...
CCGGGCAAGTACGTGCCGCTGAAGGAAACCATCCGCGGCTTCAAGATGATCGTCGACGGCGACGTGGATCACCTGCCCGAGCAGGCCTTCTACATGGTCGGTGGCATCGACGAGGCAATCAAGAAAGCCGAAGACATGGGCGCCAAGAAGGCGGCCTGATTTCGCGGGGCGGCTTCATGCCGCCCACCGCTCTTGCATTCGGAACCTGAGTCATGACCAATACCATTCGCGTCGACATCGTCAGTGCCGAAGCCGAGATCTTCTCCGGCGACGCGACGATGGTCATTGCCACCGGCGAGCTGGGCGAGCTGGGCATTACGCCCCGCCATGCGCCGCTGATCACCCGCCTCAAGCCCGGTCATGTCGACGTGGTGCTGGACGGCGGTGAGCGTCAGCAGTTCTACGTCTCTGGCGGCATTCTGGAAGTGCAGCCGCAGGTGATCACCGTGCTGGCCGATACGGCGGCCCGCGCGTCGGATCTGGACGAAGCCGCAGCGCAGCGCGCCAAGAAGGAAGCCGAAGACGCCCTCGCGCATCGCACCGAAGCGGTCGATATTGCCGAGGCCCAGGCCAAGCTGGCTGAGGCGATGGCGCAGCTGCAGGCGCTGGAGCGTTTGCGCAAGAATCTCAAGCACTAACTTTGTGCGCTCATCCTTGAGCGCAGAGCAAGATCAAAAAGCGGCCATCCATGGCCGCACTTTTCACCAAAAGCGTCGCCTCCTGGATAGGGATGGCGGATGACTGGACGCCGGCCTCGTGCCGGCGTTTTGTCATGAGCGCGCCGCTTTATCGCCGGCCTTCGACAGCACGCGAACATTCGCGCGACTAGAATGCGATGACTCGCACTGCGGACCGATCACCATGAAGCTCCATTACCGCCGTCATCTCGGCGTCCTGCTGATCGTTATCGTGCTGCTGTTGATCGTGCGGGCCTTGTTGCCGTACGCGGTGCGTCACTATCTCAACACCCGCATGGACAAGATGGGCGACTACCACGGCCAGATCGCCGATATCGATCTGCACCTCTGGCGCGGCGGCTACACGATCAACCAGCTGAGCATTGTCAAGGACACCGGCAAATTGCCAGCGCCGCTGTTGGATGCCCCCCGCACCGATATCTCGCTGAGTTGGAGTGCGCTCACTCATGGCGTCTTTCGCGGCAAGGTGACCTTTACCCAGCCGACAATCAATTTCTTCGATGGAGGCAGCCAGGGCGACAGCCAGACTGGCAAGGGCGTCGACTGGCGCGATCAGCTCAAGCTGCTGGCGCCGATGCGGCTGGACGAGATCAGTGTCATCAACGGTGCGGTCACTTTTCAGAGCTTCGTGTCGAACCCGCGTGTCGATCTGAAGATGACCGACGTTAACGGCACGGTTATCAACCTCACCAATATTCAGCGCCGCAATGGCAACCGCGTCGCGGAGCTCCACGCTACCGCGAAGATCTTCGGCGGCGCGCCGTTCGAAACTCAGGCGACGTTCGACCCGTTGCAGCAACTTGGCGATTTCTCCTACGAACTACGCGCTACCAATATCCAGCTGGTGAAGGCCAATGATCTGGCGCGGGCTTATGCCGGCCTCGATTTTGCTGGTGGCACCGGAGATTTCACGATGGAGCTGCAGGCCAAGGATGGGCGTCTGGACGGCTACGCCAAGCCGCTGTTCCATAACCTGCAAATATTCAGCTGGAAGCAAGATGTAGAGCAGGAAAAGAAAAGCCCGCTCAAGATCGCCTACGAGGCTGTCGCCCAAGGTGTGGTTTCGGTGTTCAAGAATCAGGAGAAAGACCAGTTCGGCACCCGCGTGCCGATCTCCGGGCGCATTGGCGACAAGCACACCGAGCCATCGCAGGCGATTCTGGGCATTCTGCACAATGCGTTCGTCCAGGCGTATACGCCGCAGCTGGAAAAGCTGAAACCGACCAGCGATGCACCGAAAGAGTAGTGAGAGCAGATCTTGATCAATGCCGCGGCTGATCCAGCCAATACTGGTGGTCAAAAGCAAGAGCAACGCGCCGCGGAAGACCGACTATATTCTTCGCGGTCCATAACCCTGAATAACGTGGTGCTGTTATGCCAGAGCAAACCTTGCACGTAATCATCCTTGCTGCCGGCGAAGGCAAGCGGATGAAATCCAGGCATGCCAAAGTAATGATGCCGCTGGCAGGTCGGCCACTACTGGCGCATGTGCTAGTTGCTGCGCGCGCGTTGCAGCCGGTAGCTATTCACGTCGTTTATGGGCATGCCGGTGAAGAGGTACGGACGGCATTCGCTGATCAGGCAGACCTGCACTGGGTGTTGCAGGCCGAGCGGTTGGGCACCGGCCACGCGGTCGAGCAGGCGCTGAAGCGGATTCCTGATGGTTCGCAGGTGCTGGTGCTCTATGGCGATGTACCGTTGATCCGCACCCAAACGCTGCAGCTACTGGTGCAAGCTAGCGGTGTGCTGCGCCTGCTCACGACGCGTCTCGATAATCCGCATGGCTACGGTCGCGTCCTTTGCGATGCTGCAGGACAGGTCCTCGAAGTCATCGAAGAGAAAGATGCCAGCGATGGCCAGCGCGCGGTTGACCTGGTCAATACCGGCATTCTCGCCGCCGAGTCGATGGCGCTGCGTAGCTGGATCGCCCGGCTCGATCGCAACAACGCTCAGGGCGAGTACTACCTCACCGATATTTTTGGTATGGCTGCGCATGAAAACCGTGCTGCACAGAGCATCGAGTGCGCCGATCCGGTCGAGGCGGCCGGTGCCAACGATCCATGGCAACTCAGCGAACTCGAGACGCACTTCCGTCTTCGTGCGGCTCGCGCCTTGGCGCTCGATGGGGTGCGTCTGGCCGATCCGACACGCGTTGATGTGCGCGGTACGGTTACTGCTGGCTGTGACGTCGAGCTTGATATCAACGTCATCCTTGAGGGCAACGTGGTGCTAGGTGATGACGTGCGCGTCGGTGCATTCAGCCGGCTGAAAGACGTGCAGCTCGCCGCCGGTACCGTGGTACATCCGCATTGCGATATCGAGGGTGTAGTCACCCATGGTCCGTGCATCATCGGCCCGTTCGCTCGCCTGCGTCCCGGCACCGAACTGGCCAGCGGCGTGCATGTCGGCAATTTCGTCGAGGTCAAGAAAACCACGATCGGCGAAAACAGTAAGGCCAACCACCTCAGCTATCTCGGCGACAGCATCATCGGTCGTGGCGTCAACATCGGTGCCGGCACCATCACCTGCAACTACGACGGCATCAACAAGTCGATTACCCGCATCGAAGACGGTGCCTTCATCGGCTCCAACAGCGCACTGGTCGCGCCGGTAACGATCGGCGCCCAGGCCACCATCGGCGCCGGTTCGGTGATCACCAAGGACGCACCGGACGGCGAACTGACGTTGACGCGCGCAAAGCAGAACAGCTTGCATGGCTGGAAGAGGCCTGTGAGGAAGCCTTAGTGATAATCTCCCAGAAGGTAGCCGATGGCACAGGCGATCGCAGACTTTAACTCAAGGAGTTTCTAATGCGTCTATGGCTACTGAGCTGCGCTGCGCTGCGCTGGTCGCGTTGATGTTGCAAGGCTGCGCGGGAACGCCTGCGATCATGAACGCAGCACAAGAGAAATCACTGCAATCGCTGCAACTGTTTCATTCCGACGGTAGCCCCCAGTTCACTCTCTATCTGACTTGCAGTGAGAAACACGGCAGTTGTGGCACACCCGAAAATTCGTTTTACAACTGGTCGCGTAGTCGGAACATCCACTTGCACGTGATTGAGCCCGATGAAGGTTTATCAGCCACCGACACCACTGCGGCGGGTGTGCACGAAGCTGCGCGTTATCGCGTCATGATCGAACTTACGCCGATCATTGTTCCGAGTTTGGACGAGAGCGGTGGGTTGCATGGCAACATGCGTGAGGGTTATCACCCGCCCAGAGTTGGCTATAACGCCACGATTCGTGTCTTCGAAGTTGCCACCGGCAAACTGCTGCTGGAGGTACAAGCGCACGATGAAGAGGATGCCAAATACAAGGGTGATGCAAGTCCATACGTTCACGCCCAAATGCATGCCTTGATCCAAAGTCTGGATCCGGGCTATCAGGAGTCCTGATGTACGAGCCCGGCTGGGCGATTGAGATGAGGCGAGTCTTCGGGCGGCGCACTTTTGCCCATGATGCTCAAGCCACCATCGCTGTGGATTCTGAGATCACCCACAATGCGCCCGAAGGTGAGCTGACTCTGACACGCGCGAAGCAAAGTATGCTGCCTGGCTGGAAGCGGCCAGCCAAGCGTGAATCTTAGTCAACACCCGATCTTTACTATTGCGTAAGCCATCCGGGTTTAGCGGTGTTCTAGAGTGGCGGGGGCTGGAGCGAACAGCCATGACGATTGACGTACGTATTCGAGTGGTGGCTGAAATCTATCGGGGTATCGATTTCCCCGATGACTGGGTCGCGCACTCGACAGATATCACCGCAGCCATGGGAAAAGAGCTTGTCGTTTCCGTCATCGCGCTTCTCGATGCTGAAAGACAACCTGTCGCCATCTGCTGGCAGGTGGCCGATCACGACGAACAGTTTGCGCGGTCACGTTTCGACGATAGTGTCGATGCGGATGTTTTGGATGGTCTTGAACGCGACCTCGTCCGTTTGGCTCAGCAGATAAACCTCCCCAGCGAGTTACTTTCGACGTTTCTCTGGGATCCTAAGAGAGTTCCGAGAAATCAGGCGGAGTCCATTTTCAAAGAAGTATTCGCCCGCAGCAAATACTCTGCGACGTTCGAATGGAACAAGGCACCGCGCGAGATTTTTGCCAGCGCCAATGATCTGATTGTCATGGTTCGAAGTATCGACGATGGTCTTGCCGAGCCGCTTCCAGCGACGCTCGATGAGATACACAAGATATCGGACGTAAATGGAGCGGAGACTTTTCTGATCCTCCCCGTGAGACCGGAAAGTTTCGCCAAAAAACCCGCGGAACCGGCGGGCGGACCCTTCAAGACGCTACTGTTTGCTGCCGCAGTATTGATCGGTATTGCGCTGATCAGTGCCTATCTGGCCGGAGATATCTGAAGGGGCGGGAGTGTTCGTCCGTGACGGTCTGCCGCACGTGGATCCTCGCCTCACGCATACCGCCACCCATCGATCTCCGCCAGCAGCTCGCGGCGGCAGATATCGCCGTGCAGCAGCAGCACCGGTACGCCGGGCAGACGGCGGCGGAAGAAGTCGCGTACGCGTGGGGCGTCGATGGTGTGGCGCACGTAGGCTTTGAGCGGCGAGTGGGTGTCGAAGCCGGCGGGCATGTCAGCGCTGGCGAGCAGGGCTTCGAGGTTCAACAGGGTTTCGTCGAGCTGCGCATCCAGATCGTCGTTATGCGCCGATGCGTGGCCGACCACTGCCGCTGTGCCGGAGATCGCCAGCACATCCTGCGCGGGCAAACTCATGGCGCGGGCGAAGCTCGGTGGCGTGCGGCCGTACTGACGCGGATAGCGCCAGGCACTGACCTGACGAGGATTTTCCACGCGTGCGCCGGGCTGATCGCAGGCCAGCAGATAGACTTGCAGTCGGTGTGCCGGACCGTGATGGCCGATCGCGCTGGCCGCAGGGAAACCCTCGGCGAAAAACGCGCCCATACCGGCGGCGCGACCGTCGCAGAATTGCTTGTAGCGCTCGGCATCGCCCGCGCCCTGATTGATCGCGTCCAGGTAATTCCAGATGCGCAACACGTGCTGCTCGCTACGCTGCTGGATGAACTGGCGCAGTTGCGCATAGGCGCTGGATGCAGCGCTTTCGGGGCCGCCGTGTTCGCGTTCGTCGAGCTCGATCGCGGCGAACAGCCAGCCGCCGCCGGCTGACCAGCGCAGGGCGCCTTCAGTGCCGCAGTTCACCGGTGCATCGACCTGCCAGATCTCTAGCGGAGCGGGCGCATCAAAGCACTCCAGGGCGACTTGCAGCATGCGCGGATCATTTACGGTCTGACTACCGGCGCCAAAGCTGAGCAAGGCCAGCGTGCCGGCTTCCTTCAGCGTCGAGGCGATATCGCCAACGCGATACGACACGCGCGGCGCGCGGCGCATAAGCGGGTCAAACTGAGGCTTTTCACATCCCTGAACCATGTGGCGCAACCGAGAGCATTAAGGTCGCTATGTTACACTCCGCGACCACTGCCACCGGGGGGAGGCAATGAATCACGACGACGGAATCGAGCATGGCAGAGCAGACAGCGGCGGAACACGAATTGGCCACATTGGTCGTGGAATGCCTGAATCTCGATACCGTCACGCCGGATCAAATCGACCCCGATGCGCCGTTGTTCGGTGGTGATCTCGGCCTGGATTCCATCGACGCGCTGGAAATCGCGCTGGCCGTGTCCAAGCGCTATGGATTCCAGTTGCGTTCGGACAATCCCGACAACCGGCAGATCTTCACCAGCCTGCGCACACTGTCGGCGCATGTCGAGCAGAATCGCATCGCAGCATAACGACACCCGTTGCGCGTCTGCCTGCGTGGCCATTCATCGCGGTATCCGGCATGACGTATTCGCTTCCGCCCTGTGAGCAGCCCTCGTCCGCCGTTGTCATGCGGCGCTACCTGCTGCCGCTTTTACTGGCGTACCCGGTGCTGGCGATTGTCGGCGATGTAACGCACCGACAAATTTTTCCGCTGATCGCGCTGTTGTTGCTGGCGACGGCATTCATGCTGCCGTGGCTGCTGACACGGCGCCTCGGCGCCTGGCTTTTGTGGCTGACTGTGTTGGCGGCGCTGGTGTCGTCGTCGCTGTTCGGATTCGCCGACCTGCTGCTGGAAAGTGTGCCGATTCTGGTCAGTGCGCTGCTGGCGATCGGTTTTGGGCGCACGCTCGGCACGCCAGAGCCGCTGGTGGCGCGTTTCATCGTGGTGCTGGAAGGCCCCGAGCGGCTGGCGCAACCTGGGGTGGCGCGCTATGCCAGGGAGATCACCTGGAGTTGGACGCTGTTGCTGGCGGCCCAGGCGCTGCTGCTGGCCGTGCTGTTGTTGTGTGCCGAGCACGCGGGCGTGCTGGCGCGCCTGGGTTTTACTTCGCCACTGGCGGTGCCGGATCGCTGGGCCGCGATGTGGCTGCACGTCGGCGGTTATCTGGTGCTGGCCGTCGCCTTCGTGCTGGAATATGGCTATCGGCGCTGGCGTTTGCGGCATCTCAGCCATCCGGGCCTTCACGACATGCTGCTTAAGCTCGTGTTGCACTGGCCGGAACTGATGCGTGGCAAAGGTGCGATATCGTGATGAGTACCGATGTGATTAAGGCGGACGTAATAAAAACGGGCGCCATCAACGATGCGTTCGAACATGATTTCTGTATCGGTGCCGATCACCCTTCGCTGCCCGGACACTTCCCTGGTCATCCGCTGGTACCGGGCGTGATCCTGTTGGAGCAGGTGGCGATCGCCTTGCGCGCATGGCGCGGGCAGCACTTGATCCGTGTGCTGGAAGCGAAATTCATGGCACCGCTGCTGCCGGCCGAACAGGCGCTTGTGCGTCTGACAGTGGTTGCCGCAAACGGGGCGACTGAAAAGGCTTCCGCTGCGCGCATCCGCTTCGAGTTTTTTCGTGACGACACGCTACTGGCGCGCGGCACGGTCGAGGGCGCGGCGTGAGCACGAACGAACACTGGCAGAACCGGCCCGAGGGCGGCAGCTTTTTCGGCATGTGGGTCGTCCGCACCATCGCACTGCACGGCGGTCGTGGACTGGCGCGCGCGTGCCTTTATCCGATCACGCTGTATTTCTATTTGCGTCGCAAGCCCGAGCGGGTCGCTTCGCAGCAATATCTGCAGCGCGTATTCGGCAAGCCGGCCACAGCGCGACAGGTGTTCCGGCACATGCACAGTTACGCGGCGACCAGTTTGGACCGGATCTTTCTGCTGGCGCGTGGCGAGAAGCAATTCCAGATCGAAACGCAGGGACTGGAACTGCTTGACGAGAGCATCGCGCGCGGCCAAGGCGTACTGCTATTTGGCTCGCATCAGGGAAGCTTCGAGGCTTTGCGTACGGTCGGTGTGCGACGTCCTGACATGTCGGTACGCGTGGTGCTGGACAAGCAGAAAACCCCGGCGATGACCAAGTTGCTTGAGGACCTGGCGCCGGACATTGGCGCTAAGGTGATCGACGCTTCGCAGGATGGCACCAGCATCGCGCTGGCCATGGCAGAGGCCTGCCAGGGCGGCGCGATGGTGGCGATGCTGGCCGATCGCGGTCGTGGCCACGAGGTACTTCGGTACGCTGATTTTCTGGGCTCGCCAGCACCGTTTCCGATCAGCCCCTGGCTGCTGGCGCATACCCTGCAGGTGCCGGTGGTACTGTGCTTTGGCCTGTATCTGGGCGGCAACCGCTACCGTGTAGTGTTCGAGGCGATGGCCGACCGGGTGGAGATTCCGCGCAAGGAGCGCGGCCCCGCCCTGGACGCGTTGATCTCCCGCTATGCCCAACGCCTGGAACATTACGTCCATGTCGCTCCCTACAACTGGTTCAACTTCTATGATTTCTGGCAGCAAGATGTTCGCGCTACTGCTGTGCATGATGTTGCTGCCGTGGGCGAACGCGTCCAGGTGTGAAACCACGGCGGCGGTCGCCACGTCGTCCGCCACGTCGGAACCGTTGATCGCTGCACTGGGCCAGCCCGCACCCGCGCGCACGGCGTTCGCCGAAGCGCGATTCCTGAAAGTGCTGGACAAGCCGCTGGTGGTCTCTGGCGAGCTGGCCTGGTTGGGTGGTGACCAGTTGCAGCGACGCGTCGATCATCCCAATCCTGAAACCGCCAGCATTGCCAACGGCGAAGTGACCCTGCAGCGCGCTGGCAAGGCCGCGCGCACGTTTTCGCTGTCGCACGCACCGCAGCTGCAGGTGTTGCTGGACAGTTTCGTGGCCTTGCTCAGTGGGGACGGTAGCCGCTTGCAGCAGGCCTTCAACATTAGCCAGACCGGCGAAGCCAGCGGCGCGTGGACGCTCACGCTGCTGCCGCGCGATGCGAAGGTGGCCAAGGCTGTCGCCAGCATCGTGGTCGACGGCTACGGCAAGCAGTCGCGCTGCATGCAGATGCAGGAAGCCGACGGCGATCTGGCCATCGACCTGCTGGGTTCGCTCGTGGAGAAAATGCCCGCGCAGCCGACCCGCGAATCGCTGCAGGCGCTGTGCCAGGGCGCGCACTGAACATGGGGCTGCGCGGTCGCGTCACGCTGCTGGTGCTCTGGCTGCTGGTGCTGGCCGGGCTGGGCTGGATGGTCAGCCAGCGACTGAAGGTGAGCACCGACCTGCGCAGCTTCATGCCGGCGCCGACCACGCCCGATCAGCGTCTGTTGATGGAGCAGGTCGGGGAGGGCCCGGGCTCGCGCCTGCTGTTGCTGGCGATATCCGGCCGCTCCGATGCCCAACTCGCGGCGCTCAGTCAGGGACTGGTGGCGGCGCTGAAGGCGGACAAACGCTATAGCCAGGTGCTCAACGGCGGCTTTGATCTAGACGCGCTCGATCCGAAGTTGTTGCCGTATCGCTACCTGCTGTCGCCGACGCTGGATACCCAGCCGCTGGATGAGGCGTACCTCACCGATCAGCTGCAGCAGCGACTGGATGATCTCTCTTCGCCTGGCGCCAGCTTGCTAAAGAATCTGCTGCCGCGCGATCCCACGCTGGAAGTGCTGAAGCTGGCCGAACGCTGGGCTCCGCCGAAATCGCCGGAGTTGCGCGAAGGCGTGTGGTTCTCGCCACAGCACGAGGCGCTGCTGGTGGTGCAGACCGCCGCGGCTGGTTTCGATCCCGAGGCGCAGGCGCGAACCATCGGCGGCATCGAGCAGGCGTTTCATGCGTTGCCGGGCAGCGCTGGTGCCCATCTGGATCTCAGCGGGCCCGGCTATTTCAGCATGGTGATCGGCGCGCAGACCCAACATCAGGCGGAGTGGATCGGACGCATCTCCACCGTCGGTTTCATTGTGCTGCTGCTGTTGGCGTATCGCAGCATCAGTTCGCTGTTGCTTGGCGCGCTGCCGATCGCCAGCGCGGCACTGGCCGGCATTGCCGCGCTGACCCTCGCGTTTCCCGACGTGCACGGCATCACGCTGGCGTTCGGCTTTACCCTGCTCGGCGTGGCGCAGGAGTACCCGATCCGCGTGCTCAGCCACCGCCGCGCGGGTGAGGATGCGGTGCAGAGCGTGCGTGCGCTGTGGCCGCTGCTGCTGACCGCGATCGCCTCGGCCTGCATCGCATATCTGGCGTTCTACGCCTCCGGCGTGAACGGGCTAAAACAGCTGGCGGTGTTTACCATCGTCGGCCTGCTGGTCGCCGGTTTCAGTACGCGCTACCTGCTGCCGCACCTGCTACCGCGCAAGGTGCGCGACGTGGCCGATCTGCCCTGGCTGGTCCGGGCCCGCGACGTGGTCGATCGTCTGCCGCGACCGCGCTGGATTCCCCTGGTGGTCGCGTTGGCGATCGTGCTGATGCTGGCCTTCGCCCCCGGACCGTTCTGGCAGAACAATCTCGCGGCACTGACCCCGCTACCACAGGATATGTTGCTGCACGACGCGCGCCTGCGTGAGGCGCTGGGCGCGCCGGACGTGCGCTATTTGCTCGTGTTGCAGGCGCCGACCGAGCAGGGCGTACTGGCGCTGTCCGAAGCGCTGCAGCCGATGGTCGATGCGCTAGTCGCGAAGCATGCCGTGGATGGTCTGGAACTGCCGTCGCGCTACCTGCCCAGTGTCGCCGTGCAACGCGCGCGGCAGCAGAAACTGCCGGACGATGATGCGCTGAAAAAAGCGTTGACGGATGCGCTGCAGGGCATGCCGTTCCAGCCGAACCTGTTCCAGCCGTTTCTCGATGACGTCGCCACTGTGCGCCGTTTGCCGCCACTGACGCCCGCGCTGTACGCGCAGTCCCCGTTGGGCCAGCGTCTGGCTTCCATGCTGGTCCAAAGGGATGGCCACTGGCTTGGCCTGGGCACGATCAGCGGCTTGCACGATGTGGCCGCTGTGCAGGCCCTGGGTGATCAGAGTGGCGGCACGGTACGCCTGCTCGACCTGAAGGCGGCCTCCGAATCACTGGTGGTCGACTACCGCACTCGGATCCTGCAGGCGCTGTTGGCGGCAGCGGTGCTGCTGATTTGCACGATCAGCTTTGCCCTGCGCAGTCTGCGACGCGCCTGGCACGTGCTGGCGCCGATGACGCTGGCCACCTTGCTGGTGCTGGCGGTGGAGCGCGTGGCCGGCATCGAGATCTCGCTGTTTCATCTCGTGGCGCTGATCCTCGCCGGCGGCCTGGGCCTGCATTACGCGCTGTTCTTCGAGCGCGATACCGGCGACCCGGCCGAACAGCGGCGTACCCTGCATGCCACTCTCGTCTGCGTGCTGTCCGCGCTGCTGGTGTTCGGCATGCTGGCGTGGGCGACGATTCCGGTGCTGCGCGCGATCGGACTCACGGTGAGTCTCGGTGTAGCCTTTCATTTCTGCCTGTCCATCCTGATGGCGCCGCATAGGCCTTTTCAAAATCCGCATGCTTCCAAAGACTGACTGGGCTGCACTGATCCCCCATGCTGGCAGCATGTGTCTGCTGGATAGCGTGCTTGCGTGGGACGAGCGCACCATCCACGCGATTAGCGAAAGCCAAGCCCGTGCAGACAATCCTTTGCGCAGCGCGCAAGGTTTGCACGCGGTGCACCTGGCCGAGTACGGCGCGCAGGCGATGGCTGTGCACGGAGCGCTGCTGGCGCGTGCTAGTGGGGCGCAGACGGCCCGGCCCGGTCGACTGGTCAGCTTGCGTGACGTGCAATTGTTTGTTGAATATGTTGATCACTACGATGGCCATCTGGACGTCCATGCCGAATGCCTGCAGGCCAGCGAGGCCAGTGCGCAATACCTCTTCCGTGTCGAGCATCGCGGCCAGCTGCTGGCCAGCGGTCGCGCGGCCGTCATTCATCCCGAATCCCGAGAGCGCATGCCATGACCACAACTCCTGCCTTGCGTCGCGCCTTGGTCACCGGTGGCAGCGGCGAGCTCGGTAGCGCGATCTGCCACGCGCTGGCTGCCGGTGGCTATCACGTGATCGTGCACGGCCATCAGAGCCTGCAGCGTGCGCAAGAGGTGACGGCGGAAATTATCGAAGCCGGCGGCAGTGCGGAGTCCGATGCCTTTGATGTGACCGATGCCGACGTGACCCGCGCCGCATTGGATGCGCTACTGGCCGAAGGTACCATCCACGCCGTGATCAACAACGCCGGGATCCACGACGACGCGCCGATGGCCGGCATGTCCGACGAGCAGTGGCATCGGGTGATCGACGTGTCGCTGCACGGGTTTTTCCATGTCACCCAGCCGCTGCTGCTGCCGATGGCGCGTGCGCGCTTCGGTCGCGTCGTGTCGGTGAGCTCGGTGGCCGCGCAGGTCGGCAATCGCGGGCAGACCAATTACGCCGCGGCCAAGGCGGCCCTGCACGGCGCCACCAAATCGCTGGCGCGCGAGATGGCATCGCGCGGCATCACCGCCAACGTGGTGGCACCGGGCATCATCGAAGGCCGCATGATCGGCGACGACTTCCCGCCTGAGCGCATCCGCGAAATGGTGCCCGCGCAGCGCGCCGGCAAGCCAGAGGAAGTCGCCGCGCTGGTGGCGTTCCTGTGCAGCGATGCGGCGGGCTACATCAACGGTCAGGTGATCGGCGTCAACGGCGGCATGGCCTGAGTTCCGACGGATAGTTGTTCACGCCGCTGCAAACAGCGTCGGCCGCAGGCGCGCACGAGCCAGGTCACGCATATCGCCACGCAGCGAATCGCCGCCGTCGGCCACGGCGCGCTCGACGATGCTGGCGGCTAGGCCATCGAGCAGGTCGACGTTTTCACGCAGACGCGTGCGCAAGGCTGCATCACTCAGCTGATCGTGCAACGTGGCATTCATCTCGGCAAACCATGGCAGCATGCCCTGGTCGAGCATGCCGCGCGGATTGCGGCCCTGCGACAGGACGTGCCAGCGTCCGAAGAACTGCTGCATGCGCTCGTTGAGTGCCTGCGCCGTTTCCAGTTCGCGCGCCATGTCGGCAAACAGCGCGGCATCGCCGAGGCGCTGTTGGAACACCAGCTGACACAGCACACCCCAGTAATAGGCGTAGTCCCAGATCACCTTGATCGGCAGCACTTCGGCATTGCCAAATAGTGGGTATTGATGGCGATAGAGGGTGAGTGTGCTTTCGTAAAACGAGAAGAACAGCCGCTCGTACAGTCGTGCATACGGGGCCAGCGGTTGGCCGACGCGGTCCAGTGCCACCAGTCGGCAGATATACGTGTTGGCGATCGCGATGAAGTCGGTGCCGGGCGAATAGAACGGATCGAGAAACGGACCGGCTTCGCCGGTCAGCGCCCAGCGGTCGGCGCTGAACATGCGCGCGCAGCCGTAGGAGTAGTGACGGAAAAACGCGAAGTCGAGCAGCTTGTCGTGGCGCTTGCCGACTTCACGTGCGATGGCTGGTTGATGGGTGCCGAGCCAATCCTGTGCGCGGGCGAAGGTGTTCATCGTGTCGATCGGATGCATCGCCGCATCGGTGACGATGCCGACCGAATGCGCACCCGATGCCAGCGGAATCAGCCACGTCCAGTAGCCCGGGCCGCACAGATGGTTGGTTGAGCGCCAGCGTTCTGCCGGCGTGCAGCGGCTCTGCCAGTCGCCATCACTGCACCAGCCATCGATCGCCAGCCGGTCGTCGATGCGAAACCACACGGCGTTGGCGTGGTGGCCGTTATCGCGGGTGAGGTCGAGCTTGCGGCGGATCAGTCCGGCACGACCGGAAGCATCCAGCAGCCAGCGTGTGGTGAGCGCGTACTGCTCGGCACCAGCATCGGTATAACGCACGCTGTGTGCATCGCCGTGGCTGCTCATATCAAAACCCTGCACGGTGACATCGTCGCGAAAATCGATGCCGCGCCGGCGCGCTTCGTCGCCGAGAAAATTCTCGAAGATGCCGCGATCGATCTGGTAGCTCGACGTGGGCAACACCCTGCGCACGCCCAGCTCGGTCACGTTCTCCAGATCGCTGCGGCCATCGGAGAAAAAGAAACGGAAGCCGAATTTGCGGATGTGCTCGGTTTCCAGGTGCTCGCGCAGGCCGAGTGTCTCGGCCAGATAGTGCGCGGCGATTTCCACCGTCGATTCGCCGACCTTGTGCGCGGCCAGTGGCAGCGGATGCGCGTGGCGCTCAAGTACCACGATATCCATATCGGGAAACTCGCTGCGCAGCTGCAGCGCCAGGCATAGTCCGGCGAGGCCGCCACCGAGAATCACTGCATCATGCGTCGTGTTTATCATGCAGACTCCGTGCCGCCAACCAAGCCTTGATTGTGTATCCCTCGATACTCGCACGTAGCGAGTGACGAGGCGGTCAGTGCGAAGGCATCGTGCCATGCATCATTCCGCTGCACAGCATGGGGTGAAACGGACGGTGATCCCGCAACGTCAGCTTGCGTTGGTGTCCCGGACAATCAGGGGTCGCGCGCGCGAACGGCGGTAGCTGGCAATCACGTTGCCGTAATGGAACACGCAGCCGATGGTGTAGGTGGTGATGCGGGTGACATCGCGCACCGGACTGAAGTGGCTGCGTCGGAATGTGTCGTGGTAACGGGAAGCGATGGGTACCGCGACGACGCCGAGTTTTTTCTCGCGTGAGGCGGCAATCAAAATGGCCGCTTCGAACACGAAATGTTCGGCCGACAGATTCACCAACTCCATTGCTGTACGCGGATACCAGCGCTGGCCACTTTGCGTGTCGGCCACCGGCTGCGCGCAGGCCCAGGAAATGCCCCAGTCAGCCACTGCATTGGCACGGCGGCGAGATTTGGGTTGCTGCGCACGATCGAGCAGGCGCGCGCCAATCACGATGTGCTCCGGATAACCAGCGGCGGCTGCGACGATGCGTGGAATGTCTTCGGCTACGTGCTGGCCGTCGCCGTCCATTGTCAGCACTGCATCGAAACCCTGCCGCAGCGCCTCGCGAAAGCCGTGGCGCAGCGCTTCGCCTTTGCCGCATCGTTGCGCATGGCGCAGCAGGGTCACCGGCAGGCTGGCGACGATCTCGGGCGTGCGGTCATCCGAGCCGTCGTCGATCACGATCACGGCCGCACCCAGCGCCAGTACGGATTCGATTACCGATTGGATCGCCTCTTCCTCGTTGAGGCACGGGATCAGCACGCACCAGCGCGTGGCGTTGGCGGTCAAGCCACATGCTCCACGTTGCGGTGATGCACGTCGAGGCCCGGCATGGCGACCTGTTGCAGCTCAATCTGCAGTGCCAGCGTTGCGGCGGCATCAACCAGGCAACGGCCATGGCCGCGCGTCAGCAAGGCCAGTAGTGGCAAAGCATCTGCCGAGGCATTGGCATCGCGCCAGCTGGCAAGCGGCTCGGGCAGTGGTTCGACTGAACCGCTTGGCGCAAGCGTGATGTCCAGCGAGGCCAGCGTCGTCCCGCTGACCGCGGGTGCCAAAACCAGCGCGCAGCCGAACGACTGCGTGCAGCCGGTTTCTTCCACCAGTGGATACGCGCCGGCGATATCGCTGCACACGAGCAACACCGGGCATTGGTCAGCCAGCGCCTGGCTTATCGCTTCCAGCAGGCCGGCACCGAAACTCATGCGATGCGCGCACACCGCGGTTGACGGTTCATGGCAGCCGGTAGCGATGGTCCAGTAGCCGGCCGGCGCGTTGTGCACCGAGTTGTGGAAACGGATCGGTGACAGCTCGGTCGGCGCGCTTGCCAGCGTGGCGCACATGTAATCGGTGATCGCCTGATCGCCGTGCGACGAGGAAAACACGCAGGCCAGTGACGCCGGTGCGCGACCACTCATCGCCACCGCTTGGCCGGCCACCTCGACCGCCAGCAGCACACTTTCCGGCGCGCGACGGCGTTCGTTCGGCGGCAGCGTGGTGGCAGCGGGCTTCGACAGCGGTGGCTCGGGCGTGTCGCCGGCCAGCAGCGACTGCAGTGCGGCGTAGTGGCCCAGGTGCTTCGACCACAAGCCGATGCCTTCGATATGGATGCGCAGCGGGCTCATGCGGAGAATCCAGCGCGGGCGAAAGCGAGGCATGCATTGTTGCCGCCAAAGCCGAACGAGTTGCTGAGCGCTACATCAACGCGTTGATGCTCGTTTTTCCAGGCGAACTGCGGGCCGCAGCCCGGATCGGGCATGCTGCCGCCGAGGTTGCCGGGGATCAGGCCATGCTTGATGGCCTGCAGCGCGA
>Ga0302227_10001680_pt1 | contig 16116 bp, 13 predicted proteins | sample II_Palsa_N1_1_FD_193525 | JGI IMG/M metagenome (GOLD analysis project Ga0302227, IMG submission 193525) | Peat permafrost microbial communities from Stordalen Mire near Abisko, Sweden - II_Palsa_N1_1 | ecosystem: Environmental > Terrestrial > Soil > Palsa > Peat permafrost | place: Sweden...
CGTTGTTGCTCTGCGTTCATATAGTATTTTTAGTATCCTATCTATTTAACTCCTCCCTGTTCCTCCTATGATAGGGAATCGCACAGGTCCTTCTTAATATATATATTTAAGCCCAGGCTTTTCTTAAAAAGCGAAGCCAATTACCATGCATAATGTTTTTAACATCCTCATCGGTATAGCCACGTTTCTTTAGCAATGCAGGAATTTTTTGTTCGTCTGCAATAGTAACTAAATCATAGGGGCATTGTTCTGTACCAAATGCGCCATCCAAATCAGAACCTATACCGATATGCAAGGCGTTACCTGCTATTTGGCAGATGTGATCCATATGATCGATCAAAACTTCCAGATTACAATTCATTTCTTTTGGATTTGACTTGCCTCTCACCCACCCCGGTACCATCATCCAGGCATCCATCGCACCACCTATTACTGCACCACGGTTTACCAGTTCTTTGATCTGTTCATCGCTAAACTGTCGATTATGATTGACCAATGCCCTGCAATTATTATGGCTTGCCCAAACGTGCCCGTTGAAATGGTCTAATGCTTCCCAAAAGCTATCATCGCATAAATGGGTGGCATCTAAAATAATGTTGAGGCGCTCCATTTCCTTTAACAATTTGTGTCCTTTTGGGCCCATGTAACCAGTGGCATCAGTACCTTGTGCATATCTCCCCGGTCCATAATGTGCAGGCCCGACAGCACGCAAACCGTAATTATAAGCCCGCTCTAAATGATTAACAGTTACAATTGAATCTGCGCCTTCCAAACTCAAAATGTAACCAATGGGTTTACGTTCTGAAGATTGTCCGTTTTCCCACAAAGCGATGTGCCTTTCTAAACTTTCCAGATCATTAACCTGTACCATTTGCCCATCCTCTTCCATAGCTTTGTACCATGCAACCTGCGCCTGGGTTTGCGCCCAAGCTTGCTCGGGCGAATGCCAGCCTGGCAATGGATTCCCCGGCGCAACATAGCGGGCAATTTGCGTAGCTACCACCAATCCAATATTACCTTTGCGTAATTCAGGCAGAGATACTGTCGCGTTACCGCGATCAGGCTTATCAGTTAAACCTTGTTCACGCGCATTTATTGCGGTAACAGACTCGCGCAGATCGCGGTTCCATTCCATAGCGTTCATACTCAGGTCTAAATGGGCATCGATAGTGAACATAGGTTAGATAGTTATTTTACGGTCGCGGGCTATGTTTAGCCATTCGCCTGTTATTGTATTATTTTCAATTGTGGTTACGCGTTCGTACAAAGCTACAGTAGGGCAAATGTGCCATGGCAAACCATAAAGTACATCGCCAACTTGGTAATGATGATTTCCGCCAGCATCGGCTACTAAATGCTCTTCGCTGTGGCCTTGCATTTTTAGCTCGGGCGCATTTAAAAAGTAAATTCGCTTGCTTAATTCACTTTCGGAGGCGATGGATTTATGCCCGCAATCAATGCAAAGTGTTGTTGGTGTTGGCAACGAAATCACCCTCGCAACTACCAATGCAGCCGTTAAAAATGGTTCATCGCTAAAAGCCGACTGGTATCCCCTATCCCAATAAGCAAAAGTGCCGGGACTGCATTCTATATTTGGCCTTGCCGCGTTTATGCTATAAGTTGGCGTACTTCCCGAAACGATGATCGGCTCGGTATAACCTAATTGCTTTAATTCAGCCTGCAATTTAAGTACCGGTGCAAAGCTGCTATTGCTTTTTTGCGTGCGTTCGATCAGATCAGGGTCATGGATGTGCCCATCATATGCATGTAGTCCAACAGGTGTTATTCCGGGCAACTCAACACAGTATGCATATAATTGAACTGCTTCATTACCCGGTAGAATACCTGTGCGGTGCATGCCAACATCCAGATCAATAAAAACGTTAAGGTTGATATTCTTTTCTATTGCAACATCCGAAATTGCTTTAGCCGATCGCTGATTATCAACCAAGCAGGAATATTTTGTTGCCGGATAAGTTAAGATCAATTGTATTAAACGTTCAACCTTAGGCCCGCCGGGCTGGTAGGCTAATAACACATCCGGCGCATTGTTCAAGCCCAACATTTCAGCTTCGGCAATGGTGGCGCATTTAAATTTGGTGATCCCGGCATCCAGCATTAATTGGGTTACCTGTCCATTTTTATGCGTTTTTACATGCGGACGTAAGCGAAAAACATCATCGATCATATTTTTAACCATGTCGATATTTTGCTTTACGCGATGCGGATAAATCACCAATGCCGGTGTATCCAGTTTTTCAACATCCTTAATGGTATACCAATGTTGTTCGGTCATGGCTGTTGATTATACAAGTTCAAACAAAGCTTCAACTTCCACAGGGATGTTATCGGGTAACGAGCCCATTCCTACCGCGCTACGTACACCAATACCATTTTCCTCGCCCCAAACTTTAGCAAAAAGCTCACTGCAACCATTGATGATGAAGGGGTGTTTTTCGAAATCGGGCGTACAGTTTACCATGCCCAATACTTTTATCACCCGTTTAACTTTATCCAGGCTGCCAATGTTAGCTTTGATAGTTGCCAGCATGGCTAAACCTACCTGGCGTGCTGCTAATTTGCCGTCCTCCTGAGAAATTGTATCGCCAATGCGACCGATGATTAAACTGCCGTCATCCTGCACAGTGCCATGGCCTGACAGGTATAAATATTTGCCATCAACTAAACAGGGTTTATACACGCCAAGCGGTTTTGGTGCAGGTGGCAAGCTTAAGCCTAAGGCGGCGAAATTTTCTTCAGGAGTATTCATGTTGTAAGGTATTGTGTAAAACAAACATAAAAATAAATCGCAGGCTATCCTATGGCGATGTGTGATGCGGTTTAAATTTACTTTGGTGAGACGTAATAGCTTTGATTCGCTTTGAGAGTCGACTCACTGCTCTTTGCTTCGCTCGACCGTAAACGGTAAAAAGGGAAAATTTGGATACATTTAAATTTCGGGAATTAAATTGATTGCAGTGCTGACATAAATGTGTCAGCACTTGTTTTCTTAATCCAAAAGAACCGTAAATAAAAGAAAATGTGCATTTTAGAATTATTCTATTTTGTGTAATTGATTTGATTATGTCAATTCTCGCAGAAACTATAGGGTATATTTGTTGCATCAGTTATCATACATACCAATATGAATGATTTTATAGCCGCCCGTTCACAAATGGCCCTTTCGCTGGGCTTCCACATCATCTATTCCTGCATCGGCATGGTTATGCCGGTGTTTATGGCCATATCGAATTATAAGTACATCAAAACCAAGAATCCGCTGTATAAGCACATTACCCAGGCATGGAGCAAAGGCGTAGCAATATTCTTCGCCACGGGTGCGGTATCCGGCACCATGCTTTCGTTTGAATTAGGCTTGCTCTGGCCAAAATTCATGGAACATGCAGGGCCAATCTTCGGTATGCCGTTTTCGCTTGAAGGCGTAGCATTTTTTATTGAGGCGATTGCCCTTGGGTTTTTCCTGTATGGCTGGGATAAATTTAATAAGTGGTTCCATTGGTTTACGGGAGTTGTGGTTGGTGTGAGCGGCGTGGTATCGGGTATATTGGTGGTATCTGCAAACTCGTGGATGAACAGTCCCGCTGGTTTTGATTACGTAAACGGACAATATCAAAATATCGACCCAATAAAAGCCATGTTTAACGCTGCCTGGTTTTCAGAAGCCTTGCACATGACTATCGCCGCATTTGCCGCTACCGGGTTTGCCGTTGCAGGCATACACGCATTGATGATCTTTAGAAAAAAGAATGTAAACTTTCATACCAAATCATTTAAGATCGCTATTGCATTTGGAGCAATAGCGGCTATACTACAACCTTTAAGCGGCGACCTCTCCGCTAAAGGCGCAGCAAAAAGGCAGCCGGCAAAGTTGGCAGCTATGGAAGCTCATTTTCATACCGAACCTTACTCCGCTTTGCTAATCGGCGGTTTCCCGGATACGGTGGCTAAGAAAGTAAATTACGGTATTGAGCTGCCCGGCGTATTAAGCTTTTTAGTGTATGATAATTTTAAAACGCCGGTAAAAGGCCTGGACCAAATTCCGCAAAAAGATCAACCCAACGTACCTGTTACGCATTATGCGTTTCAGTTAATGGTGGCAATAGGAATGTTTTTATTGCTGATAGGCCTGCTCTACTTTTTTGCTTTGTGGAAGAAACGAGCCTGGCTTACCAAAAATTGGTTCCTTAAATTGTTCATCGCCGCCACACCACTTGGTTTTATAGCAGTTGAAGCTGGCTGGACAGTTACCGAGGTTGGTCGCCAGCCATGGATAATACAGGGCGTTATGCGTACCAGCGAGGCCGTAACGCCAATGCCGGGTATCCATTATTCGTTTTACCTGTTTACGTTTATTTATTTTACGCTGAGCCTGGCAGTTGTGTTCTTGTTGAGCAGGCAAATAAAAATGGTTCCTGAGTTGTACGATGTTAATTGATTTGATATGCTTACCGTAGTTATCCTCTTCCTGTTTTTTGCCATACTGCTTTACTTTTTGCTGGGCGGTGCCGATTTTGGCGCGGGTATCATTGAACTGTTTACCTCTACCGACAATAAATCGCGTACCCGCCGTACCATGTACAAGGCCATCGGCCCGATATGGGAGGCAAACCACATGTGGCTAATCATCGCCGTTGTAATACTGTTTGTAGGATTCCCAACTATTTATAGCAGCATGTGCACTTATTTGCATATTCCATTGTTAATTATGTTACTTGGGATTACCGCACGCGGCACAGCATTTACCTTTAGAAACTACGATGCGATAAAAGATGACAAAATTCAGGATCTGTACAACTACATCTTTGTTTATTCAAGCTTTATAACACCCTTGTTTTTGGGCATTACTGCCGGAAGCGTTATCTCAAGACAAATTGACCCTACCGCCGGAGACTATCTGAATACTTACATTTATAGCTGGCTCAACTGGTTTTCGGTGGCTGTAGGATTTTTTACCGTGGCGTTGTGTGGTTTCCTGGCATCAATCTACCTTATCGGCGAAGCAAAGGAACAGTTTGATATTAAACGCTTCACCAAAAAAGCAGTGATCATGAATGCAGCCGCTGTTGGTTTCGGTGGATTGGTATTTTTAGCTGCCGAAGTTGAGCATGTGCATCTCGCCTATTGGATATTCGGTAACCCTGTTAGTTTGGTAGCAGTAATAGCGGCTTCAGTTTCGTTGATGTTGCTGTGGTATTTGTTAATTCGGGGCAAAACAAAAATCATTCGCATTTTGGCGGCTTTTCAGGTGAGTATGATATTGCTTTCTGTTGGATACAGGCATTATCCGAATATCATTATGATTAAGGGCGGCAATAACTTATCGGTACTAAAAGATCACGCGCCTATGACAACCATTACCGATTTAGGATGGGGACTTTTATTAGGCAGCTTGCTGATATTACCTGCACTCGGCTACCTGTTTTACAGCTTCCAACGGAAAAATAACATTGTGTAAATATTTCGATCCCTATATTTACCGTACAAACATCCTGATATGAAAAAAACTATTGCTATTGATATGGATGGCGTAATTGCCGACACCGAGAAACACTTTATAGATTGGTACGAACGTGATTACGGCATCAGAGTAAAAAGAGAAGATATACTTGGATTATCCGAAGCAGAAGCATTTCCGGATGGTGCAGTACGTAAATTTGTTAATACACCCGGCTTTTTTGCAACGTTACCCGTAATGGCCGGTGCAATTGAAGCGCTAAAAAAACTACAGGAAGATTTTGAAATCTACATCGTTTCGGCAGCGGTTGAATTCCCACAAAGTCTATCAGAAAAATTAACCTGGCTTAATACTCACTTTCCTTTTATCACCTGGAGAAACATTATTTTTTGCGGCGATAAAAGCATCATCAATACTGATTTTATGATCGACGATCTGATCCGTAACCTGGATACCTTTAGGGGCGAGACCTTAATGTTTGATGCTTTTTACAATATAAACCATAATCACCACAGGCGCGTAAACAATTGGCCGGAAGTGCTCGACTATTTAAAAGACAAAGCTTAGAAACAAAAAATGCAGCGCTGATGAGCTGCATTTTTTGTTTCTGTATCTTCTGAATTTAGTTATTCTTTAATCCTATCTGGTGACTTGCATAGTTAGTCAGATATTCGTTATTCATAAAAAATTCAAGACTAAATATGGTACGTGTATCTCCGGTTACCTTTGGGTTTTCAACCTCGGTAATCTGGCTTGAGCTGCTGGTTGTATAAGAATAAATAAATCCTTCGGTAGTTTTTAAAGTGATAGCTGTACCGGCCGGTAATATACCTGTGCTGGCGGTTGAATTTTCAATGATTGATATTTCAGGAGTACCACTATCAAATAAAAAGTTGGCCGAAAGTGTATTCCCGCTGTAAGTTATAGTTCCCGGTACATCAGGCGAGTAACCATCAGTACTGGTGAATGATTCATTATGCGTAATAAAACCAGATGATGAGGCAATATCAGTTTTGGTTAACCCTAACGTTAATAAGTTTGACTCATAAACACCCGCAGTTGTAAACCCACCCGGAATAAGCTTGGCTAATTTAAAGCCATTGGTTAAACCAGTGCCCGGTTTATAATAACTTAATGGGCTTTGGATTAAATTACTTGCATAGCTATACTCAGGGCTTACACCAAATATATCAGCAGAGTGTGCTGGCAATTGGGTTTCATTAGCTGTATTACCATTTACCACATCAAACACTCCATAGTATATAAAAAACGGTACACGCTTTATAACTATTCCACTAGCATTATTATTGAGTGTGATATTAGCATAAGCCAGGTTTCCTTTCACTACTGTCATATCGGTATTATTTCCATAGTCCATCTCGCTTTGGGTTGATGTGATGGTAATACCATTAACGACCACCGAATCACCGCTAAAAACAAATCCGTTCTTAGTGATCATGGTATCAGGTATAATTCCCGATGCATCCAGCGCTAAACCAGCCGAACCAGTGTCAAAAACCAAATCATCATTTACAGTTTGTGTACCAACCTGCTGTAGCGGTATAAATATCCGGTAATTGGTACCATCGCTATATTCAAATAACCCAAGGTTTACAGGCGTGGCATCAACAACAGTAGCAGTAGTAGTTGATTTATCCTTTTTACAGGATGATACAACAGTAATAAAAATTATAACACCTAATAATTGCAGGCATTTTTGTAAGTATTTGTTATTCATAATTATTGGCGGATTTTATTGGTCTTTACTTCAATTTACATTTTTACTGATCAAAGATCAACTATTAATTAAGCATTACAAGCAATATTATCGATAAACATTTATTTTCTACCGATAAAAGCGACAGTGCTTTTATCTCATTTCCCGAGTTTACGTTTAATATTTAAAGAGGTTGTCATTAAATTATCAAATGCAAAAAGCTATTCATAACATTAAGTATATCAATGAAATAACTAAAAAAATATTACTATGTTTTAGCTTGTTAGTTTTATTATGACAATTAAATGTACATCGTATTTAATTTATCGTTGTACATTTGTTTAACACTGTTAGATTATTTAATAGAGTAAATACAAAAATGGCAAGCAAGGACAGAATATTACGATTAAAGGAAGAAACCCGTTGCAATATATTGGAGGCTTCACTGCAAATTGTAAAGGAGGATGGATGGCAGGCTTTAAGTATGCGCAAAATTGCCGATAAAATTGAATATACCGCTCCTATCATATATGAGTATTTTTCAAACAAGGAAGCCATACTACTTGAACTTAACCGCCAAGGTTATTTGCTTTTAGCAAAAGATTTGCAGGAAGCAAAAAGCAAACACCGTTTACCGGCTAAACAGCTGGAAGCTATGTGGGTTGCTTATTGGAATTTTGCCTTCGCTAATAAAGAGCTTTATCAAACTATGTTTGGTGTGACTACAAATTGTTGTGAAATGGTAAACAACCTGCCCGAGGCCGATATGCCCTGGGATATTTTTACCGAAGTTATAGGTGAATTAATAGGCGTTACCGACATGGAGTCTGAAATTATCTGTAAAAAATATTATACGTTTTGGTCGGTTGTGCACGGATTGATTTCTATTAATCTATTAAGCAGGGGTTTCTCAGATGAAATGAACAGGCACGTTTTAAATGATGCTATAAGCGGTATTATTAGAAACATAAACAATTAACTACTAAAGTTAAATACAGTCAGGTTTTAACAATATCAAAATTAAGCAACACAATAAATTACAATAATTAATAAAATGAAAATTAACATACACCATTTTTGTCAAATGGTTAACGCTGTTAAAAAAACTAATGGTGTTAAAACCTATTTATGGTACATTACCATGAATGTGACTTATTTTATAGGCAAAATCATGCGCATTCTTAATTACTAACATAATTAATCCATCATATATATTAAGCAGATCTACTCACTCAAAATTTAAAACAACATCATGAAACGAATCATTTTAGGACTTATAGCCATTACGCTATTATATAGCTGTTCACCAAAACAGCAATCGGCTGGTGCTCCACCAGCCCCATCGCTACCGGTAGCAACCGTAACAACTGAAACTGATACCACTTACCAGGAATACCCTGCCTCAATTGAAGGAACGGTAAACGTAGAGATACGCCCCCAGGTAAGCGGCTCATTAGATAAAGTATTTGTTGACGAAGGCGCTTTTGTAAGCGAGGGCCAACCGATATTTAAAATTAATGACTTGCCGTATCGCGCATCGCTAAACAACGCGCTTGCAAGCATGCATGCTGCTGAAGCATCAGTTGCTAACGCGCAGTTAGAGATTGACAAACTAACTCCTTTAGTACAAAACAAAGTAGTTTCTGACTATCAGCTTAAAACTGCCCGTGCAGCTTACGATGTTGCTAAAGCAAACGTTGAACAAACGAAAGCAAATGTGTCAACAGCGGAAATTAATTTAGGTTATACTATAATTAAAGCGCCTGTAAGCGGCTACATTGGCCGTTTGTTAAAGAAACAAGGTAGTTTGGTTGCACCATCAGATGCGGACGCGTTAACATTATTATCTGATGTACACAACGTTCACGTATATTTCTCTTTGGGAGAAAAAGATTTTATTGATTTTAAAGAGCAATATCCGGGTGAAACCCTGAAAGACAAATTGAAAGGCTTGCCGCCGGTAACACTGCTGCTGGCTGATGAGAGCGCATACGCGCAACAAGGCAAAATCGATATGATTGACGGACAATTTGATAAAACTACCGGTGCCATTACAGTACGTGCCAACTTCCCCAATGCACAAGGGTTATTGCGCTCAGGCAATACTGGTAAAGTAAAGCTAAGCCTGGTGCATAAGGATGCCATATTAGTACCTGAATCAGCAACTGTTGACCTGCAGGATAAAGTATTTGTATTTACCCTAGGCGATAGCAGCAAGGTAAAAAAACAAGCTATTAGCATTGTTGGCAAAAGCGGTGATAATTACCTGGTTAAAGACGGTGTAAAAGCTGGCGACCAGATTGTATTGAGCGGTGTAGATAAGTTACAGGAAGGTATGGTTATCCAACCTCAAAAAGCTACCGATAAGGCTGTAGCTACTGTAACTAAATAATTATACATACACATAATTTAAAAAATCATGTTTAAAAGATTTATAGAAAGGCCTGTACTAGCAACGGTTATCTCCATATTACTGGTGATAGTTGGTGTGATCAGCTTAACAAAGTTACCCCTTGAGCGTTTCCCGGATATCGCTCCTCCGTCGGTATTGGTTTCTGCGGTATATCCGGGTGCTAATGCCGAGACCATCCTGCGCTCCGTGACCCCGTCGTTGGAAGAAGCTATTAACGGTGTGGAAGACATGACCTACATGACTTCTACTGCAAGTAATGATGGTACGCTTAGTATCACGGTTTACTTTAAACAAGGCACCAACCCCGATCTGGCAGCAGTGAACGTTCAAAACCGTGTTTCACAGGCAACAAGCCAGTTACCGGCTGAGGTTGTACAATATGGTATAACTACTACCAAGCAACAAAATAGCTTTATTGGCGCTATGGGTATTTACTCAGAAGACTCTAAAAAATACGATGCGACCTTTGTAAATAACTATGCACAAATCAACATCATCCCCGAACTTAAACGTATCCAGGGTGTAGGTTCTGCACAGGTATTTGGTGGTATTAAGGATTACTCCATGCGTGTTTGGTTAAACCCTGCTGAATTGGCGGCTTACAAAGTTACGCCAGCCGAAGTAACAGCCGCTATACAGGATAAAAACCTGGAAGCTGCTCCCGGCAGGTTTGGCGAGCAAAGCAATGAAGCATTTGAATATGTAATTAAATACAAAGGTAAGCTTACCACACCCGAAGAGTACCAGAATATTGTTATCCGTGCAAATGCCGATGGCTCAATATTACGTTTAAAAGATGTTGCCCGCGTTGAACTTGGGGCTTACAGCTATAGCAGTATAAACCGCTTAAACGGGCACGAAGGTATCACAGTTGGTATTATACAATTGTCGGGTTCAAATGCCAACCAGATACAGATTGACATTGATAAGCTAATGGTGAAATTATCTAAGGATTTCCCGGCAGGCATCAAATACAATCAGTTCTATCGTACTAAAACCGATCTTGATGAATCCATTGATCAGGTTGAACATACCTTAGTAGAAGCTTTTGTATTGGTGTTTATAGTAGTATTTTTATTCCTGCAAGATTTCAGGTCTACATTAATACCGGCTATAGCAGTTCCCGTGGCTATTATCGGTACCTTTTTCTTCATGAACCTCTTTGGCTTCTCTGTTAACCTTTTAACCTTGTTCGCACTTGTATTAGCCATTGGTATTGTGGTGGATGACGCGATTGTGGTAGTAGAGGCTGTGCACGCCAAAATGGAGCACGATCCAAAACTTACCCCTAAAGAAGCAACCACTACTGCTATGGGCGAAATCAGCGGTGCTATTATATCTATTACACTGGTTATGGCGGCGGTATTTTTACCGGTTAGCTTTATGACAGGCTCAACAGGTATATTTTACAGGCAGTTTGCATTAACCATGGCTATAGCTATCGTTATCTCGGCTGTTAACGCTTTAACACTTAGCCCTGCTTTGGCAGCTTTATTTTTAAAGAATAAGCATGCGGTAGATGGCCATGAAGCGCATAAACAAGGCTTTGTTGACAAATTTTACGCAGGCTTTAACGGCAGCTTTAATTACATTACTAACAGGTATGTTGGTGGTATAAAAATTCTGATCGGTAATAAATGGATAAGTATGGCCGGGCTTGCATTGGTAATTGCAATAACAATTTTCCTGGTAGGCAGAACAAAAACAGGCTTTATTCCTACAGAAGATCAAGGCTTTGTGGCTATCGCTGTTTCAACCCCATCCGGAACTTCATTAGCTAATACCAACAAAACAATGAAGCTAGCCGAGGCACAGTTAAACACTTTACCATCGGCCAGGTTTGTGATGTCATTAGCGGGCTTTAACTTTTTAACACTTTCAAATAGTCCATCAGCGGGCCAGATCTTCTTATTATTAAAACCTAACAAAGATAGAGGTGCCGTTAAAAATATAGATGATATTCAGAATATAGTAAGGGCTAAAATGGCCGGAATACCCGGGGGTACATTCTTCGTATTCAGCTTTCCAACCGTGCCCGGCTTTAGTAACGTAGAGGCTATGGACGTAATGCTGCAAGATAAAACAAACGGCAGGCTGGATAAATTTAGTGGCGTAGCCAATAACTTTATCGGAAAATTAATGGCTAAACCGGCAATCGCTTATGCCTTTACTTCTTACAAAGCTGATTATCCACAGTTAGAATTACAGGTTGACGATCAGAAAGCCGCTCAACTTGGTGTAAATGTTAAAGACATCCTGTCAACTATGGAGTCTTACTTCGGTACATCACAAGCATCAGACTTTAACCGTTTTGGTAAATATTACCGTGTAATCGTTCAGGCTGATATTGCCGACAGAACCGACGCATCAGCTATTGATAAGGTTTTTGTTAAAAACGCTGCAGGTGCAAATGTACCTATTAACACGCTTGTTAAATTAACCCGTGTTTATGGTTCAGAAACTGCTTCGCGTTATAACCTCTTTAACTCTATCGAGGTAAATGCTATTCCTAAACCGGGATACAGCTCTGGTGATGCAATTAAAGCCATACAGGAAATAGCTCAGGAGCAATTACCAAATGGTTATGCCTATGAGTTCTCCGGTCAAACCCGTGAGGAGATCTCATCAGGTGGGCAGTCAGCTATCATATTTGTACTTTGTTTGATATTTGTATACTTCTTGTTAGCAGCACAATACGAAAGTTATATACTGCCATTAGCCGTAATACTTTCAATACCTACCGGTATACTTGGTGTATTTGTGGTATTGGGCTTAACAGGTATTGAAAACAATGTTTATGTGCAGGTAGCGCTTATCATGCTTATCGGTTTGTTAGCTAAGAATGCCATTTTGATTGTAGAGTTTGCTGTTCAGCGCCGCAAGGCAGGCCATTCACTCGTTGCTTCTGCTATCGAGGCTGCACGCTTACGTCTTCGTCCAATTATCATGACCTCGTTAGCGTTTGTATTCGGTTTATTCCCGATGAGTATTGCAACAGGCCCATCTGCACAAGGTAACCACTCTATCAGTATAGGTGCCGCAGGCGGGATGGTATCGGGTGTATTGCTTGGTTTATTCATCATCCCGGTATTGTTCGTTATTTTCCAGGGATTGCAGGAAAGAATAACCGGCGTACCTCAAGTAGCGGAACCACATGATATCAACGGCCATTCGGTTGCCGAATTGCAGAATGAGTTTACCGCATAATTTTAATCACAACAGAAAATGAAAAAATATATAAATGGATTATTACTGCTGACACTTTTAAGCGCATGTAAGGTATCGAAAGATGTCCAGACGCCTAAAAATGTAGTACCTGATACCTTTAGAAATGCCACACTTACCGGTGATACCACAAGTGTTGGCAATATACAATGGAAAAACTTTTTTGCGGATGCTGCATTACAAAATTTAATAGATAGCGCAATTGAGCGTAATTACGATATGCAGCTGGCTGTGAAAAACATCGAAGCTTCCCGATTGTTGTTCCGCCAAACCAAGTGGAACAACGTTCCGCAGGTTGATGCAACTGTACAGGCTACTATTAACCGCCCATCAAACAATAGCTTAGATGGGCTTAGCTTAAGTTCATTTGACGTAGGAAGCAGCGCTGCTGATGATTATACCTCCTATTTGTCCCTCTCGTGGGAGGCGGATATTTGGGGTAAGATACGCAGCAAAAGCAAAGCTGCATTAGCCGAATACCTGTCAACCATCGAGGCTAAAAAAGCGGTACAAACTACTTTGGTAAATAATGTGGCGCAAGGTTATTACAACCTGCTGATGTTAGACGAGCAATTAAATATTGCCCGGAGTAACGAAAGACTGAACGATAGTACACTACGCATTATTAAACTGCAATACAATTCCGGTCAGGTTACCTTATTAGCTGTTCAGCAATCGGAAGCGCAATTGTTAACTGCACAAAGTTTAGTGCCGCAATTTGAGCAGAATATCAAAATTCAGGAAGATGCGCTAAGTATATTGGCAGGCCGTTTACCTGCAGATATTCATCGAAGCGCCACGTTGGATCAGTTCGAAGTACCGGCAACCGTTTCATCAGGTATACCATCTTCTCTACTGGCTAATCGCCCTGATGTAAAAAGTGCTGAGTATGCTATTCAGGAAGCTAATGCGGATGTTAACGTAAATAAAGCAGCCATGTACCCTGCCTTGCGCATCACAGCCAGCGGCGGTACCGATGCCTTCCGCGCGAGCGACTGGTTCAATATTCCATCGTCATTATTTGGGATAGTTGCAGGTAGTGTGGTGCAACCTTTGTTAGACCATAAAGAACTGCAAACTCAATACCGTGTAGCCGAGGTAAACCGTGATAAAAGCGTTATCCAATTTAAACAATCAGTTTTAAATGCAGTTGGCGAGGTAAGCGATGCCCTGATTAAGATTGAGAAACTAAAACAACAACAGGTTATTGTTCAAAACCAGGTAAATACTTTGAATCAAGCTACACACAACGCCAATTTATTATTTCAAAACGGCTTAGCTACTTATCTTGAAGTTATTACTGCTCAAAGCAGTGTGCTGCAAAGCCAATTACAACTGGCTAGTATTAAAAGAGATGAGTTAAGCGCAGTATCTGAGCTTTACCAGTCTTTAGGTGGTGGTTGGAGATAATCACAATTTGAATATAATAAGAAAGCCTCGTAGTTTATTACCACGGGGCTTTCTTATTTATTCTATTTAATTAAACGATGCCGGTTGTTTTTTGATTTTGCTTAAGTAGATTATCTGCCAGTTTTTTTGCCTGGAGCCTTAACTCAGGCACGGCGGTGCTTTCCCATAACACACCTTTTAAATGATTGCCGATCACAAATATATCAGCTTGAGGTTCGCCATCTAGAGCTATAATATTAAAATTATCCGGACAAACATTAATGCCTAAACCACAGGGCCCGGGATTAATCCAGCCTTTTTGATTTAGCTTAGTTAAAAGCGGGTCGTTTATTTTGCGTATATCCGTTTCGGGGCCAGTACAATTGATCACGCTATTGAAACTAAATTGCTGTAATTCGCCCCCGATATTTAATATTGCGATAGCTTCATCCCCGACTTCATTTATAGAAACAATCCTGCCTTTATGGGCTATTAATTTTCCATCATGAAGCAGGTCTTCCATTTTTTGGTACTGTTCGCATGGAAGCCTGTGCCGTACCTTTTCCCAAAATGGTTTTACGTACCAGATAAACTCTTGCTTTTCCTTTAAACTGAAGCTTTGCCATAGCTTTTGTACATGAGGCCTTAACGAATCAACTAACGGATAAATGGATTGGTTAAGTTTCGCTGCAGTTTTACGGTGCTTGTTAAACGCGCATAATAATTGCAATAACGATGGCTGCTTGTCAATTATCACATCAGTAATTGTACCTGTATAAGGTGCTTTATCTTCCTTCCAGGGTTTTAAGCGATAGCCATTGGGCGATATGGTATGGATAGTTCCTGTAAATCCATTTTCAATCAGCCCGATCACCGTATCAACTGTAGTAAGCCCCGCGCCTATGATTAGGACATTATTTAGCTTATCCACATCCTCCAAACAAGCTTTTACCCATGGATTAGCATGATACAGTTTACTTTGCTCAAATAATTGATTAATACCGTTTGGTAAGCGTGGTTTGCCATTACCCGTTGCCAGTACAACTTTATTGGCAGTTATTATAGTCCCATCCTGCAAAATTATTTGCAACAAGCCATTATTGTCGCAGATATCATCGGCATAACTATCATGCAACTCGATACTTTTATTTGTATCAGCATCTTGAATAGCCTCATTTAAAAGCGTATTTAAATATTCGCCATAAAGCTTACGTGGCGAAAACTCATGATGGATGTTTTCATTGAACCGGGTTTCCGGATACTGCTCCTTCAACCATAAAACATAATGCTCCGGAATATCCGGAAAAGCACTCATCCTGCCGTTTGGCACGTTTAACAGCAAGCCTTCTGTATGCGGTTCATAGGCTACGCCTTTTGCCAAAACATGCCCTTTATTTATCAAATGAATATGAAGATCTGCAGTTTTGCTTTGCAGTAAGTGTATTGCAGTAAGTGCGCCGCAAAAACCACCGCCAATAATGGCAATAGTCAAGGGCTGATTAGTTTCAGTAAAAGCCAATGGCTGGGTCTTTAGTCAATATTATTGCATAAAAATATAAATAGTATAACCTATTATTGGCAAACCAATGATATTGTTACATGATCTACAAAAATATTGTTACATTACTATATATTGTAATATTGATATAACATACGTATTATAACAAAACTTAATTATTTATAAAGCTGCCATCTCCCCTGCGTTGCATCGCTTTACCATGCCGGGTTGGTGATCCGCTCCATTTTTGCAGATTGATGCGGAAGCTTACCATAACATACCTGCTTAACGCGTTTGATTTGGTATCGGTATAACCGGTTGGCGTAGTTACACGGGTAACAAAGTTGTTCTGATCAAGCAAATCAAACATTTGTACACTTAATACACCATTTCTCTTT
>Ga0302227_10001684_pt1 | contig 16100 bp, 17 predicted proteins | sample II_Palsa_N1_1_FD_193525 | JGI IMG/M metagenome (GOLD analysis project Ga0302227, IMG submission 193525) | Peat permafrost microbial communities from Stordalen Mire near Abisko, Sweden - II_Palsa_N1_1 | ecosystem: Environmental > Terrestrial > Soil > Palsa > Peat permafrost | place: Sweden...
AGCCGTATATGCCCTACAGGCTTTGGATGAATATGACATCGCGTTTTGTGAACAGCCTATGCGCACCTGGTACGACGACCGCCTGCCCGAACTGATGTACCTTTCGCCGGTTAAAATAATGGGCGACGAAAGTATATATAACCACCACGATGCCCGCAAGCAAATAAACAGTCATTCATGCGATTATATTAATATCAAAATGGCTAAATCCGGCGGGATATTCGAAGCTAAAAAGATACACGACCTTGCTGCCGCCCATGGTATTGCCTGTATGATGGGCGGCATGCTGGAAAGCCGCATAGCGTTAAGTTCCAAACTGCATTTTGTTTACGCCAGTCCGAATATTAAATTTTATGATATGGATACCTGCATGTTGGGGCACAAAGAAGATCCGTGTGTTGGCGGGGTAACTTACAGAGGCTATTCGCTTGATATTGCTGATGCTGTTGGTATAGGAGCGGATGCGGATGATAGGTATTTGGAGAAGTGTGAGAAGTTTGTGGTGTGAGATGAAGGTCATGTGTATTAAATCGCTTTATTGCCTGTCGCTTCAACCGCTGCCGCTGTGGCTTTCTTTTTGTCTTGATACAAAAAGAAACAAAAAAATCAAGCAGGAAAAAACCTTCTGCCCGCAAGGCCATACTCCCGGCCCGGTTTTCCTGCAGGCCTTTACGCTCTTTTTAACATGTATCAACTACGTTATAGAAAGCACACAGATAGGTACATCATACATCAGGAAAATCTTTTAATCCGTTTAATCATAAGTTCAGACAAATGCGTTAGGGATTGCAGCATATACCGGCCGGTGATTAAGGCCTGTGTAGTATGAGCGGAAAGCCCGGCCGCAGGCAACGCCCTTTAAAAATAAAACACCCTTTTCACGTTAAAAACGTAAAAAGGACGTTTCTCAATATTTTAAATATTTAATTCCCTTCGCTCAATTCCGCAAAATATTTATGAAACAACGGAATAGTTTCTATCCCCTTATAATAGTTGTAAATGTCGTATTTCTCATTGGGAGAGTGCAGTGCATCGCTATCCAAACCAAATCCCATTAATACAGTTTTAATGCCTAATTCAGCCTCAAAAAGTGCTACAATAGGTATGCTGCCGCCGCCGCGGGTTGGTATAGGCTCTTTGCCGAACGATTCGGATATAGCTTTTTGAGCTGCTTTGTAGGCAATGCTGTCGGTAGGGGTTACTACCGGCTCGCCGCCGTGGTGCGGTGTTACTTTTACCGTTACGTAAGGCGGTGCTATTTTTTCAAAATGTTTGGTGAATAACTCGGTTATTTCGTGCGAGCTTTGGTTTGGCACTAACCGCATAGAGATTTTTGCATGCGCCTTTGATGGTAGTACAGTTTTGGCACCTTCGCCAATGTAACCACCCCAAATGCCATTTAGCTCAAGGGTAGGGCGGGTGCCGGTACGCTCGAGTGTGCTATAGCCTTTTTCACCCCAAACTTCGGCTATGCCAAGGTCTTTTTTGTATTCGTCTTCATCATAAGGTGCCGAATTTAATGCGGCTTTCTCCTCCGTGGTTAACGGGATCACCTTGTCATAAAATCCGGGGATAGTGATGTGATTATTCTCATCGTGCATCGAGGCGATCATCTTAGCCAGTGTAGTTATGGGATTACCCACTGCACCACCATACACACCTGAATGCAGGTCGCGGTTAGGGCCGGTAACTTCCACTTCGAGATATGATAAGCCACGCAAACCGGTTTCCAGCGACGGGTTTTCCATACTGATCATCGATGTGTCTGATATCAGCACCACATCGGCTTTCAAGCGTTCTTTATTTTGCTTTACAAATGTGCCCAGGTTATCCGAGCCGACCTCTTCCTCGCCCTCAATCATAAATTTGATATTGCAAGGCAATGTGCTGGTTTGTATCATCAGCTCAAATGCCTTTACATGCATGTAAAACTGGCCTTTGTCATCGCATGCACCACGGGCATATATTTTACCATCGCGAACGGTAGGTTCAAACGGCGGGGTTTTCCATAATTCCAACGGGTCAGGCGGCTGCACATCGTAATGGCCGTAAACCAAAACAGTTGGTTTTGAAGAATCGATTATCTTTTCGCCATAAACTATCGGGTAACCGGCAGTCTGGCAAACTTCCACTTTTTCGGCACCGGCTTCTACCAGCTTTTGTGCTACAAACTCGGCGGTTTTTAATACATGTGGTTTATATTGAGGGTCGGCGCTTACCGATGGGAAGCGCAGCAGGTCGAAAAGTTCATCTAACAAACGCTGCCTGTTAGCCTCAACATACTGTTTTATGGTTTGCATACTCATAGATTTTGCAGCAAATATAGGTTATGTTGTGTAATTGAGCCGAAAGTTGAAAGAAGAATAAATCGTAATAACCTGTCTGCCGGCAGGCAGAAGTAAAGGTAAAAACAGGCATTGGCTGTATGGTGCATACCACAACAGCCAATGCCGTTTATATTTTCATTAAACAGACATATAGTTCAATACTGAACTAAAAAAATATTATATCAATCAGCAGTACTTAACTGTGAGCCGGATACGCTGTTGCTTTTTCCGGCGAAGTCTGCCTTGTCAATTTTTATAATGTTTGCAGGTTTGTCATCAGCCTTTTTGCTGCTAAATGCAAATGCTGTAATAGCTGATGATACGATAACTGCTGCAATGATGATGATCTTTTTCATGTTTTTTTAATTTAAAATTCAACCGATCCAATTATGCAACATGTACATCGCCGCTGCCTAAATCTTTCTTATCACCTAACATGGCAACCCTGAAATCGCCGCTGCCAAGGTCTTTTTTATCGCCAAGCATAGCTACATTGAAATCGCCGCTGCCAAGGTCTTTTTTATCGCCAAGCATAGCTACATTGAAATCGCCGCTGCCTAAATCTTTTTTATCACCAAGCATGGCTACTTTGAAATCGCCGCTGCCTAAGTCTTTTTTATCGCCAAGCATAGCAACATGAGCATCGCCGCTGCCTAAGTCTTTTTTATCGCCAAGCATAGCAACATGAGCATCGCCACTACCTAAATCTTTTTTATCACCTAACATAGCAACATGAGCATCGCCGCTGCCTAAATCTTTTTTATCACCTAACATGGCAACCCTGAAATCGCCGCTGCCAAGGTCTTTTTTATCGCCAAGCATAGCTACATTGAAATCACCGCTGCCTAAATCTTTTTTATCGCCTAACATGGCAACATGTGCATCACCACTGCCGAGGTCTTTCTTATCGCCTAACATGGCCACCCTGAAGTCGCCGCTACCTAAGTCTTTCTTATCGCCTAACATGGCTATTGTGTGTTTGCTAACCGGTGACACAGGTAAAACGCCCGCCTGTGCCAATACACCTGAACCTAAAACTAATGCCGATACAATGAATAATTTTTTCATGATTTTATGTCTGTTTAATGTTTATTTAATAATTGTTAGTTGTTTGTTTTTTCGCTTTGTATATGTTGAATGAATTAATCCGCACTGCCCAGGTCTTTTTTATCAGATGTGACGATCATTTGCGACGAGTGCCCTGTTGTGCTGCTGATGTCACGCTGTTTTGAGCATGATGAAATAATGCCTGTTGTAAAAATTAATACTGCTGCAATGAGAATTTTTTTCATGGTTTTATTCGTTCTTTAATGTTAAAATGATCAATCAGCGCTGGATAACTCTTTTTGGTGATCATAAAAAGTGATCTTGATTTCAGAAAGAGCGGGTTTTAGGTTCCCTACCTGTGTATATATGGCCGCTAATCCGGTAATACATACTATTGCTGCTGCGATGATGATCTTTTTCATTTTTTTTAGATTTATTTTATCTTGTTATTGACTGGGGGATAGTTGATATTAGTCTGCCGAGGACAGGTCTTTTTTATCAGTAGTGATAGATTTTTGGATAGTTACCGCCTGAACGGTTGGTGCATGGTTTACTTTAACCTGCGATGACAGTACGCCGGCCGATAGCAATAATGCTGCTGCGATGATGATGGTCTTTTTCATTTTCTTTGTTTTTAATTTTTTGATTTGATTATAATAAATATTTGTATTAGTCTGCCGAAGACAGGTCTTTCTTATCAGAAGGGATAGATTTTTGGATAGTTACGGCCTGGACGGTTGGTGCATTGTTCACTTTAACCTGTGACGACAGCACGCCTGCCGATAATAATAATGCGGCAGTAATTATTACGGTCTTTTTCATGATGTTTTATTTAATGTTTTTAATTAAAAAATATTCCTGATTTGTTTCTTTAGTTAAATAGTTTAGGCAACTTTCGCGGGTTGCGTACGTATAAAAATACTTTTTTTATAATAAATGCCAAACAGCAATAAATATTTTCCTCTAAAACAGCATAGGTTTTTTTACATTGCAAAATTCGAATAAGGTGTACAAGGTTTTATAAATTTTTGATTATCAGTTTATTAAACATAACAAAGATAATTATGTTTTTGAATATTTCAGCAAAAAATAAAATGGCCGGATGGTTCTTATTGCCTGTTTTAATAGAAAATAAATGATATATTGGTGTGATTTTTTAACTTTCGTCGCAATTAAACTTAAATGTAGTTGATGAAATTTTATTACGCAGCCATTTTTTTGATGCTATTTGCCGTTGCTGCTTATGCAGACGATAGCACGAATATTGATGGCTCCCGCCAGGATACCAGCACCGTAAAACTACTTAACAAACATGCCTACGATGCCAGGTTTACCAACCCCGAAGAAACGATAGATGTTTCCGGCAAAGCCCTTGCGCTGGCTACAAAACTGGGTTACAGCGAAGGTATTGCCGAAGCTTACCGTGTGCAGGGTATAGGCCAGTATTATCTTAACCTGCCCGAAGATGCTATTAATAGTTATATAAAAGCGCTAACCTACTTTGTAAAATGTGGCGACAAAATAGGCGAAGCGAACATTGATAATAACATTGGTAACCTATACCGCGACAACGATTATGAGAAATCATATGAGTCTTTCGAAAAAGCGCTCGTTATCGGCAATGCGCTTCATAACCAATTGTTGATTGCTAAAACATATCTCAACTTCGGAAACCTTTGCTCCCGTAAAATGAGCTATAACGAGGCACTAAAGGATTATAACAAGAGCCAGGCTATTTTTACTAGTTTGGGCGACTCGGTAGACCTGATCTTGTGCGAGCAGAACAGCGGCGTTGTTTATTATAAGATTAATCAGCTTGATGTTTCAGAAAAAATGCTTAAAGACGCTACCACAAAAGCTAAAGATAAGGATTTAAATGAAACAGTTGCCAGCACCGACCTCACACTGGCCGAAGTATACATAGCCGAAGATAAATTTGTTGAAGCCAGCCGCGTGGTTGCTGAAGGACAGGCTTATGCCGGCCTTATTAAGGATGAGAAAATACTGCATGATTTTTTATATACCAGTTACGAACTGGAGTTAAAACGAAAAAATTACGAAAAAGCGCTATCGTACCTGGTACAGGTTTACCGGGCAGATAGCTTAATAGGCAAAACCAGCCTGTCATCGCAGATAAATATATTTGAGGTAAAGCACAAGCAGGAAGAACAGTTGAAGGAAAATGAACTGATCGATCAGCAAAACCGATACGAGCGTGTAAGGTTTTGGATGGCTACAGCGGTTGTGGGGCTTTTAGTAGTTGTTATAGGTTTACTGGTAAGTAATGTTAAACGCAAAGCCAAAACCAACCTGCAGCTTACCGAGCTTAATGGTGAGGTGTCGCGCCAAAAGGATAACCTTGACAGGGTGAACCACCACCTTGAAGAAATTATTGATGAGAGGACAAAGGACCTACAGATAAAGAACAGGAAGCTATCTGAATACTCATCTTATCTCTCGCACCAGATACGCGGACCGATTGCAACGTTAAAGGGTTTGATGAACCTGGAAAAAGAGGGGTTGGTTGATAAGCAGGAATGTATCACGATGATGGACAAATGCGTATCAGATATCGACGAAAAGATCATCGAAATGAGCGATATGATGCATGACCCTGAAAAATCTACTATATGATAAAGTCATCCAGGTAAAATATACCAAACAAAAAAGGAGCTTAAACAGCTCCTTTTTTGTTTGGTATATTGCCCGCGGCAGCGAAGTTTGATGGCCAATCGGGGTGTATGTATGCTTCAAGCATCCCCCTGTATACGCAATACCATGATATCATTTGTAAAATATCCAGTTGCCGGTGTTTGTGATAGCCCTCTGTTTCAAAAGCTATAATCTTATCGGCAATAGTTACATAATATCTTATTTCACCTTTTACAGCCGCAAAAGGTGATTTTATCCTGTCAAATATCCTGACCTTTAGTTTATTGTTCAGATCGTGGATAGTACCATCCCTCAGATCATCATTTATCGGTATAGACAACATGTAGTTTTTCATAACGCATCATATTGATTATATGTAGTGTGTTACAAAAGCCAATCCAAAACGGTGATAATCGCCGTTTTATTCAAATAATGAAGTAAATGAAAGTACTATTTACCGAAAAAGAATGATTTATTAATTATCATTTTAAATATTAAAATAATAATAAATAAATATTGCCTGCAGTAAGCTGTAAAGATGCAAACAGTGTTGAGAATACTGAACAGAAGGTTATTAAACCGCTAACGAAGTTTTGTTGCGTAGTTCTTCGTACAGTAATATTACTTTACGTTGTAATGTAGCTATCTCGGTCTCGCGGTCAACCAGTTTTTTCTGGGCTATGCTCAAGTGTGATGGCTCATGTTCAACATCACCGGCATCCATCGAAAGCAGGTAAACTACGCTCACCTCAAAAACATTAGCTATCTGTTCAAGACGCGATAAATTAATGTCGGTTACACCGGTTTCTATTTTCGAAAATGCAGGGATGGAAATACCTAAACGATTAGCAACATCTTCCTGGCTCCAGCCGTGCTGGTGGCGCATAGTCCTGATGTTCATTCCAACTGATTTGTTAGTCTTTTTTTTGAGCTCGTTCATGTTAATGATTCAAATTAATGGGGAAAGGGATAATTTATTTAACCAAAAGGCATGCCAATGTTAATTAGCGCGAAATTTCCACAGAAAAGGCACTCTTATAAAGAGAATAATGCCGAAATGGGGAATTTTTTACCCAAAAAGTGGGGAATGGGGATTTTTAGTGTAGAATACTGAGCTTGGCGAACTTTAAAAGCAACTGTTTCTGGCCAATTTCCTTAAAGAAGATAGTGGCTTTTACATCCGGTTTATGGCCCTCCAAACTAATCACTTTACCAAACCCAAAACGCTCGTGTTCCACTTCCATGCCCACCTGTAGGTTTGATGTGTCCGATGGCGCAAACCCCGGCGAAGGTACATGTGCCTTAGCCAGCATAGCCGTTGTTTTAACCGGTGTGGCCTTTGGTTTCGAGAAAGTATCGCCGCCCGCATTGCTGGTATTATTTTTCCGGCTCCAGGCTTCGCGCTCATCGCTAAAAAATGAGCTTTGAGCAGCTGCCGGTTTGGCCGAGTAATCCAGCTCGAGGTATTTGGCGTCTATCTCATCCAAAAAACGGCTGGGTTCGCAATTGATCAGTGTGCCGAACTTAAATCGCGAAGTAGCATAGCTCAAAGTCAGCTTATTTTCGGCGCGGGTAGTGGCAACATAGAACAAGCGGCGTTCTTCCTCCAGGTCGCTGCGGGAATTGAGCGACATTTGCGAGGGGAACAAGTTTTCTTCCAAACCAACCACATATACCTGCGGAAATTCCAACCCTTTTGACGAGTGGATGGTCATAAGTGAAACCGTATCGGCATTCGGGTCTTTATCGTTATCGTCATTGGTGAGCAGGGCAATATCCTGCATAAAAATATCGAGGCCTTTTTCTTCGATATCTTCCCGTTCCGAGAACTCTTTTATACCATTGAGCAATTCCTGTATGTTTTCGTAACGGTTAAGGCCCTCAACCGATTTATCCTCGTAAAGGTCTTTTAAAATGCCCGAATGCTGCGCAATGTACTGTGCCGCTTCATAAGCAGGCAATGTTTTGGTAATTACCTGGAAGCTCTGTATCATGGTAGCGAAAACGCCCACTGCGCCTGATGTGCGCCCATCGAGGTATTTTGATGGGTTGATGATCACTTCCCAGGGCGTAATGCTATGCTGATCGGCGGCTACAATAATACGGTCGACCGTAGTATCGCCAATGCCCCGGCGCGGGTAATTGATCACTCGCTTTAGCGCTTCCTCGTCATTAGCATTAAAAGTAAGCCTGAAATAGGCGATCAAATCCTTTATTTCTTTACGCTGATAGAACGACAGGCCGCCATATATTTTATAAGGTATATTCACCTTGCGCAAGCCCTCTTCCATTGAGCGCGACTGCGCGTTGGTGCGGTACAGGATGGCGAAATCGTGCCATTTCATGCCTTTGGTACTGCGTTGCTGCATAATCTCCTCGGCAACCAGCTTACCTTCTTCGTTATCGCTGAAGGCGCGCATCACCTTTATCTTGTCGCCGGTTTCTTTTTCGGAGAAAACATGTTTTTTCAGCTGCTCCTTATTATTGGCGATGATGCTGTTGGCAACATTTACAATATTTTGGGTTGAGCGGTAGTTTTGCTCCAGCTTGAAAACTTTCAGATCGGGATAATCCTTTTCAAAGTTGAGGATGTTCTGGATATTGGCGCCGCGAAAAGCGTAGATGCTCTGCGCATCGTCGCCTACTACGCAAATGTTCTCGTTTACTGCCGCCAGTTTTTTCACAATAAGGTATTGCGAAAAGTTGGTGTCCTGGTACTCATCCACCATCAGGTATTTAAACTTGTGCTGGTATTTGTTGAGCACATCGGGGAAGTTTTTGAGCAGCTCGTTGGTTTTGAACAACAGGTCGTCAAAATCCATGGCTCCGGCACGGAAACAGCGGTTTACATAAGTTTCGTATATTTTACCCAACTGGCCTCTGCCGGTTGAGAAATCATCCGCCTGTATCTGGTCGTTCTGCTGGTATTCCTGCCAGCTGACGAGGTTGTTTTTGGCAGCCGAAATGCGGTTATGCACAAAATTGGCATTATACAGCTTATCGTCAAGGCTCATTTCTTTTAAAATGGCGCGGAGTACGCTTTTGCTGTCGTCGGTATCGTAAATGGTAAAGTTGTTGGGATACCCCAGCTTATCGGCTTCAACCCTAAGCAGTTTGGCAAAAACCGAGTGGAAGGTACCCATCCAAATGTTTTTTGCCTCGGTGCCAACCAGGTCGGTTATACGCCCGCGCATTTCCTTGGCGGCCTTGTTGGTAAAGGTGAGCACAAGAATGTTAAACGAATCCACCCCATGACGTATGAGGTGCGCCACGCGGTACGTGATCACACGCGTTTTACCCGAACCCGCACCGGCAATTATCATTACCGGTCCGTTCAACTGTTGTACGGCCGCCCGCTGTTCGGGGTTTAAGCCTTTTAAATAATCCTGGTCTTTTTCCACTTTTTCCTGAACTGCGAAATTACGGTTTTAGGGCGAAAGGGGAAAGGGGTGTTGGTTATTAGTTATTAGAGATTGGTAATTAGAGGTTAGTGATTATGTATTGCTTTACAAAATTCCTGATAATGAAGCTCCGTAAAGTGTAAGTGTTTCGACTTAAGGAGCTTGAGTTAATCACCCATTAAGGGGACGTTGAAAAGTTGGAAAAAATCCCAAACGTGGTTCTCTATACATTTTTAGACAATTAGTTCGCCTGGTCAATAGGCTACTTATCACCCTTTTGCGGGATTGATGGCTACGGCCTTACGCAATAGCTTTGTTAAAAACTCAACGCCATGAAAAAATTTACCTGTATAATAGCTTGTATTTTAATAGCCTCGCGATTGCTTGCACAGGATTGCGCCCGTTTTATTTATATGCAAACGGGCAAGACAATAGAAATGTCCACTTTTAACAAAAAAGGCGACGTTGAAATGAAAAGCCTTTCAACGATTTCGGATGTTACCACCAGCGGCAGCATTATTACAGCAAAGGTTGCTACACAGGTTTTTGATAAAAAGGGAAATTCGCTGGGTACGTCAAATGCTAAATATAGCTGCAACGGCAATGCAGTAAGTGTTGAAATGGACTATGATGCCGGGCAGCAAACCAATACAAACATGCAGATTGATGTAAAGCAGGACAACAACACTGTTGAGTACCCAACAACGATGCAGGTAGGCGACCATTTGAAAGACGGCACCAGCATAATGGATTTTGGCAACGGGAAAATCAACAGTGAGATTACCGTTAAAGTTTACGACAGGGTGGTTTTGGCAAAAGAAAGCGTTACAACACCCGCAGGTACCTGGGACTGCTATAAAATAAGCTATAAAACAGCTAATTCCTCCACCTTTAAAGGAGAAGGGGCAGATACGCTGAACAAATTGACATCGGCCATAAGTAAATTCGCGCTGAAGTTTAAAAAGCCCGCAGAGCCATCAGAAACAACTATCTGGTATGCACCCGATTTCGGCCTGGTAAAAATGGAAACCAAAAACATGATGATGGAGTTGACGGCGATAAAATGATACGGTGTTTCTGCCTTCGTTGTTGTAATCAACGAATTCCGCGTTCGTTGGCGTTGTCGCCAACCAATTTTTTGCTTATTTAAAGAATGCTAAATGACAACACCAACAATGGCAAAAATGAGTGTTTATTCATTTAAACGGCTTCAGTTATAGGCTGAAACCAGTTTGGGTGTTTGGATATTATTCAATACTCACGTAAAGTTCATATCTTGTTTCCAATAAAAACTTCATATGCGGCTTTCATTATTAATCATTATTGTTTGCCTGTTTGCAGCCGGTTGCCATCATCCTGCGCCGGTATTGAAAAAGCTTGCTGACTCGATAAAGAAGGATACAACTACTACATCTCAAAAAATAGCCGAATCTTTTCCCGACACTAAGATGGTGGGCGATACCGATAATGAGAAATACGCCGGTGAAGGCTATCCTGAGCGCTCATGGGTTGATACGCTGATAACTAATTACGTAAAACATACTAAAAATAAGCTCGTGAGCTTTGCTGTACAACACAAGCTTGGCGAGGGATGGGAATTTGATCAACTGATAAAAACCGATACTGCTGTTTTCTTTAGCTATAAAGTAGGGCACACAGTTACCGAAAAGGATGGTTCCGAACCACGGTATATAGCAGATAGCTGGATAATGATCGACACTTTAAAACATAAGCTTTATGAAACCGGTGCAAATGGTCGTTTAACCGAGTGGAAGAGGTAATAATTTCTGCCTTCGTTGGGTATTGTCACCAACGAATTCTTATGCTTATTGATGAATGCTAATAAAAGCCACCCTGTTTGACGGACTACAATTAAATAATGAAAAATATAACTAAACAAATTAAAGAGGCGATTGCCGTTAATGCGCTTTGGGTTGTTAGCGATTTCTATTATTTTTTGGAAAAACTGAATGATAAAGGATTTGAAACTTCCCACTGGATAGGAGAGGAAAATTGGGCTACGATTTTATTCAATGATAAGTTGATTGGATTTATCTGGCAAAAATATCCGTTAATTTTTATAAAAGAGGATCATGCAGATGAACTGACAGTATTTATTGATGAGTTCAAATACATTATCCTGATCAAATCAAAAGATTTAATAACGCCTGAATTTACGTTGGATATGGATAAAGATTTAACTGATAGAATTGGCTCCTGGACAGATATTAAGGGCTTTTCTGCGGAGGATCTTTGGTTTCATACAGTTACTGCATAAATTGTAATATCATCTGATTCAGCAATCAATCTCAAAAAAATGGTGCAGCAGGATATAACCCACTGCACTATTTTTTAAAATCTATTTCAAATTCTTATGGCGTACTAAAACTCACCACTTTATTTTGCGGTGCATCGGCAACCAGTATGCCGTGTAATATTGCCTTGCCGTCGGCATTGAGGTAAGGCATTACTTCAACTCCCCAGGCTGTAAAGTAGCCCACATCAAATTGCGGCGCAGCAGCCGGCGTAGGCGCATCAAGTTTCCTAACCGATGATGGCGGTGTGCCATTCACATAGTTATTCCATTGGTTATACGCGAAGGCATTCAGCTGGCAATTTGTAGCAAGGTCAGATGAAGTGCAGTAAATACTATCCTGCGAGTTTGGGTCGTTTGATAAGCCAACACCTAAGCAAAACTGCCCGTTTGGCAGAACGATTGCTGTGGTTGGTTCGGCCAGGTTGGCGCCTTTAGTACTGGTTACGCTTTGTCCCTGTGGCCAGCTAAGCTGGTGCAGCCGCTGATTAAAAATATCAGTTAAAAAGAAACATTGGTGTACATGTGAATAGCTAATGTCGAGGCAGTTTTGCGCTACATCGTTTGGCTGCCCTGTATTAGTCCCGGGATCAGCATCTGAAAAGTTAGTGCTTACCGTATTGATGGTGGGGCTGCTGCTTGCCGGATTTACTATTTGCAATACCGCGCTGCTATTGATAGCAGGCGTATTGGGATTGGTATAGGTGCGGGTATAATTTTCCATCACTACATATAAGTTGCCGTCATCCTGGTCGAAAGTAAGCCCGCGCGGTGCAGAATAGGTGTCGGCATAGGTTGCGCTCGTTTCCGAGGATAGTGTCGAAGGGATATAATATGCGTCGATGCTGCCCGGCTCACTTGCATCAAGGGTTGGCACGGATTGGCCGCTTGAAGTTGCGCTGCTTTCGAGCTTGGTTAAACTGATGTAATGTATTGCGCCGTTGCTGGGCGAGGAAATAAAAAGGTTCCCGGCATTGTCGAAAGCTACTGCTTCCGGGTCGGCTATGTTGGTGATCTCATAGTCGGGGTTGGGCATGTTCGTTCCCTGTTGGGAGCTGTTGAGCAGCGCTTTGCAACTTTTCCAGACAAATACGTAGCCGGGCGTATTTTCTCCTTCATAGGTGCAAATGGCTACTGCGCAATCCTTGCTGGTACCTGCCGTAGTTAAATTTGCGAGGGCTATTCCGCAGGGGTGAAGCTGGCCTGTTGTGGAATTGTTAAAAATGGTGGTGTTTACACCGCAGCCGCACAGGCCGCATAAAACAAGTGCGCACAGCACCTGTCTTATTAAATTGGGTCTTTTTTTCATTGTTTGTAACTGTTAAGTGAATAAGGACATTTAAATATTTTGCTGTGGTAAAGCTACGGCTGCATGATGGCGGTATAAAGCGTTTACCTACGCGATTTTGTGCGTGTTTATACGTGATAATCAATTTGTTGCAACGGGAGATGATGTTTGGCTACAAACCATAGGTGTTTTTCTAACGGGGGCGTGGGTGTGCAGCGCAGGCAACCTGACTGAGCATGTTGTGCTTGTTAGAAGAAAGGTCGATCAGAGATCAGTTGGGCGTTCCCGCTGATAGAAGCGGGCCGCGCTATCTGTTGCAAGTCCTCGCCGGCTTTCGCACAATCCCCTGCGGCTGTGGGCTTTCCACGCCTATCGCTAACGCAGGTTAGCGGGCTACCTAAACGCGGGCCACCCCGATGATTATCGGGGCGGCAGCCTAAGCTAAAAACACTTGCGGTAGCATGGGTTGATTTACAATAACAACACTTTTGATACACTTAAGCATTTCCCAAGCAGTTAGGGAGGTAAATTTGCACTAAAACAAAGCGGGTGGTACTTTCATACCACCCGCTTTCTTGTTTTTGACTGATTACGCTTAAAATTTACTATTGATTATCAGTTATTTACAAAATAACAACATTATTGAAACACAACCCTTATTCCCATTTTTCTAAATTCCATCCGCTCTCTAGCTTTTCTTTTAATAAGGTATCATTCCATATTCCGGCCGGCGACAACTGCTTTTGCTCGTCTGAAAGATTTTCAACCAATTGGATTTTTAAGGTCGACGTATCTATAATATTCCAACCTAAAAATTGTCCTCTAACTTTGTGTTTTTCCCGCACATATTTAGGCAATTCAAGACCAATTGGTAAAGAAACATTTCCTACTTTCTCAACGAGTTTTCGTTTAAAAGCAGGGCCTAACGCAAATCCAATAAAATAGAAATCAGGTATATTTGTTACATTTTCAATCGATACTGGCTTTTCATCATATAATTGATTAAAAACTTTTATTGTATCACAATTACGCTTATCAATTTTAACACATTGGAAGTACCCTTTTCCTTTGACAGTATTTATTTCAAAGATATCTCCTAATTCAATTTTTGTCATAATGTTATATCTTATTATTTATAGCCGATCCATTGCAGTAATTCATACCCTCTTTGTATAGCTTGTGCATATTTAGGATTGGATTCTGCGATACTATTAATTTTATTTAGTAAAGTTCCGCCATTTTTGCCTAATTTATGTATCTCAATAAGCACTTGTTCAACTGCCCGAGCATCTTCCGGTCTTAAATTCTCCATTAATGACCTTATCTGAATTCCCTTTGCAGCCAATTGTTCCGCCGCTCTCCTCGCAAGATTGTTGGTTATGCCTACATATTCGACCTCTCCTTCAAAATCTCTAGCAAGATAGACAGAATGTGTTAACTCGTTTATTTCTCCTACCGGCCCTGAAATTAAATCTGGAGAACCGGTAAGTGGAGTATATCCTATGGGGTTACCATCGGAATCATAACTGATATGATTAAATGATCTCCCATTCAAAGCATAGCCTAATTTTGCCCAAAAACCTTCTAATGGTTTAAGCTTAGGCGCATTTTGCCATGCCATGTCCCCAAGTGTTTCATTCTCATTATCATCATTCTTTTTCTTATCGCCAAGTCCTCCATCTTGTTGAGATTTCTTGTTAAAGAATCTAAATTCTTCAAATGCAGATACGGCTGCTGCACCTGTATAAGTGACACTATCGGCGGCCATGCCATCCGGATCGATAAACCTTATAGGATTATTATCTCCATAGTTGTACGGATTAATTTTTCTTGATATTTCCGCCAGCGGATCAACCTCCATCCACCTTCCCACCACCGGATCATAAAACCGTGCGCCATAATCATACTTATTCGCAAGGTCAAACTGTTTCTCCTTTCCGTTATAAAGATAGCGGTTATTTGAGTTGCTGCCATACTGTATCGATAGGCCAAATGGATAGTAATCATTTTCCTGTATATAGAGCAATGAATAACTTGCCCCCAGACCATAGGATGCTCTTGCATTTCCCAAGTAATCTTTCAGATCGTAGGCATAATGATAGGTACTATCAACGTTCAGGAACGCCCGGCCTTCTTCCGTTGTAACAAAATCTATTCGCTCATTTGAGTAAACTACGCCTGCAACATAATCCCAGGAGCCGAAAGACGTACTTACATCTCTCAACTTATTTCCTGTCGCATCATAATAATACGTAGCAATAATGGTCGAACCATTCTTGATGGTATCGGGCAGATCGAGCAAGTTATAATGAATGGTCAGCAGCGAATCCAGATTGGTGTTGCCATTAGCATCATATTGGTAAATATGTTTGGCATAACTGCCATTCCTTACCGAGTCCATTTGGTTGCTTTGTCCCGGATAAGTATAAGTATAGCTGGCCACATCATTCCCGGTACGGCTTAAACTTTTAATATTACCTTCAAGGTCATAACTTATGGTTTCGTCGCTTTTAGGGTGTGTAAGGCTGGACAATGATTTGGTAAGCCGGTTAAGGTTATCATAGGTATAAGTAACCACGTTATGGGTAGTATCGGCAATACTGAATGTTGAGTCCATCTTTTGCCCGTTATAGGCAAACTGCGAAATGTTGCCATTGTATTGTGCAACAGCGCTGCCGGTTGGCTTATTATAATAGATCAACTCGCCGTAATCCATCCCCGCTCGTTATAACTATAATTAATGGTATTTAGATACCCCGTCATCCCGGATTGTATATGGTAGTTTTTCTGCGTTACCTGGCCTACCTGGTTATAAGCGGTATTCGAGAGGTACACCGAGGTTTCTGAAACCCCGTTTGAATAGAGTTGCTCGCCTGTGTACAGCTTGCGGCCTACCTGGTCGTAAGTGTATTGTACGGCAGCTGCCATTTTGGAGGTAGTGGTATTGGCCTTGGTATAATGCCGCCTGATAGTGGTGTCTACTTGATCGGTGAAGTTGTAATGGGTACTTATCTTATCATAATTGTTAGTGCTGTAATCGCCATGGCCGCCTAAATAGTGCTGTGCATAGC
>Ga0302227_10001693_pt1 | contig 16048 bp, 14 predicted proteins | sample II_Palsa_N1_1_FD_193525 | JGI IMG/M metagenome (GOLD analysis project Ga0302227, IMG submission 193525) | Peat permafrost microbial communities from Stordalen Mire near Abisko, Sweden - II_Palsa_N1_1 | ecosystem: Environmental > Terrestrial > Soil > Palsa > Peat permafrost | place: Sweden...
AAAAACCTTCAGGTGCCTATATCGGCGGTGTCCACCTCTTCCCATTCCGAACAGAGAAGTTAAGCCCGCCAGAGCCGATGGTACTGCAGTAAAATGTGGGAGAGTAGGTCGGTGCCAAATCTTATCATCCGTTACTAACGGATGTTATCCAGAACCCTTCGCTAAACAGCGAGGGGTTTCTGCGTTTATAGGAATTTGATAAATGCTGCGGTGATAACACCGATATTAGGCTGAATAAGAGAATAATATTAAATAAACTTCTTAGGATTCCGGCTGGTGTGCAATACAGCATTGATAACTACCAATTCACCTTTAATTTTAAAGATTACTAAGTACGGAAAATTATGTACTTGCGCGAACCGGAATTGCCTGTTGAATTTTGCCTCGTAATGCAGCGGATTGAGTTCGGTGAGCCTTAATGTTTTGATAACTTCTGAAAGAAACCTTTCGCCTAAATTTGTTTGTTGCGTATTATACCAATCAGCAGCTGATCGCATATCTTCCCGTGCCTGGCGAAGGATTTGCAATTGATACATTACTATTCCTTAATACCAAAATGGTTAATAACCTGGTTTAATGTAAATGTTTCTGCCTCGCCGGCTTCGTATTTTTTGTCACGCAACAATATTTCCTGTTGTTGTGTTTCAGATAGCAATACATCATTTTCCGCTTGTATATAATCAAGCTTCATGCTATCTAAAAATGCTAATAAAGCATTTTCTTCTTCAGGATTATGCGGGTTAACAATAATGCTCATACCCAAATTTAATAAATATATTTTATAAGCCGATATTTTGTTTAGTCAGTTGTAAGAGGCACACGCGGCACGCGTGCGTTAACGTGAAGGGCTTTTCTTTTGAACAAAAGCTTTCGTTATAGTATGGTGAGAACATCGACCATGGGCTGAATACTTATGAAAATGTATATTTAAGTAACAAACTTACGTATAAAGCATATATTTGTTAAGCCATGAAGAAGTTTTCATTAAAAATAGACGACGAGGTTCATTCTCTAAATGAACAAGATGGCATTTCTTTGGAAAAAATTGGGGATTTGCTAAAGGCTTTGTATAGCGCAATTGACAATGGTACTGGTAACAAGGTCACATTGGGAGATATAAGAGGCAATTGCTATGCGTTAGATTTCTACACAAAAGATGACGGTATTTATGATAATTTTTTAACTGTTCATAGAAATATTGAACAGGTTGGGGTTGATGACCTAACTTTTGAACAAAGGAAATATGCGGCTACATTAAAATTAATCTTGGGTGGAAAATTTTACTTAACAGCCTATGATGACAGAAATGAACCGATTGCCGAAATTAATGAAATAGGGAAAAGACAGTTAACGAGTTTTTATTATTCTACAGACACCGTATATGGTATCTTATCTGAACTTGGTAGCTCTACATTGGCAAACTCTAAAAAGCATATTTATTTAGACGGAATAAGCTATAAAATATTTATATCCAAAGATCAAGATTTTGATTTAAAACCATTTTACGGAACTCATAAAATTAGAGCAGAGTTAAGGCAAAAAAGGTCTTCCGTAGACGGGCATATTATTAATTCAGAATTAAAATCATTTATAGCTGTTTCAAAAGGAAACTTAATCGATAATTTAAGTAATTCAGACGGGATTGATTTAGAGGCATTGAAAGGAATTCACACATTAGAAGATGTCTTAAATAATATTTATGCAAATAGATAGAAACAAATATTTAAACTGGCGAACAATACTAATTGATACGGGAGTATTATTTGCTTTATTTGCATCAAAAAATGGTTCTACCGATCTTAAGATTCAATTTATAAACAAATTAATTACCCATCTCTGCAAGTACCAAACTGGTGAAAAAGAAGATCGTATTATTCAGATATCTGCTATTACAATAAGTGAATTACTAACTAAGGAAAGCGGGCAAGAAAAGATAAATAGGGTTCTTAAAATATTAGATAGTGACAACGTTGAATTTTTAAGTTTCGATATTGAAACTGCACTTGAATTTAATATTAGGCTACAGCCGTATTTACAAGGAGATGCTCTTCATCAAAAAGCAAAAGAACTTGGCTTTAAAACTCAAGATTACGGAATGGCGAGGCAATGGATTTCCAAGGATTACATGATTGCAATGACTGGAATAACAAAAAAAGCAGATGTTATTCTAACATTAGATAAGAAAACTTTTTACCCATTATATAAGGAATTTCCTGATACAAAATGCATATTAGCATATCCTGAATTATTTAAACATTCAGAACAATTTGTTTTTGAATATGATTACGCCAATGTAGATAATTTCATTAACAACATTCCATTCAAAACGCTAAATGAAATAGCCGAAGAAAACACTCCAGCTACTCAGCAATCATTATTTGAACCGCCTTCTGAAATGCAATAGGTGTTCCAGATAAAAAAGACTAACACCACCTTTGTTCCAACTCATATATAGTTACCCCTCTCAAGAGCGGAACTTTGCAGAGGCTTGCACTTCGGCTCATTAGGCGGAGAGGAATGCGGATAGATTCTTCACTGCGTTAAGAATGACAAAAAAATTAGCGATTGGATACGTGGCTCCAGTTGATGAGGCGGTTTATGGTGCTTGGGCTGAGGTTCATTTTGCGGGCTATTTTGCGTTGGGTTAATCCGTCGGATTGGTGTTGGAGGGCCTGGAGGCGGAGGGTTTGGCGCTGGTCTTCGGTGTGGCGGCGCAGGTGCTGAAATTCGTGGGCGTAACCGGCGAAGGTGAAACTTAAATAGCCGTATTGTTTGTTGAGGGTGAAGAGACAAATGTTTTCTACGCTATATTTTTCGACCCCGGTGCGTTGTTTAATTTGTTTGAGGTAGCGCAGGCCGCGTTTGGTGTTGCTTTCGCCCATAGCGAAGGCGCTATCGGCAAAGTTCATTAGCATTTTGCTGCCTTGCATGTCGTTACGTGAAAGCGGGTTGGCCGGGTTGCGTTTTGGGGTGTGGGCCAGCACCAGGATACTTAAATTGTATTTGGATTTAAGCATTTTGAGGTGTTTCATGAGCATGAGCGCTTCGTTTACACTACCGGTTGAACTGCTGCGCAGGCAACTGATGTTGTCAATTATGAGTACCTGCGCGCCAATGTGTTTAATGAGGCTTTCGATGCCGCTGTTAATATATTGCTCAAAGGTATGGTAGCCGGGTGGCATTTGCGCTTCGGCGTTAAATTCGGCACGGTACAGGTTGTCGGTAAACTGGTGGGTGGCGTGTCGCTCGTTGTAGCGCGACTGGAATTGTTTTGGACTCAATTCAAAATCGATATAAAGCACTTTAGCGGGTGGGGCGTTGTTGGCGAAAGGTTGGATACAGGCACCGCGGCCAATCTCGTGCCCCAATTGCACGGCCAGGATGGATTTGCCGAGGTTGGTATCGGCAAATAATATACATAGCTCATTTTGATGCCAAAAGTTGCCGAAGAGCATTTGCGGGTCGGGTTCGGTGCTTTGCAATTGCATCCATTTGTTGGCGCTGTGCAGGGTGAAGAGGTTGTTTTTGATGGGTTCTTCCTGGTGATGGGTTTGTGTTGGTTTGGGTTGCGGGGTGCGGAGAAAATCGGGATTGATGGGGGTGTTGTACATGATGATAAGCTCCCTGCCCCCTCTAAATCTCCCCCGGTAGGGGAGACTTGGGAACGGAGGGAATGGTTTATATACAAATTTCGGGATTTGGGTTGGGATTGGTGCTGACATAAACGTGTCAGCACTTTGGAATTTTTAAATAGTTTTTGATGGTTTGTGGTATCGCTGCCGCTATGGCCTTCTTTTGTCTTGAAACAAAAGAAGCAAAAATTCAATTCTGCCCTTAGGCTTCTTTGTCGCACCCGGCCTTTGCCCTACAAAACGGGCAGAACCGGGGCTGCAATCTTTTACGCCAGGCTTCGCCGCTCATTTCCTGCGCTTCAGTAAAAATTTGCTATGCCCTGCCAACGCTCTGGCCTGCATTGTTCTGCCCGCTTTCTGGCCGAAGCTTGGGACTGACAGGGTGGAGCAGTTGAAATATGGGTTCGGCATTGGCATGTTGATTCACCCGACTGCGCTTCGCGGGTCGGCCTCTCTGTGCTGGGGCGCAAAGGGGTGGGGATTTTTATTGTTTCATGTTGTTTTTTTGAAGTTTGGTATTGGTTGATAATCAGCAGGGTTTGTGTTTCATGGTTGAAACAACAGCATTGTGCTTATGTGTTGATGGATAGATGTTTAAGTGTTCGGGCTTGTTTCGGTTTTTGGATGATGTTTCGGTACTGTTCGGGTGCGTTTCGGGGTGTTCGGGTACGTTTAGGCAGGGTTGCAGTTGGATGGATTTTAGGTGGATGAAGGTTGTATGAATTTATGAAACACTGGCTTATATTCATTAAACCCGATAGCAGCGGATACCGGCCACTTCGCGCTTAAGGCCCCGTGCAGTATGAGCGGATAGCGGGGCTGCCGGTTGTAAAAAGCGGTGGCTTTGTTTTTCGCATTACCGCACAAAAAAATGCCCGTATCCTACAATACGGGCATTTTAAAAAATCAACCTAAAAAAATCAAACTAAACCATTCCACTAATGATACACTCTTGTACGTGAGTGGATTGGGTTTTGTTTAGGAGTTAATAAAATTATTTTAAAGGTTTTATGGATTTAACCATTCTTTAACAAATAATCCTTAAATCCGTCGAAATCCTTGCCTAAGGCCACCGAGTGTTTCGGCTTGGCCTGCAGTTCCTGAACTTGCTGCGGGATGTGGATCTTTTGGGCAATCTTATCCGGGAAAACATCCGGGAACTTGCACGGGTGGGCAGTAGACAGGAAAATGCCGGATGCTTCGCTATCCTTGTGCAGGCTTTGGTAGTCTTTAAGCGCCCGCCAGGCAATAGCGGTATGCGGGCAAACCACGTATTTGTCGTTTTTATCAACTTCTTTAATGGCGGCCATGGTTTCGGCATCGGTATAGCTAAAGCCGGTGATGATGGTTTTCAGCTCGTTCATATCATCCTTAAACATGTCGGCAATGCGCACCCAATTGCTCGGGTTGCCAACATCCATGGCATTGCTCAGCGTAGCCACCGAAGGCTTAGGCTCATATACGCCCGACGCTAAAAACGCAGGTACAGTATCGTTAGCATTTGTTGCCGCGATAAATTGTTCCACAGGCAAACCCATCTTCCAAGCCAGCAAACCGGCACCGATATTGCCAAAATTACCGCTCGGCACACTGAATACAACCTTGCTTTTACCCAGCTTTAGCAATTGCGCATAGGCGTTGAAATAATAGAAAGTTTGCGGTATAAGTCGCGCGATGTTGATTGAATTGGCAGATGTTAAACGGAACTTCGCGTTCAGCCCGGCATCGGTAAAGGCTTGTTTAACCAAGGCCTGGCAATCATCAAAAGTGCCATCAATTTCTAAAGCGCGGATGTTTTGGCCGTTGGTGGTTAATTGTAACTCCTGTATGTCGCTTACTTTGCCTTTGGGGTATAAGATTGTTACCCGGGTATTGGGTACCCCTAAAAAGCCTAAAGCTACGGCACCGCCGGTATCGCCGCTGGTGGCAACTAATACATCGAGTTGTTTTTCGCCTTCCTGCAAAAAATAGCTCATTACCCGGCTCATAAACCGCGCACCGAAATCCTTAAATGCCAGCGAAGGCCCGTGGAAAAGCTCCAGCACGTAAACTTCCTTTTCCAGCTCCACTATTGGCGCGTAAAAGTTTATCGCGTCGTAAATAATCGCCTTCAGGTCATCGGCGGGGATCGAATCACCCAGCAAATGGTTAGCCACATGAAAAGCGATCTCAGGCAGCGAATATTCATCCAGGTGACTAATAAACTTATCGTCTAATCGCGGGATGCTTACGGGCATGTACAAGCCCTTGTCCTGCGGCATGCTGTTAAAAACCGCCTCTTTAAATGATACCCGCGATGCTGTGTTGTTGGTGCTGTATAATTCCATTTTTGTATTAGAAGATCCAGTGAAGGACGTTTTTTTATTTTTTGAAAACCAATTGTTGTGCTGCTATTTTCGGCAGCCCCGTTTTCCGCTCATACGGCACAGGCCTTAGGCACCGGGCCGGTATCCGCTTCAACCGGGTTTAGTCTACTCCTGTCATTGCGAGGACCGAAGCAATGACAATTTTATTTAAGGCATCTGCATATTTGCACATCCGCACACCTGCACATTCACTTATCCCAACACCATAGGCCCTGCATCATTAATCGTAGATACATAAATATTCGAGCCTATTTTAATGCTGGTTAAATGCTGTTGTAATTTCTGCGTAATGAGCTTTGCTGTTTCTTCATCCTTTGTAAACGCAAAAACTGACGGACCAGAGCCGGAAATACCGAAACTCACCGCGCCCATACCCATAGCGATCTCGCGCATTTTGTAAAAATCGGGGATGAGCATGGAGCGAACGGGTTCAACAAGTATGTCGGTCATACTGCGGCCAATCAGGTCGATATCCTGCATAAACAAACCGCTTACCAGGCCGGCAATATTGCCCCATTGGGTAACGGCATCTTTCATATTTATTTTTTGACGGATGATCTGCCGTGCTTCGCGGGTTGGTACATCCACATCCGGGAAAACGATAGCGCAATATAAACCTGCCGGGTGCGGCAAGCGGATCACATCCAAAGGATCATAACTGCGGATCAGCACAAAGCCACCCAGCAGAGCAGGCGCCACGTTATCAGCATGACCATGACCACAAGCCATTTCTTCGCCCTTCATAGCGAAAGGTAATAGTTTGGCCGCATCAGATTCATCACCCAATAAAGTTTTGATCGCAAACAAGCCAGCTACAGTACTTGCCGAACTTGAACCTAAACCGCTGCCGATAGGCATTTTTTTATGTAATTCGATATCCAACCCAACATCGGTACGGTTAACGCTTTGCAGGTAGTGCTGTACGCTCACGCTTACAGTATTTTTAGCGGGATCGAGTGGTAGCCTGCCGTCATCGCCGGTAATTTTGCTTATGGTGATACCGGGCTTATTGGTAAGGCGCATAATAACTTCGTCGCCAGGCTCGTTTACCGCGAAGCCAAGCACATCAAAACCACACACCACGTTGGCAACCGTAGCAGGCGCAAATACGTGAACGCTTTCTCTTGCAGCTGCAAGTATGCCTGGTGCTTTTATTTCTTGTATCTTATTTTCCATGTTAATTAGCTCCTACATTTATTAAATCAGCAAATACACCCGCGGCGGTAACCTCGGCCCCTGCCCCCGGGCCTTTTACCACCAATGGGCGTTCTTTGTACCTATCTGTTGTAAACGAAATAATATTATCGCTGCCGGATAGGGTAAAGAATGGGTGACTCTCATCAACCATTTGCAGGGTGATGGATGCTTTGCCATTGTCTAATTTACCTATATAACGCAATACTTTGCCTTCGGCAGCGGCCTTGTTTTTTAGGTTGGCGAAGAATTCGTCTTCAGCCTTTAGCGCGGCGTAAAAATCATCAACGCTTTGCGCATCAAGGCATGCTTGCGGCAGCATGTTTTCAATTTCTACATCAGCTTCTTCCATCGCATAACCCGCATCACGGGCAAGGATGAGTATCTTTCGCATAAAATCCTTACCGCTCAAATCATCGCGCGGATCAGGTTCTGTATAACCTTTTTCCTGCGCGGTTTTAACCACATCATGAAAATTAGCATCACCTTTAAAGTTATTAAAGATGAATGATATTGTACCCGAAAGAATAGCCTCGATGCATTGCACACGATCGCCGCTGCTCATCAAATCTTTTAGTGTGCGGATGATCGGCAAGCCTGCACCAACATTGGTTTCGTAAAAAAAATCGACACCATGCCTTCTCGCCGTATCATGAAAATTACGATACTGGCTGTATGAAGCAGAATTACCTATTTTATTGCAAGTAACTACCGATACATTCGCTTTAAATGCCTCTTCGTAAAAGGCGATTGGTACTGGGCTCGCAGTGTTATCAATAAATACGCAGTTAGGCAGGTTCATGCTTTTCATACGTTGGATAAACTCGTGCAAATTTGCCTGCTCATCAGAGGCTTGCAGGTCGGCTTCCCAGGTATCTAAAGAAATACCCTCAGCATTAAATACCATTTTACGGGTATTGCTGATGCCGGCAATTTTAACCTGTATACCATTATGCTCCTGCAAAAACTCGCTGTGCGCATTCAATTGTTTAAATAACGTTTTGCCGATGTTACCTGTACCTAAACAAAACGCGTGTAAAGTTTTGGTTAGCTGTACAAAGAATGCATCGTGCACGGCATTCAGCGCTTTTGCCAGATCGTGTGAGGAGATGATCACCGAGATATTATACTCTGATGATCCTTGCGCTATCGCTCTAACATTCACCCCATTCCGCCCAAGTGCGTGGAATAATTTCCCGGATACACCAGGTGTTTGTTTCATGTTTTCGCCAACTACGGCTAAAACTGCCAAATTAGCTTCTATTTCAGGGCTCTCCAACTTATTGGCTAATAGTTCTAATTCAAATTCCTGCTCAATTAAAGTCTTAGCTTTTTCTGCATCCGCAGGTTGCACCGCGAAGGTGATGCTATGCTCTGATGATGACTGGGTAATTAATATAATGTTGATCTGCTCACGGGCCAATAAGGAGAATAACCTTCCGCTAAAGCCGGATTTACCTACCATGCCGCTACCTTCCAAATTTAGTATGCTGATATTGTTGATGGTAGAGATACCCTTGATCGGCAAATTCGATGCTTTACAATCGTGGCGGATAACGGTACCTTCAAATTGTGGTTCAAAAGTATTTTTGATCACGATAGGGATCTTCTTTAAAAAAGCCGGGATCATGGTTGGCGGATAGATCACCTTGGCGCCAAAGTAGGATAATTCCATCGCTTCGGTATAAGTAAGCTCGGGTAGCGAGAATGCTTTTTTAACCAAACGCGGATCGGCAGTCATCATACCGTTCACATCGGTCCAGATCTGTATTTCTTCAGCATTTAAAGCCGAGCCTAATATCGCTGCAGTATAATCGCTGCCACCACGACCTAAAGTAGTTATCTGGCCAGCATCGTTACTGGCAATAAAGCCGGTTACAAAAAGCATTTTGCTGCTGTTCTCACTATAAAAACCGCGCACTAATTGTTCGGTTAATTCCATGTTTATTTTGGCGTTGTTAAAGCTGCTATCAGTTTTAATGATCTCTGAGGCATCCACAAAAATAGCTTCAGGGAAATATTGTGCGGCAATCTTGCTAATCATCAAGGTTGAGCAGCGTTCGCCAAAACTTAAAACCATATCGCGGGTTTTTGGAGTGAGCTCACGTAAGGCTAAAATACCTTGCAGCAGTTCTTCAAGCTGGTTGAAATTTATTTTAAGGCGGGTAAATGCAGGGTTTTGATTTTGAATTTCGAGCAATGCTTTCACCACTTCAAAATGGCGGCGCTCCAATTCGGCTAAGCCTGCGGTGAAGTCTTTCCCCATCGCGGCATCCTCTGCCATTGATATTAACAAATTTGTTACACCGCTCATGGCCGATAGTACAACTACTGGTTTTTCGCCATCAGCATTTGTTTTTAAGATGTTGAGCAAGGTTTGGATGCTTTGTATCGATCCTACGGATGTACCGCCAAATTTTAAAATCTTCATATTCGTTTGTAAAGCAAAAAAGCCTTCCTCTTTATCGGAGGAAGGCTTTCATGTGGTTTTTTTATGTTTTTTACACCATACGATTATCTTCCTCCGGGTATTATGCCGGTGGTAATAATTGTTGTAATAATGGTGCCGTTATATATCATTGTGTCAGCGTGTAATGTTTACACGGTGTAAATTAAGTGCTTAATTTTTGAAATAGCAAAACTTATTTTCTTTTTTTACACATATTACGAATAAAACAAAGCCAAAAAATTAATAATATTACGCAGAATATGGCTAAAAGGGTGATTGTTATTTTTTGGGTGTTGCTAGGGAATGTGGCTTTCGCGCAAAGAGATACCACATTATACTATATCCCCATTATCAATAACAAGATAGTTTACCAGGATAGCATTACCGTAGCCCACCACAATCGTACCCAACTTGATGCCGTGGCAAAAAAATGGTTTTACAGCTATTTTAAACAATATAAGCCAAATCTGAGTCAAAGAGTAGTAGATCCTAAAAGCAGTGTATCCGAATTGGGTATTATGGAGTTTAACATGGTTCCGGAGAATGAAAAGAAAACCTTTTACCTGATAACCAATGTTGACATTGTTTGCAAGGACAACACCTATAGCTATAAAATATCCTATATCTACATCAAACCAAAAGAAAGCGGTTCAGATTGCTTTAGCGGCTCATCCGAAACATTGGTGGAGATGTATCATCAAAAACATTATCATTTTTTAGAAGTAACGGACGAACGACGTAAAATGATAGCCAATTACCTGGCAAATATTGATGCCAATGTGCGCATTTGCATCGCTTCGCTTAAAAAGGCGATGCGGAATTAATATTTTACGACTCCAATACCTGTTGTACTTCCGTTTGGAGCAAGATTTACAATTGTTCCATTTTTCCAGTATACAGCATTTTCGTATGGTGTACTTAAATTTAAAGACTCTTGATTTCCAGATATATACATATCAGCGCCATTAAATGCAATTGCTGTTGCAAAATAAAGTAGAGAGGGAGAAGTTAAATCATGTTCTGTAAAAGAAGTACCATTTACAGTCCAGTATGCAGCCATATTGTTTGAATATCCTGCAACATAAATATTACCATTGTTTACTACAATTGCATTAGTTCCAGAGGTTCCTGTTGTTGGTATATATGTTAGATAAAGGGGGGTTGCATTCTCCCATAAAATAGCCTGTGTATGTAAGCTGGTTGCATAACCTAAATCGCCTGTAATATAAATTTTATTACTATCTATAGCTAAATCATTTGTAGCATATCCAATTACATTAATGCTACTAATCACGCTTTTTACGCCGTTCTTCCATAATGCTAAAGAATAAAAGTTTTTAGGTAGACTAAAATCATGCCCAGCCACATATACATCAGATCCATTCACTAAAATGGAACTTGGTGTCGACATTTCTGTTGTGTCGCCAATACTGAATAGCGTATTGTTTTTCCAATATGCGGCAACCTGATTTCCATTAATAAATCTGTTCCCAGCCACATATACATCATTACCATTAACTGTAATAGCAGTAGCTGATGCACCATTAGCTACTATTGTTGCTATACCGTTTTTCCAATAGGTTGCATAGCCATTTACATTACCGCATATATATACATCGGTATCATTTATAGCTATGCCTGTTGCGGTAGAAGTTCCTGTAGTATCAGTTACAAGCCTGTGTATCACTCCATCCTTCCAGTATACTGCAACTGGATTTTGATTGCCCGCAAGAACATTTCCGGTAATAATTACGCTTGTGCCGGTTTTTACAGGTTGTTTGCCGGTTGAAGATATAGAACCCTTTTTACAAGAATTGAAACCAAATAGTACGATTAAAATGAAAAAGTAATTTATTGATGGGTTTGAAGTGTTGTGTGATGATTTAGGCATGTAGCATATATATGCTGTAAAAGTATAAAAAAACAAATTACAACTGAACATAAATAGCTTTATTGACTCAAGCCGAACTAAGCATAAATTTCTAACTTTGCATGGAATGCAGGGATTAGTAACAAAGTCGACAGGTAGCTGGTACCAGGTGCAAACCCCGGAGGGACAGATAATAGATTGCCGTATAAAAGGAAAGTTTCGTACTAAAGGAATTGTTACCACCAACCCTATAGCTGTTGGCGATATAGTTGATTTTGATATGGAACCGGAGCAGGAGAGCGGAGTGATCACCAACCTGCAACAGCGTAAAAACTATATCATCCGCAAATCCATCAATCTGAGTAAACAGGCGCAGGTGATTGCCGCCAACCTCGACCAGGCATTGTTAATTGTTACCCTGGCTTCGCCGAGGACTTCTTTAGGTTTTATTGATCGGTTTTTGGTTACTGCCGAAGCTTACGATATACCCGCACGATTGATATTTAATAAGCTGGATTTGTTTAGTGATGAAGGGTTGGAAGTTTTATCTTATTACAAGGGCGTTTACGAAAAAATAGGCTACCCGTGCTTTGAAGTATCGGCTTTAGAGCGGACAAATATTGATATTGTACAAGGATTGCTGAAAGATAAAGTGACTTTATTCTCAGGGCACTCGGGTGTAGGGAAATCAAGCCTGATCAATCGCCTGTTACCTGATCTTGATCTGCGCACGCATCAAATATCCGACTGGAGCGAAAAAGGGATGCACACCACCACCTTTGCCGAAGCATTTGAATTACCACAAGGCGGGTTTATTATTGATACTCCCGGCATACGCGAATTGGGCGTTATCGATATAGAAAAACAGGAACTAAGCCACTTCTTCCCCGAAATGAGGGCACGCATGCACGATTGCCGCTTTAGCAACTGCCGCCATATTAACGAGCCAGGATGCGCGGTGTTGGAAGCGTTAGAAAATGAGGAAATAGAATTATCCCGTTATGATAGTTATTTGAGCATTTATCATGGGAATGACACGAGGGCATAAAAGATGTAAGAGTCAAAAATTAAGATAAGAAATGTTGTTTTTCAATCTTGATTTCTGACTCTTGTTTCTTGATTCTAATTTTCCAGCGCCGCCTTAAAATCAGCCAGCAAATCTTCAATATCTTCAATACCGATAGAAAGTCTGATCATAAAATCAGATATGCCCATTTCGACACGGCGCTCAGGGCCTAACTCGCTGAAAATAGTTTGCGCAACCGGGATAGCCAATGTGCGGGTATCACCCAAATTACTTGATTTTACAACCAGTTGAAGTTTATTTAAAAAGGCAAAGCAATCCACGCTTTCATCCAGTTCGATGCTCATTAAGCCACCATTCTTTTTGAATAGTTGGGAAGCTAATTCGTGCTGTAGGTGAGATTTTACGCCGGGATAAAATACTTTTTTAATTTTCGGGTGCGATTCAAAAAAGTCGGCCATTGCTTGGGCATTGTTACAGGCTCGTTCCATGCGCAGGGCCAAAGTTTCTGATCCTACGGATAGCGAGTGTGCAGCCTCAGGCGATAATGTTCCACCTGCATCGCGCAAGCCTTTTTTCCTGATCTGGGCTATGCCCCATGTTTTTGGCTCACCTTTTTTGTAGGTGTCGTAAATATTAGGGAAATACTCGAAATTATAACGACCGGTATCTGTAACGCTGCCACCCAAAGCATTGCCATGGCCACCAATATATTTGGTTAATGAGTTGATCACATGCGTAGCCTTAACATCAACAGGGTTGAATAAGTACGGACTCGTCATGGTATTATCAACCACGTAAAGTAAATTCTTTTCTTCGCAGAGGTCGCCAATTTTAACCAGATCAGCGATTTGCGTAGCCGGGTTAGCAATGGTTTCTAAAAAAACCAGCTTGGTGTTTTCTTTAATCGCATCGCGAACATTTGCCACATCCGTAGGATCAACAAAAGTAAAATCCAGGCCCATCTCCATAAAAGTAGAGAAAATGCTGCGCGAGTTACCAAACAGGTATGAGCTGGCAACCACGTGATCGGTATGGCGGATTAATGCTGTAAAAGTTGCCGCTATAGCCGCCATACCGGTTGAAAAGGCTACTGATGCCATGCCTTTTTCCATTTGGGTAACCTTGTGTTCCAATGCGGTAACAGTTGGGTTTCCCTGGCGGGAATAAGCGTAGCCTTTGGCTTTATTCTGGAAAACATCCACCAAATCCTGCACATCATCATAACCAAAAGTTACCGAAGTATGGATTGGCTTGTGTAAAGCGCCGTGCTCTGGTTTGCCTAAACGATCGGAATGCAGTAATGTAGTGGTGAACCCTCTTTTAACAGTCATTATATTCTTATTAATATTGAAATTGCGAACTTATGAGTTTTTAAGCAAGATTTGATACATTGCCTACAAATTCTACAATTTACATATAATATTATGCGGGCAGTAATACAGCGGGTTACCCAGGCAAGTTGCACAGTTGGTGGTGAATTTACCGGTAAAATTGATGCCGGGTTCCTGGTTTTATTAGGTATTGAAGATGCTGATACTGATGAAGACCTTCAATGGTTAGCACAAAAGATCACCGGCTTACGCGTGTTTGGTGACGAAAAGGGGTTGATGAATAAAGGTTTAGTTGATGTTGACGGGGATATCTTGCTGATATCGCAGTTTACCCTTTTTGCCCAGACTAAAAAGGGCAACCGACCGTCATTTATCAGGGCGGCGAAGCCGGATAAAGCTATCCCAATGTATGAGCAGATGATTGATACGCTGAATAAGCTAACCGGTAAAAAGATAGCTACTGGTATTTTTGGTGCTGATATGAGGATCAGTTTACTAAATGATGGACCCGTTACCATCGTAATGGATACAAAAGATAAAGACAATCATTAGTTTTACGCCATGGAGATCAAAGCTGCACAGCAATTAGTAGATAACTGGATAAAAACTACCGGCATCCGTTATTTTAATGAGCTAACCAATACCGCTATTTTAATGGAAGAAGTAGGTGAGGTAGCGCGCATCATGGCACGACAATACGGCGAGCAATCCTTCAAAAAATCGGATACTGAAGTAAATTTAGCAGATGAAATGGCAGATGTGCTTTTTGTGCTGATATGCCTCGCCAATCAAACCGGTATTGATCTGACCGAAGCGCTCGAAAAGAATATGGAAAAGAAAAGCATCCGCGATGCGGATAGGCATAAGAATAATGAAAAATTGAGATAGATTCAATTTTTTGTCATTGCGAGGAGGAACGACGTGGCAATCTCGTAATAAGCATGTTCGCCCTGTATTCTACGAGATTGCCGCGCTCCGCTCGCAATGACAAAATGTTAAAATAATTTCACCAATCTTTCCAACGCCATCCCTCTTGATCCTTTGATCAATATCGTTGAATTCTTGATAGGATGGGCTGTTAATGCTTCAATAGCATCTTCGGCAGTAGTGTAAAAAGTAGATTTAAAATCTTGATTCCTGATTCCTGATTCTTGATTCTTGAATTCTTTTCCAATGAATATTCGCTCGGCCACATCGGTATCCAGCGCTTTTTTAATTACCCCGGTATGTTCAGCCGGCGATTCTTCGCCCAACTCAAACATATCGCCCAAAATAAGCACTTTGCGCTCAGCCTGCAGTTTGCCAATGTTTTCTATAGCAACCAGCATACTGCTTGGGTTGGCGTTGTAATAATCGCAGATGAGCGTATTGGTTTCTGTTTGTTTTATTTGCGAGCGGTTGTTTTGCGGTTGATAGCCGGATACGCCTTTATTGATCTCCTCTGCATCTATTTCGAAATAGATACCAATGCAAATGGCTGCTAAAATATTGTCCAGGTTATAAGCACCGGTTAGTTGCGTTTTAACTGAATAGCTTTTGCCGGATAATTTATTTGTCCATTCCAAAGCCAATAATGGCGAGTTTTCGGTCAGTTTACCTATTATTGTATTCTCTTTATTAGCAGTGCCATATAAAACTAATTTGCTTAATAAGCGAGCTTGTTGCATCGCCATTAAAACAGTATCGTCGCCGTTAACAAATGCAATGCCTCCGCTTGCTTTCAAAAAATCGTAAAGCTCACCTTTGCCTTTTTTAATACCTTCCACACCGCCGAAACCCTCTAAATGCGCTTTGCCGATGTTGGTTATTAAGCCATGCGATGGTTGGGCTATACTGCTTAACAGCTCAATTTCTTTTTGGTGATTGGCCCCCATTTCAATAACCGCCATTTCATGCCCGGCAGTTATGCTTAAAATGGTCAATGGCACACCAATATGGTTGTTTAAATTACCCTGCGTAGCCAGCGTGTTAAATTTTTGCGATAGTATGGCGTTGATCAACTCCTTGGTGGTAGTTTTGCCATTGGTACCCGTAAGTCCAACAACAGGGATGGTCAATTGCCTGCGATGATGACGCGCCAAATTCTGCAGAGTGGTTAATACATCATCAACCAAAATATATTTTTCGCCTAACTTATAAGTCGGGTTATCAATAACTGCATAAGCCGCGCCTGCTGCTA
>Ga0302227_10001694_pt1 | contig 16028 bp, 13 predicted proteins | sample II_Palsa_N1_1_FD_193525 | JGI IMG/M metagenome (GOLD analysis project Ga0302227, IMG submission 193525) | Peat permafrost microbial communities from Stordalen Mire near Abisko, Sweden - II_Palsa_N1_1 | ecosystem: Environmental > Terrestrial > Soil > Palsa > Peat permafrost | place: Sweden...
TACTGAAGGGCATCTTGGGGACACGCTCAAAACTCTTCCTTTCTGAAGGACTGTTGCTTCTGCTGTTCTCTTGCCCAGCCGTAGAAGTAGCCGACGAGGTTGGATTGGCGTTTCCAGTATCCGATGCTTGGCTCAAAGCGCGCTTCACGGGACTTCGAGGTGAGGTTCGAGTACGAGAAGAAGCTCGAGGAGGAGCAGTTTTCGCACGTGTGGAAGATCGCAACGCCAATTTCGCGCTCGGTGGAAAGGGAACTGCGAGTGGCGAAGGAGTGTGAGGAGGATTTCCCGGTGCGAATATACTAGAGTGAGAGGTTGTTCGTTTTGGCGGGGATAATGGCGAGGGTGACAATGGGGATTTTGGTGATGAACTCGGCGACTTTGTAACTAGACGAAATTTTGATGGTGATCTTGAGAGGGAGCGCCTCAAGGATCGCACGGCGCTGGTTACATCGACATGGTGGACGTGTGTTGGTGAAGGCAACGTGAGGGTCCCGCCACCGCCGTTGGAGTACGACCCCATGGTAGAGGTTGAAATGTGGTGAGTTTCGCCTATGATACCAGAGATGAGGGATGAGAGAATCTCTCAGTTGCAATCGGAGATTATTCGACAGACCGCATAGGAATATGATTGCAGAAGATCCCGTATAGGTCTTGCCGTGGGTGCAATGGGGAGTATAGTTCGATATGTTGGTGCTTGGGAGACAATGAAGGTTAATGTCGAGTTTTCGATAGGAATTCAGTGAATTGTGTATTGACTCGGTCGGTGAGTGGTTGTTCGAGGAATGCTTCGTGGTTGAGCGATTGCGAATGACTCGATACCGAGAGGAATGTTGGATCACGTCAGGTAGAGGACCATGACCGCGCCGTTGAATATGCGCCTACTCCAACACTCTCACCGGCCCCAGAATATGTCACAAGGACGTCGTTGATCGCCAGCGTTCAGATGCAGAGGTCGAGAGAATGAGGATGTTGAGTTGGTCGAGGAAATTATGGAGGAGACGAAGCGGACCTCGAGTAAACAGAAGTCGCGACGCGCGATGTGGCGTTGTAATCGCGACAGGCTGCACTTTTCCGCTCTCGGCTAAACAACAACAACAACGGACACAAAAGATGGGAAAGCAAACTAAATCACTCCAAATGAAGTTGAAGTTGGATGCAGTTGGGACAGATGCTTGGTCTTTGTTCGTCTGACTTCTGAAGTTTCAACAAATTCTTCTCCTGCATGAACGGTCGAGAATTGTGTGTCAGGGTCTTGGACGCGTTTGTTTGGAGAGCCAAGGTTGATTGGTCACTGTAAGCGGATGCTCCCGAAGCCCGTTTCTCGAAGGAGTCAGTCAGGGGTTCAGGGACTCTTCCAAGATCTGCACCTCCCACCACCAGGCTGCTGCCGCGGTTGGGCTTGTCTTGTCCACCAAGTCAGGCTGCCACATCTTCCCTCCTTGAGCCTTGAGGGATCCTCGTCGTCATCATAGGGTGGCAAAGTGAAGATCAAGTTAGTTTTTGCTCTTTTGTTTACTTGTTCTCTCAGCATCAAAACAACAACAAATAACGCGTCAATACTAATAATAATAATAATAATAATCAACAGTGGATAATTCCGCCCTCGTATTATTTGCTTTCCGGCATCTCAGCACGGCCTACCCAGATCATAGCTGCCGGGGATCCAAGATTGGCGACATGGTAATCCGGCCCACCTGTGAGATTATTATTCTGGATTGGGGGAAGGGGGCTTTTTCATTGTACATCCACAACTGAGAACGTCCGGGCCATTCGACCGAAGTTCGAACTCAGGGGTTGAAGTTTAAAGCAGTGAGACATCCATTATTATTCCATCTCACCCACACCCACATTTCCAGAGCCGATATCGATACTGCACTTTCTCTATCGATACTCTATCGATAATCGATTTGACGCGAGAGCGGACAGGTATCTGATAGAGAATGGTAACAGTCCGAGGGCAATGGATCGTTTTGCTCTTTTGCAGCACTGTACTTATTATTTGATATTTCTCAATGTACAAGGTTTATGAACTGCGGGCTAAGTTGCTAACCCATTGACTAGCTGCGAGTGACCAATATGCAGGATCCTGAGGTCCGTTCAAGTTTCCGTCACCCCTGTCAGATGCATATCTCCTTTCTCTTGCAGCGCTCTACGCCGTGTCAGAGAACTCCCTTGAGCTCTTACATTGCATCTAACGAGAAGGAGAAGTTCCTTATAGTACAAGTTTAAAAAAGAGAATGCTTAGCTTTTGCAGAAGGATCACGTGATCAATTTTCATGTTCTCAGCATGGAGGATTAGTTGAAGACGTATTGAATCCTTGAAGGAGACTAAGTATGGAAGAGAGAGTTGCTCATATTAGGTACCTTTCAAAACCTTAAACAGACCATAATTCTACCAGAGATTTCATGGACTTGGTATCTGAGAATCTGAGAGCTGTAGGACAAGCGAGGCGAAAAATGAGTACTTACAGCCCCATTTAAATGCTTACAGTACGCGTTCGAGTTATCCTCTCAAAAGATACAGACTTACATGCTCAAGCCGCCCAGAGCTATGGAGCATAAAATGGGATCTCCCACTTCAGGTTCAGTAGACTGCACGTGACCAAAATAGCCCCACGAAGATAACCGATAACGAGCTCCTCCCGAAAAGAAAAAGTTTCAGGATCGACCAGCAAGCTGCAAAACCACATAGCCTGACCATAGGAGAACCACCGAACATGGGCAAACTTAAGTCGAACAAGCGCAATGCCGCAGCCGCTGATTCTTCTCCTTACTCCAAAGCACAAACGGCCACAAACAACGTCTTTAAATTCAACACCAATGTCGGCCAACATATCCTCAAAAATCCCGGAGTCGCAGAAGCCATTGTCGCCAAAGCCAACCTCAAACCGTCCGACGTAGTTCTAGAAGTGGGTCCAGGTACCGGAAACCTGACAGTGCGCATACTAGAAAAGGCAAAGAAAGTTATAGCTGTAGAATTGGATCCTAGGATGGCAGCTGAAGTAACGAAACGGGTTCAAGGAACCCCCTCTCACAAGAGACTGGAAGTTTTGCTAGGAGATGTGATCAAAACCGAGCTGCCGCATTTCGATGTTTGCATTAGCAATACACCTTACCAGGTATGCATACTGTGAGAAGAGAAAAGGTGATAACTAACGTAAAATAGATTTCCAGTCCCCTCGTCTTCAAGCTTCTGGCTCTGCCAAACCCGCCACGAACCTCAATTCTCATGTTTCAACGCGAATTCGCACTCCGGCTTACAGCACGACCTGGAGATGCATTATACTGTCGTTTGTCGGTGAATGCTCAGTTCTGGGCTAAGATAACGCACATCATGAAAGTTGGAAAGAACAATTTCAGGCCCCCTCCACAAGTCGAGTCCTCAGTAGTCCGAATAGAGCCGAAGTTAGGAACTGAGCGGCCAGGAGTTAGTTGGGATGAGTGGGACGGGATGTTGAGAATCTGCTTCGTGAGGAAGAATAAAACATTGAGGGCTAGTTGGCTTGGCACGAAGGAAGTGTTGGCAATGCTTGAGAGAAATTATAGAGTATGGTGTGCGATGAACAATGTTGCCATTGATGATACGGTAATTGGAGAAGAGGAAGAGATGGAAGTTGATGAGAGCCCTGGTACTAACAGGGAAGCAGAATGGGGTGGGATAATGGACGTGGACGAAGAGACAGATGAACTGCCTTCGTTTTTCAAAGAAGAAGCGGACAGAATTTCGAAAGAGAACGGCACCAAGACGAAGAGTAAAAAGAAGAAAACTAGCGTTGCTGAACTCGTTCGAGAAAAGGTCAGGAAGGTGTTAGAGGATGTTACTGAATTGGCGGATCAGAGGACGGCAAAATGTGATGAGAACGACTTTCTGCGGTTATTGGCTGCATTTAACGAGGAAGGCATACATTTTGCATGAAACGTGTTATACCATGGATATTTTTGACTGGGCATTAGCATGGAGTTTGGGTTTTAGGAGCAAATGGGAAAAGCTTCGAGGAAATCAAGTAACGGAGCATAGACTGTCGCACTGTAGACGAGGGAGGTGGTGACATCCCCCATCCTTTGGGCTGGATTTTGAAGTAGAGAAGCTCGCCAGGTAATTTAAGATTCACATTACAGGAAATGGATTTTCGTTCTACAGACTCCTTATACCAGATGCATGTCAAGTGACAGAGATTCAGGATTGCGTAAACGAAACGATCATCTCTTCGTCAAATCATTACAATTTGATTTACCATGCAGAGAACGCCGGCCCCTTTGACGCCCAAGATTTGGTATACATCAACCCTTTGCCGAACTCCTGCCCTGATCCTTCCCGGTCGCTCTATTCTTCTTTCTTACAGGTTGATACACATCGTTAAAGTTCATTACCACACCCAAAAACCTCATGTCAACATCTGGTTGATATGCGAGATCACCTAGGAGCAAACATACCCTCGATTTAAAATGTCCACCCAATGCTTGCAGTCTTTCTTGCAAAACAGGAAATTCATCTGGGATGGACTCATCTGCAAGCGTAGCAGGTGTTGAATCAAGAAGGTTACGAGGTCCCCGCCGAGTGGTGGCAGGAGTGTTGATTAATAGACCATCATCATCTTCCCGCCGGCCTTGAGCTTCGTTGCGGACATCTGCGCCTTGGCGTCTTGTAAAGTCCGACACGGCCCAGCTGTATAGTCCATCGACGGCCTCTCGGTAGCTGAGCATTAATCGAAGGATCTCGCCGAGTTGAACCATGAAAGTATTGTCGTCAATCTCGCCGTGATGCTTCTTTTTTGCTCCGAGAAGACCCTTATGCGTAATGGCATTCAAATACTTGGTATGTGCTTTGATCAGATCGTCCAGCGTGCAACCTTCCTTATGTATCGCACTTTGAAGCTCATCCCAAGAGCTCTCGATGACCTCAAATAAGATGTAATACTGCAACTGACCAATGAAATGGATCATCTCTGCCAGCACTCCTCTTGTCAACTTCCAGGCCTGTGACACAATCTTGTCTTCTCCTTGTAGAACCCCTCGTGCGCCAGTCATGCACTTTCTCCAGGTCGATGCCAACGCGAATTCGACCCGCTTGATGCGCCAAAGAAAATTGAAAACTTTGAGGTACTGTCGATTGCCCCACTCTGTCACAACGACGTCTACGGGAGCATCTATCTTGTATTCTAGTGTGAAGCAATCCCATCCAATGTCACCGTGCGACAATTGAAGCATCCGTGCGTCTAATCTACGCAAAACTTCGGGAGAATCGTACTGGGCATTTGACCCTCGGATAGCATGCTCGAGTTGTGCCGTTAAGGTATGGCGATATTGGGCACCTGCAGGACGATCAAGATTTGAAGACAGAGACTCCATGAGGAGAGCGATGAAATCGCCCTGTCCCAGCAAGATATAGTTCTTGAGTGCTTTTAAGTGCTCAAACAAATGGAACTTGTCTGCCATTAGATGGATGAGTCTTGCCATTGTCGTCTTGTACGCTTCGTCGATCCAAGTCTCGAGCGTGGCTGTATCGCCATAACGGAGCACTTTAGAAGCTGCTTTGGAATACTCCTCTACCCATTGGGAGTCACCACATCCGTACCGAATGAAGTTCAGGGACTTGCCAATGAGAAAGACCTTCTGAGCAAAATCTTGCGTTATGATGCTGGGTACCATATCCTCATTGAGCTTGTATTTGTCTTCCCAAACACTACTTGCACCTCCACGGCTTCGGCCATCTTGGTTATCGTTGATGGCGTTCGGATCCTGCTCCGACACAAAAAACTCATGGTAGGGATCCGACAGCTCTCCATCGTAGATCCACTGCCGTAGCATATCGTAAAATGGGCGAGTGACGTGTATCAGCAAACGTTCCGCAAAAGCTCCCACCATCGGATCGCCGTGAGATGAGGAAAACCCGTGTATTAGAGAAATCAGCTGGCCTCCTTTCTTGCTCTTTGATTCTTCGCTTATCAAGCTCATCAAGCGGAGGCCCATCGTAGCCTCACGAGTCCATACGACGCATCTTTTCAAGGTGACGCCAGCTTTTCCAATCCCACCCCGGGGCTCCTTCTCATCAAGAGAAGACAGTGCTCGGCGAATCTGCCCCTCCAAAGTTGCCACCAAGCCAAGATAGGATCTCAGTTCCCCACTGATAGCGGCTCGTAAACTTTGCTCAAGAAGGCCACCGCCAGGTGACTGAATGAATAAGGACAATCCGCGATAAAGCAGAGATGGCTCAGCAAGTGTGTGAAGAATCGATATGATCGGAACAGGCAATGTGGGTGGTAACTTCAAAGTCGACTCTGACGAAAATGGAAGATGAGTTGAAGATAAGCCTTGCAAGGTGAAGGGTAGGTCCCGGAGAAGAGCTGTCTCCGGAGGGTTAATTTCCACGTAGTTCTCTGCCAACAAAGCGGTCTTGAGCGCAACGCCCTCTCGCTGAACGGAAGCAGATTTGACAAATGCTTGGTCTTCCTCCTTTCGATCACGTTGACCTCCTTCACGCACCGGAAGTGTCTTTATTCCATCCGGCGCAAAGGCCTCGACCAAATCCTTCTCTTCTCTGTTGGAACCATAGTCTGGTGACTGTGGAATGAAGCTCTCCATTTTCCTACTCGCTCTTCCAGTTTTTACTGGACTCTTAAAGGGGCTCGTCAATATTGGCGGCAGCTTCTGCTGCTGGTCACTCAGCTGATATAGAAAGTATAGCACGGCCCATTTTTGTGTTATGACCGGAATGGAGAGTAATCGACTGTAGAGGTTCGTGAAGCGGTGTGCTTTCTCAGGACTTGGATTTGTTTGTATTAGTCGTTTCTTGATTAAATCAGAGGCCTGATTCACGTCCGCAACAATGGCAGGGCCTCTTGAGCTATAAAGAGATTTAGCTTGAAAATTTACTCAATTGCTAGACAATATCTACCTCCCCAGGAACTCCCTAACGAAATCAACAGCATTCTGTTCCCTCTCTTCCGCTGAAGCAGGATCTTCTCCAGGGATTTCAACCAATAGTCGGCGTACTAAGGAATCGATACCGCTGCTGACACGTTGACTTCGTGAAGACATATTCTCATTGTTGCGAGTCTGAATTTTGAGCTGAATTCCCGTGGAATGCGCAAATTCCTGTTGTTTTTGCGATCGTCTGGAAAACGCGTCAAGCGGAAGGGGCACGCGCGAGCCCGCTTAAACTTCGGAGAAATTGACATCCTCTTCGGCAAGCGAGGCAGCTGTCAACGTCAAGGGAGCAACTCAGGAGAAGACGCCATCAATCGCGAAGCCAAACCCATTCCGAACATCTCGAATTTTCGTCGCTAGACCATTCTAGCATTTTATACATGGAATCTTGACTGTTTGGCAAGTCGCGCTTAAAAGGCCGCCGTCGGCGCGACTCCTCACGATGCCCGACATCGACCCAGCGGCGCTGAGCCGGCCCATGATCTCAACAACTCCTATATTACCTCCCAAGCCGTTAAGCGCGCAAGCTCCCAGTGCCCCTAAAATTTCAAAGTCCAGCCATGTACCTCCTCGGATTGACCTCGAGCCGCTGTATACGGCCCTCAAAAGTGCAATTGGCGAGCACTGGGGCACTTACAAAGAGTCTATCAGCCTCTTTGTGATGGGTTCGTACCTATTCTTTTTGTAATTTTGGTTTCTGAACTGATCCATAATCGTACATAAAACTCTGTGGCTAATTAAATTTTCTTTATAGGCCAGCTGAACCAAGCAGAACTGTCAGCTCGAATTGATAGTTTTCTTGTCACCCCAACCGGAGACGTAGAGCATCTACATAATCAATTGGTTGCAGCGATATATGGAAATGTTACCCGCGAAATGCCAGACCATGGCGTGGCAAGTTGGGTCAGTGCAAATGATAAGCCTACGACAGGGGCCGGAAGCAAACCAGTGAGCGGAGATGCAGCAGAACAAAGACTCAAAACGGAGGTAATGCAATTACCCAGTCGAGATCGAAGGAGACTGAAGGATCTGAGCCAAAATGAGGTACGTCTGTTCCTGGGCTCTGTTTGCCCAAAACTTTATGCTAAGTACGCCGCAGTTCGATCCCCAAGATGCTTTTGCAAACATGTTCGGCGAACACCGCCGGCCAAAAGCTGCCAGGCTTACTGATCAAGTTCCTGCGAGTGCTGGTGGCCTTAATAAGACGAGTAGGCTATCCAGGACTTAATTACTAAAGCATAGAAACTGACAAGATATTCAGACTGGGACCTTGAGATTCGAAAGAGATATGCTCAGCCACTTGCTTCGGAGTCTGGAGAATTTCCGGATACTTCGACGATTGAATCGCGTATGTTACCTATCTGCTACGAAACAGGACTCGTTTCTGGCCACGTCCCAGATGCAGCACATTTTATGTCTGTAGCCACCGAAACATTCATTAAGGAAGTGCTCTCTTCAATTTTCAGCAAGACTCGGAGTAATGGCCCAGGGGCTAGCGGCAGCGCAGGTACCGGAGGAGGTGCCACATGGGTGCAAACACATAAGTACCGGACCCAACTGGAAAGGGAAGAGGAGGCCTGTCTTCGAGGTGAAATCCAAAGAGACAAAAGTGGACTACTACCTATCGAAGCCAAGGCAGCCAGTGAGCGAGGTCCTTTGGGTATGGCCGATGTTCGCACCGCCCTGGAATTGGGAGATTGTGGGCTTGGGCAAATGCCGGTCGTGGTCCAGCAGATCATGCTAGGCTACCGAGAGGGCGAGGTAGAAGCCTGGGACGACTACTCCTGGCCCGAACCCTATGTGAGAGTTATTGGCGAAGATATTAATGAAGATGTGGAAATGGGAGGCGTCAACGGCGTCTATGGAATCAATGGTGTTAATGGTCATACTCCAGATGAAAACTCCTTAGGTTGGGAAGGCGCCGACCCAGAGGACAAATTGGCCCTGGACAGTCTGCTGGATTCTTGCCTGGCTATTGGATCATGATTGGAACAGTTCAAACGATTATTTTCGCATGGTTAGGAGTTCGCATTGCTTTTTCACGCGGTTGCATAGCATGGCATGCAAGGATAATGAATCTTAAGAAATGTACAGTGCGATATTTGTATATTAGGGCGCTATATAGCGGGAGTCTAGGTCGCGATAGGATTCCTGAACTTGAACGATACCCTGATCGACTTCGAAAGTCGATTGTTGATAGCAAGGCAGCAAAAAACAATTCTTTCAAAACAATATGTAGATGTTTTGTGTCAATTTTATGGCAATTGCTATCTTGTACTAGAGTCTAGGTATATTCAAGTGCAGTGCACCATTAGCTAGGTAAGTATCGAGGTTTAGGACAAGAACTTTTCAGCCCTATCAGATAACGTCTGGTTTTGGAAACAGTTGCCAAGCGCTTAATCTTCAGCCTCGCCGATCGCGTCAGCCTGGTCCTTTCACGTTTTAGGTGTCGACCAACACTTCAGTCTCTCAACCAATTTTCCCACACTATCCCGAGTATATTTTAAACTTCTAGCTGTGCAGGACTTTTGCCGAAGATGTCGATTGTCATTGATAGAATCATCGCGGCCTCGCCCAACACGGAGCGGGGCAGACCAACCCAACTATCAACAGATCCCAAGGGAGAGCGCATAGCTTACGCTGTGAGTCTTCCAGCTTAATCAAGACGCTCGTTTTAGCTGAATACTTTATCCAGTCTGGCAAATCGATATTCCTTAGGTCTATTGACAATCCTTCACTCAGCAGGCAATATACCACACATACAACGCAGACAACCGTTGCGCGTTTCTCCCCCTCCGGCTTCTATGTTGCATCTGGAGATGTTTCTGGCGCCGTAAAGGTTTGGGATGCGGTGGAGGCAGTGAATACGAAAGGTAGGCCACCCATACAAATAACTGGGCCTCTTCAGATACTGACAAAGGAACAAGGCGAATACCATATTATATCTGGGAGGATAAATGACATTGCCTGGGATGGAGACTCGCAGCGGATCATAGCTGTCGGTGACGGAAGAGAACGGTTTGGACATTGCATAACAGCAGACAGCGGTAATAGTGTGGGAGAAATCAGTGGCCACTCTTCGATCATCAATTCTGTGTCAATTCGCCAACAACGACCTCTACGGGCCGCCACCGGCGCGGATGATAGCAGCTTGGTATTTTTACATGGTGCACCATTCAAATTCGCCACGAAGCTTAGTGGACTACACAAAGGTTACGTATACGGCGTGGGATTCTCACCGGTAAGCATTTTTTCCTCTCTATTGATTTGCTAGTTTTCGTTTCAGAGCTCCGAGCCCTGAAGTTTCTCAGGAGCCGAAGCATTGGTTTATTTTTGAGCCTAGCTGTTCACTATCATAGCCTTATCTTTCACAAACAAGGAAGCAACACACTAATTGTGTGGTAGGATGGAAATCAGCTGGTCAGCGTTGGTGCAGATCGCAGGATTCAGCTCTATGATGGCAAGACTGGGGAGCCAACTCACCAAATTGGGGAAGGCGAGCACAGAGGAAGTATTTTTGGTGTGTCCTGGGCGAAGGACTCGAAGCGTTTTGTTACAGCGAGTGCTGATCAGACTGTAAAGCTTTGGGACGTCGAGGCAGGCAAAGCCGTTCAGACTTGGCGATTTGGAAGCGACGGAACTGTCAGTATTCCAGATCACCAAGTTGGTGTTGTTTGGCCAGCTGGAAGAAGCGATGGAATAGTGATGAGCTTGAGTCTAGCTGGCGATCTCAATTACCTCGTTGAAAACAGTCCGAAGCCTACGAAGATCGTCCAAGGGCACAACAAGAGTATTACTGCGCTTGGATCTAGTGGCGAAGGCAACTCACAAACTTTCTGGACTGGTAGCTTTGATGGCAGAGTTTGTTCCTGGGATGTCAGTTCCGGCATAGGATCTACTCTTGAGGGGGAGCAGCATTCCAACCAAGTCACTGCTTTCCAGACCACGCCGGATCGAGCTTACAGTGTCGGTTGGGATGATACGCTTCGAATTGCGGATACCTCTGGCAAGACATTCCTGGGAGGAACTTCGAAATTATCAGCCCAGCCAAAAGGGTTGGCTTCAGCAGAAGGCAGAATCTTCGCAGCTACGGTATCCGGCATTGATATCTTCAGCAAGGACACACTCGTCGGCAATGTCCCAATCAAGGATTTCACACCAACATCTATTGCTGCGTCTGGTTCGCTGGTAGCTGTTGGAGATGATGCGAATGTCGTGCACATCTACACAGTGGAGCCAAGCCACAAGCTTTCTCCGAAGGAGAAACTTACCAAGTCCACAGCTCAGATCACAGCGCTAGCTTTCTCGCCAAATGGATCACTCCTCGCGGTGGGTAACTCTTCTGGAAAGATCCTCGTGTACGACACCAATTCTTGGGACGTTAAGACGGATCGCTGGTCTGCTCATACTGCAAGAGTCACGTGTATCGCGTGGAATAAGGATGGGACACACGCTGTTAGTGGAGGACTTGATACGAACGTCTTCGTCTGGAGTGTGAAGGCTCCCGGCAAGAGAGTAAAGGCTCCCAACGCTCATAAGGATGGTGTGCACGGTGTTGCTTGGGTTGATGGGGGGAAGAAAGTTGCAAGCACGGGCGGCGATGCTTCTTTGAAAGTATGGGATGTCTCGGGCCTCGAATAGGTAGAAAAGCGAGCTGTGCCAACGTAGACTACGAAGCAACTAGGATTTGGCAACCTGGTTTCTTTACCCAATTTAACTCGAGATCCCTACAGAAGTTCACAGAGGACATTGTGACTTTGTACATGTATCAGGACGTGGGCTCGCGCGGCGGCTCTCGTACCCCTGACTTCTGTCTCGGCTGCTTCTGTAGCGGCGACAGGGATCAGCTGCTCGGGAAATCTGGGGGAAGGGTCGCGAGACTGTGCAAGCTCGGAGCTCTAATCATCAAACTTCACACACATCCTTCATCATCGCAGTCTCAATACCGCATCCGAATCATGAAAAGGCCAAAATGAGCTCTCCATCGGGCTCAGATGGCCCAGCTTCGCCCGTTGGTCGAAGGCCTTCTAGGTCAAAGCGTGGAGTAAGTTGTATTCCTCTGGGGAACTTGAGCTTGCCAAGCTAAAATATGTCATAGAAGCTCAGAAATGGAACTTTCATCCTTCCTGGGACGGGCGAACGTGTTCGACGTCAAATCACACTTCGAAATCCTGTAAACTTCGATGGCCCAGCTGGAACCCATCCTAGAAACCCCCGAGGATCGATCCTTCCACTACGGCGGCAATATTCCCAGGCCGGCACGTTTCGAACTGCGGTGGACAATACTGTGGAGGCCTCAAAGGAGCTTTGGAAATGGCTGAAGACTCCTACTGCAAAGGGGATTCTGAAATGCTCTCTTGCCTATTTACTGGGGAGTGCCGCTACCTTTTTGCCCCCTCTGGCCAATTTCTTGGGCAGACAGGATGGGAAACATGTTGTTGCTACGATAACGGTATATTTTCATCCTGCGAGATCTGCTGGGTCAATGGAAGAGGCTGCGCTACTTGGGTTCGGTGCTTTTCTGTACGCGACATTTGTTGGAATTGCAAGTATGGCGACATCGGTCTTCTTCGAATCACAATTGGACCTCATCGAGCTTGGTTATGCACTGGTGCTCATCGTCTTCTGTGGTGGCGGCCTTGGATTTATTGGTTGGTTTAAACAAAAGTACAGTGCACCACTGGTTAATGTGGCGTGCAGTCTTGCAAGTCTTGCCATCATCACCATTTTGACCAAGGAGAATGCTGTCCAAACCGGTGTGTTCTCAAATGACAAGATCGTACAAGTCATGAAAATGGTTATTATGGGCATACTAGCGACTTCTGCTGTGAGTTTGTTGGTGTGGCCGGTTTCAGCGCGAACGGAGCTCCGAGAAACTATGATCAAGGCTACTGACTCCTTCGGAGACATGCTTACGATGATCACTCACGGATTTCTCAGCGGCTCCGAAACAGACTTGAGATCCACAAGTTTTAACAAAGCCCAGGGCCGATACAAATCAGTGTTTACACAACTGACGAAAAATCTTGAAGAGGCTAGGTTCGAGCACTATGTTCTTGGCACTGAAGAAGAATATAAACTCGAAGCCAGCCTTGTATACTGTATGCAGAGACTAGCTCAGTCCATTGGTGGCTTGAGGAGTGCTGCCACGACTCAATTTACGTTACTCAAGGAGAGCCCGGATTTTGGTACTCCTCAAATGGCTGGATCTCCAAGACCATTCCCCCATGTGCTAGGTGGTCCAGCTTCCTCTACTCTCATGGGCCGACACGACAGGTTTGCAATATTAACAGCGATCGAAGAAGCGTCTGAGGAAGGTAGTGGAGCTGAAGACCACGAGACAGAAAATTCTCAAGGCCCCAGCCAGCTTGAGCGGCGGGCAACTCTAGTCAGTGTGACAAGTACAGGATTGCCAACAGCCAGGTCCCCAACAGAAATCTTCTCGCGCTTCATTTTGCACCTCGGGCCTTCGATGAAATCACTTGCATATACTCTCTCTCAGATACTACAGGAGTTGCCCTTTGGTGACGGACCCGAATACCGTATTAAGATTAATGATCAATTTAAATCAAGCCTCACTGACGCAGTGTATGTTACACAGAGAGTCAGGGTGACTTCAAGTTGCTTACAGTTGCACAGAACACTCTACACCAATGCCCGAGCGGAAGCACTTATGCAATTGTACAAAATCAAGGAACTAGACAAAGATAGGCCAGAAAATGTTGAGGCGGATTTTGAAGAGGTTGCTGCCAGCTGTGGCCACTTCAGTTTCTCGCTTCAAGACTTTGCGAAAGAAATGCAAAATTATTTGTCGATTTTGGAGGGTCTGAAGGAAGTAACGGATAAGCATAACCATTCTTGGAACTGGTTGCTATTCTGGAAAAAGTCGAAGCACCAGTTGACACAAGCTCCGGTTGAAGATCCGGAGCAAGAATGTTTATTAGAACAGCAAGAAGGTCCAGAAGTACCGAAGGACATACCAGAGCTTGTTTTAGAAGGACCAAACGCGAGAAAATGGAAGGTCGCAGAACAAGGGCATGATTCGACCGGCGATTTCTACCACAGATTGCTGCATATTATACGAGTTCTTGAACGAGATGATGGTAAGTTATTGTACTCCATTCGTTGTCAGCTAATCAATCACTGATGCGAGAAAGTCCGATTTGCGGTAAAAGTCGGGATTGGTGCGTCTCTCTACGCTGTATTTGCCTTCATACCTTACACACGACCTTTCTACCAGCACTGGCGTGGCGAATGGGGACTGCTCTCTTACATGCTGGTTTGTGCCATGACAATTGGGGCATCAAACACCACGGGTTGGGCCAGATTCATTGGCACCTTCATTGGAGCTGTCATTGCCGTTATAGTCTGGGTCATTTGTCAAGGGAATCCATTCGCATTGGCATTTTTGGGATGGGTTGTGAGCCTGCCTTGCTTCTATCTCATCATTGCAAAGGGGAAGGGACCGTTTGGCCGATTTATAATGCTCACGTACAACCTCTCTTGTCTATATGCGTACAGTTTGTCCATAAAAGACGGAGATGACGATGACGACGAAGGTGGAGTTACCCCCATCATTACTGAGATTGTGTTACACAGAGTTGTAGCGGTGCTTGCTGGGGTCATCTGGGGCATGATCATCACAAGAGTTATTTGGCCGATATCTGCAAGGCAAAAGTTCAAGGATGGATTGTCCCTACTTTGGCTGAGGATGGGCTTGATATGGAAGCGGGATCCCTTGTCGACTTTGTTAGAAGGCGAGTCTCAGCATGCTTATATGAATTTACGAGAGGAATTTGCCCTCCAACGTTATGGTTTGTCTGCATTCATGAATCTCCTTCCAAAAGCCGCTAACCCTCGATTCAGTACTTCAGCTTGACACTCTCCGAAGTGCGGCGTCGAGCGAATTTGAATTAAGAGGACCCTTTCCATCGCGTCAGTATGGCCGAATCATGGAATCGACGAACAAAATGCTGGACGCATTTCACGCTATGAATGTGGTTATCCAAAAAGATCTTCACGCCAGTGAGGGTGAAACTGCACTGTTAAAATATACAGCAGAAGAACGGGCAGATCTCTGCGCTCGCATCAGCCATTTGTTTCAAGGTACACGTTCTCCTCACCTCCTGCAACAATTTGCTGATCTCTCCTAGTCCTAGCTAGTTCACTCAAACTAGAATTCCCTCTTAATGACACCCTACCAAACACTTCCAATGTCAGAGACAGATTACTTGCAAAGATCTTTCAGTACAGAAAGAATACCGCTAGCGGTAACGAACAAGACGGCACCTCCGTTGCTAAGGACGAAGATTATGAGATTCTGTATGCGTATACCCTTGTTACAGGCCAGCTTGCAGAGGAGATCCAGAAAGTGGAAAGGGAAGTCGAGGAGCTTTTCGGAGTTTTGGATGAGGACATGTTGATGCTCCAATGAATCGATGATTGTTCTTAGATAAAATGGATAATCGTGGGCAGGGCATTTGTACAAATCGGATACATTACTTGGGCAGTCATATATATCATAAGCAATAAACACCCGTAACAGGATGCAATACCAGTTTCCCCATGTCCAGTGGATACTTAACCATACCAACGCCGCCTCGTGACCTCGTAATTCAGAAAAGCGCTTCTCTAACCTTCCCGACCTTATTTCGGATATCGTATTCCACCCACTTCGCCACCCCTCTCCGGCCAGGCGCAATGATACTCCCCGGATTCATCACATGACAGCCCTCATATGTGACACAAAATGCTGGTGCTTCAGTGTCTGCAAGCACCATCGCAGTAGGCAACGGGTAAACTTGTAGTGAGCTAGCATAATCCCAAAGAACCGGTCGAATTGCCATACCAAACGGCGATAAGTATCCTTGATCCAGGATCGTTTTCACCAATTTTCTTGCGGCGTGCAGGTCACTAGACAAAGTCTCATCGGTAGATGGCTCTGCTTCGTGAGATTCAGCAGCTTGGACTTCGGTATCTACATCCATCTCTGCTGGTTCCTGTACTTCATCTGGATTCGGTGCAGGTGTGCTGGCCATGTCCTCATCTTCTTCACTGGATTTTGAGGACGAGAATTTGATAGCTGTTCGACGGAGACGTCC